>Ga0078972_1008908_pt1 | contig 20387 bp, 19 predicted proteins | sample YelNatPaOPGAMG01_FD_67568 | JGI IMG/M metagenome (GOLD analysis project Ga0078972, IMG submission 67568) | Hot spring thermophilic microbial communities from Obsidian Pool, Yellowstone National Park, USA - OP-RAMG-01 (SPADES assembly) (version 2) | ecosystem: Environmental > Aquatic > Thermal...
CCTCTTCATAAAATAGGGTGGGAGAGGGGAAATTGCTTAAAGTAATGTGCTTTAAAGCACGCGATGCTTAAAGCACTCTTTACTTTAATAAAAGAATAGGTGTTGGAAAACTAAATTTTACAACAATAACATAGGATGGCGACTACTTAAATTGATGTGCTGAATGACACATTCTTAAATGCTTGAAGGTGTTATGGCTTCTCTTTATATAGAGTTAAGGGATGCGAAGCATCCCTTACTTAATAGGGTGGGAGGGTGGGGAATTGCTAAAATTAATTTCTTACGAAAGAAATAAAAGCAGGCCTAGCCTGTGACAGGTTTAACCTGACGCAGGTTTAACCTGTGAATTTTTAAACAAAATCTTCTCTATTTGACTTTTAGTAAATATTTTCTTAAACTTTATTCAAGTATAATTTTTTAGGAGGTTTTATGACTAAAATTATCGACCAAGAAACCGAGCAGTTCTTAAAGGAAAAGTTTCAGAATCTCAACGATGAAGTTCTCGTTAATGTTTACTACGATGAAGATGAAGGTGATTTAAAGGACTTCATTGAATTTACAAAAAACTTTTTTACTGAATTGTCTGAAATTGACCCTAAAATCAAGGTGAGCCTAAAGAAGACAAAAGTTGGGGATAAAACGGAAGCAGGGCTAACGATAAGATCAAATCCATCTTTTACGATAGGTGAAGATAAGGGGTACAAGATTATTTTCAGCGGATCTCCACTGGGATATGAAGCGAGTCAAGTAATTGAAACACTAATATCTGTATCTAACAACAACCATGAGATTAGTGAAGATTTGGCGAAAGAATTAGAATCCATGCCTAAAGAAGTAAACATAAAGGTATTTGTAACACCAACATGTCCTTATTGCCCAGCTTCAGCATTTTTGGCTAATAGAGTAGCAATAGCATCCAAAGGTAAAGTTGTATCTGAAGTGATAGAAGCAAATGAGAATCCAGAGATATCAATGGAATGGGGCATTGAAAGCGTACCAACTCAAGTGATTAACGATTCTCAAGATGCAGTGACAATAGGTGTTCAGGACGAAAATTCGTTCATAAACCAAATCCTAACATTTGGTAAAAATTAATCTAAAGGAGGTTTGTCATGTTGTGCCCAGTAAAAAATGAAGGAGTGATTGACAGAATAATGAGAGCTATTTTAGGAGTAGGTGCGGGCGTTGGAGCGATATTTACAAGCGGTGCTTTACAGATAGTCCTAGGTATAATAGCGGCGCTACTGATTATAACATCAATAACTGGCGTTTGCTTACTTTACATCCCACTAGGGATCAATACAAATAAGAAGAGTAATTAAAAGAATTGGTAATTCATAGAATTGACAAAAAGGAATAAATTAAGGGGGCAATCGTGTTGCCCCCTTTTCTGCTGTTACCAAGCATCTACCATGTCATCAACCTCTCTGAACTTTTCAACAAAGAGGTCAGTTTCTGCAATTATGTAATCAAAGTAGATATAGAATGTCCTACCAGGCACCATATCTGTCATATCACATGAAATAGCTATTCCCGAAAGAGAGATTCCTCTCTCTTCAGAGACCTTATAATCCTCTTGTTCTATAAAATCAGGTATATTAACTTCTACGAGTTTCCATCCTGAGAAATTCAATTTCCCTACAGTTATTTCCTTTTCCCTACCAAGGTAATCTTTTACCAAGATTTTTAAGGTATGCGTATAATTCCTACCGACAACCCAAAACTTTATTTTCTTCGTTATCCCGGGAATTTTTATATCCCTGACGGGCCTCACCAATATTTCAGCAGGTCCCCTCTTAAAGAATTGAACTTTAACGCCAAAAACTTTGTTGTTCTTGTCTTTTATGTCAGCCAAAGCCTTGGGATAACCATCTCTAGTCATGAATGAAATAACCCCATAATCCCTAGACATCCTTGCTTCCCAATCACCGGGAACCTCAAAATCTTCAACCAGAATAGGCTGTATCATCTGCTTTGCTGTGTCTTTTATTTCGGATTCAGTAGGCTCACCAAGTATCTTGAACCCTTTTAAATACTCTGATTGTCCTTCAGAAGGTTGTGCTGATCCCCCTTGTTGTTGAATACTTTGTTGATTAGTTGTCTGATTGGTTGTTTGATTAGTTTGTTGAGCAAAGGAATATCCGCCCACGAGTAAAACGAAACTCATAGTTAAAACAAGAATCTTTTTCATAAAAACACCCTCCTTAAAATAATCGGAAAAAATCCGTAAAAATTACCATGCCAATTTACCTAAATCGTCACCATCATACCTTTCCATGTAAACATCAGTCTGTAACTGTAGATAATCAAAGTACACATAAAATTTGTCAGCTCTTTCAGCAGGTGCTGCAGTCAACCTTATCTTCACCAAGTTCAAAGGTCTACCAAAAGGCACATAAGGTTCGTACTGTGGTATGTAGTTTGGTATAGAGACGAGGAAATTCTTCCATCCTATGTGCTTTATACTACCTGCTTCTATCCTATATGTATACCCTTTGAAATCCTTTACATATATATCCATAACCCAGTTGTAATTTCCACCCCAAACCCAAAAATCTATGGTCTTCGCTACGCCAATAAAGGATATAGGTTTATTTGGAACTATATCTATCCAGTTGTATCCTTTTCTAAGGAAAGCCGCCTTTACCCCAAAGGTATTAGTTTGCTTAATCATTATTGACTCAAGTAAACCTGAAGGATGACCTGGAAAGTACTTATAATCACAATATGTTTTATCAACAACTTCTTCACCTGTTTGAGGGTCTTTTATTCTAGGAGCAAAATAGGAAAAGTTGGCAGACCAACTTATATCGTTAGCCTTGTCATACTCATCTCCAAAATCAGATATCAATGTTGTTTGCATGTTTATCGTCCTTCTGCCTACCTCACTGAAACCAAAAGGGAAAGCGCTACCGCTAGCCACAAGCAGTATTACAAGTAATATCAATACTCTTTTCATAACATCCCCCCAAAGAACACCTTGGCCTAAAAACCAAGATGCTTGGTAGTAATTTCGGTATCAAGCATTCACAACTTGATATACTTATTATATAAATATGGATTTCAAGATTCAAGAGAGAATTGGGGGAAATATTTTTGTTTTATTGAAAATGGAAATTTTATCCTTAAAAATAAGTTTAAAGAGGGAATGATGAAAATTGTTTTGATGTATGTAAAGGCTGGAGCAGGCCATATATCGGCTGCTAGGGCATTATCTGATGAACTTAAGGCGCTTTACAATGATGTTGAACCTATATTGTACGATGGGTTGGAAGGTACTCCTAACTTTGTGAGAGATGTCATAGAAAAGGGATACTCAACAGCGTCAAACTTCTTTCCCCCAATATGGGATTTGATATACCTAACTAGTAAACTCGGGGTTATAAGATCTCTAGAGGTGGATATAGTTTCGCATTACATAAAAGAGAACTTAAGAAATTACATACTCAATGAGAAACCTGACAAGATAGTTATAGACCACTTTTTCTTGGTAAAGCCTGTAACTGAAATAGTGAAGGAAGAAAAACTCAGAATACCAGTTTTGGTTATAGCGACGGATCCATTTACTTGCCACCCTATATGGTTTACTTACAAAGACATGTACTTGGTTGTATTTAGTGAGAGAATGAAGAGATACGCAATAAAGAATGGTATAAAGGAGGATAGAATAACAGTTTTACCTATAATACTAAACAGGAAATTTAACTCAAAGTTAAGTAACAATGAGATATTGGAACTCAAGAAAAAATATGGTTTTTCAACTGATAAGCATATGGTACTTATCGCTGGCGGAGGAGAGGGGTTGCCTAGAGGTGATGAATTTCTTGGAGCGTTGGCAAAGTCAGATATGGATATAGAACTTTCTATAGTGTGTGGGAGGAATGAAATACTTAAGGCAAAGTCTGAAGCTATAAGAGATAGGTACAAGGATAAGAAAATAGTGGTCTATGGTTTTGTTGATTTCATGTATGAGCTTATGAATATATCAAGTGTCGTTATAACTAAGGGAGGTCCGGCGACGGTGATGGAGGCGTTAATATTAGAAAAACCTTTAATAATAACATCTTATATATGGGAACAGGAAAAAGGAAATGTAGAGTTTGTTGAAGAAAATCGTTTGGGATTCTACGAAACAAGTCCTAAAAAGGCAGTAAACAAAGTAAAAACATTGTTGTTTGATGAAAATCAGGTAAAGGCTTTTAGAGAAAACATAGCAAAAGCAAATATAAGAAACGGCACGACTGATATAGCTAAATTTATATATTCCTTTAATGGCCTTTTAGAACAAAAATAAAAAACTGCTTTTGTGAATTAATAGTTTGTGAAAAGGTATACCAATACTTCAAGTGATTTGTTAGAACTAAAGTTTATACCTATTCCGTCTTCGCTTACTCTTACCAATTTTATTGGTATGTCAAATATGTATTCGCCTCCGTTTAATTTTACCTTGCTTAAGTATACCTCATTTGTTTTGTACAGATTGATGTTAGGAATTTTTACTTCTATAAACATACCACTTTTGCTTATATCTCTAATTCTTCCTTTTATCTCTGAGTCATTACATTTTATGATAACTTCATTGTATTCTAGTGGGAATCTTGGGAACATTCTTTTATCATCTTCAAGTGGTGAATCAAACTTATCGGTTATTATGTTTTTGCCTCGGCTTTTTGAGTAGTAGAGCAATTTATCTGCAAATTCTAGTAACTCTTCAAATGTGTTGCCATCATACGGGAAAACTGCTACTCCCCCGCTTACTGATATTTCTATGTTTCTGCTTGAGAAGTGTTTTTTAATACCATCCCTTATTTTTTCTGCTACTACCCTTGCTCCTATCCTTCTCGTTTCAGGGCAGAGAATTACGAACTCATCACCTCCATATCTAAAAAGTATGTCCGATCTTCTCAAATTTGATATGACAACCCTTGAAAACTCTGAAAGTAGTTCATCACCAACTTTGTGTCCTAGTGTGTCGTTGTAGTATTTAAAATTATCAATGTCAATCAATATTATACTGAAATATCCTCCATATCTGTTTATCCTTTCTATCTCGTAGTTAACTATTGTTTTTAAAAGCAAGTAATTGTAAGTGAATGTTTTTGGGTCCTGATATATGAGGTCAATAAAATTTTTAAAATTTTCAAGTTCCATTATTTTAGGATTTGATATTACATCTCCATTTACGAAGTGGTCAAATGCTACTACTCTCATGTCAACTACTTGCCCCTCTCTCTTTAAGTTTAGGTGCGCTTTTAGAATGTTTTCCCAGATTATTATAAGGTTTTCGTCGTTTATGTCAATACCAAATATTATCCTTGTTAGATCCCTTAAGAAAGTTAGATTATCTTCAATTGCCCTTAATCCCTCTTCCTGATATAAATTTTCTATCCTGTTCAAATTGGATAGAATGTTATCTCTTGAAAACTTCTTTGTTATCTCATCTCCAATTAAATCTTTTGCCTCTATCATTATTAATCCTCCTTAAGAGGATTTTAAAAGTAACAAAAAAAATTTGCAAGAATTTTTAAATTCAGGGAATTTATGAATTCAGAGAATTATAAATTCAGAGAATTCTAAATTCGGCGCTTGCGGAAATGGAAATTTTTTTCATGTTCATGGGCCATATACCTAGAGCGTATATTAAGTATTGGTCATCTATCGCGAAATTAAACTCTACATCGTATTCTGTGCTTGGTATTCTAACGAAAAATGTTGTGCCAGCTGTTAAGTGTATTTGGGGTACTGTTAAAGAAAGAGTATCTATCTGTTTTTTGGCTATGCCTCCAAAAATTCTGAAGCCGGAAAATTCATCATAGTATACAAAACCTAGCTTTAACATCACTTTATCAAAATAATTCTCTCTAGGAGAGAATAGATTAGTATTGTTGTAAATTACAGAAAAGTTATCAAGGAGTGTTGAGTCAATATCAAATACCACTATAAAATCTCCAACATAAAAGCTGCTAGAGAGAGATAGAAAAGGTGGTATGGTAATTCTAAGATTTGGATAATAAGGATTGAGGTCCCAATTTACTGATGTTGGTGTCCTAAATAGTAAAGATGATATGAAACCATCAAATTTGAAAGATAAACTTGAGGAAAATAGTAAAGATGAAGTCGTTTCTATATCATTAAATGCTATAACAGGTCCTAGTGATATACCTCCCAAGAGAAATGGTAAGGCTTTTAATGAGAACCCAAAAGACAAAACTTTGTACTTTGTTTGGGGAAAGTCAAAGTCTTCTAAGTAGTTTGCCAATAAAATGCCAAAATGTGAGTACTCACTGACTTTTAGGTTTATTCCGGCGTTTGCAGGGTCAAAGATGAATTTCTTGTCTGATAGATCAAAGACGCTATCTATTGCAAGATACGATGTTGCCTCGTAGTATATTGAGATTTTTGATTTCTCTAAACACATGTTAGCAGGATTTAAGAACACGGATGTTGGATCTTTTATTAGACTTTTTCCTCCTCCACCTACACCTATACTTTTGGGTCCGATGTCTAGATACTCAATTTGAATTGAGTACCCCCAGAAGGTAAGTAGTGATAAAATAAATGTACTAATCCAAAACTTCATAATCTATGATTATGATAGAAAAAGTTGTTCTTTTACTAATTTTGAGAAGGTCAAAAGTCTATCAAGTGCCCCATTTTTATAGCTTTGGTTTCTAGGTAATGCTTGTTATACTCATTTATCCCAACAATCAATGGTACTCTCTGAGTTATTTGGATACCGTATATTTTTAATCTTTCTATTTTCCTAGGGTTATTTGTCAGTAACCTTATACTTTTTATACCTAGGTCGTTTATTATTTGAGCCGCTACCCCGTAATCTCTACCATCAGCAGGTAACCCAAGTTTTAGATTTGCCTCTAGTGTATCTACTCCTTCTTCTTGGAGTTTGTATGCTTTCACTTTATTACCTAGTCCTATTCCTCTACCTTCTTGCCTTAAATAAATAAGGGCACCTTCACCTTCTTTTTCTATCATTTCCAGTGCCGTGGATAGCTGAGAACCACAATCACATCTCAGTGATCCTAGTATATCTCCCGTAAAACACTCAGAATGTATTCTAACGAGGATATTTTCTTTATTCTTGACATCACCTTTTAATATTACAACATCTTCTTTATCTGAGAAAAGTTCTTTGTAGACAACAATATTAAAGGTGCCGTATTTGCTGGGTAAAAATGCTTCGCTAACTCTTTCTATAACTTTTTCGTTTTTGTACCTATACTTCACTATATCGTCTATAGTACCGATCTTTAGAGAAAACTTTTTTGCAAATTCAATGAGATCAGGTAATCTCGCCATTGTACCATCATCTTTCGCAATTTCGCATATTACGCCAACAGGATAAATTCCTGCTATTGTCATTAAATCTACCGCTGCTTCTGTGTGTCCTCTTCTTACCAAAACTCCTCCTTTCCTCGCCTTTAGTGGGAAAACATGTCCAGGTCTAACAAAATCTTCTGGTTTTGTGCTCACAGAAGATAATTTTCTTATTGTAGTACTTCTGTCATGAGCAGAGATGCCAGTTGTTACACCTTCTTTTGCATCCACCGATATGGTAAACCATGTACCAAATTTTTCGTCACTATCATCTGTCATGAGGTAAAGATTTAATTTTTCGGTTAGTTTTGGATCCATAGGTACACATATTAGTCCTCTGCCATGTTTCATCATGAAATTTATAATTTCAGGTGTTACAAATTGAGCTGCGGCAACTAAGTCACCTTCATTTTCTCTGTCCTCATCATCAACTATTATGACCATTTTACCCATTCTTATGTCTTGAATTATTTCCTTTACAGTGTTGAAAACAGAATCTTCCATTACCAAACCTTTTTTAAATATAATCAATGGATTGGTGTTAAGTCAATAAATGCTTACTCAGGGGAGTTTTTTTTTGCATTTTCTTGAAAGAGGGGATTAAAATATTTTGCTTTGGAGGTCCGTTATGTTGGATAAATCTAAAAGGGGAGATATCTTTTTTAGGATCAGTAACTTCTTCAAAAGCGAAACGAGTAGTGGTATATTAGTTTTGATTTTTGCTTTGTTAGGTATAATATTAGCAAATTCTCCTTGGAAAGATCTCTATTTTGGATTTTGGAGTACAGAATTAGGAATTAATTTTGGTGGTTTTGAGTTTAAAATGTCACTTTTGCATTGGGTAAATGATGTTTTGATGTTCTTTTTCTTCTTTCTAGTTGGTATGGAGATTAAAAGGGAAATGCTCGTTGGGGAATTGTCATCGTTAAAGAAGTCTTTATTGCCTGTAATAGCCGCTACAGGTGGTGTTCTTTTCCCTATAATAATTTACTCACTCATTAACTGGGGTAAGGATTCATTCAGAGGTTGGGGAATACCGATGGCTACTGATATAGCTTTCACTATCGCCGTAATGATGCTGCTTGGCAACGCTGTATCAAGTGCTATAAAGGCAAATATAACCGCGCTGGCGATAGCCGATGATATAATGGCACTTGTAGTTATAGCATTGTTTTATTCAGTTGGTGTCAACCTGATTTATGTTCTTATTGCGCTTGTAGTTGTAGGTATTTTACTCGTTTTGAACAGAGTAGGTCTAACTAATGAATGGGTTTATTGGATAACGGGATTTATACTTTGGGTTCTTCTTTATAAATCTGGTATACACCCGACTATAGCGGGTGTGCTTTTGGCTTTCGCTATGCCTACGACAGTGTCAAAGAATTTTGAAGAAAATATAAAATCGGCATCTTCTTCACTTAAAGGTATAAGTGACTCCTACAAAAAGGGGAGAGTTTTTCCAGATACGAAGGTTGATTTCTCTACGGCGCTAGAAAAGTTAACAAAATCTGAGCCATATTTACAGAGATTTGAATCAATGTTATCTTCATTTGTTTCTTTTATTGTTTTGCCTACCTTTGCCTTTTCAAATGCTGGTGTTTATATAGGTAATTTCTCACTTAAGGACCTTTTGCATCCTATAGTTCTTGGTGTAGCGCTGGGGTTGATGTTTGGTAAGTCAACAGGTATATTCACATTCTCGTACTTGTCAATAAAACTCAAGATAACTGACATTTCTTCTAAAGTTAGGTGGAGTGAGTATTATGGTGCTTCGTGGCTTGGTGGAATAGGTTTCACTATGGCTTTATTTATAACACACTTATCTTTTGATAAACACCCAGTGTATTTGGATTATGCTAAGGTAGGTATTTATCTAGGTAGTATTACTTCAGCGATAGTTGGTTCTTTAATAGTTTTACTGATAAAGAAAAAAAATCACCCTAATGCAGTTTAAGCATCCTCATGCTCAAGATACTTTAGTTTTTAATATTAAATGAGGAACATTCATAATTTATTTTTTTATTGTATTTGTGGAGATGATTAATTTTGTTGAAAAAATCTCTATTCCTTTCTGAAAGAAAAAGTTCTTATGAGGTTAACTTCGTTACTTAATCTGCAATTACGATTAGAATTCGTTTTTCTTACCTAATCAAAAAGCGCTTACAGCACTTTTTTATTCAAATATTCTGAGTGTAGAGAAGTGAAACTTCTCTATAATAAATAGGGTGAGGTGCTTCACAACACTTTTTCGCATAACGATAAGTATTAAATGCTTAAGATTGAAGAGTGTAAAGAGGTTAAACCTCTCTACAATAATTAGGGTGGGTGGGAGGGGAATTGCTTAAAGTATTTGTGCTAGTTCTTAAAAAGAAAGAAGCAGGTATAACCTGACAGGTCTAACCTGACGCAGGCAATAGCCTGTTTTTCAACAAAAACGATCTGATTTGATTGATTAATTGCTTTTTGATATACTTTTATTATGGATAAGAATGATTTCTTAAAAAAATCAAAAGAAGTACTGAAAAAGGTTTTAGAAAAGGAAAAATTACTCAATGATGAATTATCAAAAGCTTTTGATGAGGTGCCGAGAGAAGAGTTTTTTCCTGATAACATAAAAGAAAACGCTTATATAAATAATGCTTTTGAAATAGGATTTGGGCAAACAATATCTCAGCCAACCATGATATTTATCATGTTAAAGGAATTAGAAATATCAAAAATTCACAAGGTATTGGAAGTGGGTACGGGGAGTGGATATCTAACAGCTCTTTTGTGTAGATTAGCGAATTTTGTGTACTCCGTCGAGATAATAAAGGAATTAGCACTAAAAGCAGAAGAAAGGTTAAATAAGTTAGGATACGAAAATTTTAGAATATTTGTATCAGATGGGAGTATGGGGCTTGAAGAATTTGCTCCTTATGATAGAATAATAGTCAGTGCGGCAGCTCCCGAAATACCGAATGAACTGATTGAACAACTAAAGACGGATGGTATACTCCTTATACCTATTGGAGGAGGTGAATTTCAAAGATTGATCAAGGTCAGAAAACTTGGCAGTAAAATTGATATAAAAGAAGGAGTTATGTGTAGATTTGTTCCGCTCCTAGGTCAAAAGGGACTTAGATCTTTTCATTGATTAAGACGCCGCTAAAAAACCAGAATAAACTTCCCAATGAAAAAACATACATAGTGTTGTCAACAAAACCATGTAAGAGAAAAGAAATGATCAGTGAGATAATTCCTACCTTGAACCAGCTTAAGTTGTTTTTTTGGAAAAACTTTTTTAGTAATAGAAAAATTATTGAGAAGAATGCTAGCGTACCTAGAATACCAGTTTCAACAAGCAAACTTAGGTATATGTTGTGGACATAGGGACCAAAGTAATAAGGTGCATAAAGATGAAAATTCATGAGTCCTACTCCCAAAATGGGATTTTTGATGAAAAGTTCTATTGATCTACGGTAGGAATCTGCCCTTACATTAAAACTAGTGTAATCAGTACCTAATATAGCTGTTCTGATCCTACTGAAGACGCTAGGTGTAGATAAATAAACCCCCAAAATTAACCCTAGTATAAGCAGAAACACAACAATAGAGATTGTAGTGATATTCTCTCTGTTGAGCAGAAGTCCCAAAATAAGCACTAGAGGGAGAATAAGCAATAAGCTCCTGGAGTTAGAGGTGAATAATGCTATAATGTCAATCAAAATTGTTATACCTACGACTGAGTATCCTTTCGATTTGTTTTGCTTCCTCAATGAAAGCCCCCACAGAATGAGAATCATTGAGAAATATAAAAATACAGAGGAATATATAACAGGATTTGGAGTTATAGATGGGCTTCTTATGCCTGAATTGTACACTTCAAAATCATTAGATGGAGGTATTAATATTAGTTTTAAGTCTCCAAAACCGATACTGATCTTCTCATTTGGGTGAATAAAAAAAAATATACCGAAAATCACTAATAATAACATTGTAGCCAATAGGAATTTGGAAAAGATGTTTTTGTCAAATTCTACAGTCCTACCAACGGAGAAAAAAATATAGTAAATCACGAACAAAAGTGAACTTCCCAGTGCTAGTATTTTATCCCTAGCGAAGAGTGATGAAATGACGCTCAAAGCAAAAAAGATTAGAAATGCAATATCAATCTCTGAAAGTGAAGATTTTATTTGCTTGAGGTAATAAAAAAAGAAAAATAGTGTTATGATGATGGAAATAAAGGTAAGTTGTGATATAATCAAGAAGAAGAGACTAGAGAGAACCAGCCAATTGAGCAAACTACTGTTTCTCGATTTAGTTATGTCATTCATGAGTAGTATTATAATTTATAGTGCACATTTATTAAAAGTTTCGGGGAGATGACTTTTACTTCTTCCTGAAGTCAAATTTGTAGAACTGATTTGCGCCGATATTGACAAGAATACTACTTAAAAGGTAAGTATTACTTCCTTTATCAAGGTCAAATGCTATTAGCGCTGACCATACGAGTATTTCCTCGTTTTCTTTCATCCATAAATCAATTCTTTCTATCTTGCCGTTTGAAAAATAAATATAAAAATAATTTTTTCCCTTTTTAAAGGGTAACTTAAATATCTTTACCGATCCGTAATCACCAATGTAAAATTTTGAAAACTCGTTGAGTTTGTAACTTAAGTAAAAAATTGTGTCCAGTACTTCGTACAATGGTATAGGTAAAACACTAATTGTAAAATTAGTGTTACTACTCTCAATGTTTATTGAAACATGGTTACTCAATAAGGAAACATAGCAGTGATCATTGGAAATTCCATAGGTGCTTGTTATGAATTCGTCCAAATACTTTGAGTAAATTAACATATCACCTCTGTATATATTGCTAACATTGTTGAGATTTGAAACAAAAACATCCATGTTTACTTCTTTGAAATCAAAGAATGAAAAAGCAGTACCACAAATGAGGATTATTAAAATGCTTAAAATTAATCTTATACCCATACAATCATTGTAATAAAAGTGAAGTTTGTTTTTCAAAGTCATTATAAAGTAACAATAATTAAATTAGAATTTAAACAATTAAATTGTTCAAAATACACTCATGAACAGGGTATTTGTTTATTTGATGGCTTTGATAATGGTTGGAATGGTAGTTACGAGTTGTAGTCTTAGGTTGAGAGAGAAACCCGAAGAAGTTGAAAAAATGTCGTTAACGGACCTATATAACGCAGGTGTTGCTTATTATTCTGATGGTATGGATAATGAGGCAAAATACATGTATATGAAGATAATTGAGAAGTACAAAAAGATTCAGAATCCAACTGAGGAAGAGAAGGGAAAATATTATTGGGCTCTTTATGAGATTGGTTTTATAAACTATAAAGATGAAAATTATAGGGGATCCGTGAACTTTATGGATATGGTGCTATCCGGTACGAATGATGGGCTAGATGACAAGTCGCCCCAAATAATTTTAGCCAAAAAGATAAAACTGAAGATCACCCCTTATTTGAGATGATAGTTGTATTTGAAGATATAAAGACCATAAATAATCTAGAACCATTTTCGTTACTTAGACCAATACATGATCTTAAGAGTGGCTATTTGCCAGTCGTAGAGAGATTATCATTTCTATTCGGAAGTGAGGTAAAAGTAACCTCAAGAGCAAAAGTTGATTATGTATTCCCAGAGACAAAAATTTTAAGATATCAAGATGTGATGCGAGTAGACAGGATAATATTCGTTAATTCGGCTTACCTATACCCTGAAAAGGAAATAATAGAGAATGAAAATTCAATAACTACCTATAATGGACAGATAGTGTCCCTCAACATTGAAACCAAGAACATTGACAAACTTGAACTCCTACTAGAGGGGGTATATGAGAATGACTCTGAGAAGGTTATAAATTCTCTGAGGTCCAAGATAGAGGAAGTGCCAATAAAGCCAAAAAACTTTGTGGAGTATCCTTGGGATTTAGTTTATTTTAATACATTTTTGATGAAAAAGGATTTTGAACTTATGAGGTATCATTTAATAAATGAGAAACTTATGAGAGAGTCTGATTTACTTGGGATAGATGTAGAAGGTGATAGGGATCTTGTTTTTATATCGAAAAAAGCTGAAGTGTCAAAGAATGTGTTTATTGATACAGGGAGTGGGCCTGTGTTTATTGATGAAGACTCGCAAATCGGTCCTTTCACATTAATAGAGGGAGCAAGCTATGTAGGGAAGAGGAGCAAAATAAGTCAGGCAAGATTGAGAGAGGGGACAAACATAAGGTCTGTATGTAAAGTATCAGGGGAAGTTGAAGAATCAATAATTGATTCGTTCTCGAACAAAAATCATGAGGGATTTTTAGGACATTCTTATGTTGGGCAATGGGTGAACATTGGAGCTATGGCAACAAATAGTGATTTAAAGAATACTTATGATAATGTAAAAGTTTTCATAGGTCCGAGAAAAGTTGTAGATACTGGATTACTTAAAGTTGGATGTTTTGTAGGTGACTTTTCTAAAATAGGGATAGGGGTGCTTGTAAACACAGGTACAATGATAGGTTTAGGGGCAAACATATTTTTTGAGGGGGAATTGGTGAGAAAGCTTGTTCCTAACTTTGCGTGGGGTGGTAAGGAACCTTACAAAAAGTTTCCTCTTGATAGATTTTTATCAATGGTGAAAGTGATGTTCTCAAGAAGAAATAAAGAGTTTCCGAAAACTCTTGAAGAGCTACTCATAGAAATTTATAATAATTCTTAAATTAGGATGTTATTTGGTAATTAAAAGATTGAAGGTGGTTTAGAGGTACGAATGAAGAATTTTATAGGGGTTGGTTTTTCCAAAATATATTTGGAGGAGGATAAAGTTATGTATGACAAGATTGATATAAATATAAAAAATGATGAGGAATTCTTCAGAGTTGTAAGCGAATTTATAGATAATGGTAAGTATTTTTACATAAAGTTCTTTGGTATTTCTGAGGAAATAGAGAAAAGGCTCAATTACATAATAAACAGAATATTTTCAAAATATAACCGTGAAGATCTGATAGATGTAGTTTATACATGTGTCAAGGAATTAGTGATAAATGCAAGTAAGTCAAATATAAAAAGGGTTGTGTTTGAAAAGAATGATATAGACTTAGATGATGAAAGAAGTTTTTTAGAGGGGATGTTGAAGTTTAAAGAGGAACTTTCAGAAACAAAATTGCCTAACTATATAAAGGAATTGAGCAAGAAGGATTTGTACATAAGTGTGGCGTTTTACCACTCTGAGGATGGTGTAAGAATAGAAGTCGTAAATAACATATCAATAACGGAGTTTGAGAATAGAAGAATAAGGGAAAAATTAAAAAAGGCGATGCAGTACGATGATATTTCACAGTTTTATCTAGAACAAGGTGATGAGCTAGAGGGGGCAGGATTAGGTATAGCATTAATAGTTATGCTGCTTAGGGGTGTAGGGATTGATCCAGCGCTTTTTAGAATATCGGGGCCAGGTAAGGATTATGTGATGGCAAGAATAGAAATACCCCTAACAGATAAGTATATAAGTGCTAGAGACAAAAGCAAAGTATCAGTGTGAATTTACTAAGAACCTCGTAAGCCAAAAATCCGCTTCATCAGGTAGTACTTTTTTAGCCTTTAAAAGGGTTTTTATTGCCTCATCTTTATCACCTAACGCGTAGTCACACCTAGCAATGTATATCATTATTTTAGCTTCCATTTCCTCAAATCCCGTATCTTTAACTTCAGTTAAAAGATTTTTAAAATCCTTTCTGGCACTCTTGTACATACCCTTATTAAACTTAGAAGACACAATCTCTTTTATTTTATCCTTAATTTCATCTTCATCCCCTACTTGGTAACCAACACCATCTTGGTGACCAACACCACCAACATTATAATTCTCATTAGTTGCATTATTATTGCTATGGATAATATTTGTGATGTTGTTTGTAACATAGTTAGTAACATAAACTAAGTTAGTGTTAGTAAGGTAAACCACATTAGTAGCACTTAATAAATAGTTAGGATTTGTGATAGTAGTACCATAGTTAAAATTCTCGTTTGTATTTTCTTGAGATATGACTTCTTGTAAAGTTTTTTGAGGTAAAATTTCCTTTGAAAACGCAACAAAAACACCATTGTTTTCTTTGGAGTAGGAAAAGTTTGTTATGCCTTTGAAAAAAGGCACTACAACATAGAAGAAACTTTTATTGTTAGGTACTGCGTCTATGAGTATATTCTCCTCTTTCGGTAAAGAGGCTATGGGCTTAGTATTGTCAAAAATACCATGAAAGTTAGTATCTACTTTGTAAACAAGGTACCCGTCAACACCGTCAATCTTATCCCAAGAAATCATAACATTGCCAAGGTCAGAGAAACTGGTAGTAACTTTGGGTAGGGGGATGAAGAAAACGAAGGAAATTGAAAAGTTTTGCTCTGCTACAAAATCAAAAATATCATTTGTGCCATTGTTCTCAAAGACTAGATAGTAATTTGTCCCCAAAAATGGATTTGGATCGTAGTAATAAAGGTAGCCATTCTTATAATTGAGTTCGTTACCTCTAAAGGTTCCGATCTTGATAGCGTAATTCGTTAATTCTCCTTGGTTAGTAATGAACCTTTGACTTCTGTAAACAGAAAAAACTTTGTTGGTATCTGAAGATTTCCATCTAACAAAAACCTTATTGTCCTCAATTCCATAGGATATGATGGAAATAGATTGAGCATAGGAAAAAACTGAAATAATGAAAATAAAAAAACAGATAAAAACTGGTAAAAACCTCATATAAAAATTATCGTAATATTAGCCTCCTACCTTCAAATCACATTTTGATATCTTTATCCCTGATAGTTTTTTATCTTCTCATGAACATTGATTCTAATGTACTTTTTTCAATGTATATCATCGTTGGTCTCCCGTGGGGGCATGTGTACCTATCGTCTATCGATAAGGCATCTTCTAGCAGTTTATAGGCTTCAAGTGAGGTTAGTTGAGTACCACCTTTTATTGCGCTTTTGCAGGATACTGAAGCGAGTTTTTCTAGAATATTCTCAATGTTTATTGATTCATCTTCCTTGATTTTTTCACACAATTCCATGAGTGTATTTTCAATGTCTATCTCTGTACTGAAGAATAGTGGTATTGATAGAACTTCTACTGAATCATCATTAATATTCATTGAGAAACCAAGTTTCTCAAATATTTTAATGTTTTCTTCTAATGTGTCTCTATAATCTTTTGATATTTTGAATCTGTGTGGGATAAGCAAGTTTTGCTTCTCCAAATTGCCTTTTGTTGTTAGTTCCTTGTATTTTTGAGAATATATTATCCTTTCGTGTAGGGCGTGTTGATCAATTACCATGATTTTGTTTTCTTTTGCGATTTCAAATATTAGGTAAGTGCTGAATATTGACCCTACGAATCTAATCTCAAATTCTTTTGCCTTCTCCTCTCTGATTTGGCTAATGTGTTCTGATTGGTACTCTTGAGTTTGTTTATTGATTTCAAAAGTTTCTTCTGTTGAGGTGTGAATGGAGGTAGGTATTTCGTCGATGCCGTAGGTAAATTTATAATTTTTGGGTTCATCAAATTTAGTTTCTTCGGTTTTGTCGTATGGTGGGGGTGTTTCAGTGAATTTTAGTTTATTTTGGTTTTGTAGAAAAGTCTCTATTGATCTTTTTATGTTTTTTTCAATGGGGTTTAGCATTAATTCAGATTCATTTATTTCTATTACCTGGTCAGTTTCTTTTAGACCATTGCTTATTAATTCCACTATGTAGTGGAAAATTTTACCTTCATTTCTGAATTTAACTTCTTTTTTGGCTGGGTGAATATTTACATCGATGAGAGATGGGTCTATCGTTATAAAACAGAATACAATGGGATATGAACCTCTGGGTAGATAGTTTGCATAGGCTTTTGAGAATGCACCTAATAATCCTTTCGCTTCAACAAATCTTCTATTTACAAATACTTGTTGTAAGCTCCTTGTAGGCCTGTTTATCGTTGGTTTTGAGAAGAATATTTCTATTTTCATATTTGGGTCTTCGTGTACCTTGTGATTTAATGATCTTAATTCTGGATATATTGAAATGATCCTGTCGTGGAGGGTATTCACTTTAGGTAGTATGATGTCTGTCTTTAGGTCTTTTATTAATTCAAATGTTATTTCAGGGAAAACTATTGCTTTTTTTATGAATATGTCAAATATACTTTTGTACTCTGTTAAATCAGACTTTAGGAAATTCCTTCTTGCCGGCATGTTGAAAAAAAGATCCTTAACTCTTACGATGGTACCTTTGATTGATGAAGTTGGAGCCGATTCAATGAGTTTTCCACCTTTTACAGTTATTTTGTGCCCTTCTACTTGATTTTCTGTGCGTGATATTATTTCTAATTCTGAAACTTCGGCAATGCTCGTTAGTGCTTCACCTCTGAACCCCATTGTGGTTATTTTGTAGAGATCGTCAATACTTTTTATTTTGCTCGTTGCATGCCTTATATACGATTTTTCTATGTCTTCTTTATCCATTCCGATACCATCATCAACGACTTCTATCAGTTTTTTCCCACCTTCAATAACATTTACGGTTATTTTTGTGCTTTCAGCATCTATGGAGTTATCAATTAATTCTCTTACGACAGAACTAGGTGAGTCTATTACTTCACCAGCTGCTATTTTACTAGAAATTTCTTCAGGTAGAACATCTATTTTAGCCATAGCACCATTATATAGATTGGTGTTACCAAATTCAAAAACGCTAAAGGGAATGATTTTATTGAAAAATTCACAGGCTATGCCTGTCACAGATTAAACCTGTCAGGTTAGACCTGCTTCTTTCTTTTTAAGAATTAGCACAAATACTTTAAGCAATCCCCCCCCCCGCCCACCCTATTTGTTGTAGAGAGACGAAGTCTCTCTACACTCTTCAGTCTTTAGCATTTAATACTTATCGTTATGTAAAAAAGTGCTATAAAGCACTCCACCCTCCCGCCCAATTATTTAAGGGATACTTCGCATCGGAGATGCTTGGCATCGAAGATGCTTCGTATTCCTTAACCCTGTAAGCACTTTTTCTTTCAGGAAGAAAGAGTAAAGGGAGGCAGAGCCTCTCTTTAACCAATTAGGGTGGGTGGGCGGGATTACTAAAAGGTGCTTTGTAGCACCTTCTTAATTAAGTGCTTTAAGCACAAGGTACTATTAGCACAAGTGCTACATAGCACAAGATTTTCCCAACAGAATTCTAAAGGGGATTGAAAGATTCTGATTTTTTATTCACCTGCCGCCTCGGCAAAGATTTTAGATTTATCAACTTTTATGTCCTCAACTAATATTCTTTTTATTTCCTTAACAAAGGTCATACTGCCACATAGGAAAAACAGATCTTCGTTGCCTTTAATGTTATCCCAAATTAGATTTTTGTCAATTCTTCCCCTTAAACCTTTCCAGTCATCTCCTGTATACCTTGTGACGGTAATAAATCCTTTGAAATTGGGGTTTTTAAGCATTTCATTTATTTCTTTTTCAAAGATAAAATTTTCAGGTTTTCTGAAACTATAGAATAAGGTAACTTTAGTATCATGCATGGTGTCATATATGTACTTCATTGCTGATCTTATAGGTGCTATACCACTTCCAGCTGCGAAGAAAACAACTGATTTTACACTACTTGTTCTAAATATGGGATGCCCAAATGGGCCTGAAACAAAAAGCTTGCTACCTTCTCCAAAACTTGGAGCAAATATTTTTGGCGTAAAATATCCTCCTTCAACTAATTTTATGGTAACGGAAACTAGTTTTGTTATGGCTGTCTCCGTAGGTGAAGATGATATGGAGTACGCTCTTCTCTTTTTTTTGTCTTCGGCTTCATTGGGAAAACCTAACATCAAAAATTGACCTGGCATATAACTGATATTTTCAATCTCAAAAAAGATATTCCTTACATCTTTTCCGTTTTCTTCTATCTTCTTTACCTCAAATTCACCTTGCAAAAGGTTCTTTACTGAATCCATTCAAAACTCCATCAAAACTTCTTAAAAGTTTACTAAAAATGTAGATATTTTTTCAACAAAAAACAAAATACAAGATTTGCTAATCAACGGACTTACTAATTGAGGAATAATTTGAAGTAAGGAGATATTGGGTTTAATGGGTAAAACCTCCCAATACCTCCAGAAAATAGGTAACTCTTACCTCATACCTTTAAAGTGTGGCCCCATTTGGTCCATCATAGGATGTTCAATTGGTCCCATACCAGGTCTTAGTGTTATCTCTCTTAGCTTATCTCTCTGCTCCTTGGTGAGGATAGAAAGAATATCTACTTGGGCATCCAATCTTATTTTGTTTATATTAGCTCTTAACTTTGATATTTGGTCATTGTATGATTTGACTTTGCTCCAGTCAGGATTTGGTGAAGATAATTCTTTTTCTTTATCGTATCTAACTTTCATTAGATCAGTAGAAATGGAATCTATGTTCTTTTTCGCATTTAGGGTAATATCAAATATCTTGTCTCTTTGGTCTTGTGACAGATTGAGTTCAGGGCTATTGAGGATCACCCACTCTAGTCCTTTGGTCCCTCTCCCCTCAAAACCGATTGGACCTTGAAAAGCGCTCGCAAGCATCGGTAGTACTACCAGTAAAGGTAGTATCAAGAGTATTTTCTTCATAATTTTTTCCTCCTTATTATAAAGATAAGAAAATATAATAGAAGTTACAAGACTTTCGTAAAATTTTCTGTCTTATCTACTCTTACCTAACAAAAAAGTTGCTTAAGGAATAACAGGAAGGCTCCGTCTTCCTGCGAAGTTAAACTTCAAGAGGTTAAACCTCGAGGGGTCATACACTTCTTATTTTGCTACTTAAATTGATTCTGTTGAAAAATTCAACAGGCTACTGCCTGCGTCAGGTTATACCTGCTTCTTTCTTTTTAAGAACTAGCACCATTACTTTAAGCACACCCCCCCCCCCCCCCCCCAAAATATAAAAAAGGGGGGGGCACCCCCTAACCCTCTATGAAAAAAAATTTAAAAATAGAAAAAAAAAAAAAAAAAAAAAAACGAGC
>Ga0078972_1008909_pt1 | contig 20369 bp, 15 predicted proteins | sample YelNatPaOPGAMG01_FD_67568 | JGI IMG/M metagenome (GOLD analysis project Ga0078972, IMG submission 67568) | Hot spring thermophilic microbial communities from Obsidian Pool, Yellowstone National Park, USA - OP-RAMG-01 (SPADES assembly) (version 2) | ecosystem: Environmental > Aquatic > Thermal...
TAGAGATGAGACAGCGGCAATAATCAGCTCTGTCGCCTCTCTAATACGCAATCTGAGAAATGAGAAGGCTGAGCTTCTAATAACAAATGAGGCACTCAAACAAGCACAGGATGACCTGATAAAGAGCGAGCGACTTTCCACGGTTGGAAAGATTGCAGCATCGATTTCGCACGAGTTTTGCCAGAAATTGGTAACTGGTACTTTTCCAAAAAATACTAATAATATCAATGGGTTACACCGAGATCCCCGTAAAAAGTAACTGGCACCTATTTCGCACCTAATTGGGCACCCAATTGTATCAACCAATCTTGCTTATTAAAATATTATACTACATTCACAACCTGTTAGATTGTTGAGTTCGCCAATCAGATCTATATCAGAACTACCGGTGTCGTTCGAGGTTGCGTCATTGGCTGTAATCGTATCCTTACTGCTCGATGTATCACCAGTACCTGCATCATAACCGGGAGAAGTGGGCATACAGGCTCCGCTATCATTCGTGAGCGTTATACATTTATTATTATCCGGGCACTGGGGTTTTTGAGGATCACATTCATAGTAACACTTCCCGGATTCATCTCCAGCCTTTGCAGCCACACATATAAGACCGGATTTGCACTCATTCAATGAATAACATATCTCTCCGAGGTCCTTGGGGATATTAGATACATTGCATTCATCATTTTCGGGCCAGCATCCACCACCCCCATTTTCCAGCTCAGCACAATAATAACCTGCTGGACAATTACTGCTGCTGACCACACAATACCTTGAACATATCGAAAGATTGCCATCGGTAAGACACAACTCCGACGAACAATCATCAGATTTTTCACAGGGCTTACACAAGTCTGAAGAATTATCGCCGGGGAAACAATAGGAATTATTATCCGTCGACTCATAGCACCTATATCCATTGGGGCAACTACCTGTCTCGTTAATATCACAGGTTTGAGAGCACATCCCCAAATTCCCATTCGCCACACATACACCGCTCTTACAATCAGAACTATATTCACAGGCTGAGCCAAACTCACCCTTGGTGGACGAACTCGAAGATGGATATAAATAACAAATCCCTTTTATGTCATCCTCCTCGATACTCCTCTGTCTTGTATCGGCAGGTCCGGAATATGGATACATCGTTGCTCCAAATACCATCGTATGATCGAGCCCAAACAGATGCCCGATTTCGTGAGTAGCGATATTCTGAACATCCATCTTCCCCTTTTCACCAGTAGTAGACCATTTGAAGTCGGCCGCATTGAAGCGAATATCAGCATCTTTTATATAACCATCCGAATATGTAGCGGGTGTACACACCGCGATAGTCCCATAACCACCGAGTTCAGGGGGCCATTTGCCTGTGACGAAGAAGAGGTTATTCACAAAATCAGAAGGAGATGCAGTCGTAGAGTTTGTTACACCCATATACTTGCTACTCACATAAGTACAATTGGGTCTGGACCACTCTTCAAAAGAGAGTCTTATCGCATTTATAACATCTGACTCATTGAGTCCCGAGCCAGAGGGATTGACATAATACTCCACAGGTAGACTCGAGTCCTGCCACTTAGCATCAGAGCCATCGGGATTCTTGAGAGTATTGAAACCATACAGTATTAAAACGGTAAGCAACAGAATAAAAATTACCTTTCCACAATTCATTTAAATAACCTCTCGAGAATAACTCTTCATTATTACACAATATTTTTAACCCAAATTCAAGTATATTCCAACTACCAAAGCAAATGGATAAATATTTATGGGCTTTCGCCCACCCCCGCAATATGAAAATTACAAGTTTTCATAATAAGTAAAGAATCCCCTTTCCTGAAAGGGTGTCTTGAAAGCACTCACCGAACACCGACCACGGATTACTGACACGGACTAATTCCCCTCTCATAAAAACAACTTGATAAGTGGGAAGTAGGAAATGGATAAGTAATAACTCCCCTCTGATAAAGAATTGATCAGAAGACCGACACGGTTCACCGAACACCGACACTGTTTTTAAGATGGGTGGCTGCCGAAGGCGGACGGGGTCTGTCACTCTCTTATAAACTGACATCTTTTCTGGCACTTTTCTAAAAACACCAATGATGTGAATGAGCTATAAATCGGGTTTATGCAATATTGACTATAGTTGACTCTGAGCTACTTAGCTGGTTTGGGATATGAGAATGGTATATCGAAGGAGTCGAAGACATTCCCATCTATATCTACTGCCTCGATATGAACTTTATCACAGAGGACATCTGCTGAGATAAAGTGATGTACATAGTTTGTCTTCTGAATAAATTCAAAATCGTTGCACTTGTGGTCCAAATCCCCTCCACCACCTCCAACAATCATATGATACACTCCATTCAAGAACCCTCGTTCATATCCGTGAGTATGTCCATTTATTATCAAATCCACCCCACCCTTTTCGAGAACGGGCAGCAGCGAACTCCTGACCTGAAGATTCCCATCATAGTTGCAGGTACCCCATCCATCCGTATATGCTGCCTCGTGAAATAGGGCGATCCTCAATCCCGCCCATACAGCCTCCGGTCTCTTAAGCGTGTTTATTACCCATCTGTGTTGTGGGTCTTCTGTCCCAAAATAGTACTTGTTGGAATCGATCACTATTACAAAAACCGCTCCATACTTGAACCAGTAGTAGCTCTCGTGCTGTTCGTCCCCCTCTGGATATGGATAGGATACATACTTATAAAAGTATTGTGAATTTGCCTCGTGGTTGCCAATCGAGATGTAATACGGAATATAGAAGATAAGTGGTCTGACTACATCGAAGAACTCAGTTTGCCATCTCTCCTCCTCTCCACCCCTTTCTACGGCATCACCTGCGTGCAATACAAAAGACGGAGAGCGGGCTGCAATCATTGGAATCAACTTAGAGTGTATCTCAGGATGATTTTGAGAATCGCCATAGGCAACGAACCTGAATGGCTTGTGATGAGAGGGATTGGTCCTGAACTTGAACATAATAGACATATTCTGCCCATCGCCAGCTCTGTAAAAATACTCTGTATCGGGCTTCAACCCTGTTATTCGAACCTCGTGCAAATCGGATTCTTCCCCCATCACTTTGTCCAAACTGCTCTGCTTCTCTCCATACTCCACAACGGATGGAGCAACGGTCTCTGTCTCCCACATTATAGTCGTCGAGGTAGTATCGGTGTACATAATATATGGACCCTTCTTGAAGGGCTTATCATCGATGATGACAATTGGCTCTACACCGATATCATTCTTGCATACGAATATGTCAACACCAGCATCTATGGGTTCGACAGAGGTATCCGGATCGATATCCATAGATTCTGCATCTGTAGAATTATTTTCTGTCTCATCAGAACAGGAGATGTAAAACAGACACACCAAAATACCGACAAGGATAATTTGCTTCATAAACATCTCTCCCAATATCAAAATCTTGTGTTGATTATCTCATCCTGAAGCTCTCTGAGCTCCCTAAAGAATACATCCTTATGAAGGCTCTGGTCGTTACTCAATCTGTCGATCAGTTCGAGAGAACGATTCCTCCAATCAGGGTTGACAATCTTTTCGGCAAGCATCTGAGTCTTCTTAATATCCCACGGGAATTCATAATACGAAGTGTAATTATAGCAATCCCCCTCCTTGGTGTTGAATCTTAGCGATGCAGCCGAGCATATCTTGGAGGTAACAACGATCGAATGAACCCTGTCGTAACCCTTATCTGAAAATACATTTATCGCCACACCTATTGCAGGGCAGGCTATTATCCATATAAGTACAACCAGATAGAATCCAATAACTAATTTCTTTATCATTGCTCTATATCCTTGAAAAGCACCTTCTCTTCTTTATCAGGAGATATTGTTATTGTCTTTGTATTGCTGAACCTATTGGAACCCTGGAAAAAGACCTTCACACTATACCTGCCCGCCTTCAATTCATATTTGTTAAGCGGTGTAGTTTGACCGATGGGCTTTCCATTGATATATACCTCTCCCCACGGAACCGAATTTACAGACAGAAATCCCCTCTTTTGTGAAGAGACATTAGCCTCACCCTTAGATCTTGAGACCTTCCTCTTATTAATCCCTGCCTTCTTCGTATCCTTTGGCTCCGATGGTGGCGCACTCACGATCCGTTCCACTTTCTTTTCTGATACAATGCCTTCTCTCTTTGGGAATGGTGTGGCAAAATAACTCTTAAGGCTCTCTACTGGAAGTACTACCTCGTTATTTAATTCGTACATATATGAAGGATTCACCTTTGGTATATTAGAGCGATGATAAATATTGTAAAGCATCATAAAAATCACAATTACAAGGATTACAGCAACAGATGTGAGGACTGTAAATAGAATCTTTGCGGGGCTGGTGTGAATATCAGAGAAGAAATTGAGCACCTTCAAGGTAAGCACCCTCCCCGTCTCCCTTGCAGTAACTGCAGAATTATTCAAGAAATTGATTAACCTGAATATGAAATCCTGGGATGTAGTATTCACCCTCTCCTTGATCGTAGGCTTTGTCATTGAGAGGGTAGGCTCTGAATCTGGCTTATTTTCATAAATCTCCCTGTAAGGGCTCGGGGTCTTCCTTGTAGGTTCAGCCCTATCCTCTGTAATCAGGGACTCCCTCGCATCCACGACAAAATCAACCCTCGTCATCTTCTCAGCGATACTATCCTTTTTTAAAACCTTTGTAGTCTCTTCTGATTTACCGAAGAGTTTCTTAGTATAATCCTGCAACTTAGAAGGGACAAATCCCGGATAATTCTTGAATAGATACTTTTGAAGATCCGAAAATAGTTCAGAGGCAGTCTGGTATCTCTCTTCCCGCTCCTTCCTGAGACACTTCATTACTATAGCAACCAGTTCATCGGGCAGATCTTCCCTGAAAATAAGAGGGGATTTCACAATGCCCTTCTTTACCATCTCTATCTGCTTATAATCACTCTCAGCATAAAACGGCCTCTGATTGGTTAGCATCTCATACATTACTATTCCAAGGGCATATATATCAGAGCGATTATCCAGTTCCATCCCTGCCGCCTGCTCCGGGGACATATAATTAATCTTACCCTTGAGCAGTCCCTTTGTGGTCTCCTTGCTCTTTATATTTGCCTTCGCAATACCGAAGTCCGTTATCTTCACCTCTCCAATATCACTTATAAGTATATTCTGAGGGCTTACATCTCTATGGATAATATTGAGAGGTTTCCCCTCCGGGTCCGTCTTCCTGTGGGCATAGTCAAGACCCTTTGCAACCTCAGAGGCGATAAAGACGACTATATCTATCGGGAGGTACTGTTTGGTGCTCTTACATTTTTTCAGATATCGGTGCAGATCTATGCCATTTACATACTCCATTGCTATGAAGTAGTGTTCACCTATTCTCCCGAGGTCAAAGACCTGAACTATATTGGAGTGATTCAAAAATACTGATATCTTCGCCTCATCGATGAGCATCGTGATAAATTCCTGATTCTGAGCAAATTGGGGGTGTATCCTCTTTATGGCGAGGATCTTTTCAAAGCCTGACACACCTACAGTCTTTGCCTTGAAGATCTCAGCCATTCCTCCAGAGGCGATCTTGTCGAGCAGGATATATTTTCCAAAGGCACACGGAAACTTCATTGATAATAATATAATATATACAAGCACAAATGGCAACTTTTTAGCACATATCGTGTTTAAATTTAAGGACTGAGGTTTTTTTCAATGTTTTCTTGCATATTTTACGAAAAAGAGGTAGAATCTAGCTTAACCTAAAGGAGGTACCTATGAAACTGAGAAAGATTATTCTGATCACATTTCCTTTAGTACTCTTGACCACAATGTTTTACTACTGCGGGACGACTGCCGTAGTAGAGGAGGGTATGGAGGATACCACAAATCCAGACATAAAAATCAATAATGATGCAGCATCTGATGCAGGACTGGATACAATTTCGGACATTCCTACGGGAGATACTATATTGCCCGATGTGTCTGAGGATATCGGGGTATCAGATACCTCAGAAGATACCGAATCTGACACAGAATCAACAGATGCAATTACAGACACACCAGCAGGAGATACTTACGAAGATATCTCACAGGATACAGGATCAGAGGATGTTGGCAAAGATGTCTCTGGTGGAGACAATGAGATTACAGACACCTCTACAAAACTCTACAGCATATCCGGCAAGGTTACCGTAAACCACGGGAACCCCGAAAAGAATAAATCGGTCTTTGTATTCCTCTTCGACAAAATGCCCGCAGAAAATGTACAACCATACGCATACACAACAACAGACAGCAGTAATGATTATTCATTTGAGAATATTCCTGTCGGTAAATACTATGTACTCGCTATCTACGATATCGATGGGGATGGAAATCCAAATCCCAATCAGGGAGATCTGATAGGTTTTTATCCAAAGAATCCCGTTGACCTCTCGGCCGGCTCTGTAACTGGTGTTGATATAAATATAACCACCATCCCGGTATCTGTAGCATCTGTATTTATGAGAAGACAGCAACAGAGCAATGCATACCTGATATCACTCACCGCCAAAGTACTGAATCCAAAAGATGGCACACCTCTTTCGGATGCAACCGTCTCAGTTACCGATGGAGTAAGTCAACAGCCATTTACCTTGACCTACAATTCCCAGACAGAACAATATGAGAGGAGCTTTAATCCTTATGGCCCAGGTGCGGTAGCAGCAGTTGATGGCACCTATACATTCATAGTGCAACATACCGCCTATGGATCGCAGCCTGTAAAGGTTCCAATAAATCACAGACCCCTCAAAGAGGCATTAATAATCACACAGCCTCAGAACAACTCAACTATTCAGGCTGGAGAAGATCTCCTTGTTGAGTGGAAGAATCCGCCCGATGCCGATATAAATATCTTAATTCAGGTACTGTTTAGAAAAGGGACACAGTTCCAGGAGGTCTTCAGGGACGAGAATTATCCAATCCCCAATCCATACATTATAAAAGGCTCTTATCTGCAGAATCCAGGTACATATTTTATAAATGTCATAAGCGGAAGATTCAGAGTTGAGTCCAATGGTACAAGTATCGAGGCAACGAGCGGCTCGGTAATGGTAAACGCCCAGTAATATATGTTTGAAATAGCCGGTCTCTTTGCCCTATCATATATAGCAGGTTCTATTCCATTTGGTCTCATCTTCTCTTATCTATTCTCCCGGATTGACATAAGAGGTGTTGGGTCCGGAAACATTGGAACTGCGAATGTAATAAGGAATGCCGGCCTATCTGCAGGGATCCTCACCTTTATCTGCGATGTCCTGAAAGGGTTCATACCCACCCTTTTTGCACTCAAATTCTATGACACGCGGATTGCGGCAATTGCCGGATTACTCTCAGTAATTGGACATATCTTTTCGGTATTCCTGAGATTCAAGGGAGGGAAAGGGGTTGCAACTGCCTTCGGGGTTATGCTGGCATTGAACCTTTTGCCCGCTCTGCTTGCATTTGGTGTATTCATAGTTGTTATGGTAATCTTCAGGATCTCCTCTCTATCCTCTCTATCAGCCACAATCAGTATACTCGTTATCAATCTGATATTCAGGGCTGATATAAATATAATTTTACTCAATATAATCCTGTGTGCTCTAATATTCTTCAAGCATAGAGAGAATATCAAAAGACTTTTAAAAGGAGAGGAACCAAGGATGTGGGGGGATGAGGAGAGGATATGAAGCAGATTCTATATCTTATTCCTTTGATTCTGATATTTGCTGCGCCATTATATGCCGAAGAGGTAGAAGAGAGCGAGGATGCAAATGAGACATTCTTTTATCTCTTGAACCTCAATAATCGTTTTGAATTGAAGAGGAATTTTTTGAATTCTGATGACCCTTCAAAACTGAGCTTTTCTGACGATGGAGTGGGCTACTATCTCTATGCAGGCGCGACACTTATGTGGTTCGTAACCGATGATACGGATCTCAATCTATCCCTGAATACGGGGATTATGAAACTGAAAGGACTATATTATGAAAACGGAAACACAACAAATCAAATAAATTTAATGCCACCCTCAGAGTATGCAAAGAAGAGCCTCTTCATAGACGAGATATACTTCGATAATGACTCTGCCTTCAAGATCACCGCAGGAAAGATGAACATCTCGAATGCCACAGACTTTGTATTCAACGATTATACATTCGCTGCAAGACTCGAATTCAACCTCTACAGAGAAAACAGAAAGACATTGAACCTTGGGATTCAGTACAATACCATTGATGGTTACTTCAATTCGGATTACAAGAAATCTCCATTCATAATGGCAGATATATCCTACAAAGACAAAAAGCGATTCAACCTCACCCTCTTTGGCAGTTTTCTCTATGACAATGACAACTCCTTCGGGAGACTTCTTCAACCATTTGTAGCAGAGTTTATCAAATCCAGATTGACTGAGAAGCCTCTACTTGATGAGGTCATACAGGAAAACTGTAGCGATGACCTCTCCTCCTGTCTCAGGATAGATAGCACCGGTTATGCAATATGGAGTGGTCTCGATATATCGGGCAAGATAAAACACTTCACATACAGAATTACCATCATCGGCAACTATGGTTTGATGGACATATATCCATACCTCGAATACAACGGGAGGATTCTGGATATATATACAAAGAAGAGCAAGTTTGGTAAACTAACAGGTGAATTAAAATATGGCGATATATCAATGGAGGGGGGCGCGGGCTCGGGTGGAACTTCCTCGGGCTCAGTAATGAATAAAACCCTCTCCACAAGGAAGATGCTTGGATTTACTGCATTCTCTCAGGTAGGATATAAATTCTTCAACCTGCTCGAAATCTCTCCGTATTTTCTATTTATGAGTGGAGACAATGACCTCGAGAAGAGCACTTATATCAATTCATTCATATCGGTGAAGTCATATATCACCCTCTCCAATATATTCTTCAACGGCGGACTGAATGAGACTGCCTCATCCAGAAACTTTTCCATAGCCGGTGTAAATGGGCACGGTGTCATCAACCCCGGGATTAGATTTACATTGAAGAAGGAAGAATCACCATTTATGCTCTCCTCCGGGTTTATGCAGTTCTTTGCATCCGCTGTCAGTAACAAAAACAAGAGGAACTACGGCTTCGAGGCTGACATAGTAACATCATATTCCATCGCCAGATATTTAGAGATCAGTTGTGAGGCAGACTACTTCAAGGCAGGAGATTTCTTTTCAAGTGCAGAAGGTGCTATACCACCTACCTATAAGATACTTTTAGGTCTTGACTTCTATCTGGATAATCTGGATTGAGCGAGTAATCAGAATCAAATTATACTTCAAAAAGCCTGCCTAAATATATCTCCTTTACTGTGGGGTTCTGCTTTAAATTCTCCGGAGAGCCTTCGATTACAACCTCCCCATCTGTAATAATGTAAATCCTGTTACAGACCTTGAATACCTCCCTTGCAGAGTGATCGGTAATGAGAACACCGATGCCCTTCTCTCGCATCTTAAGAATTATCTCGATCAACTCATAGACGGTTTTGGGGTCTATCTGACTGAACGGTTCGTCAAATAGTATATACTTGGGTTCCAATAGCAATGTTCGAGCCACCTCAAGCCTCCTCTTCTCTCCACCGGAGAGACTCCCGGTAGGACTATCCCTGATCTTCTCAAGCCCCATAATCCTGAGCATCTCTTCCACCTTTTCACCGCAACTGGCTCTGTAAATACGATCACCTATCACCTTCAGGTTCTCATATACAGTAAGCCCTGTAAATACCGAGGGTTCCTGCGGGAGATAACCTATACCCATCTGTATGAGTTGATGCAGTCTATATCCGTCTATCCTCTTTTCATCGAGTAAGATGGTCCCCTCATCCGGCCTCAAGAGCCCGATAATTATCTTGAAGAGTGTGGTCTTGCCAGCCCCGTTTGGTCCCAGTAAGCCTGCGATCTCCCCTCTGTTTAAATATATAGAGGCACCCTTCAGGACCTTCCTATTCTTAAAACTCTTGCTAATCCCTCTTGCCTCAAGCATAATAAAAATCTTAGTAATAAATAAATAGCCCGATTCGGAGATATAACACAGTGAGATAAAAGTCGCAACCAAAATTAGATTGGAATATAATAAAGGAGGCTGAACAGATAGGCTCCATTCAGCCTCAATAATAGGGAACAATCAGATTATTTATAGAGAACCTGAGAATCCGAGGGCAAAGGAATGGACTACCGCATCATAAGTGCCAGGGAAGGGATTCTTATCAGCCTTTACAGTCCTCTCAAGTACATTCACAAGCATATATGAGGCACTAATATGGAACTGTCCAAAGGAATATCCAGCACCAATGCAATAATCCAGTCGATGATAATCGGGGAGCATCGGGTCCAGGGTCTCATCCGGGATGGGGGATACATCCAGAATCAATCCGGCCATTATATCCCATTTTTTATAATTGTATTTTGCGCCGAGCCTGAACTGAGGTGCATCTTCCCACTTCTTCTCCTGTGTCTGATTGAGAGAGGCATCTTCAAACTCGAATGTGAGTCTCTTATAAGACGACCAGTACACCTCATTGGCATCCAGTTCAATTTCAAGATCCTCAATAGGGGTAACCCTCACTCCAATACCTGCAAATTGCGGGAGGATCAAACCTGTCTTAACCTTCTGATCCTTCAGATTCGCCGAGAATGGGGCAGGCACATCATCAAAATCAACCTTTCCATCATCGAGTTTCATAATTACCTGAGATCTGTAGTGGGCACCAACCCTTATGAACTTCGCCGGTTCGTAAAATATCCCCACATTATTTCCGTATCCGACAGTAGTACCCCCCAGTTTCATCTTTGCAAACACGCCATCCCCGAATGGGATACCCTTTTGAACAGTCACCGCCCCAAAGACTATATCAAAGCCAAAACCTGCTGAAAAACCATAGAAAGGTCCGATCGCAATCGAAGGTTGAACAGAATAACTCTGGAGTTCCGAACTCTTTACCAGAGAATAACCCTCCCATTTATCGGGCCAGCTGATCCCGAGACCATAGGCTGCATAGGTGCCCAGTCCAACAGAGACGAGTTTGTGAGCCTTATATGTGGCAAAGAATGATGGCGTCGGGAAGAAACCTGTCTCTGCAGAGGTAGTCTTCCCCGATTTTTCCCCTGTAAATTCAGAATCGCTCAGATACATATTCAGATTCAGTGAGAAGTTTAATCCATCAAGCCTCGTAATTGAGGCGGGATTAGTAAATACTGAGGCAGGCTCATTCCCCGCTGCTATAGTGGCACCACCCTGAGCAATACTCGAGGGGCTCACCTCATATAGAAAGAAGCCGTTTGCAAATACTATTGCTGGAATTAAAATGAACGATAATACAAATAATAATCTCTTCATATCTATCCTCCTCTTCTTACTGTGAAACCGTTGTAAATACCCAGAGGGCAGTAATATCTTTCCTGTCTATCTTTGCCACCGACTCAATTGCATCAAATAGTGGTTTATATCCAACTCGCAACTCTTCGAGAGCGATCAGATTCTGAATCAGAAGATTATAGGCCTTCTTCCAGTCATCAGGTGTTGCGGCTGCGATATTCTTATTTGCATTATCAGAGAGCATACTCATCTTTGATGCCAGTATCAACACATCAAGGGTATTATCAATGAGGGGTGAATTGAGTGTATAGTTATTCTCATCCACCTTTGTAATCAGTGGGTTTCTTGCCCTGAGTATTGAGAATGTGGAGTATGCCGCAGTCTCCACGCCGTTCTTGCTCTTAATATCATTTGTTGTAAATACCAGATACCTTGACGCTACCTCAAGGGGATTTTTGGGAGTGAGCTGCAATTTGTACTTACCGCTCTCCTCAATTACCTCCACCTTCGAGAGCTCTACAGGAGTAAACTGACTCTCTGTAATCTTAAGCATATAAACCCCCTTAGAGATAGTGGTCTCATCAAGGGGGAGGTCGTAATAGATATATGGTTTTACATCTACAGGGGCGTTTGCTGGACCCTTAAGATCATTCGGCATTGGCAACACCTGTCCAACACTGGCAGGGTTAAAGAGTGCCCTTGAACCCGACTGGATTGAGAAGAAAGAGAAGGCAATCAGACTATCCCTGTTTATCCTCGCCTTATCCTGCTCTGGAATAACCTTCTCTACCATAGAGAAGAGGTCATTGAATGCCTTTCTTGCGGGCTCAAGCATTCTTGCCTCTTCATCTGAGAGGATGGTCAGAGACTTCCCGCTCTCATCTATAAGTGCCTCTCTCTTCTTCATAAAGTAGTATACTGGATTTTCAACAATATCCTTCCCATCCTTTGTCTTTACATCCTTTGTCACCGCCACTATGTAGTAGTGTCCCTGAACAAAATCAGCAGGCATACCACCACTTTTGTCATTTGGCTTATTCTTCACTGTAATAAAATAGGGTGGTTTACTTGAAGGTGTCATCGAGAAGTTATAGAGGACATAGTAGTCTGAGGATGTCTTCTGAACTACCGACTTCCCTGCAATATCAATATCAAAGAGCAACACATTCTCGGGCTTTACAGTGTTTTTATCAAGTTCATACTCAAACGGGATTGTAATAGTCTGGGATACGAGCCAGCCATCTAACATATTCATAAATCCCTTGATCTCCTTTGTAAGTTCCGAATCACCCGGGGTAATGGACAGAGATAATCTCCCTGTCTCTGGATCCTTCAATAAATCATTGGGGAGTATAATCAACCCAGTCGCCTGATCAAAGGTACTCAGAATCGGTGTGACGCTCTCATCCTTTCCGATCCCTGGGTCACAACCAACTGATAAGAGTACAAACAATAAAACCATCGGAATCATCTTCTTCATACACATCTCCTCCTTCATAAAAGGTTTAAGTAGCAACTGGATAAAGACCATATATTAGCAAAAATAGCAAGGAGATTTTAAGGTTTAAAGTAAATACTCAGTTATTAATGTGCTTTCAAAAGCCTCACAATAATATTGTTTTCAGGGCAGATAAATCGGTCTGCTCGTACATTCAACAAAGCAAAATCGATCAATCACAATTCCTTCAAATATCTAATCCAAAACTTGAAAAGGGCAATTCTTGAATTGCTCCATCAGCCATAAAATTAAACAACTTAAGAATCAATCGATCTAATTAAAGGGTGATCAGTGCAACTATACTTCAGGGAAAATAAGATCAATGATAAGAGAAGGACCTTTTGAGTATACTCAGATCCTCAAAAGAACATAACCTCCGAGATACAGGTTCTCGAGCCCTTTTTGTTTGAACCCTTCTCTACTCTGTCAATGACTATCTCCACAGAGTAGGTAGAGGTATTCTCATCAAAGAATATCATATACTGATAGGCACCCTGAGTCTCAGCCCTCGGGGACTCTAAAACACCGAGGATGGGCAAGGATACACTCTGATACTTCCCCCTTGTAACCTGTGCCTCGGTGCCATTGGAGAGTCTGATAGTGAAGGCAGTTATCCTGTTGTTGGGCTCCCACGAGTCCTCTGTTTCCATACATCCCGGAATCAAAACCATCGCCCTGAGAGTCTGATTCCCCTCGAATTCAAACCTGATACTATCCTTGCTATTCTTCTTAGCCTTTGATGGGTCAGGGGACCAGGAGGAGCCGATATTACCATCGGATGCCCACTTAGCGGGGTTGAGTACCATCGGTTCTGAACTCTCACCCTTCTTAACCTTCTTCGGTTTTTCAGATAGTTCAGAGGATGCCTCAATATTCTTAACCTTTATGGGATTCAAAAAGTTCACCACCTTCGGGTTTTCATCCTTTATATACATCCCATTCTTGTACCTGTAAATATCATAAACTCCCCCATATATCACTGTCGTAGGGGGTTTAGTATGACCAAAATACGCAAGTCTCTTCTCCCGGGGTATCAGTATCTCTTTTGAGCCATTCTTGTCCTCATCCACGAGATTAATCCCCTCCTTTATCTCCCCGTACTGGATTACCCTCTCGCCGGATGTGCCAGAAACCTCGCCTTTGGAGAAATAGTAGCTCCCATCAAATACCTTATTGAAGACTCCTCCATAAGAGGCTATTATTATCAGATGGCTACCCGTCTCGTCTGGCGAATCATCCTTCAACCATATCAACAGGTCTGCCCTCTTATCACCTGTGACATCATCTATCTCATATTTCTCGAGAGAGAACCCCTCTTTTATCCTGTACTCGAAGACCTGCTGATAATTCTTCTTATCCTCCGTAGCCTTCAGAATCAGAAAGGACCTTTTGTCCTTATCACTATTCACCATAAGAATAACCTCCCTGACATTGTCTCCATCCATATCAGCATAATCCTCCGAGAGGATCTCCACCTTATGCTTCATAAGCTCTTTATAATAGCCACTCCCCTTTAATGGGACGGTCTCCTGTGCCATCAGCACCGAACACATCATCAACAGAACAATGGATGGGAAAAGCATTCTCATTTCTATCCTCCCTGAAAAGAGTTATACAGACCATCTATCACTTCAATAGGTTTTTATCAATGTAAAATTAAATGCCTTGAGTAAAGATAAAGATTCAGTTACGGGTGACAATTATTGGTATTTATAGAATGTTGATTTTTTAATGTAAAATAGTATTTGTGAGAGGGTAGTTTTACTTACCAACCTTTCACTTAATAACATATCCATTGCACATAACGAAAATACCACTGATAATTAAATCTTTACACAATATGTAACTTTTTTCTTGACTTGTGTGTGTAAAATTATACAGATAAACCTGTGGTATGTAAAAATTTGCAATCTGACAATCGTGAATAAGGACTGAATATGAGAATGTAAAAGCTTTTATATACGATGTTTAGTATGTAAAAATTATACTTCCTTTCAAGGAGGAGATGATGCCAGACCTGAAAGGCTTTAGCTCACTATTTTTTACCAGGGATGATAAATACCTGAATGAGGTTCAGAGGTTCTTCGAGAAGAGGTGTATCTATCCACACTTCAGACAGATAAACTCCATAAAGGGAATTGAAGACATATTCAAACAAAACGAATGGGAGAATGTAATATTTGACTATAACAATGTAGATGTAGACATATTAGAGGTTATTAAACTGAGAGACGGAACAAATAGACACCTGCCTGTAATTATCACTGGAGATGGCATCGGAGAGGACAGGGTAATAGAATTATTAAAATCGGGTGTCAATAATTTTGTATCAAGGTCAAACATAGAGAGACTTCTCGATGTTATTCACAGAGAGACTGAATTAAGAGAGAAGAACAGGCTTCTTGAGAGATATAAGAATATCAGGGAATTCTCCCTGAGATATGAGATGATCAGGAGATTTACAGGTAGTATCTCTCACTTTTTGAATAATATGTTGATGGTGATTATGAACAGTTCCATATTTCTGAAGGACGACAGAGGATTGCTCCCCCATCTTAAAGAGGATGTAGAGCAAATATACAATGCGGCGAAGAGAGGACAGGATTTTGTAAAGAACCTCTTGATTATGGCGGGTGGGGTTCAACTGGAGACAAAGATACTGGATCTGAATACATTTCTATACCGGGCCGCTGACAGAATGAGGAGTATAATGGGAAGTAATATTGATGTAAATGTGATGAGATTGCCAAAGCAAGTGGAGATCAGGGGCGACGAGAACCTGCTTATTATGGCTTTCTCGCGAATTGCCGAGAATACAAAATACTTTGCCCCGAAGGGTGGTACATTTCAGATAAAGGCAGAGGTTGTGGAGTTTGACGCACAGGATGAGTTTGTTGAGGCCTCAGGTATCAAACCAGGCGAGTACATAAAACTTACATTTACCGATAACGGAGTTGGAATTGTTGAAGAGGACAGGGCACACATATTCGAACCATTCTTCTCTACAAAGGACTCAAAAATGGCTGGACTCGGTCTCTCGATCCTCTATGGAGTTGTATGGGAACACAATGGGACCGTAGATGTAGAATCAGAAGAAGGTAAAGGGACGAGTATCATTGTATATCTACCAGTCTATAAGAGAGACTCTAAGGAGATACCTGCTCCCAGGATATCTGAATACGCCCCTAAAAAGAAGGGCTTTGTTTTGATCGTGGACGATGACGATGATGTAAAGAATATACTTATGAGGATATTCGTGGAGGAGGGGTACAGCGTATCTACTGCCGTGGATGGTCTGGGTGCCCTCGTCCTTCTGGATAAGATAAAACCGAAGGATTTTGTCGCCCTCGTAACAGATGTAATAATGCCCAATATGGATGGTGTTGAGCTCGCCAGAGAGGTTAGAGAGAAGTACGGGGATATAAAGGTAGTCTTCATATCGGGGTACCCCGACAGTCAACAGGAAGTCTTGAAGTTTGAGAACTCTATCTTCATTCAAAAACCTATAAACCGTCAGGAATTAATGAAGAGGGTACGGGAGTTCATCTCCGAAGAAGATCCAGAAAACAACCTAACATAAAGTTGCATCACCAGAAATTTTGGTATACACCTTAACTCGTTTTTGTAAAATCCGAGGATGTAGATTGATACCAACTTTCATTCGAAATCCTCGAGAGTGATTTTTTGTAAGGAGGACTTTTTATGAAGGACAGGAAGAAAGACGAGGAGGTGCTGAGGTTATATTCCCGGCTCCTTCCAAATATTGCAGATTATATTGAGATGCACGCAAAGGACAGACCTGATGATACGGCTATAATTGAATACAATACAGAGGAGATTGTAAGCTGGAAGAGGCTCAATACCTCGGTAAATGCCTTTGCTGCAAAACTCCTATCCCTCGGGATAAAAAAGGGTGACATCATCGCGACCTCGCTGCCCCTGTTGAAGGAGCATATCTATCTTATGCTCGCCTGCTTCAGGATCGGAGCCATAATCGCCCCACTGGACCTGCGATTGAAGACAAAGGAGGTAAAGTACTCCCTCGATAAGATAAAGCCTGTTGCCTATTTCTTCCTCGGCAAGACTCCGCTGATGGACTTTGCGAAGATGGCTGAAGAGTTGATGCCCGAATGCGGCTACATAAGGCACTGGGTAGAATTCATAAAGGAGGGAGAGCCCATAGGGGGTGCTGTCTCCATCAGGGATTTTGCAAAGAATATTAAGTGGCAGTACATCAAAAGCCTCTTTACTGGCAGTGTGAAGAAGGCAAGGAAGGTGGTGGATAAGCGTGACCCCTGCCTGATAATATTCACGACGGGCTCGACAGGCTCGCCAAAACCCGCCCTTCTATGCCATGAAAACATACTTATTCAGAATATAGGATTGAGGGTTGCCTTTGAGATGACTAAGGACGATGTTATGCTCGTCAATCTACCGCCATCACATGTAGGTTGTGTTACAGAGCAGTTATTGACTACGCTCTATACAGGGGCGAAGGCAGTTATCTTACACATATTTGATGCTTCAAAGAGCCTTGATGCGATTCAGAAGTATAGAGTTACAATACTCGGTCAGATCCCTGCGCTATTCAATATGGAATGGAGACTCTCGAAATATAAGGAGACAGACCTATCATCTTTGAGATTTGCAATCTACGGCGGTCAGGCTGTTTCGAAGGAGTTTCTCATCAAGATGAAGGAGATGGCACCGCGAATTGGAACGGGACTCGGACTTACCGAGACAGCCGGCTTCTGTACCTATACAGATGTAAATGCGGATGTGGAGGAGCTCTCTAAGGGTATTGGATACGATATGCCTCTTACCCCCATATCTATAAGAGAGCCAATGAGACCTGATGGGTACGCCGGGGATGTAAAGAAGGATAAGGAGGTAGGAGAGATATGCTTCTCAGGTCCACAGATATTTTTAGGTTATCTCGGGGATGAGGAGAGTACAAGAAAGACGATATCAAAGGATGGGGTATGCTATACAGGAGATATGGGATACTATGATGAGAATGGATTGCACTTCTCAGGCAGGTCAAAACTTGTAATCAAACCCAAGGGGTATCAGGTATATCCAGAGGATGTAGAAAATCACATAATTGAGAAGTTGAAAGACCGGGTCAATATGGTCGCCTGTGTGGGGGCAGAACACCAGATATACTCAGAGGCAATAGTTGCCTATGTAGAGGTGAAGGATGGTTGTACTCTCACAGAGGAGGAGGTCTTCGATGCCTGCCGCGACATAGCATCATATTCCAGACCCTCATATGTAGTCCTGTTGAAACCCGGCGAGCTCCCGCTAAATCGAGTCGCCAAGACAGATTATATGCAACTGAGGGAGCGAACAGCAGAGCTAATAAAGAGGCTGAGAGCCGAAGGGAAATGGGATAGATGATAGAAGGTACTGTATTTATCCTCGAAGCCACCTACAACCCAAAATTCCCTTATAGGATGACCATAAAAAGGGGTGAAGAGGTCTTACTCTGTCTCTGGGTTCAGGACAAATGGCCCACAGAGGGGAGGCATATTTTCTGTATAAGACAGGGGGATAAGGAGCCGATTGAGCCACTGGATGAGATAGAAAGAGTACCGGTGGTATCACTCACTCAATATGGCAAGAGGATGATCCTCATACTCGATAGACCCATAAACAAGAGGTCCGAATTTTTATTTATAAAAAGACCTTATAAGACTCGTGAGGGTGAATATGAACAGATATTCTGGTTTACTCAGAAGTCTATCGAGGAGAAGAGGCCATCGGTCAGGCTATATTTTCCAAAAGAAGTTGAACTCGACATAATTGTAGATAGCAGAGAAAAACACCCTTATAAATTCAACGGTTGCAATATACAAAGGCAGAGACTCCCTGCAGGGGACTATGCCCTTTTGATAGACAACCAGATTGTATCTGTTGTTGAGAGGAAGAGATTCGATGACCTGCTCAGGATGATGACGAATATGTCGGAGTTGAACCTGATTATCTCAGAGTTGAAGGCATACAGATTCTCGGCAGTAGTGATTGAGGCAGACTACTCTGACTTCTTAAAGCCCGAAAAGTTGAAGGTAGTCTCAGCCTCTATGGGAAGGAAGATTATAGCCGAGCTATTTGCATATCACCCCGAAGTCCAGATTGTATTCGCAAGGAATAGGAAGCTCGGCAACGAATGGACAAGGGCATACTTCGAGGCAGTCTGGGCAATCTGCAAACAGCCAAAATCAGAGGTGGTCAGTGAGGTAGTAGACAAATACCAGCAACTCACTCTCGATGGAGGACTTGATTTCAGGATTAGAAAATTCATCCTCGAAAATCTACCTGAGAACTTCTCTTTTAAAGATATAAACAACAATTTCTCTGAGATTGATAAACGGAGGATAAAGAGGATCATAAACGATTTAATCGATGAAGGGCTGTTAATAAGAATCAAGCGCAACACATTTAGCAAAAAGCACCAAAACGGAGAAATTTGAAGGCAATAGAAAAAATCCACAGATATCAGACCTTTTACAAACTGAATAGAGAGCACAGACTAAGAGAATACAGACAAAAGACAACAGACAAAAGACTGACAGAATACAGACTATAGACAAAAGACAAACAGATTACAGACAAACAAACAACAAATTTTAAGATTTAAGATTTTTGGGTTGAAGATTTTGGGATTTTAGATTGTTAGATTTAAGATTCCCCTCTGGCAGAGGGGTGACTGCGTTAGCAGTCGGGGTGTTATCACTCCCATCTGGTAAGGGATGTCCTGAAAGGACAGGATGTGTTTTTATGGGATAGTTAAATGGTACAAGTTGCCATATAATCCTGAACTTAAAAGGAAAGCGAGAGATTTAAGAAGGTCAGGAAATTTGTCTGAAGTCTTGTTATGGAATCAGATCAAGGATAGAAAATTCTTAGGTCTTGATTTTGATAGACAAAAAATAATTGGCAACTATATCGTTGATTTCTATTGTAAGGATATTGGAGTAGTAATTGAGATTGACGGAATAAGTCATGATAGGAAAGTAGGGTACGACAGCGAGAGGGATGAGTATTTAAGGAGTCTTGGACTTAGAGTGATTCATATACTTGATTCTGATGTAAAGAGTAATATATCAGGGGTAATGGAATTTCTGAGAGTTGAATTGGAGAAGAGATGATTTTAATGAACACCCCGTCAGAGTTCCTCTGCCACCCCTCTGTGAGAGGGGAATTATAACACCCCGTCTGTCTACGACATCCACCCCTCTATGAGAGGGGAATTTACATACCCGTTTCCCACTTACTCATTAACCCATTTATAAAAGTTCTCAGTTCTCTTTATTTATGAAAATCTCTGTGTAGTCATCCTTCAAGAGTTGATGCTCCTGCAGTCTGAAGAGCTCGATGAGTTCTGAAATGAGTCCCGCCTTCTTTATGGCGTCGTTTTCGGACCAGGTCCTGCTCTTTATCTCGATGAAATGCCCTCCATCGGGGGGACTCGTTATCTCATCTACATTGATAGCAAAGT
>Ga0078972_1008911_pt1 | contig 20363 bp, 17 predicted proteins | sample YelNatPaOPGAMG01_FD_67568 | JGI IMG/M metagenome (GOLD analysis project Ga0078972, IMG submission 67568) | Hot spring thermophilic microbial communities from Obsidian Pool, Yellowstone National Park, USA - OP-RAMG-01 (SPADES assembly) (version 2) | ecosystem: Environmental > Aquatic > Thermal...
CCCCCACCGGAGGGGGGGGGGGCCTTGTTTCCCCCCCCCCCCTTGGGGGGGAGGGTTGGGGTGGGGGGAATGTTTTTCCCTCCCCCCTGGTGGGGGAGGGAGAGACAAGGCTCCCTCCCCCCTGGTGGGGGAGGGTTGGGGTGGGGGGAATGTTTTTCCCTCCCCCCTAGTGGGGGAGGGAGAGACAAGGCTCCCTCCCCCCTTGTGGGGGAGGGTTGGGTGGGGGGGGGGATTGTGCTCCCTCCCCCCTTGTGGGGGAGGGGCGGGGTGGGGGAGAAAGGAAAAATGTCCAATCTCCCCGTGCCCAGTATGTACCTTACTCTCTCTCTTCTTTGGGGCGGAGAAAAAAAGGCACAACTACTCGTGCCGAGCAGAACGGGGCAATCCCTTCCCTAGGAATTGTTTGAGTTGCCGCTAGGGATGAACGACGTCGTTCACTTCTTGAGGAACTCCCGTCGATGTCGTTTATACACTTCCACGCCTGGTTGGCCATAAGGGTTGACGCCCATCAGCCGACCCTCCACCACTGTCGCCAGCATCAGCATTTGCATCAGCTGCCCCATCGTGTGTTCCGACAACACCGGCAGCACCAGGTCTGCCGTCGGCCGGGCCGCATCATAATAGGCTCGGTTGACGGCGGCCAACGTGGCGCTCTGGATGTCCGGCAATCCCTTGCGATTGTACTGGTTCAGTTCGTCTTCGTTGTGATCGGCCATTTGCACGAGGATAGGCGTTGCTTTGGGTTCCTTGACGAAGAGATTGTTGATGAGGCGATCACGCGGCCCATCTTGGTGCTGTTGGCCGCGCACGGACAGATCGCGCGGAGCAACCATCGTCACCGACGTCGGTCCCTGGCCTTGTTTGCCCAAGCTCGAAGCCAGCAGCTGATCGTACCACCAGCCCAGCGCTTCCAGCTTTTTCGACCATACCGACAGCACGCGCAGCGGCTTGTGACATTCCTGGGTCATCAGGTAGTTGACGGCGGCAAATTGCAGCACCGGATTGCGCTCGAACGGTTCTTCGAGGAAGCGCTTGGTCATGGCAGCGGCACCGAGCAAGAGGGCGCGCACATCCAGCCCCATGACGGCGGCGGGCAGCAAACCAATCGCTGTGAATACAGATAATGGCGATCCTATTTTTACCGGAACGCTCAAAATGTTGGCTTCATCGTGGCCGTGCGCTCGGAACAGCTGTCGCAGCTTGCCGTCGTCGCCGGTGACGGCGGCAAACAGTTCCGTCAACCGCTCCGAACGCAGCCCGTAATATTCCGCGGCCTCGCGGCGAAAAATGCGCAGGGCAAGGGCTGGCTCCAAGGTATCGCCGCTCTTGTCCAGGGCGACTACTGCCCAGCGCTCTTGGCGCTGCTCCGGATCGACGCAGCTGATTTGCAGAAGATCGAGTAGGTTTTGCAAAGCATCGTTATCACTGCTGTCGCCCTCGAAGTAGATGCGCGGCACGCCCAGGCGCGTCTGGGGCGGCAACTCGTTGTGATAACGGCTCAACAGCGCCTCGAAGAGGGCGCGCGGTCCCAACGTCGTGCCGGCAGCGCCGAGAAAGACGACGCGATCGACCTGCTCGCACAACCGCGCTGCCAGTTCCAGCACCCGACCAAGATCGCTGGCTTCGCCTTTACGGCGATAAGTGTCGAGCGTGAGTTGCGGCAGATCGATAAAGGCGGCGTCGCGCGGTTGCATCTCGCGTTCAGCGGCCACTTGCGAGCGGCACTGTAGCAAGCGCGGCAAAAGATCCTTAAGCCGGCCGGGATTCAGAAAATGACAGGCCCGCAGCTCGGCAGCTGCGCTCCACTCCTCTTCCACCGGCATCAGCAGCGATTGGTAATGATAAGCAATCGCTTCATCGGGCAACTCCACGGTCATGCCAGGCACCTCGACAGCGGCAGAGTAATGGGCAAGAAAACCGCCCGTCGATACTATACTCCACAGTTGGACACAGTGACGCGAAAAGGAGATAGATGTACACATGAGCATGCATGACTTGATACGCGAGCTGCGTGAAGACAACGCCACGAAAATTGTTCTGCTGGTCGCCGACGGCCTAGGCGGCCTGCCCTTGGGGCCGGGCGGCAAAACCGAATTGGAAACGGCCCGAACGCCGAACCTCGATGCTTGCGCCCGTGAGGGCGTGTGTGGCCTGAGCATCCCGGTCTTGCCGGGCATCACGCCGGGCAGCGGGCCGGGACATCTCGGCCTGTTCGGCTACGATCCACTGCACTATCGCATTGGCCGCGGCATCCTCGAAGCGCTTGGCATCAACTTTCCCGTCGGCCCCCGCGATATAGCGGCGCGCGGCAACTTTTGCACATTGGATAACAACGGCCTTATCCGTGATCGCCGCGCTGGCCGCCCAACAACCGAACGCTGCATCGCCGTTTGCAAAATGCTGCAATCGGTGCGCGTTCCTGGAGTCGAACTGTTTGTCGAGCCGGTGCGCGAACATCGTTTCGTCGTCGTTTTCCGTGGCGACGCTCTCGGCGACGCCGTCAACGACACCGATCCGCAGCAGACCGGCCATGCTCCGTTGGAGGCCAAAGGCGCCGACGCCGCCTCGCAAAAGACGGCCGCCGCTGTCAATCGCTTTGTCGCCGAAGCCAACAGGATACTCAAAGATCAAGCGCCGACCAATGGCGTGACGCTGCGCGGCTTCGCTCGCTATCCTCAAATTGCCACCCTGCAGGAAATTTACGGCCTGCGTGCCGCCGCCATCGCGGTCTATCCAATGTACAAAGGGCTGGCGCGTCTGGTCGGCATGGACGTGCTCGACGCTGGCTCGACGCTCAACGATCAGGTTGCGACGCTTCAGCGCGTCTGGGGCCAGTACGATTTCTTTTTCCTGCACTACAAGTACACCGACAGCACCGGCGAAGACGGGAACTTCGCTGCCAAAGTCGAGATGATTGAACGCTTCGACGCCGAAATACCCAAGATTCGAGCACTGAATCCGGATGTGCTCATCATCACCGGCGATCACAGCACCCCGAGCAAACTCCGAAGCCACAGCTGGCATCCGGTGCCGGTGGTGCTGGTAGCGCAGTCGTGCCGCACAGACGCTGTAACGGAGTTTGGCGAGTCGCAATGTCTGCATGGTGGGCTTGGTCAATTCCAAGCGATGTATCTGCTGCCGTTGGCGATGGCCCACGCCGGCCGATTGGGCAAATATGGGGCGTGAAATGTCTCGCTTCCTCAATGGGTTGCATTCGGGCCGCGTGCTGCTCATGGATGGTGCGATGGGCACGCAATTGCAGCGCCTGGGGATGGGGCCAGACGAGTGCGGTGAAGCCTGGAACGTCAAGCGTGCTCGTTCCGTGCGTGCGGTCCATGATGCCTACGTCGCCGCCGGGGCCGAGGTGTTATTGACGAATACCTTTCAAGCGAATCTTTCCCATCTGGCGCACTTCGGGTTAGAAGACCGTCTAGAAGAAATCATTAGCAACGCTGTGCAACTGGCGCGCAAGGCGGCCGGACAAGGGCGCTTCGTCCTCGGCGACATTGGCCCTCTCACGGCACTCGGCGATTTCAAAGAGCTGACAAGGGTGATTACCGCGCTGGACGGCGTTGATGGCATCCTGTTCGAGACGTGGTCGCATCCGCGCGTCCTGTCGGCGCTGGCGTATGCATTTCATCGCGTCGTCGAGGTGGAGACGCCGCTACTATTGTCGTTGTCGTATCAGCGCACGCCGTCGGGCCGGCTCGTCACCATCAGCGGCCATGCCCCGGAGACGTTCGCGCGCCACGCCGAACATCACGGCGTCGCCGCCCTGGGCGTCAACTGCGGCCGCGACATCGACATGGACGACATTATCGAGATCATTCGTCGCTATCGCGCCGAGACGGCTTTGCCGCTGTTCGCCCGGCCCAATGCGGGAACGCCCACAAAGCAAGGTGAGCAATGGCTCTATCCGCACACGCCGGAAACGATGGCGGCACGGCTGCCGGAATTGTTGGAGGCAGGCGTGAGCATGATCGGCGGCTGCTGCGGCACTACACCGGAGCACATCGCGGCGTTCCATAGTGTTCTCAGGTCGCTTGCAGATTAAGCGCGGGACTGCCATCTGGATGGATCGCGCGAAGTGTGATAAACGGCCAAGACGCGAATGCGATCCGCCAGCACGCGGTAGTAGATCGCATAGGGAAATCGCGTCAATAATCCCTCTCGGATGTCTGCGTTGGCGAAGCCATAACGGGCCGGATTGGCGGTGATTTTCGGTAAGGACTCTCTCAACAGCATCCATAAAATCGCTGCCGAGGCCGGCGCGCTGCCGCTCATACCAGCGATAAGCGTCATCGATCTCGTCGCGTACCGCAGGATGAAAGTCCAGAGGGAGGCTCACCGAGCTGTCTCCACGCTGGTGCGGATCTGCTCCCAAGTCAGGGCCAGCGAAGGATTGACGTCCAGTTCCGCATCCCGCCGTACCAGTTCCGCTCTCTGCTCAGCTGACAACTCTGCCGAAGGACGGCAATTCCCTAAACTTTCCCAGATTTCCAGAGCGAGAGCGATTTGTTGCTCTGGACTAAGCTGGTCAATCCCCAGGTCCTTCATGGTCGGACCCATTGCTCCACCTCATGTTCGGTCTATTATGGACGCACGACACAATTCATCCAAGGAAGATCCTTCGGCCGACGGAGCGGATCGCCTGCGAGCGAGTCTCTTTCCGGCTCCTTCGACGAACAAGACGATCAAAGCCACGCTTCCGCCGATTATCGCTCCCACCAATCCACCAGCAAAATCACCTGGCCGTCCCCAAAATAGGCAGTAGAGTGACACGGCGCCCAAGAGCAATATCGACCGGATCAGATTACGACGGATAGAGGGCCAATTCATCGGTAGTTCGCATAATCTCATGTCGAACCGCTGGATCGTCTTTGAAATCAGGCAATCGTTATTTATCCTATTCGTCGCATGTTCCAAATTGCAAGGTTGTTTCACTTCCTGCGGAACAACTTCCGCAATCCATTCTCCGCCTCTTTTTTCACCTTGCCCTCCTCTTGCCGCAGCACGTTCTCGGCGGCATCCCGCACGAATTTCGCGCTGGCTTCGCGCAAGGCGTGTTCATCGAGCCGCGGCTGGCTCAGCGTGCCGCCGATGGGCAAGCGGATGGTTTGGTTGCCGAGAGCGGACTTGGCGAGCTTGCTGGAGCCGAGCCACTTCGGCGGCACCGGCATCTCTGCCGTCAACGCCAGGCTGCCGTCCAGGCCGACCGACCCGGATAGACGAATCGTCAAGTCCGGGAAGTGCAACACCAGGCCGGTGTGATAAACGCGGCCATTGACCATGCGGAACGGCACGATGTTGTCTTTGGCCAAGGTCAACGTGGCCGGTCCCTTGAGCAGCACGCTCAGCTCTTGCACCAGCGGACTGGTGCTAATCTGCGCCGAGTGGATGGTGATCCAACCGCTGATGTCGCCCTTGTCCGGCTCGGTCAGTGGCACACGGCCGCTTTGCAGATCCAGCGAGATTTCGCCGTCGGCCTGGACTGCGTTCGCCAGGACAGGCACGGCATGGCCCAAAGCGCTGGCGCAGGCCGCAGCATCCAGGCGTGCGCGATCGATGGCGTGCCCTTTTGCCAACGTCACTTCCAGCGGCAGGGGATCGAGCCGCAGGCTCGGCTCCAGATGCAGTCGGCCCTGGTTCAAGGTGGTCTCAATGGGCATGGCGCGGAAACAGCCGTTGGTCAACTGGCCACGCAGTTCCGCCGCACCGATTTGGCAACCCAGCGCTTGCAGCGCTTGCCAGCTCAAGGCGGCGTCGCCGTGTAACTGTAGGTCGCGTAAAGTGCCGGCAAGATGGAAGGGACGGACGCCACGGCCACTCCATTTCACGCTCGGCCCCAGATAGGGCAGCAGCTGCGGCCCCAATTTCTCCCAGTCGTAGCCGAGCTTACCTTCCAGGGACAATTCCATGTCACTGCGGAGAGCACTAAGCCGGCCGGCAGCGTCGCAGTTCAACGCCGGGCTGTCCAGGTGTAGCTGCACAATCTGCAACGAATCCGTGACGACATCGTAGACGCCGTGGCCGATGAGGTTGACACGCGATTCGCGCCACACCGGCGCGGTCGGCGAACCGAGGATGAGGTTGTGTACGTTCAGGTCCAACTGCACGATTTGTCGTCCTTCATCGGGACGGAGATCGACGCGGCCAGCCAACGCGCCGCCTACTTGTCCGCCGCACGAACCCGAGATGTTCCGTAGGCGGGCCACATCACCCTGCACTGTCGCGCTCGTGGTGATCTGCCAGGCGCCCACGGGATCGATGCTCAGCGTCACCGCTGGCGCTTGCATCGTGACGGTGGGACTGCTCAGGCGCGTGTGCTGCAATTCCAACGTTTCGCGTCCTGGCAGCCAACGACCGCTGGTCGTGAAGTCGAGGGTCGGCTCATCTACGCTCAGGCCAAGTCCCTGAAACCGCACCGTGCGGCCGACGGCCTTGACGTCTTCCAGGTAGACCGTCTCCGCTTCATAACGCAGCCGGACATCCACGTCGATTTGGCCGGCCAGACGCACACCGTGGAGCAGGCCGGTCAAGCTGGCGACACGATCTTTCCAGCGAGTCAGGTCGCCGTGCAAACGCAGACGGGCACGAGCGGCACGGAGCGCGGACAGATCGGCGATTGGTCCCAGCAAATCGAGATCGATGCCGTCTTTGCCGGCCAAAACGTGCAGAGCGCCAGCATCGATCCGATTGCTTCCGGCCAGGTCGCCAATCCAGTCGAGGCGAATGGTCAGGCTGTCCTCGCGCCAGACGCGGGCGCCGTCGGCCAGGCTAAGCTGCGTGAAGCCGACATCACTCTCCAGCCGATAAGCACCCCGTGGATTGCGCCGGGCCGTTGCTCGTAGGGTGCCTTCGCCCTGCACGCGCAGCGAACCCAATTCGACGAAGCCGGCCAGATGTTCGCTCAACCGTCCCAAGTTGAAGTTGCCGCGCGCCGTCCATTCCTGGAGCGAGCCGGACATTTCCAGACGCAAAAAGTCCGAATCGCAGCGAAGCCGTTCGAGCACCGGCAGCGGCTTGTTTATCTCCTGATGCGCTGTCCAAACCACAGCGAATGGCTCCTTCCAGGTGACGCGCTGCCCCTGATACAGCCCCTCCAGATCAGAAGTATGCAGATTGCCTTCCCAGAGCACCATGTCCTCGCGGAGCATACTGTGCAGGTGCAGCGACAATGCACCGGATTGCATACGCATGTCCTTGGTCAAATGTAGAGCATTGGGCGCCAATTCGGCCAGCCGCGCCAGGTTCAACTCTGCATCGACGCGGTGGCCGGGCTGAACGAGAGCATCGCGCAGGTCTTTGGTCAAATCCACCGTGCCGGCGAGGCTGATCTTGCCGATTTCCGACTGAATCGACAGCTGCTCGATCGACAACCGGCTGCCGTCTACGACGATCCGCAAGGGCGCTTGCACTTGCTGCAAGCGCAGGACGTCCGACCCCAACAAGGGATCGCTCAGCGTCAGCTCCTGGAGCGAGATGCCGCCCTCCAGCCGTATGGCCGGCGCGCCAGCTTGTTCATCGCTTGGACGCAGTTTCATATGGGCATTGAGTTGGCCGCCGAGCTGAATGTGTGGCGCGAGGCGGCGCAGAAACGGCCCAGCCGCATCCAACGGCAGATCACTGGCATGCAGCTCTCCCTCGGCCTTCAGACGCCGAGCACCGCCGGCCGTTTCGACAAAGTATACGGATAGATCGGCGCTCAGCTGGCCGGAGCGCTGAGCAGCAGTCGCAGTTGCATTCAACTCCAAGCGTAGCGGCGTGCGGCGATTGTGGGGAATGATCGCCGCCAGATCCAATGGATCGAGCGACCAGGTACGGCCGCTATCCTCGTCCTCAAGAATCACACGAGCTTGTTCCAACACAGCGCAGATGGCGATGCCATCCAGGGCCAATCCGAAATCGGACAGCGATTCTTTTTTTTGCAGCCAATAGGCCAACGTCGTCTCCAGGTTGCTCGAATCGCGGGAACAAACGACGTGAAGGACGGGCTGCGTGAGACGGAATTCACCAAGGTCGAAGGGATGACGCAGGATCGCCGCAAGAGATTTATTACCCTTCAGACGGGGGACGTGGAGCAGCGTTCGCCCGGCGCTATCGTGAATTTCAAGGTCGGTAAGAATCAGGGGGCGAAACCATCCCAGCGACGCGCCGCCAATGCGAATACTACCCTGAAAATGCGCCAGAGCGCGCGTCAGCAGCCAGTTACGCAGTGGCGTGCCAGCGACAAGGATTGGCGAGAAGACGAGCAGCGACAGAAGCACAACGAATGTCGCCAGCAAGCGCCGTTTCCATTTGTTTCGTCGTGGTGCGACCAATGTCCCGCCGGTTACGATGCGCGGAGTAAGCTCCATGGTGTGCATCCTGCGATGGACCTTCTGGGCCGCACACGCAACGCAACGGAGTAAGCGGCCCAGACAGCCGCCTTACTCCGCTGCGTTGCGTGTGCGGGTCGGGTTTATCCCATTATTTCCACTCGGCAAAAACGGCGAGCAGGAAAAGGGGGAAAGGAACGGCAGATGAGGGAGAGACAACGAAGCAGTCCGCGCGATTGGTGCGACTTGCCCAGCTTACGCCGACATAGCAAACGACTCAGTCTCTGGGCAATTCCAAGCGGCAACAACCCAGATCGAGGTGTTCCGCGCCGTCGCCGGTGTTGGGACCGTGGAACACGTCGGGATGTAAGCGATAGACGACGAACCGGCCCTGCTTTTCATCCTGGACCAAGCCGGCGTGGCGCAGGACGCCGAGATGGTGCGAGACGTTGACGATCTCGGCGTCGAGAAGAGCAGCCAATTCGCTGACATTGCGCGCACCGCCGCGCAGGCAGTGAATGATCCGCAGTCGTTCCGGGTCCGCCAAAGCACGAAGAGCGCGAGCACAGCGGTCGGGTTGCAATGGCTCGTTCATGACACGTATCCGTCCGATAGGCTTCCCTTCTGTAGCATACCGCATCGGCCGGTCCTGCTCCAACGTGTCTTGGCAAACGGGAACGAACCGGAAGCGTAAGCGACGGTAAAGCAGCCGTCGCTTACGCTTCCGGCTCGTCTTTTCTTCTCACGGCAGCATTTGCTCGCGTGTTTGGCCGGCGCCGCGGTGAGCGATGTCTTCATCGAGGGTGTAGAACTCCCACAAGGTCTGGTCGGGGTCTGTGACCCAGAATTTGGTTTGTCGGGCATAGCAGCATTCGACGCCCTCTTGGCGCTGCGTGCGGATGCCGGCTTGTTCGAGGCGCATTTGCACGGCCACCAGGGCAGCGGAATCGGGCATGCGGAAGCCAAGGTGATTGAGCGCACCACCGGCACCGGGTGAGGTAGGCTCCAGCGATAGTACCAGCGGCGGATCGTCTAGTTCAAACTTGGCGTAGTCGGGCCGGCACTTGGCCGGTTCGCAGCCGAACAGGGTTCGATAAAAGGCAACGGAGCGTTCCAGGTCTGTGACGTTAAGCGACAAATGGAAACGAATGGCAGGGGCCATCGGCAGTGCAGTAACCATAATGCTCTCCGGAGCGAGGTCCAAGCGATCAACGGAAGTACAGTTTTTTCCTCTCTGGTTCGGCGTAGCGCGCGCGTATCCAGCGGTGGAACTCCTGGTAATGTTTGTCGCGCTGCGGGCCGCCGTCGGAATGTTTGTTATAGCTTAAAAACAACTGCCGTCGCCAGCGCGCGGAGCGATTCGGAGCCGAGCGATGCGGCGTGAAGCCGCCGAAGATGGCCACATCGCCGCGCTCCAGCTCCAGATGGACGCCGCGTCTCTCGTCGATCACCTCCGCTGGCAATTCGTGATAGTGGCCGTCTTCCTGCGACAGGGCGCCTTGCTTGTGATAGCCGGGGAAAACCTGAGTGCAGCCGTTGTCGGCATCGGCGCGATCGAAGGGTATCAGCACGGTCAGGAAGCTACGTGGGAAGCCCGGCCAGGCGATCCAGTCCTGATGCAGTCCGTAACCTTTCGCTCCGGGTGGTTTGAAAATGAGTTTGTCCTTGAACAAGCACGCCTCCTCGCCGTATAGCGCCGCCAGCACGGCCAACAAGCGCGCATCGGCGGCAATCCGCGCGCACACCGGCGACAGATCGAGGACGGGATCGAACGTCTCGAACTGGCGTGCTCCGGTGTAGATGTTGATCTGCCAGCGGCAGCGCAGATTGTGGATCGAGATAAGATCGTGGCGTTGCAGCAGGGCGTCGGCCTCCTCTGCGGCTTCGGCCATGAGCGAGGGTGGAAAAAAATCGCGGAGGACCAGGTAGCCTTGTTCGTGATAGAAATCGCGTTGTTCGGCTTGAAGCATGACTGGTCCTTTCATATTGTCTTGGCAGCCGTGCATTCCGTAGGCAGGCCGGCCCGCCAGGCAGTCAGCGCCAGCACGAGAGCGGCGGCGGCCAAATAGGGGAACAACGGTAAATACGATCCCAGGCGGGCCTTGGCGCTGCCGAACAGCGGTGGGCCAAAGGCCGAGAACAACACGGTGAGCATCTGGGCGGCCCCCTGAATCTTGCCCAGATGGGCAGGGCCGAAGCCGACGCGCCAGACGGCAAAAAAGCAGACAGTGACGACGCCGCCAGCCGCCGCCAACACTGCTGCATACAGATAGACCTGCCACTCGGCGGCGAGCGAAGGAAAGGCGGCGAGGGCCGCGGCCAAAGCGAGCATCGCCCCGGCCAGCATTCGGCTGGGCGGCCAGCGCGTCAGAAGCCAGCCGCCCAACAGATTGCTGGCCAAGCCGATCGGGATGGCCAGGCGCGTGACGTTGACGAAGATGCGCTTGGTGCCATCAGGAAAGAGCGTATGCAGGATGCTCTCGTTGAAAAGGGAAGTGCCGGCGGCGACCATGCCGTAAAAGGACACAGCCACGGCGAAGGTCCAGAATGCTGGTGTGCGCAGCGCCTGCCCCAGTGTGCGGCTGGTTTCCGTGGCATCCCCTGTTGCTTCGTGACGATCGGAATGCACTTCCAGAAGGTGCGGGCGCACCAGCACCCCGGCAAGCAAGCCGGCAACCAACACCGCTGCACCGATGCCGGCCCAAGCCGCACGCCAGTCATCGGGGTAACGCTGGACCACGTCGCCAAGGATCCAGAAGGCACTCAGAAAGCCGGCCGAGACCAGCACCGAGTAAATCCCCATCGTCCAACCGCCGCGCCGTGACGCCGTTCGCCCGATGAGCGACAAACTGGCCACCGACAAGGCGCTCTGCCCCAATCCGCGCGTCAGCAGGACCAACAGAAAGAGATTCACCAACAGGATGGCGGAAGACGCTTCGCCCTCCAGCCGGCTCATGACCACAACGACGCCTCCCAACGCCATCATCACGCCGGTGAGCACGCCGCGCGTCCCCAATCGATCGAGCAATCCGCCGCAGGGCAGACAGAACAACGCGCCCAGCAGTGTCGCCCCCATGTTTAGCAAACCGTAACTCTCGGTATCCAGCCCGAACGTCTTGCGGATCGGCTCCGTGAATAACCCCAGTCCATGCGTGCGTCCGGGCAGTGTCGCCACCATAGCCAGCGCGCCCCCGGCAACGTGAACCCCGCGAGCGGGGGGGTTTATCCCCGCCGGTTTGGCATCGCGAGCGGCGGGGTTGATCCCCGCCGTCATGGGGCGGCGAGGATAAACCTCGCCGCTCGCGGGGGCGGGACGGGGATCAACCCCGCCGCTCGCGGGGTGGGGTGGGCCGTCCGGGATTGCATACAAAGGAAGATCGTTTTTGTTCGCCATACGCATGGTTCAATAATCGCTGCTGGGAACCTCACCGCCGGCGCGCGTGGCCAGAGCGCGCCAGGTCGCTAACGATACACTCTGACTGACGAAACGCACACTGCCGTCACCGAATAACACATTGACGCCGCCTGTGTGCCAGCTGCGGGCGGCGCGGAGGGCCAGCGAGGTGTAAGTTGTCAAATCGTTGGTGACACAGTCATAAATGTTGGCATTGGGCGTATAGTAGTGATTGTACGAGGCGCAGCGCATCTCGCCGGTGGCCCACGAGTAGCCGCGGCGATTCGATACGTTCCAAAGTCCCGCCCCGGCGCAAGCAGCATCGCTCAGCGGGGTGCCAAAACCCGTATAGGCGTACACGGTCTGGACTGCATGGGGGACGTTTGGCAGAGGTCCACCCGCGTTCTCAGGCCCATCGCCCAGCACACTCTCTGACATCATGGCTGTACTACTTGTACCATCGGTAATGTCCGTTATGCGGAAACCTTGCCCGGCCGTGAACATGCCGTCAGCGTTCAGCGGACTGCCCAGGGGGAGGCCGCCGTTGGTCGTGCCGCTGCCGACGCAGACGGCATAGTTGGTGGGGCCCATAGTGGGCACGCCATAGTCGCCGGGGTTGACTACCGGCTGCATCTTGTCGCTGGGGCAGAGGAACAATTTGACCACTTGCTGTACGGCGAACTGATTACCCGGCGAGATGGCATAAGGAGGCGACGGCATCCAGATCGGCTGCGTCAGGTCCATTGCATTGTAGATGTTGGTCTGCTCCAAAAACGGATTGAGCATGGCCAACGCCGACCAGCTGAAGAAATACGGCGGCAGGCCGGACCAGGCGGACGGCGTGGTATTGGAGAAGGCCGGCGGCAGATGGCCGATCGCCCCCTCGTAGTTGTGCATGGCCAGACCGAGCTGTTTCAAATTGTTAAGGCACTGCGCCCGTGCCGCCGCCTCACGCGCTTTCTGTACGGCCGGCAGCAGCAGCCCGATCAGCACGGCGATGATAGCAATGACTACCAGCAATTCGATCAAGGTAAAAGCCCGACGAACAAGGTAGACCGCGGATGATCGGTTCATAGCATCCTCCCCAAGCAGCGCGGCAAGCCATCATTAAAACGATCAAACGAACATTAGAATATATCTAGGGGGGATCAGGGGGAGCGGCCAACATATTTTCTGGCATCACAATTGCCTACGGAGGAAGAGGGCGTTGTGAACTGATCAGAACTCCAAGAGGAGGAACCTATGCATACCAACGTCATGTTTCACCGCTGTGCGGAAGCAGTGATTTCTCAAATGCGAGAACACTGGACCGCCAAAGAAGCGTATCTCGATGAGCTGATTGGCGCTGAGGATCCTGAGGAGACGCGGCTCGATTTGCACATCGATTGCGAAGCGGGAGCCAAGCGCTATGCGGTGCGGGCCGTCCTACCCCTGCCGTCGGCCACGCTGACAACCGAGGCGTTGGACGAGGACGTCACAATGGCCCTCGACCGCGTGGCGGAGTTGCTGGCCCAAGCGATACAGCAGCATCGCGGTGGTGCCCCGCCGGCCTCCGAGAAGATCGCCACACCGCTAGCCGCAGAGCAGATCGACGAAGTGGAAGAAGCCTCGACGGAATCGTTCCCGGCCAGCGATGCGCCTGCCTGGACGCACGTCACCGTAAAGAGCTAACCATCCAGTCCCCGAGAACACAGAGAAAGACACAGAAAAGGAAAAGAACAGAACAACATCCAGGCAAGCGACATGCCTGGGGCCTGTTTCTTGATTGCCTGTGTCTTTCTTTGTGTTCTCTGCATACGGGGTGGTCAGCGTCTTCTATGGATGCGGGCTCCAGTAGCCCGCCTCATCCCAGACGGCGGACAGATCGTACATATGATCGTCTAAAATATCGAGCGGATAAGTATTGCTTGCCTTGATGACGTTGGGGTCCATCAGACCGATCAACTCGGCGGCGGCGACGACGATCTCGGTGCAGAGCCAGCGGCAGCGATTGTAGCGTGTGTGGGCCAGCGAGCACCGCAACGGTCCACCGCGCGTTTTGATCGGCGTGCCTTGCAGGAGCAGGCGCCACATGGCGTAGCGCTTGCCTTCCTGGGCCAGGGCGAAGTTGGTCAAGGTGCAGGATTGTTCTTTGGTCAACGGCACCTTGCAGCGGCGAATTTGCAGAATGCCTTGGAAGGTATGGAGCCGGTGGCGTGCTTCGAGCAGATACACGTGCAAGGTGTCATCTGGTCCCGATTCCAGAACATGGAAGGCGCCGTCAGGTTTGCGGAACATAATGCCGGTATGGAAGGGCGGGGCGGTATGGCCGATATGGTAAAGAAATTCCCAAAATTTGCTCATGTCGTCGAAGAAGAGAATATCGGCTTCGTGCGGTACATAGGGACAGACTTCTTTGATAGTGCCGCCGCGGCCGTCGGGCCGATAGAACCAGAGGTAGCCGTAGGGACTTTCCGGAAGAGCTGGCGGGACCGGCGCTCCGCCAGTCGGAGTGCAAACAAGGCCCGCCGAGGCGATGAATGCGTACAGCGCCGTGAACATGCTGTCTCCTCCCTGTGTTCCGGCGAGAGATCCTTCTCCTTCCTGTTACCTATCGGTACACGTCCTTTCGGACTACAAGAATTTGCCACTGAGATACCAGTCGCCGAGTCGGCCGCCGGTGATTTCATCAAGGGCAAGGAAAGGGGTGACGAAGGGCCGGGCGACCAGGGCCTGCGGTTGGCGTTTGATGATGAGGCGGATGATGCGATCGACACATTTTTCGAGGGGCCAGATGCGGAAGGGAGGCGTCGGTGGCGTCGGCCAGGGCCGGCCGCTGGTGTCGAGGACGCGTTGCCGCAAGGGCGTGGCTACAAAGCCGGGGGAGACGACGCCGACGTGGACCCCCTCGCGGGCCAATTCCAGACGCAAACTCTCATACAGGCCGCGCACGGCGAACTTGCTGGCGCTGTAGATGGCATAAGATGGCGTACCGCGTTTGCCGGTCAAACTGCTGATGGCTACGAGGGAGCCCCGCGAACGCTTGATGTGCGGTATGGCGAAATAGGTCGGATAAAGGGTGCCGAAAAAGTTGACGCGCATGACCTGCTCGAGGACAGTTGGCTCGGCCTCGGCAAACAGGCCGCGCATGGACACACCGGCGGAGCAAACCAGCACATCCAGCCGGCCAAAATGCGCCACCGTGGTTTCGACCGCACGGCGGCACTGTTCGATGTCGGTTACGTCGGTCGGCACAGCCAACGCTTCGACGCCGAGGGCCTCGGCTTGGCGCACGGTCTCCTCCAGCGCCGCCACGGTGCGCGCCGCGACGGCGACGCGAGCGCCAAAGGAAGCCAGACGCAAGGCCGTAGCTCGGCCAATCCCCGACGAACCGCCGGTGATCAGCGCAACTTTGCTGTGTAACGGATGCATCCGTTGGTTTCTCTCTCAAATTAGCCACAGCGGAACACAGATAAACACGGATGAAAAATTAAATTATTTCATCTCTGTTTATCTGTGTTCCGCTGTGGCTAATTTGCGGCCTCATCCCATCTGTTTTTTCGCTGCGGCCGCCAATTCCAGGAGATATTGCTCGGAATCGCGGTCGTTCGCCTGTCGCGCAGCGGCGATGCCTTCCTCGGCAAAGCGCAGCGCGCGTGCGGGCTGACATAACGATAGCATAGCTTCGGCAGCGCTGCCGCGATAACGGAAATTATTGGGCACACGCTCGATCAAGCGCTGAAACACCTCGGCGGCTTGCTCGACTTCGCCGCGCTTGGCATAGATCTGGCCGCGGCGCAGTTCATAATCGTTGCGCCGCCGGCCTTGGTTGTGTTCACAGTCGACTTTTTCACCCTCGTTGATGTAATCCAGGGCGGCATCGTTGTCGCCGTTCCGCAGGGCATACTGCGCCAAATACGAGTACCAGGGGAAACGATCCGTCCGCTCGGGATGCACCGGGCGAGCAATCAGCTGCCGCGCGAAGTTCGCCGCCAACTCCTCGGCATCCAGCTTGACCGCTGCCTGATACGCCTGCTCGAGCTGTTCGTCGGACAGATGGGCCGCATCGAGTTTGGCCAGTTCCGCGGTCCCCATCGCCGCGATGTCGGACGCGGCCGAGGAGGACGGCGCGACGCCGGTCGCACCGACTAGGCCGAGCTTACGGCGCAGACGGCCGAAGTCGTAACCGGCGATCATGCTGCCCTTGGCGCAATCCTCAAGGAACTGAATCACGCCGCGGAGGTGCTTGCGCAGGATCGGATGAGCAGCCGCGTCGACAGGCGTGTTGCCGGCCAGAGCGCGGCGCGGCTTGTGAATCCACGTTTCTTCGTAGTACTTCTGCACATGCTCCAGCACGCGCTGGGTGCTGTCTTCTGTCTTTTTGAGTGGAAATAACAGCGCCTCGGCTGTTACGTCCTGGAAATGCATTGGCATCCGTCGTTCTTGAATTTCGGTCAAGCCCAGGGCCAAGCGTTGCCGTACTTCGTCGCGCAGCCGATCGAATGGTTCTTTCAACGGGCTGGTAACTTGCAAGAGATTACCAAGGACAATAACATAACCGGCCAGGCGACCAGCATCTGAGGGCGGCGCCCCGACGGTAATGAGGCCGGCCGTGCTCAGCTCTAACACCAGACCGAGGAACATGCCTTCCTGCGGCGATTGAAGGGGAACAAGCCGCCGGCTGCGCTCCCACTCCTGCAAGAGATTGACGACCGGTTGGGGATCGCGGAATGGATACGTGAAAGCGTGTTCTTGATAATCGCCCTCGTCTTCCAACCCTGCGCCGCAGCGGAGGACTTCCATGAGGGCGGCCGCCTCGCCCGCGGCGGCTTCGTCGGCTTCCCGTTCGACATAGCGCCCCAGCGCCTCCAGGGCGGCGGAGTTGTCGCCGAGCCAGGCGCGGGCCAAACCGAGATTGAACCACACCGCCGCGTCGTCCTCTTTCGAGGAAGAAGAGAGAGTCGTCAATCGCTCAAAGGCCTGTACCAGGTCGCTCAGCCGCGGTGTATCGAGGTTCGGGAGCGGCGTGCCTTTCTTGACAGCGCGGAAGACGTAATCACGCCGGGCTGCCGCAGGCAGGCGGCCTTCCGGCCCGAAGAGCGTATCGAAGGTTTTCTGTACCTCTTCTTCGCCCGGCGAGAACCGCTGGGCCAAGCGCAAGGCAGCGCGGGCCGCTACCGGCCGATTCATCCGCATCTCGCACTCGAAAATGAGCAAATAGACCTCCGCCAACTGAGATCGGGCATCGGGGTGATACGCTTCTGCCGCGCGCCGCGCCAACGACAACGCACCGCGTATCTCGCCCTCCTGAAAACGGATGTAAGCGCGGAGCAGCAAGCCAGCGGGATAGTTGGGATTGAGTTCGAAGGCTTTCTGCAAGGCTTTCTCCGCTTCCTCGACCTTGCCTTGGGTGTAGAGCAGGCGGGCCTTTTGGCCCCAGGCTTCCGGATTGCCCTCATGCTCGCGCACCACCTCATCCATCAGACGCAGGGCCGTCTCATGTTGACCACCCGCTTCCTGTTCCCAAGCACGATTGATGCCGATGAAGATAGGGTGACAGCACCATTTGAATTTTTTGCCGCTGCCGCAGCTGCACGGTTCGTAAAGATCAAGTGCCATGAAGCGTTCTCATTCTCGCAATGCGAAAGATCCGGGAATGTGCTCAAGATAGCAGATCCGATCGCCAGCGGAAAGCGGCCTTTGCTACGACGTTGCGAATAAAATGGGAAGGAGCATTGACGAGCCGAAGGCGACAGGCAATATTGGGCATCACAGGTTGTTCCGACGTCCATACGCAGTGCAAGGGAGGAGCGGCCTCCTGTTTGCGTTGCCGCCTGGCGTGGAAGCCACCCCGATACAGGACGAACCATGTATACTTTTCAGCAAAACTTGTTGCGTCGATTGACTTTGTTGGCCCTTCTCGGCATGTTCCTCTTGTCTTGTCCCCACAAGGCATCGGCGGTGGAGAAACTGGACCTGCCTAACATCGTGCTTATCCTTGCCGATGATCTGGGCTATGGCGATTTGCACTGTTACAACAAGCACTCGAAAATTCCCACGCCGAATCTCGATCGTCTGGCAGCGCAGAGCATGCGCTTCACCGACGCTCATACTCCTTGTGCCGTTTGCACCCCGACGCGCTACGGTCTGCTGACCGGCCGCTACTGCTGGCGCACCTCTTTGAAGCGAGGCGTGCTGAACGGCTACTCGCCGTTCTTGATCGAGCCGAAGCGCTTGACCGTAGCCTCGCTGCTCAAGCAGCACGGCTACGTCACCGCCGGCATCGGCAAATGGCACCTGGGACTCGGCAAGGAAGCCAAGACGGATTACAGCAAACCGCTGCGTCCCGGTCCTCGCTCGGTCGGCTTCGACTGGTACTTCGGCATCCCCGCCTCGCTGGACATGCCTCCCTACGTGTTCATCGAGAACGAGGGCGTGACCGAAGCGCCGACGGCGACGATTGAAGGACGAAAGCTGAACCATCAGGAAGGCGATTTCTGGCGTGCTGGTGCTATCGCGCCGCATTTTAAGCACATCGATGTCCTGCCGATACTCACCACAAAAGCGCTCGATTTCATCCGTAAGCAGTCGGCGGCCAAACCCTTCTTCCTCTACTTCGCCCTGACGGCGCCGCATACGCCGTGGATGCCGACCGCGGAATTCCTCGGCAAGAGCCAGGCCGGCCGTTACGGCGATTTCGTGGTCCAGGTCGATGCCAGCGTCGGCCGTGTGCTCCAGGCGCTCGAGGATGGCAAGCTGTCCGACAATACCCTCGTGATCTTCACCAGTGACAACGGTGCTCCCTGGACGCCCGAGGACATCGCAACATGGGGCCATCGCGCCAACGGCGATCTGCGCGGCCAAAAAGCGGACATTTGGGAGGGGGGCCATCGTGTACCGTTCCTGGTGCGCTGGCCCGGCCATATCGCGGCCGGCAGCACAAGCAAAGAACTGATCTGTCTCACGGATGTGCTGGCCACGCTCGCTGCCGTAGTCGGCGCCAAATTACCCGACGAGGCTGGCGAGGACAGTTACAACATCCTGCCCGTGCTCCGCGGCGCTAAGCTGGACAAACCGATCCGAGAGGCCATCGTTCATCATTCCGGCGACGGCACTTTTGCTATCCGGCAAGGTCCGTGGAAATTGGCGCTGGCGCTCGGTTCGCACGGCTTCAGCGCACCACGCGACATCAAGCCCAAACCCGGTGAAGCCCAAGGGCAATTGTACAACCTCGACGATGATCCCCGTGAACAAAACAACCTGTGGCTGCAAAAGCCGGAAATCGTCCAGCGCCTGACAACACTTCTGGAGAAATACAAACGCCAAGGACATAGCCGTCCGCAATGATTTCGTGGTAAAATAAGAAAGGAGAACTATTTCCCCAGCCCCGCGCCGCACTGATGGGCTTGATAACGGCGCACGAAAGGATGAGTGATGGCAAACTGCGTCAGGCGATTGCTCTGGAAGCCGCACGCCTGATGTACGAACGCGTGGAATCGGAATATTTCACTGCCAAACGCAAGGCTGCCAAGCGGCTCTGCCGCCGCAGCGTCAAACCCGAAGACCTGCCCTCCAACGCCGAGATCCGCGAGCAAATCCAACGGTTCGCCCGTTTGCACGAAGGCGACAAACGCACCGAAAACCTGCGCGCCATGCGCCTGGAAGCACTGCGGATGATGCGGCTGTTGCGGCGGTTCCGGCCGCGGCTCATCGGCAGCGTCATGACCGGCCATGTCCGCAAAGGCTCCGACATCGATCTGCATGTTTTTTGCGACAGTCCCGCCCTCATTACCGACGTGCTCGGACAGGCCGGCTGCCAGTACGACGTTGAACGCAAGCAGGTGCTCAAGCACGGCGAGGTCCGCATTTTCACGCATATTCATGTATATGATCGTTTCAACTTTGAATTGACTGTCTACCCGGAAGACAAGGCGCACTACGTCTTCAAAAGCTCCATCACCGGCAAGGCCATCGAGCGTGCTTCGATCCGCGAATTGGAGGAGCTTTTGGCCCGTGAATATCCGGACCTGGACCTCGACGAGCACTTGCAAGCCGCCGAATCTGCTCCAGACCCGTATCCTGTGTTTCGCATGTTGCTGGCGCCCTTGGAAAGGGTGCAGGAGTCGCCGCGGCATCATCCCGAAGGCGACGTATTGTATCACTCGCTGCAAGTGTTCGAGCTGGCGCGGGAGCGTCGGCCTTACGATGAGGAGTTTCTGTTGGCGGCGCTCTTGCACGATGTCGGCAAGGGCCTGGACCGCAGCCGTCACGTCGAGGCCGGCTTGCAAGCGCTGGACGGCCTCATTACCGAGCGGACGCGCTTCTTCATCGAGCACCACATGCACGCCCACGCCTATCGCGAGGGCAAACTAGGCGCTCGGCTGCGGCGCGAGTTGGAAGCATCGCCAGACTTCGAGGAGTTGATGCTGCTGCACGAATGCGATGTCGGCGGCCGCGTGCCGGGGGCCGCTGTGTGTACGCTCGAGGAAGCGCTCGATTACCTGCGCGAGTTGGAACGCAGCAATGGATAATGAAGGGGCGCGAACCGGAAGCGTAAGCGACAGCCGCTTGACCATTGCTTAGGGCTGGCGGACTTTTCCCTCCCTCCCTGTGGGGGAGGGTTAGGGTGGGGGGGTAGAACGCCTTGTCTGCATTGTAATTCCCCCCCCCCC
>Ga0078972_1008914_pt1 | contig 20356 bp, 18 predicted proteins | sample YelNatPaOPGAMG01_FD_67568 | JGI IMG/M metagenome (GOLD analysis project Ga0078972, IMG submission 67568) | Hot spring thermophilic microbial communities from Obsidian Pool, Yellowstone National Park, USA - OP-RAMG-01 (SPADES assembly) (version 2) | ecosystem: Environmental > Aquatic > Thermal...
GTGCTTCCTGCGCGTCCATCGGCGTTGTGTGGAACCATTCTTTGAGGTGATCGTTCCGTACACAGTCTAGACATTGTGCTGAAACGCTCAAGTCTATCGATGAGGAGAAATCGATTGCCAACAGAGAGAGCACGGAATGACCCATCGGGAGCAGGGCGCTGGTACGGTACGCGTCGACCATGCATCAAACCTGGACCAACATGGACATATACATACCTGGAACAATATCCTACCCTATCCGTGAACGATCATCGTGTCCCAGTATTCGACATTCATGCATATACCGTAAAACTGCACGCTTGGATAGTGCCTTTGGCCTTCAATCCATGCAAGCATCGGAACGGCATCCAGCGAGAGCTCAAGATGGCGCCTCACGTGCAAAGCACGAAGGACTGCAATGCGGACAGCAGGCTGGGCGCTGTCCACCGCGCGTTCCTGCCAGCTGCGCAAGCGCCGCCATCGGCTCGAGCTGCAATCTCCACACACGTGCGCGTACCGTAGCGCTGGAAAATGTTCGGTCAGTGTTCTGGGCGCCGCTATGTCGAGTGTCCTGGAAGACTTTGGTAACGTTCTTGATTCAAGTCGTTGTGGGTATTGTGGTGACAATGAGCAATGTACAGATAATACTGAAGGAGAGCGCCGCGGGAGTCTCGCAGCGCATACCGAGCGTCGAAGGCGGCGTCTCCGGGGAGCGCTGTGGGCGCATCGCCTCCGCCTCGAGGACTACCGCGTGCTCATGGACCATGGTTGGCGCCGTTCTGGTTGCTTCTTGTATTTTCCAGATAACGATCATGGGTGCTGTCCACAGTACGCTGTTCGAGTGCCGCTATGGGATTTTGAACTGACTCGCTCTCAACGACGCGTGCTGCGACGCTGGCAAAACTTTGTCTCGGTGCAAGGCGACCTCGCAGAACGTTGTTTCATTTTCTACGGTTTGACCATTAGCTCTAATTTGGAGAGCGCGAAACCATTACCTAGCGCAAAGCTGAACAAGACCGAACTGCAGCCTGGGGCCCCAAAACCCGTTGATGACCGTCTGGAGCAGTTGCGAATACACCTGGAACCGTCTCTGCAGCGAGTCCCGGTGAAAAGACGGCAAGTGAGTGGAGGCGCCCATTTCACCACCGCCATCGCCTGGAAACTCGCTTACGAGCATCGAACTTTTGTGACGCAAGAAGCAGAGCAACTCGCAGCCCGTCTCTGGGATCGAGGTGCAGCTCAGTTGGGGATCACCAGGATGGAGGTCTCCAACGGACACGTGAACCTTTACGATAGTCTGACGCAGAGCGCTACAGAGACGGAATGCCGAAGCTCCAGGAATCCATGCGCTCGTGCGGAACTGCCCGATAAACCCATTCGCTCGAAACCGGTACTCCGGATGGAGTTGCTCCCAGCAGCGTATCGCGAGGATGCTTTTCATTTATATTGCAAATATCAACGGCGGGTCCACGGCGACACAGACGAAGAGCTCAAGCCAGATCGATATAGTCGTTTTCTCGTCGAGCATCCTTTTCACGACGACGGAAAAGGTCGGCGACTCGGTGTCTCCCATCTCCATTTTTACATCGATGATGTGCTTGTCATTGTGAGCGTTCTCGACATGCTACCGGGTTGTTTATCGAGCAAGTACTGTTTCTACGATCCTGACCTTCCGTCTCGTTTATCGCCTGGCATATTTGCCGCGTTATGTGAAATCCAACTGGCATGGACACACCTGGGCGCCAGTCATTATTACCTTGGGTACTACATCCATAGCTGTAGCAAAATGCGGTACAAGGTCTCCTTTCGCAAGGCGCAACTTCTTTGTGGTCACTGCTTTCGATGGCAACCGTTCGCGAATGTTGCTCGTGACGCTCTCGATCGGGACGAGCATTGCGTTGGCTTCTGCAATAGATCCGGAGCAGCTAGGGCTACGAATGATGCGAACGGTGCTCCTGGTGTTGGCGTTGGTGGTGTGGAGGAGCGTCATTCACGAGCCGCCGACGCCCGACTCGAGAAAGTCTTGGTTTGGCTGCTGGACGCTTCGGGTTGCTCCGCGGCATTGGCACCACAGCCGTTGTCGAGCGTGGAAACCGTCGAGCTCAGGGAGCGAATCCGTGCGGCTCTGCAGCGCTTGGCCGCAATGGTTCCTCCCAGCTTCTTGGAACGAATCATATACCTTCCGCCAAGGCAGGTGTTTTCCTAGAGCAGCTCGCTTGCCAATTTGCTGAGCTCGCTACGTTCGCCTTTTTCTAATGTTACGTGTGCATAAAGTGATTGTCCCTTCATTCGTTCGATCAAATAAGAGAGACCATTGCTATGTCCATCAACATAGGGGTTGTCGATCTGATGAAGATCGCCGCAGAGAACCACTTTGGTCCCTTCGCCAGCTCGGGTTATGATCGTTTTGACCTCATGTGGGGTTAGGTTTTGGCTCTCGTCCACGATCAGAAACGTACGACTGAGCGATCGTCCTCGGATGTACGCCAGGGCCGCGATTTTGATCCGCTCGCTTGCCATCATATCATCGATCTCGCGGCTGCGCGCGGTGGGCACAACTTTGCCATTATCTTTGGTGTGCAAATGCGCAGCTTTGATGACGCCGAGATTGTCGTAGAGTGGCTGCATGTAGGGCGCGAGTTTTTCGTCCAAGTCGCCTGGGAGGAAGCCGACATCGCGGTTGCCCAATGGGACAATAGGTCGCGAGACGAATATCTGCTCGTAAAAGCCGCGACTCGTCATTTCCAGAGCGGCAGCCAGACAGAGCAGGGTTTTCCCGGTGCCAGCGACGCCGCATATGGTGACCAGCGGTATCGATGGGTCTAATAGGACGCGCAGCGCGAAGGTTTGCTCCGCGTTACGCGGCATGATTCCGTATGCTGAGACTCGATCAACTCGCTGAAATGTGAAATCACCGCAATCCTTGGACATCGCGAATGTAGCAAGCACCGAGCTCGACGCATTTCGAAGGATGAAATGCTCGTTCGGAAGGGGCTTCATTGCGAACGAATCTTCAGCAGTAGCAGCAGGAGCAGCAGCACTTGCTGCTTGCGGTGCGCAAGTTCCGTCGGGTGCGACATCACTCTCTTTTGACGCTGCTGGGTTCGCGAGGCTCCGCTTGTGCATGATTTGTTGTCCGAGCCAATGTATAGCGCTCCGCGCGGTCTCTGATGGAACAAATCCGACATCGTTGGTGGATTTCTCAGCACAACATGCACTGGCGTGTGATCGCATCAGCGAAGTGAACTCCGCTGCGGTCAGTCCTTCTGCTCGCCCAACTAGCGCTTCGATCAGTTCGTTCGGTGCGTTTTCGATAAGTCGCTGGCCTAAATATAGCTTGCTAATGCTCTCAACCCGATCCTGTTCGTAGTCTTCGGCATGGAGACCCAGCGCTCGAGCCTTCATGCGCAGGTTCACATCCTTGGTGACTAGGACCACACGCTCGTAAAGCAACCGCTGGCCCGCATGGTTTGTTTGCAACACCGATCCATACACGGAATCGGTGAGCTCGCCTTCCTCCGGAGGCGGCGTCCACGTTGGTGGCTCAGCCGACTCTGCAACAGCAAGCGCGTGGACAGAAGCCAGTATCCGCATGTCGGGGCTGTCGTAGAAAAAAAGGCGCTCCATGCGAGCATCTCTGCAATGGAGCGAAATACGCACCGATCCGTGCTCGGCATTCTCCTTGTTCAGCGGGACGCCCTGAACTAACCAGTCTCGAGAAGACGGTGAAGCGGCCGTAAGATTCCAGTCTCCAGTCCCGGAACCATCTCGCGCGGAAAATTTGCTCCCCCGCAGGTGCGCGCTTGCGCAGTCTTTCGATTCTGCGGCAGGCTGGTCGTTCCGCGCAGCACGGCTGTGAAGTATAGTCATTTCGTCGAGCATCCGCAGAAACTCTCGAGCGTGAAAATGAATCTCCTCGTTCCCACGCTTAAACTTATCCAGCTCTTCTAGAACGGTAATTGGCAAACAAATATCGTGATGACCAAACCGCCACAGGCATGAAGAGTCGTGCAGAATAACGTTCGTATCCAGGACGTAGAGCCGGCGCCCGAGGAGAATCGGCGGTGTTCGATGCATCCCTTGCTCCCCGTTTGCGCTAGCGGAGGCGACATCTTCTGCTGCTTCTGGTCCGCGTTTTCGTGCCGAACGTTCACGGTACTGCTGTACAATGCCACCGAACCCGACCCCAGAGCCAACCGGAACCACGCCGTGCAGCGCAACTGCACGACCGATGTAGCGCATATCGCGGGGACCACCGCCTCGACCAGACGAGGCGTACACGTGTCCAGGACGCGTGAATGTGCGACAGGAGTGCCGGGTTCGGCTGCGGAGGCCCCGACCTGGAAGCGGGCTTGTACTTCGGAACGGCACCGCTTGACCTCCGTGTACGCTCGTGCAGCTGTACGCAATCAGCGGTCGAGCCATCGTTGTGCCTTCGCACGAGCACGCTTTTCAATTCCGCAGTTACTGAGGCTCACTGCCAAAAGACAAAGCCCCTAAAGTGCTTCTATACTGCAAGAAGAAGTCTGCGTGCCCGCAGCGGGCAGGCGTGCAACGTGCGTACCCTACTTCAAGAGGAGCACACACACACACACAAGCCTCGGCAACGAATCGCTGAAGCGCGCGCATGGACCACTGTCGGGTGACGAGCTTCGCATCTTCGTGCCTGGATTATGAACCTGTACATCAAGGACATTCGCATGACGTTGCGCGCTCGCCAGCCACAACACGCTGCAAGTCCGTTGCGTGCGCTCCCAGCGTTGTGCATAGCGTGATGTACGAGGGCGCTTCACCACGAGGAACGCGCGGTGAGTGAAATACGATGCCCCTAGGCAGTGCTATGTATTGGTGGTGTTTTGCGGATCTTGGGTGTCCGGTGCGGCACGATGGCTGTTTCTGGCGACGTCGATAACCAGTGCGCACCCTGTGATTGACGACTCTGCGCAAAGAAACCTCCATCGAATACGTCATGCATCTTGTTCCTGAAGACGCGGCCCTTTCGAGTACCAAAGGCCAGGGCGGACCCCGTATCTAGCATGGTGTGTTCGGAGTCTGGCCAGCGCACCTCATTGATTCATATGCATGCTGAATTCCGACGTGGTGATCATTCTGGACCTCATAGGGCTCGCAGACCTTTTGAACAGAATCATATTTTAGGCCATTGAAGGCGGCTGCGAGCGTCAATACCGTGGTAACTTGCAAGGTTCACCGACGCGCACCATGACGCATACCGGGGAGCGGCGCACGTTGTCGCCGCGCGCAGTATGGAAAGCTGTGGCCGTTTGTACCAGATATATACAGAATCGAATGACCCGTTCACTGCGCCTGCGCCTCAATCCGCATCATTGACATCACGCGCTCTTGCAGTAACGATGATGAGACTTGAGGCTCGGTGCATGAAACCCTGCACGCTAGACGGAGCGAGTGATCCAGACCTACAACGAGCCAATGAAGCTTTCGTGTGGTCGACCGCACCCGGTGGTGAACGAGCAACTGGCGCTGTCCAGCGCAGAGAGTCGTACACTAGGCAGCGCCACTGGCCGCGTCCGTGGCGTCCCGCATTGAGCGCGGACAACTGGCGCAAGTGTCGTTTCAGTGCCGCAAGGGGAAGCCCGTTTCTATCTGGGAGTGCACGTGCACTCGAGACTTCGTTGCACAGCCGCTACCCTGCGTTGAACAGTGCTGTTCCAGGTGGCCACGTGTCTATGCAGTATGGGCAGGCTGCGACTGCACGAGACGCGAACGAGGCCCGTACCGGCGTCTACCAACCTAGCATAGAAGCAAAGCTTAAAACACTAACTGAAAAGGTTAAACTTGCGTGTGTGCAGTGCAGAGCGCCGCTGGAACTAGATAGCGCTAATCGTTTGCGCTGCCCGAACGGTCACGGCGAGGCGAGCTGGATTCAGGTCAGCGAAAAGAGCAGAGGTGGCGGCTTTTGGGACCTGACACCGCAAAGGTTCCGCTACAACGTAGATGAACGTCCTCGAGGACCTTCTGTGGAACTTCGTCGAGACCTCTTCCAGAGCCCTTTCGTCGCCTTTTTGTACGAGCGTGGGTGGCGAGACCAGTTCCGATCTTCGGGATTTCCCGGCCCCGATGCTGAGTTTCGCATCGTTCAGAGCTTTTTCAAGGGCGCAAACTGCGTTATGGATCTAAGCTGTGGTTCCGGACTTTTTACTCGTCGCCTTGCGGCTAGCGGGGATTTTGACCACGTCATCGCTGTGGACTACTCAGAGGCAATGCTGCGCGAGTTGGTCGAACGAGCGGAGCGCGAGCCGCTACCTGAACGCATCGGTGGCGGCTTTGTGTCTGATCGTATCACTGGCATCATTCGCGCTGACGTGGAGCGTTTACCTTTCGCCAATGAGTCTATCGACTGTATTCACGCTGGTGCTGCGTTGCACTGCTGGCCCTGCGTCCAGGACGGACTCCATGAAGTGTATCGGATTTTGCGGCCCAGCAAGGGTCCAGGCTCCGGTCGTTTTCTGGCAACGACATTCCTGTGGTCGACGTCGCCGTTTGGACTCGCGGTCCGTGAAGGTCGTCTGCTTAGCCCGAGCGCCGGGTATCGCTTCTTCGATGCAAAAGAACTTGAGTGGCTTGTGAAGAGCGCTGGTTTCGAGCGGGTGGAAATTGAGGTGATTCGTCAATGTGCGATCATTCGTGCCTGGAAAGAACCGAGGGCACGGCACGGATAGCGGTGCACCACTACAAATAGATCTGTGAGGCGTATTCATGTAGCGTTCTCGCGCTTGAAGAGCGAAGTGCCATGCGGTGCGAGACTAGGGCGAGAAACCGTTTACATGAGCGGTATTCCGGATGACACCCAGTGGGTTTTACAGTGAGTCTCCGATCAACATGATCTGAAGCACGCAATGCTGAAATAGCCAACAATACTGCGAATTAGAGGCGGGATCCTTGAAGGATGCTCTTCCAAGCGCGACCTGTATGTGATTGGGTGCGTTCGTAGCTGCTCGTTGTATCCTCGTGTATAAATGTATATATCGGGAGTTTATCTGTGCGCACATAATGGAGCGACACAGGGCGGGCTTTAAGCCGTTCATGCCTTCGGGAGAGAACGACAGCCTGAACTGGTCGACTGCCAGCTGCGAATGGCACGGAACTTTCCGCGCTAACGACGGGGAGGGCGCAGGAACCACGTCTCCTAGGCACGCAGGCCGGGATCGAAGAGTAGGACTGGGATCGCGGATCGGTGCCCTACGGTTTCGATGACGTCCCAGATTTGGAAATCGTGAAACATGCTCTGAGAATCAACTTGGAACGCTCGTGTCGCCTTGCTTACCGCGAATTTCTCGACATGAAAGACGACGCTAGTGTCGTGGCGGGCGCATGAACCTGGGCGCCGATCATGAAGGGCGTGTAATGAGCAACCAGGCGGTATATCAGCTAGACGAGCAGGCCTCGGCAAGTCAGGGAACGCGTTCAAGACAAAGTACTCTGAACATTTGCCGGCTATCACCGTGTAAGCGGATAGAACGCTGCTGTGCGTCGCTGGGGATTCTGACGAGTGGCAAGCTTGTGTGTGGTTTATCATCGATGCCGCAGTCGGATGTATACTCAGCCCGGCGAATTCTGGAATGCCCGCACAAATAGGCATTCATCAGAATTTGTTTCTTTTCAAGCCGGTATTCGACGAACGGGATATCCCGAGCATTGGAGGCAGATTGCAGAACGGCTTCATGCAGTCACTGCTACCTTCGGAAAACGTCCATACTTCTACAAGGGAATCATTCCACGCTCAGCAGGTGGATAACAGACCCGTCTCGTAGTCCCTATGATGAACGCCGGGCTCTAAATCCAGCAAGTATCGAACACTATGTACGCGATATTCTCCTCGTTAGTCGACTCCATTCCGTTCTGAAGGATCTCTAGGAAACGCTATCAGCGAAGCGACAGGATGTGGACGATTCTTCCCGTTGATATGTCCGATAATGAAGCGACACGGATGGACAATGAAAAAGCCCGCTTCTATGGAAGACCATCGCGCCTTGAACGATGCACTATGGACCTTGCATTGAAGTGCGAACGCTTGTGATATTAGGGAGCTTGGTTCGTCTCACTCGAAGAGACGTCATTCGGGGCCAATGGTATACCTGCACATCGGTATTCGAAGAGCTGCATACGGTTGTTCTCGTTGAGGATATGGGCGAGTATTTCGAAAACATGCGGCGATGCAATCGTGTGATCTCCGAAAATATCCTGTAAATCGCCAGACGTTCGGGATTATTCAACAACTTATCCTTTGTCGAGGCATTCTTCGTGGCTACTTCTTCCCGCTTTCTTTTCTTCTGCGCTTCGCCGACAACGTCGATTTTCATCGCTTGCGAGCGGCCAAGGAGTACGCAGCTGGACCTCGTGGCAAACTGCTCTTCCTGGCAGCCGCTTCCCATCGTTCCCGCCAGTCAAAGTTGCCTACTCTGTTGCCAAACGCAGTTTCTGCTCTCATGAACCCATGGATGAGTTGTTCGTATCCGTCACGTCTGTCTTCGACCAGTCGCTCTGTACCTCCCGTAACCCTGAAATGCTCTGTTGCTGTTCTGCTTGTGCCCGGGAGGGAGTGTTCGAAAGCGCAAGCATCGCTCTTACCGCCCAGCAGATGCATCTGAATCCCTGGGGGAAAACGGAGATATAAAATAGCTACCAATACTATTACATCGCGGCAGGAAAAAAGGGGGCAAGAATGGAACACTATACAACTGCACTGGACAAGGACGAAAAAACGCTTCCGGAAAGAGGACGCTAAAGAACAACCAGGGAAAACTGCTGGAGCGGAATGACCAGTCTGAAACTGTTGTTATTGCCGCACTACAAAACCGCATCAACGGGAGTATCCTCCAGGACACGAAATGCGGGACGTCATGACGGAACGTGCAGCCTGTTACGCGAGGATCGCTCGCTCCGCTTCCCGTGCCCTGACACATCTCGTCACGCAACGATTCGTACGAGCTGTGGACGCAGGGATGCCAGCTGTTCATGTTTCTCTTCAGCGTCTCGATCAAACCTGCACGCGACAGCACAAGTGATGCTCGTTGCAGCAGATGCGATGAGCCCTGGTCGTGGAACCTGAGGGTTGCACAGTCGCCTCCCAGCGTCTGCTGACGAGTGGACGCGTTGGCTAGTTGCTGCGTCGCATCGCTGCTTCAGGAATCCATACGTCTGCAACGCACATGCCAAAACGTATCGAGCCTAGCCCAGCAATCGTGTGCAGATCGCTGCGGGGCGCTTCATGAGGCGCACCCTGTCGGCGATGTCCTCGTTGCACCCGGGCCTCACTGGCCCGAAACAATGCGGAAAGCTAAAAGGGACGCTACACTCTAGATCGTAAAGAAGCGTCGAAATAGCGCTCGCGGATGATCTCGTGGCAGGTGCACACGATACCGCGCTGCTGTCGCCTCTGACTTTGACTCGACGGAGGCTAGAAGCGAGCAGTCGCCAACTTGCTCGATAAGCTGGAGAAGCGAACGACCGAAGAGTCGCGTCGATTGGTGCTTGCCTACGCAAACGGACGTGCTGGTGCGTCCGCGTGTCGCACACCAGCGCCCTCGACGGGAGCGTCCAGCGAGTACACAGGGATCGCAGCTGGGCGATTTCCCTGCACGCGTTCGCGACGATACGGAAGCATCACGAGCGGGTGTGCGCAGCGATGCTCGCCGAGAAGCCAATCGTGAAACAGAGCCAGCTGCACGAGATGGTGCACGGTACGCTGGGCGGGCGCCAGACTGCGAGGGAATCAAAGGCGGGCCTCCCTGTACAGTGCGAGTCGACGAGCAACAACGCAGGCAGGCGCTCGCTGCACCGAGACCCGAACGCCTCGATCAGCATATAGACGAGTCACGTGCTTCCTGCGCGTCCATCGGCGTTGTGTGGAACCATTCTTTGAGGTGATCGTTCCGTACACAGTCTAGACATTGTGCTGAAACGCTCAAGTCTATCGATGAGGAGAAATCGATTGCCAATAGAGAAAGCACGGAACGACCCATCGGGAGCAGGGCGCTGGTACGGGCCGAGTCAGCAATCCACCAAGTCTAAAGCATCCTATATACACTCCAGGACCCATTCTTTTAGGGCATTGCCGAACGATAATTATCTTGCTCGATTATGGAACCACGCCGACTACACTCGAGGCACCCGCGGTGCATCATTGTGCTCTACCACTAGGTGCCGCGTTGATTGCACATGCTGCATCGCGAGGCTCGTGATTCCATGAACGAGGCCCCGCTCCAAAGCGACCTTCGCAGCGTCGCCTCTGTGAGCCGCTACCGCGCGCTAAAGCATGCCGACACCTATCGTTCAACGCGGGCTCCCTGACCACCACCATGTCAACGTTCCGTCCAAGAACACTCGTACGCTGAACAAGTCTCGGGCATTGGCGCACGATCTATGTCCTTCTTGTACTGGTTTGTACAGATAGCGGACGTTGATTGATTGCGCACTGACGCGTTTGCGTCACCGAGATTCCACTATCATCGTTTCTAGTCTACGATGCTGTGTTCTCTGGCTTCACGGGTGTTGCAGGTCTAGGGCTATGCGCTCGCATGAAATACCCGGCGCTAGTGCGCAAAAACTGAGTACTCCTAGCGCGACACCGGATGAGTTCGCCCGAGCCGCGTTGCGTCTTTCTTGCGCCGCCATCGTGGGCGTACGTGCACGCGCGCTAACCCAGCCCCGACTGCGCCGGAAAGCGCTCTTCTATATAACCAGGGAGAGCTGCGAAGTCATCGTTGACGTCTGTGAGTCATTTATTCAACGCATCGGATATATTGCCGCAAGGCTGGCCGAGCACAGCGGACGCTCGCAGGTTACTATTCTGGACGTGCTCCAAACACTGGACGACTGGATCGCACCGTGCGGAGGTGACAGCTTTCGCGTGTCGAGCCTCGTACAGTACGCCGCAATCGAAGAACTGCTACCACCTCGTGATTTAGAACCGTTCCCGCGACGGCGTTTGCCGCGGAATGTGGAGCGCAAGACCCAGGAGCCCCGTGTTCTCGAAGCAGCATGGAGCGCGGACGCGGACGCTCGTGAAGATGAGCTCGCTACCGACGACTGTCTTCTGGATCTCAACAGACTGATGTGGGACAAACGCCTTGCAGGTGACGGTGAAGAGAGAGGTGATTCTCAGGCGATAAAATTCAAGCCAGAGAGTGCCAACGAGCCCGGCAGCGGCGTCGTGAAGGAATCCGGAACCGTCACAGCGTCAGACGCTTCATCAGACGAGAGAAGCCGAATCGCAGATGCGACGCTACCCTCCAAGAGTGCTGGAGATAATGCTGATGCACAACAGAACCCTGAACAGGCTCGAGTACATGGTGCATGCATCGAACGATGGATGCCGCCGTTCCCACCGCTGCACACCTATATGGATACGCCAGTCTACGCCGCTCCGGAAAACGAATCGGAAGTGGACAAGTTGCGCAGGCTCAATGAACAGCGATTACAAGTGGAGAACGCATTAGCGCGTGCCCGGGCTACCGGGTACCGACCTATCGAGAATCCATACCTTCAGTTACCCACGGTTGGGCGCGATGTCACCAAAGCCATAGATTTGCGGCCTGAAAGCCGACAGCAAGTACATGCAGCAGTAGGATCGCGGACGTTATCAGCGCGAGAGCCACTGGAAAGCGAAATTGTCACAGCCCGTATTCGACCTTCGAATCAAGAAGTTTCCGACAAGGCTGAGCGCATTCTTGCGGAAAGCGGCGGGGTCACCGAATCCGCACTACCGTCGCCTGAGTACAGCACATGAAGCGGCTTGATACGGCACCGCTTGGGAGCGAATGCGTCTTGTACGTGTATTTTTTCTCAGGCGTCGTACCAGACCTCAAGAATCTACTCGTGTCCAGTACGTGTACGTTGCGTTGAAGAGAAGGGCTCGTTCGTGCGATACTCCGGGAGCCGAGTGCCTGTAGACGCGCCCAAAGCGCAGCTGCGGACGACCGCTGAGCCAGAACGGCTTTGGCATCTCCTTGTGGGCGCCGGTGTGAGGGGCTCCTATTCAGGACCGAGGTTGCTTGTACGGTTTTGGAGCGAGCGCCCCAGTCACAGTAGCGTTCGATATGCGCGATTGCTCCTCAGATGCATTGAAAAAAAGGGGTCCAGCAATCGCAGCTATGCCCTGCGGGTGAGCGGCATAGGAAAATGCTCGGAGCAGGCTGCTCCCGAGCGCGCCCTCATCTAGTACTGAAGACGCAGCTGTGCTGGGATTTCTTACGAACGCGTCCGACAATCTGCATGATAGGTCACTTCAACGAGCTGCTCGGTGACCGAGTCTTGGTTCCGCACCAAGCGGGCGACTGGGCGATCTCCGAGAGACGGCGACTTGTAGCCCGACTAGATCTACGGCGCTACGGCGAACACATTGGCATTGCCGTGCCTTCGAGCATCGCGCCTAAACTACTCCATTCGGAGTTGTATCAGATCCGACGCATTTCGTTTATTACTAGGTCCGTGTTCCCTGGGTACGAAGGCGAATGCCCTGACGATGCCCATCATCACCAAATGTGAGTGACTATTGTGCAGCTTTATGTGCCTGGGATCCGATCCGCAGGCTGCGAGCAACGACGCATCATTGCGTCTCCAGGGGCTCGAGGAAACGATATCTCATGCAAACCGCACCAGGACGGCTCCGTACATACAACGTGACCCAAGCAAGTCGAGCTGCAGAGTGTCCTTACGCAAAATCAGACGCGACCTGGATCCCAGCGCTTCCTTGAACCCAGCAATCGGACAGTTGAATTGTACTTAGGAAACGCGGGAACGATCGTTGCGCTGTCGTGCGTACACCTTGTTCGTGAGAAATGCATCAATATCCAGATCCTGGAGCTTGCGCAGTTTGTCCATGCTGAATCCCGTTTCGAAACGTGTTGCGGGGAGTTCCGGTCTTGTTCGCGTTTCGGACTGCTGATCGTCCGCAAGCGCCGAGCTCCCAGCGCGCTCACGAGACGTCGTGGCACCTTGCAGCACCGGAGTGACAGGTGAGGGACGCGTTCCGGGCCCGTTTCTTGCGGGCGGTGTCACAATCGCTGGGGTATCGCGCCCGCGTCTGGTATTGTCGGGCGGTACTACAGAAGCTTGCAGTGTCGACGCGGTAGCACGTGCGTCTGAGCACGGACTCGCCCGCAGACGTCCGGGCGGCGGCTCGGTCGGCGCAGCTTCAGCTGAGCTTGTACTCGACATATCGCTGTGTCGCATGAAGTGTAATGTACCGGGACCCGGCCACAAACGCGTCTGTGCGACGCTTGCATCCCCGATAGCTTTTCCAGCGTTGCTCTCGTTATCTTGTGTCGTTAGGGTTGCTGGGATGGTGCTGGTGCTGGTGGTGGTTGCATTCGGCGGCCTTCTGGCGGCTTCTGCCGCAATGGACTCGTTCTGCTGCAAGCGCACAGCAGCAACGGGATGATCGACCACAGCCGCAGCGGCAACGGTGGTGTCCGAGGTCGCCCTTGGCGATGCATGTGCTGCCCTTGTCGTCACTGCAACGCTTTCGACTGCCGCATGGTGCGCTTCATTTACCGCGCTTTGCGGCGTTTCAGACGATTGAGCCCCGTCTGCATTCGAGCAGACGCATCGGGGCGATGTTTCATGCATCCATCCACAATCCGGTCGTTCACGAGTGAAGGATTGCCTTCGTTCAGCGAGCTGCCGCAATGATGCCGTGGCGCCCGCCGGCTCGCATGGTGCCTCACCAAGTTGACAGGTTTCGGAAACACGGAATGTCGAGCGCCTATCCTCTGAGTTGCTATGGAGATTTGAGGCTGGTACGGCCATTTGGGGCTTTCCTCGCCTCCCGTCGTTCTCCAGTCGACCGGTACAACCGCGCTGCGACGTACGCTCTTGATGCGGTTGCGCGGGGTCCGCATGCACTCTTCCTGTTTCGGGTGAGGCGCAAGCGCCAGATCCGACTTCATATCGAACTTCATCAGAAGATGTAGCTTCGGCAACTTGCAAGTTTGCAGCCAACAAAGAGCCCCGTGACTCCAGTGCCGCTTCTCGTGCACTCCCAAGGGACCCAGGAGCTCTCGCTAGCGCCGCATGAACTGCACAGCAAGCTGGGCGCATGTGTTCGTCCCGGGCGTGGTCAACAGCAGCAGTGCTCGAGCTTACCTCGCTCGTAAAGAAGCGACGCCTTCGTTTGCGCACCGCGCTGGCTTCATCTAGCGCCTGTAAGAGACGCTCAGCGGAGAGCTCGAGTGCCAGCGCCTCCTCCACCCCGTAGAGAACCGCGCTCCCGACAAGAAATGGATCAAGTTCCAACGGCTCAGGACTGTTCGCAGTACCCGCTGCGAATCGCAACATACTTCGACCAGAAACACCTTCCAAAGCGGTTCCGCCACCACCTTCATCCTGACTGGGAAGTGACCGGGAACCCGCAACTGCTGCCGCAACACCACCCGACCTGCTGCCTGTTAGCTTGTCGGTACTTGGTGCAGTTACCTGGCAAGCTTCAAATCGCAAAAGATTTGCGCTTGCAGGTAACCTTTCTCTCTGAAGGAATGAAACAATAGCATTGAATACTTGCTCTCTAAGAAGCTCCTCCATCCTTTAAGAACGCCAAGGCAGTTTCGGCACAGCGACTTGCCTGAGGGCGCGTGCGCGCGCAGTGCACCACGGAGACGCTGCGTTGACGTTTGCGCTAGACGAATGCATCTCTGAAGGCTCAACGGGGCTTCAATTTGTTCTGGAGCTCACGAAAGGTGGGAGATTATCGCGGATTATAACGTACGTTGACGCAGATCCCGGTGTTAGCGCTACTGGAAGCTTGTACCACGGATCAAGGGACATACAGACTGCTGTTCGAGGTGCTGTGATCGTTTCCCTATTCTTCAGTTGCTTTGCGCTATACCCGTGGAATCGCGGTTCGTTTCAGCGATCTGACGTCCGGAAAAGTCTGGTACTAGCGGTTGGGGAACAACGTCTGAGGGTCAGGAGCGTCTGGCAGCACCGGCAGAGAACCATTGAGCTCTTCCGGTGTTACGGGTTGCTTTTGCGTGTTTTGGAAGGCTGTATAGGCTTGCGGACCCTCTCACCCACACCCAGACGAGGTCAGGTTAGAGGTGCTGGGCAGCGTTGTCGTGGCGACTACCAAAGTGTATGAACAGGTTCAGTCGGCTGTGCGCCGCACGATACCGAAGCGGATCGGAACGAGCGTGTTTGCAGCTACTGGCGCCCGAGCGCTTGGAATGAAGCAGCACTTGGAGCACAGTTCGTGACCTTGAACGACGCATCTGGCACCCTTTTGAGCTGCGAAGGCCAACTGGGGCTTGCAAAGATGGATCGGGACGAGATATCATGGGTCGAGTACTTCAGCATGTCGAGCAACAAGACACCTATTGTTTCAGTATGCGATCGGGGCACGGGTGATAGAAGCGAAGCTTTCGCGGGACAAGTGTCATTGCGGAGCAACGCTTCTTTCTGCGCATTGCGGCCATTGCCCAGGTGTGCACGGCGCCCAGGTCAGTGCTGTCCACGCGCAGCTTTTTTTGCTGGTACGTCTGCACTTCCAGTGCGCTCTTCGGGCTTTTCTCTTGTGGAATGCGGTTCCTTTCTGGTATCGTGGCTGGGCAGGCGCCCATGGAAGGCAAACAGATGCCGGTTTGCTTTATTTGCGAAACACGAGCGAAACTTTCCAGACGCATTCCAGAGCGGGGAGCGCCGAAGCCTCAACCGCCAAAAAACGCCAGCCGCTGGATTGAAAGGTGCACTGTCGGACCTGTTGCATCGGGTTCCGAACCTGCTGCCTGCCAGGGACCGGGATCTGCGGTCCGATCTGGTGTCATGTCTCCAGCGTCTAGGCCGTGTGAGTCTGCTTTCATTCTTGCTTCTCTTTATAGACGCGTATTTGTCGCTCGTCGTGTTCAGTATAGGCTTGACGAGCACTGCGCTCTTCATCGTGTTCCCGGGCACGGAGGAACGGCTTCGTACTCGCACCAGAAAGGCACTTGCACAAGTCGGCTCAAAGATATGCGCATCTGCCGGGTCGCTTGGGCGGCGGTGTCGTACTGCTCTTCTAGATCAACTGCGCAAGTTACTCTAGCGCTACCGGGCAAGCAAGTCACGGTTTATGCCAAATGGCGCCCTGCGGTGATCGCTCATGCGCAATTCAGGCGGTTCGGCAACCAGGCGTAAAATCAGCAGCGGGATTGCATGCCTTGCCGCATATATTCATCTGGTAGCGCTTTATGTGAGCAGAGCGGCACCGGCTTCCAAGCAAGTCATCCAGACAGATGTTCTCTTATATTCAGGATCTTTCGCGCTATCCAAGGAATCCCCGATAGCGCAACGGCCATCAACATCCGGCAGAGTGTTCATCGTTTCGCGCCATAACTTCAAGCATCCATCACCGATACTTCTCGTTGGAGACCGTCGTCCGTTTGTCCGACAATGCGGATGGCGCATGTCGGCCGCCAGCGCCAACTGCGGTGCCCAGAGTTCCGGAGCGGTCGGACGGAAAACGCTTTTGAGCACGAAGCGTGCCCTGGCAATGTCGCCTGTTTCTCAACCCGCCTGCATCAGCGCTGTTCGTACCGTTCACTGAAAGCGTAGCCATCCATTCCATGTTTACAGCGGATGGATGTACATTGCCCGCGATTTGAGAGGAACCGCAAACCCACTGAACGCGACATCTTTTGCGCGTATTTCCCCTACCTGATTCAAAGTGCTTGCAGGACGATGCCCATATCCGAATAAAATGCAACGGATCCTCCAGCTGGGGCGCGCACGTTATAGTTTGTGACTCTTCCCATTTTCATCAGCACCAGCTTTTGCAGGCTTTTTCTACGACTGCTTCCTTATCTTCTCTGTTATCTCCGCCTGCAAATAAGCGGGTGTCTACTCAATTTCCAACTCCGTTGTCAGCAGTCGCAGGATGTTGATGTCAGCGATCATCGACAGATTACGCCGATTCGGACTGCTGTCTACGCATTTGATGCACAGAGGCTGATTTTGATCTACGGTTCGCTTGCAATTTTCATCTTTTTCATACACAGCCGCGATCCACCATTTCCAATTGGTGAACCTCGGCTGCGCTCAGGTGTTCTCAAATGTTTACGATACGCCCGCCTCCGAGAGCCGCACAGTGACGCACAAATGCTTACTCGATCGCTCCGTTATGCCCGTGACGGGTACCGTAGGCTTCATTCGATGCCTTCTTCCACGTTCACGCCCAATGCCGTCCCCTTCGATAACGTCATTCTTCTGGGCAATGCTTCTTCGAGTATGCTGTCCGCTGCACGAGCAAGCGCACGCTGTCTCGTTCGACACTCGGTATTCGATTTGCACAACTATCGGAAACTGTACTGCAGTGTCTCCTTCAGCAAGATGTCACATGATTCATTTGGACAAAAGGCTCTCGCTGCGCATGAAGCGCTTGCGTGCTAGCTTTTCTCTTCCGACAAGCATGCACTGATTCGAAAAATAAGATTCTTTAAAATTACTGCACAATCGACAGCTCCACGGGGCGACGTTTTACGTACGCACCCTGGCGTTCCACGATCGCTCTCCAAGCGTCGTCCTCCGAGCGGAAAACAACACACGCTAGAGGCCGAGCTTTGCGTACAGGTACGGCATCTGCAACCTCGGTTCCTTCAGCGGCCAGTTGCGCCGCGGCATCCGTCTGCTCCGCGGTGCTCCCTGAAGTGTCCTCTGTGTGCGTATCCGCATCCGCTTCGACCTCAGCTGCGCTATCATGAAGGCGCACCTCCTCAACGTCGTAAGCGTTTACAAACAAGCGCCAAACGTCAGCAGCTTCTACCCCTCTTGCGAGGTTCGAGCAAACAACTGCTCGGCCAACGTCGGACACTCGAGACAGCGCCGGTCGGTGGAGTTCCCTCTCCAGAAAAGACTCGGGCGCCAGCGAGACCGCAGAAAACACAGAGCGAGCTCGTCGACCACGACCGAACGGTTGAGCACCCTGCTCGCCCGCAGCGCCGCCACCGTTGCTGGAACGCGAGCCGCGGCCTCGCTGCTGGTAGTCCAGAAGGCGCTGTGCAACTCGTGCAGCCTCTTCAGGATCCCGGAACTGTACCAGCCAACGAGCGCGATCCGAGTTACGCCGATTTGATCCTCGAAAGATCTGCGCTACTGCAGCCTTTTGCCAAACGTCCCCATAGCGCTTGAGGACGTACTCCACGTCAGATCGAAGCGCGTACTTTGCCAGTTCCAGTAGAAGCACGGGGCGGGCGCCGACTGTCGTCATCTTATGCTCACAACCGACAGTTCTAAAGTTGACGACGAGCTAGGTGAAGCCGTTCGACAAGCGTCCGCGAAGGCTCGGAGGCAGCAAGCTCGAGTACTCGAGGTTTAGGTCCCGCGGCCTGAATATTTTTCAGGTAGTAACACGACGTCGATCACAGCGCGGACGGCATGCGACGACGGACCTCGGTTATGAACGTTTAGTTCTAGAATATGCATTAAAGTTCGATAGGTACATTTTAATATCATATCCATCCACTCTTGCCGCGCATAGGCACCTCTGCGCGCCCTGTAACCCTCATCGAAAGGTGTAGGCGGCCCGCGGAGCTTCGGCTCCGTCTTTCTCATGACCGAGGACGGCAGACCAGTTGTGATCGATTCCGGAGCACTTTACACACGTGTAGACTTCGCTGGTAATGATGTGCCAAGTGTAACAGTGCGAACGGCGTCTGAAACGCCTGTAAACGGCGTCAGCGTGGAGACCGATCCCGGTCGCAGCGCCGGTGCGATTCCGGACTGGGAGAGGCTCGCTGGTTTCTGGGACTCGGTTCTGACGGAGAGTCTTGGGACCAGGGCAGAGAATCAGCCACTCTTGGTCGTTGATTGGGCAGAGTCAACGAAGTTCTCCAGGGAGCTTCTGGCACAAGTCGCTTTCGAAACACTGGGCGTGCCGGCGCTTTACCTCGCAGCACCTGCAGTTCTCGCACTATACGCTGTCAACCGAACAACGGGCTTATCTATTGACGTAGGGCATACGAGTTTGCGGATCGCGCCTGTGTACGAGGGTTTCCAGTTTGGATACGCGACGACCACGCTGCCGATCGGTGGAATCGATATCGAAGCAAGGCTCAGAACGCTCGTTCTTGAAACGCACATCGGGGATGCGACCACGACACGAGCGTTAGACACGCTTGACTGGCGCGTACTAAAAGAGGCCGTTTCAGAAGTCCGGCCGAAGCAAGGCGTAGACGGCGAAACGTCAACGTTCACTGCCAAGCAATATGCAGTGGTCGAGGGGCGCAGCATCCTCGTCACCCCGGACCAGTACCTCGGCTGCACCGAGATGCTTTTCACGCCGGCGACCTCTCCCGATGGGAAAAACAGGAGCACATTCACGGAGAGGGTTCATCTAGCGCTTATGCAATGCGAGCCGGATATTCGGCGAGAACTTGCCGCGAATATAATGTTATATGGAGGTGGCGCTGCGCTCAAAGGACTCGCAGAACGTCTTCGTAGTGAGCTCGTTGACGTATTGCCGTCGTCTATGCATCCGAATGTCGCTGTTGCGCATGACCCTTCGACCGTCGCTTGGCGTGGGGGATCGATTCTTGCCTCCATAACGATGTTTCAGCAGTTGTGGGTCACGAAGCAAGATTATAACGAACATGGGCCGCTCTGCATTCTGCGAAAAGATACGATGCGATGAGTTCGAGTACGTGGCAGCTACAGAGAAACGCACCCACGTGGCGTAGAGGATCTGCACGTGATCCATGAAAGCTCTTTCATGGGTCCACAGTTTTCTTGTTGTAGTGGATCATGGGTGACGTGAGCTGTGCCTTGAATAAGGACGACGAAAATTTGAACGCGCTGCATGATGATTCCGTCCATGGAATAGGAGATCGCTTCCGGTCCTAGTTCCTGAAACGGAGAAGTCAACGCGGCAATTCAGAAAGAGGTATCTCGGTATATAAGGAGGCGACGTTTCCTCAAGGTGGAAACGCGGGCCGCGAGCGCTCTGGTCTAGAATTTTTATACAACCCATGAGCATGGGCAATTTTTTAAACCTGCCTAGAAGAATGAAGCGGATCTCGCCGCTTCCATGTCCGCCATTGCAGAGTTTGAGCAGACGAAACCACGAGCCGAGAACGAATACGTGTGAATTTTTTGCTTTCTCCAAAACATACGCATTTCACAAACTCCTTAGCTGTTTCTGGTACGAGCCAGTCCACTGTACAGGTGCACGCTAGTTCCTGCGTTCTGCCTTGTAATCCAGACACGATGAAAGTCACTCGCGGGCAGGTGCGATGTGCACTACACACGTATTAGATTAAAACGGAACACCGAACTAGTCGCGCTGCTCCTGCCTTGCGATCCTTTTTCCGAATTTGTTGCGATGAACTGCCTTGACATTCGACATGCAGTAATGAGAATTCGTGGATGCGTATGT
>Ga0078972_1008915_pt1 | contig 20356 bp, 12 predicted proteins | sample YelNatPaOPGAMG01_FD_67568 | JGI IMG/M metagenome (GOLD analysis project Ga0078972, IMG submission 67568) | Hot spring thermophilic microbial communities from Obsidian Pool, Yellowstone National Park, USA - OP-RAMG-01 (SPADES assembly) (version 2) | ecosystem: Environmental > Aquatic > Thermal...
CAAATCAAGGCAGCGCTCGAGGCATCCCAGGCAGCACTGGCCGCCGGCCAAGCCGCCCGCCGGCGGCTACTCGACCTCGTGATTCCGATCATGTACCTGCTGCAAAAGCCTTAGCGCGCAGGCGCCGGCCCAATCCCTCGCGTCCCTTTCGGAACATCCTAGGGCATGAAAAGCGGCCGAGGCGCTGCTCTCTGTGCGTATCATCGCACAGGATCAGGACGACCGGGACGAGTCAGCCTTGCTGACCCAGCGTCTACCCTACAGTTCGGCGTTCTCAGAGCAGACACTCGGACGAACACTGAGCGATGAGATAGACATGCTTTGCGCACGAGGGCATAAATATACGCGCGCGCATAATACTATTGAGCGCGCGTATATTTATGGGGCCGGCTCATAAAAAGCGCCTCGCCGTTCCCCACGCTTGATGAGTTTGCCCTGATGAGCTAGTGACCTGAGCAGTCTCGTGGCCTGATCTGGACCCAGCCCGCAGAGCGACACTACCTCATTCCTGGCAACCCGCCCGTGCGCTAGAGCGTACTTAAGCACCATTTGCTCTTGCTGGATCCGATCGAAACCAACCTGACGGACATAGCCAGCTTTCTCACCGAAAATGCGATAGACCCTCGCACTGAGTGTGTAGGACCGGCCTCTGGTTGCTCCAATCCCCTCGACAAGCCCGGCCTCAACGAGCCGCTCGAGCACTGCTCGGGTGGCTGCTTCATTCCTCTGTATCGCCGCCGCTGCCTCATGTATGCCGAGGCGCCTTTCGCTGCGCAATCGCGACAGAATGATCAGCGCGTCCAGGGGAAGCCGCCGGCCGACCCGCTTCTCCTCTTCGAGCACAAGCCTAGCGAACGGCAAGTCGGCGTCCGCACTGCTGAGCCGCACAACGACGGTAGTGGGGTCACTTCCCGAGTAATCAGGTGCAGGTCGTCCGTAGCGCAGCAGCCCTTCATAGATCAGGTCCACACCGCGGCCGGTTCTCTCCGCCAAACCGACTCGCTTGATCGTATCGGCCAGAAGCGGATTGCGCGGCCTCGGCTCCACCACAAGAAGGTTAGCCAGCGACACGCCTTCAACGAAGCCTCCGGGGTTACTGATAACCATCCCGTCCGTCTGCCAACGGACATGGACCGCCCCCTGGCGCGTGTAGTCCCGGTGAACGAGAGCATTCACAATCGCTTCCCGGAAAGCACGCCTGTCGAACTCAGGAATCGGTACCCGGAAGAGCCCCACCTGGACTTCCTCTTCTTTCAACCGGGACAGGAATTGGCCCATGATGGTCTCGAAAACGCGAATTAGAGGTCCCCGGTAGAACTCATTCACACGTACCTGCGTGCCATCAAGGACCTGGAACGCTACCTCGTGCGTCGGTAGGTGCCGGCGGATCGCCACCTCGTGCCCGATCAACAGCAAACCGGTCACGGTTGGCACCCGCCTCTCGCCATCTGATCTCACAAATCCCAGGGCACTATCGAGTTCGTCGTCTGCTAGGGTCGCGAGAGCGTGGTCACCGTGGTAGAGCTCCACCATCTGACGCAGCCGCTGTCGCTCAAGAGGATCCAGATCGGCGGTCGTAGCACCTTCGGCGGGCAAGGCCGAATAGTCCAGCAATCCGATGTCTGATTGCCGAGTAATGAACTCATGCGGGTAAAGCGGCATGCATTGCGGCGTGCCATCCGCCTGGAGGCGCCGTCGCAGAAGTGTGCCCTCGGAAGTTGCGGTCAGTCTGGGCGACTTGGGGACCTCCACCCGGGCCACGACAGTGCCGGCCACCGCGATCGCCGTGACGCGCACACTGACTGAAGGACTAGTGCGGTTGGCGATCATGGCGGCCATGGAAGTCAGGTTCTGGTGCTCAGGATGGACCCCCGTGATGCGGCCGTCCCTCTCCACGCCCAGATAGATGTCCCCGCCTTCCGTGTTGGCAAGGCAAACCACCGCTGCCACCAGGTCGCGGTCAGAGAGGCGTGACCTGTCGCTCTTGAACTCTACCGTGAGTGATTCTCGCTCGGGTACGGCCCGTTCTGGGGCATTCACCGAACTGCTCCCGGACACTCGCCCTAGTCGCTGCCGCCGTCAGTCGGACCCTTGCCAGCCTTGGGTGGGAAGCGCGAGATGACTGTGGCCCAGACGGGCAGTTGCACTGTGTCACCCGGGCCCAGTTCCGATGGCGCCTTGAGCGTCGGCTGCCTGCCGCTCACCATGGGGTAGATGGCGATCGGCGTGCCCTCTTCCGCCGAGCGGGCGTCCACCAGGGCCATGCCGACCTGCGTCTCACCGACGAGCGCGCAACTGGTGACGCGGCCAATATAGGCGCCGCGCCGGTTGACGACCGTCTCCCCGTGCTCGCCATCATGGCTGCCGCCGAAGCCGCGGATCGCGCGCTGCCCGGGCTCGTTAACCTGGAAGCGGACCAGCTTGCGCGTGCTCGCGCGCGCTTTCTCCATGAGAGCCCGCCGCCCGATGAAGAAGGGCTTGTGGAACTTCACGTAGGACGGGAAGCCGGCCTCATGGGGGGTGATGTTCAGCGGCCCGGCCAACTCGTGCCCGTATAGCGGCAGGCCCGCCTCAGTCCGGGTGCTATCCCGCGCCGCCAGGCCGCAAGGCTTGACGCCGTAGGGGGCGCCCGCCTCCAGAATGGCATGCCAGAGCGTCACCGCCTGGTCGGGATGGACGAAGATCTCGTAGGCAACGTCCTCACCCGTGTAACCGGTGCGGGCGATGATCAGGTCCAGCCCGGCCAGGGTGGCCTTCATGACCTCGGTGCGGCGTAGGCGGTTGAGGGCATCCTTCACTGCCGATGTATTGGAGCGGTCGGGACCGTCAGCGAGGGCCTGGAGCGTCCGCCGCGAGGCCGGCCCTTGCAGGGCGATGTCCACCCGGCAGTCACTCCCCCACCTGGGGTCCTTCAGGTCGCGCAGTTCGGTGCGGCTCTGCACCCTCATGAGCGGGTTATCCCGGTCAATGAGCACAGCGCCGTCGTTGACGGCGTTCAGCCAGGCCCAATCCTTCTCGGCGTTGGCGGCGTTCACCACCATCAGGTAGCGGCCGCGCTCAACGTAGTAGACCATGATGTCATCTATGACGTTGCCGTCGGGGTCGAGCAGGTAGGAATAGTGCGACTGGCCCGGCTGTAGCCAGCCAGCGTAATTGCTGCTGACGGCATCGAGGAAAGCTGTGGCGTTGGGCCCGCTCACCTCGAACACGCCCATGTGAGCCACGTCGAAGAGGCCAGCCGCCTCGCGCACCGCCCGGTGCTCCTCCGTCACGCTCGTGTACCAGACGGGCATCTCCCAGCCGGCGAAGGGGATGATCTGGCGCGTGAGCTTGCGGTGCTCCTCATAGAGCGGCGTGCGTTGCAGCGGCGGCTCAGCAGGCGGCTGCCAGACGAAGTTGGGCTTGTCTCCCGCAGGGAGGACGCTGCGCAGCGCTGCCTGGCCGACGAAGTAGGGCTTGGACAAGCAGAAGAGGCCTGGCTCGGCGCGGTAGGCGGCCAGAGCCTCCGTCCCGGCTGGGATGGGCGGCGGCAGGTTCGGCAAGTTCTTCTCGAACGCAGCCACCGCCTCGAGAACCTGGGTGTCGCAACCGGCGCGCGACAGATCGCTGATCACGACGGGCCCCTCGACCTTGGCGTAGATATCGTCCTCGTCGAAGACGACGTAGCCGTCGGAGAGGCCTTCGAGCCAGGCCGTCACCCTGGCGCAGGCCGATGGATTGACCATGAGCGCCAGGCGTTCGCGCCCGCGCACATCGGGCGTCAGTTGGATCACGTAGAGATCGTCCAGCACCCGGCCGGCTTTATCGAGCATCAGGGTGCGCGCCCACTCTCCCGGCTCGAGGCGGCAGAGGTCAGCGGTGCAAGCCTCGCGAATGAAGGAACGGGCACGGCGGCTGGTGATCAGAATCGGCTGGCGCCCGGGTTTGGCCTCGGCTGCCTGCGGGCAGGGGCGAGGATGGCTGGGCGCAGGCACGTCCGTCGCCGCCCTCGCCGTCAGGTTCAGCACGTCGCGGCGCACCTCCTCGAGAACGGCAATGTCTATCTTGCCGCGCGGGATAGGGTTGGCAGCGCCGATGTACTGGAAGGGGCGGATGTTGGTGAGCAGGCGGTGGACACAATCGGCGATTATGTCCATCTCGGCCGGGCCCATACCGCGCTGCGTCACCCACGGTGTGCCCATGCGCACGCCGCTGCCCAGAGCCGTCACCGTATCGCCTGGGATGGTGTTCTTGTTGGCCACGATGCCGGCCTCTTCCATGATGCGCACCGCCGCCTCGCCGCGCAGCGGTTCACCGCCCGGCGCCTTGATCGGGCGCAGGTCCACCATCAGCAGGTGCGTATCGGTGCCGCCGTAGGCAAGGGTGAGGCCGCGCCGCTGCAGCGCCTGCGCCAGGGCCTGGGCATTCTCGGTGATCCGGAACATCAGGCGTCTGTACTCGTCCGTCATCGCGATATGGAAGGCTACGGCCATGGCGGCGAACTTGTTCGGGTGCGGGCCGCCCTGGGCGCCTGGGAAAACAGCGCTCGCGATCTTCTGCGCCAGGCTCTCTTTGTCCGTCAGGATGCAGGCACCGCGAGGGCCGCAGATGGTCTTGTGTGTCGTGAAAGTGATAACGTCAGCATAGCCGACCGGGCTGGGGTAAGCGCCGGCGATGGCTAGGCCGGCGCAGTGAGCGATGTCGGCCATCAGGTAGGCACCGCAGGCATCGGCGATCGCCCGGAACTTGGCCCAGTCCGGCGCCCAGGGGTATGAGGTGAAGCCGGCCACGATCACCTTCGGCCTGGCCTGCAGGGCCTGGGCCATGATGGCGTCGTAGTCCAGCCTCCCCTGCCGGTCCACGCCGTAGGAGGCGACGTTGTAGCGCTTGCCGGATATGTTGAAGCGGCTGCCGTGGGTCAGGTGCCCGCCCTGGTAGAGGTCCATGCCCATGAGCGTGTCGCCCGGCTTCATGATGGCGTCGTACACGGCCAGGTTGGCGGCGGCGCCGGAGAGCGGCTGCACGTTGGCGTAGAGGTTCTCGGCCGGAACGCGCTCATTGGCGTAAGCCATGGCCACCCGCCGGCAGGCCAGGGATTCGAGGATGTCCACGAACTCGGCGCCCTTGTAGAAGCGCCTGTCGCCGTAGCGGCGATAGTAAGCAAGCTGATGCTCGTAGTCGGTGAGCAGTTCCTCATCGTCGCGCAGCATGCGCAGGGCGGGGTAACCTTCGGCGTAAATGTTGTTGAAAACGCTGCCAAGGGCGGCGCGCACCGGCGCCGGCGCGATGCTCTCCGACGGGATCAGGATGATGCGCCGGGCCTGGCGCTCTTCCTCAAGGGCGATCAGGCGGGCGACGTCGGGGTCTATGGCGGCCAGGTCCATCCCGAGAAAGGTCTGCCAGTAATCAGACATGTGACTCTCCTCCGAGGGTTCGGCAACCGGCAGTCCGCCCAGGCGCGAGGCTCCAGCATGAGCGGCGCAGCAGCGGGGCAAGCAACGTCGGAGCCGGGTTAACTCTAGTCATCGAAGCGGCATTGTCCAATTTACGCGATATGGCCCCAGGGAACACCATGGCAGGCCTCAGGCTCGGCGCCGCTGCTGAGGCCTGCCATGGGTCCTAAGTGTGCGCCTGCTGGGCGCTGCCTAGTCCGCCGGGCCGCCGGTCGCGATCGGCACGTGCACGATGGTGGGCCGGTCCGCGCGCAGCCCTTGCTCCACAGCCGGGCCGATCTCCTCGGGCCGCGTCGCTTCCAGGCCCAGGCAGCCGAGCGACTGGGCAAGCTTGACGTAATCAATGGGCCCGGTCCGGCTACAGACGGCGCCGTCCGGCCCGTAAGCCTGGCATTGCCCGCTCACGACGATGCCCCAGGCGCAATCATCCGCCAGAACGACGACAAAGGGCAGGTTCTGGCGGGCGGCGGACTCGAGGTCGGCAACGGTGAAAGTGAAGGCGCCATCTCCAGAGAGCAGGATCACCGGCCGGCCTGGGTAGGCAAGGCGAGCGGCCATGGCGCCGGGGATGCCCCAACCGACTACGCCGCTGGCGCCGCAGGTGAGCCAGTCGCTCGGGTAGCGGCGGGCGGCAAGCACCATGTGCGCCCACTGGCCGATGTTGCCACCGTCAACCAGGAACACTGTGTCCTCGTTGAGGAAGGGACGGAGAGCCTCGACGACGTGGTGGCCGGTCATCGCACCGCTTTGCGCCGGGCCGGCCGCCCAGCGGCAGCGGAACTCGCAATCCCGGCTGCGCGCTTCCGCCAACCAAGAGGCATAGCCTGCAAGTCCCTGACGCCTGGCTTCCTCGGCCAGTTGGCCCAGGATGGCCGCCGGGTCCCCCAGCAGAGCCACATCTGGCTCGATGCCCTGGCGCAACTCGCCGGAGTCGCCACTGATGCGGATGATGCGCGCCTCGCTCGTGATCCCCGGCATGGGCCCCAGCCGGGTGCGATAGTCCACCCGCGCCCCAGCCAGGATGACCAGGTCGGCATCGGGCAGGAGGCGCGGGCCGCCGCTGGCGGCGCCGACCACACCCAGGAACCACTCCGATTCCCGTTCCACCACGCCACGGTCCCATATGGGCGTGATCACGGGCAGCGATAGGCCGCCAGCCAACTGGGCGAGAGCCTTGGCGGCGCCGGCGTAGAACAGGCCGCTGCCGGCGACGAGCACCGGTCGCTGCGCCTGTGCCAGCAGGCGCACCGCCTCGCTGACCTCACAGGCGCTGGCGAGCCCGGCCGCCGGGACAACGGCCTTCGGCATCCTCTGCCAGCGCACCTGCTCGGCAGGCACCTCGGCCTCCAGGACGTTCAGCGGCACGGTGAGGTGAGTCGGCCCGGGCCGGCCCGAGATCGCCGTCGCCATCGCCTCGCGCAGGTAGAAGGGCAGGTTCTCGGGAGCGGCCACCTCGGCGGCATACTTGGTGATCCCCTTCAGCATGCCCACCTGGTCCAGTTCCTGGAAGACGCCGACCTCGCCCAGGGCGCGCGTGCTGTGCCCGCTGAGCAGCAGCAAGGGAGCGCCATCGAAATAGGCGTTGAGCACACCGATGAGGGCATTGGTGTGGCCGACGGCGCTGCTCACGGCGCAGACGCCCAGCCGGCGGGTGAGGCGGGCGTAGCCGTCGGCAATGTAGGAGGCGGCCTGTTCGTTGCGCGTGTCAATCAGGCGAATGCCAGCACGCTTAGCCTCGTACAGGATCGGGTTGAGGCCGTTGCCGCAAAGCAACGGTATGGTATCTACACCGGCTTCCATCAGGCAGCGGACGAGGATCTCGGCTCCGGTCATGGTTCGCTCCTGCTCGCGATCAGTGCTCAGTCGTCGGAATCACTCTGCCAACAGCAGGGATTGTAGCACGGGCGGGCGCCTCCATCCACAGGCGCTGCAGCCACTAATGCCCGCCCTTGAATTGCTGCGCCAATGCTCCCGTGAGGCTCAGGTACTTGTCGCCGTACTGGACGCTGGGCTCGATGTACGTCCCTTCAACCCACTCATTGAAGCTCTGGACGAAGAGCCAGTCGGGGTTGCTCTGCATGGCGGCGTCGAACGTGGCCTGGTAGAAGGCGCCGTCCTGGCGGTCCTGCTTGTGCGGTTGCGAAGGGACGCGCACGTCCGGCTTGCAGCCAGCGCGCAGGTCATCGTAGCCGGGGACGATGGTGGCGATCCAGAGCTTAGGCCGGCCAGTGTTCTGGGCCCACTGGCGCACTTGCGCTGCCCAGCGCGAATCCTTCAGGTAATCGTTCGGGTAGGCGGCGTGCGTCACCTTATAGACATAGAGGCCGTCGAAAACAGCCAGGTAGGATGGGTCAAGGCCCTCGGCGATCCAGATAGCGTTGTAACCGGGGTCCACCTGGGCGCGGATGTTGGCCCAGGCCTGGACGGCGCCCTCCCCCGCCTGGGGCACGCGGTAGACATCGGTGAAGAAGATCACCGGCTTACCCTGGACGTGCAGGAAGTTGGGGCTGCCACTGTAGGTGTTCATGATGTAGGAGAGCGCTTCAGCAACGTTTTGCTCGCTGGGGGCGGGCGACCCGGGCCAGATGTGGCGCAGAAACATCACCGTGGATTGGAAACCCGTGCCCTGAGAGGCGGCCAGGAGTTTGGCGAAGTTCTGGTCCGTGCGCTCCCCTGGCGCGAACCAGTGCGAAGTAAAGCCGTCCAGGCCGGCACCGATGGCCATGTGCACCTGGCGCGCGATGGCGCCCGCGTCATCCGAGCTGTAGGGCTGGAGAGGCCGGTCGCCATTGGAGATGTTGCAGCCGTCCCAACTGCTGCTGTCGTACCAGACGAAATAGTTGCCCAGGACCAGGCGTGGCCACTGGGAAGCGGCTGGCGCCGCCGTAGGGCTGGGCGGGGAAGTCGGCTCGGGCGCCAGGGTGGGGCTGGGCTCTGGCGTGGCTGCTTCGGGCGTATTCATCGCCGAAGGCTCGGCCGTCGCCGGCTCGGCAGTGGTTGCTCCAGCCGGTTCGGGCGCCGGGCTGGTTGTCACCTCGGGCGTGGCTTCAAGAGTCAGCACCGCGGTGGCGGCCGGCTGCGAAGCTGGCGGCTGCGCAGCCGCCGGTTCTGGGCTGCCGGCAAGGCTCAAGTGAGGCTCTCGCGTGCTCGCCTGCTCCGTGGCGATCCTGGCCAGGGCGGCGTCAATCTCCGCCTGGGCCGGGCTGGTCGCCGTCGCCGTGGGGCCAGGCGTTGGCGTCGCTGACGGCGTGGCCGTAGCGGTTGCCGATGGCGTCCTGGTGGCCGTGGCGGAGGGCGTGCCGGTTGACGTGGGGGTGACTGTCGGCAGGCTGGTTGCACTCGGCAAGGCCGTTGGGCTGGCCGTGGCCGAGAGGGCAGCGGATGAGCCTTCCGGGCCGCCAGACGCAGCCCCGACCGCTGAGGCTGTCGCAGCGCCGCTCGAGCCGCCCAACCAGGTGAGCAGAGCGAGGAACAGGATGCTGCTGGCGAAGATGGTTAGAGTCAGGGCACCGCGCTGGCTGCGCCCCACCTCTGGCGCGGTCGGTCGGGAAGGAGCGTCCTGGCTGGGCTGCGGCAAACTGGCCTCCGGCAAGCTGGCGATGAGCGCTGAGTATACACCATCGAACGGGCAAATGGGGAGAACGTGGCACACGGTGCGGCCCCGGGCCATCGCCCTTGTCAGCCGGTGCCCGGGCTGCCATAATCAACGCCGTAACCTCATCGAATCCAGGAGCAGCGATGGCGGACGCGCCTGCCTACGACATCCTGGTCGCAGGCGAGATCAATGTGGACCTTATCCTTACCGGCAAGACGGTACGGCCGTCGTTTGGCCACGAGAGACTGGTTGACGATTGCACCCTTACGCTGGGCTCCTCCTCGGTGATCTTCGCTTGCCAGGCCGCCAAACTGGGCCTGAAGGTCGCCTTCGTGGGCAAGGTCGGCGAAGACACGTTCGGCGATTTCATGCTCCGCGGCATGGCCGCCGCCGGTGTGGACGTGAGGAACGTCATCCGCTCCAGTGCACTAAAAACGGGCATCACTGTCAGCCTCTCGGAGCCGCACGACCGGGCGATGCTCACCTACCTGGGTGCCATCGCTGAGTTGACGGCCGCCGAGGTGAGCGACGACCTTCTCCGCCGCTGCCGGCACCTGCATGTCAGTTCGGCCTTCCTGCAGGCGAAGCTGCTGCCGGACCTGGCCGACCTTTTCCGCCGTGCTCGGGCGCTGGGCTGCACCACCTCGCTGGACACGGGCTGGGACCCGCTGGAGCGCTGGGGCCACGAAGTCGTCGCTGCCCTGCATCAGGTGCATGTGCTCCTACCCAATGAGGAAGAAGCCCCCTGCCTGGCCCGCGCTCTCGGCGCCGCTGGCGTGCAGAGCGCCGAGGAGGCGCTCGTCGCCCTTACGGGTGCGGTGCCTCTCGTCGCCGTCAAGCTGGGTGCGAAAGGCGCCATCGCCATGGCGGGCGGCGAGCGCTATGCCTGCCCGGCGCCGCGCCTGGAAGTGGTGGACACCACCGGTGCCGGCGATAGCTTCGATGCCGGCTTCATCTATGGCTTCCTGAAAGGCTGGCCGGTGCCGCGCAGCCTCGCCCTGGCCTGCACGACGGGCGCCCTCTCTACCCGCGCCGCCGGCGGAACCACCGCCCAGGCGACGCTGGCTGAGGCGATGCAGCACCTGCCGCTCGAAGTCTAGAGTACCGGTCGAATATCACGCTGTGGAACCCAATGCGCCGACCAGCCCGTGGAGTCGCAACCATCGGCACGGCGGGGTACATAGGGCACGCCATCCAGCGTCAGACGACGTAGTATAGGGGTTTATCCCCGTTGTTCTACGGCCTGACGACGCCCGCAAGGGGCTATATAGCGCCGACGCTCTAGATCCGCCGGCCAGGCCAAGCCTCGCGCCAGCCTATCGCTGCCGGACTTTGTGACCTTGGCCCGAGGGGCAACTTACTCTAGCATAGCCTCGGCTCTGAGGAGCCGGAACAGCAGCCAACCTGAGATGGTTTAGGAGGCGACATGGCCGAAGTCGTGGTAGTCGGTGCCGGAGTCGGTGGCGTGGCCGTGGCGGGCCGCCTGGCAAGGGCCGGTCACCGCGTGACAGTGTTCGAGAAGCGTGCCAGTTCTGGAGGGCGGCTGTCTGTCCTCGAGCGGGATGGCTTTCATTTCGACATGGGGCCATCGCTGCTGCTCATGCCGCCCGTCTTCGCCGAGACTTATGCCTCTCTGGGCGAGCGCATGGATGACCAACTCGATCTCGTGCGCCTGGACCCCACCTATCGTGTCCATTTCCATGACGACAGCAGCCTGGACCTCACCGGCGACATACCGCGGCTGCGCACGGCCGTCGAAGCCATCGAGCCAGGCAGCACCACGAGTCTGTTGCGCTTCATCGCCGAGGGCAGCAACAGCTACTACATTTCCCTGGAGCATTTCGTCGGTCGCAACTTCTACAGTTGGGGCGAATATCTCAGCCTGGCCAACCTGCCCCTGCTGTTCGAACTCAAGGCCCTGGTCAAGCATTACGATAACGTCTCTCGCTACTTCAGCGATCCTCGTCTCCGCGCCGCCTTCAGCTTTCAGAACATGTATCTGGGCCTCAGCCCGTTCGATGCTCCGGCCACCTTCACCCTTCTCCAGTATACCGAACTTGGGGAGGGAATCTGGTTCCCTCGTGGCGGCATGAGCCGCATCGGCGAGAGCCTCACCAGCATCGCTGAGGGCCTGGGCGTGCGCTTCCGCTACGGCGAGCCCGTCGCCCGCATTGACATCCAGGGCAACCGTGCCACAGGCGTCACCCTGGCTAGCGGCGAAACGGTCAAGGCGGACGTGGTCGTGGCCAATGCTGATCTCCCTTATGTCTACGATAAGCTCCTACCGGACGACGGTTCCTCAGCCAGGCTTGCCAGGCTGAAGTACACGTCGTCGGCTCTGGTGTTCTACTGGGCCCTGAAAGGTGAGCCCGACCCACAACTGCTGCACCATAACGTCTTCCTCTCCGAGCACCGGTACCGCGAGTCCTTCGAGCGCATCTTCAAGGATCTCACTCTGCCGGATGAGCCCTCCTTCTACATCCACGCCCCGGTCCGCACGGACCCGTCGCTGGCGCCGGCCGGCTGCGACGCTCTCATGGTCCTGGTGCCGGTTGGCTACATTAACGAGCGCCAGCCCCAGGATTGGGAGGCGATCAAAGCAAAGGCGCGCGAGGCTGTGTTCGCCAGGCTCGCCAGGATCGGCTTGAAGGACTTGCGCCAGCGCATACTCTTTGAGGCTAACATGGAGCCGCTGCGGTACCTTGGCGAGTACAACCTGGCCAAGGGAGCGGCTTTCGGGCTGAGCCACAATTTCACCCAGGTCGGCTACATGCGCCCGCGCAACCGGCACAGCCGCTACGGCAACCTGTATTTCGTGGGCGCCAGTACCCACCCGGGGACAGGCCTCCCGATCGTCTTGCTCTCGGCGAAACTGGTGAGCGAGCGCATCGCCAAGGAACAAGGGCAGCGGTGAGCAGCGAGGCGAGGCAGTTCCTGCTTGGCGGTGCCGCTAGCCAGCCCTGGGAGGCCAGGCTGCTGGATCTGGCGCGCCAGGCGGAGGGACAAGGTGACTGGCTCGAGGCTTACACGGGCGACCGCGCCAGCCTCGAGCGGAGTTACCGGCTCTGCGCCCAGCTTACGCGCGAGCACAGCCGCACCTTCAGCCTCGCCGCCGCCCTGCTGCCGGCGCAGGAGCGCCGCGCCATCCATGCCCTCTACGCCTTCTGCCGCCTGACCGACGACAGCGTGGACCGTGCTCCCTCGGGAGACGGGGCGCGCCTGGCGGCCTGGGCCGAGGAAGCCCTCTCCTCCGCCCCCGGGGCGCATACGCCTGAGCTACTCGCCTGGCAGGACACAGTGGCGCGTTACCACATCCCGCGCCGCTATGCCGAGCAGTTGGTCGCCGCTGTAGCTCAGGACCTGGTCGTGCGCCGGTACGAGAGCTTTGCCCAGTTGGCCGAGTATTGCTATGGCGTCGCCTCGACAGTCGGCCTGATGGCGATGACCATCGTCGGCTACTCCAGCGCCAGGGCGACCGAGCCCGCCATAAAGCTGGGCGTGGCCCTGCAATTGACGAACATCCTGCGCGATGTTGGCGAGGACTGGCGCGCCGGGCGCCTCTACCTGCCGCTCGCCGAACTGGCGCAGTTCGGCGTCACAGAAGCCGATATCGAGCGCGGCGTCGCCGGCGGCCCTATCACGCCGCAGTGGCGGGCCTGCATGCGCTTCCAGATCGCGCGGGCGCGCCGCCTCTACGCCGAGGGGCTGCCTGGGGTGCGCTGGCTGCGGCGGGAAGCGCGCTTCGCCGTTCGCGCCGCCGGCGAGCTCTATCAAGCGATACTGGCCGAAATCGAGAGGAACGACTACGACGTGTTCACCCGCCGCGCCCATGTGAGCAGCCTGGGTAAGCTGAGGCGCGTGCCCGGCATCTGGTTGCGGGCGGCGCTGCCAATCGAGAGAGGCTGAAACGTGACCGACGCGGTAAGCGGCCTGGTGTTCTTGGCAGTAATCGAGAGAGGCTGAAACATGATCTACGCTGTTAGCGCCCTGGTGTTCTTGGCAGTAGCTGTCGGGATGGAAGGCGTGGCCTGGGCCATGCACAAATACGTGATGCACGGCTTCCTCTGGGTTCTTCACGAGGATCATCACCACCCGCGCGGGCGCGGCCTGCAGAAGAACGACCTCTTCGCCGTGTTCTTTGCCGTCATCTCCATCGGCCTTATTTATGACGGCGTCTTCAGGCAGGCGCCGGTCGTCGCCGCCGCTGGCCTGGGCATGGCTCTCTATGGCGCTGGCTACGTGAGCTTTCACGACATCATGTTCCACCGCCGGGTGCGCTGGCTGCATCTGCGCCCACGCGGGCGCTACCTGCAGCGTATCGTGCATGCGCACAGCATCCACCATCGCTCCCGCGGGCGCACTGGCGCCGAGTCTTTCAGCTTCCTTTGGGCGCCCAAGAAATACGATGTGGCCTCCGGCTGAGCTCCCCAGCCTACGCCGGCCCCACCTGGAGCCTTGACATGACTTACTTCGGCTTCCTCGCCAGCTTCATCGGCGTGCCGCTTGCAATCCTGGCCGGCCTGGCCTGGGGCGACCACCGCTCTGGCAGGCGCCTGCCCGACCGTCTGCGCGGGCTCCCGGCCTGGGTGGGCATAGCCGCCTTCGCCGTCCTCGCTCTTGTCTACACAACCCCATGGGACAACTACCTGGTCGCTAACCGCGTCTGGTATTACGACCGGCAACGTGTCACTGGCCTGGTCTTCGGCTGGGTTCCGGTCGAGGAGTACACCTTCTTCATTGTCCAGACGCTGCTTGTTGGCCTGTGGTTCGTCTTCCTGGCCCGCCGGCTGAAGCTGCCGGAGGGAACGGCTCCCCGGCGCACACTGCCCGTCCTGGTGGCAGCGGTGGCGCTCGCCTGGGTCGGCTCGCTTGCCCTGCTCGTCCTGCGCTGGCGGCCCGGGACCTATCTCGGGTTGGAGCTGGCCTGGTTTCTGCCGCCGATTCTGCTGCAACTCGCCTTTGGCGCCGGCATCCTTTGGCATTACCGGCGCCTCGTCCTGAGCGTGCTCGTGAGCGCTGTCCTCTACCTCAGCCTGGCCGATGGCATCGCGATCGGCGCCGGCGTCTGGACAATCAGCCCGGATGCCTCCACCGGCGTCCATTTCTCTTCCCTGCCGCTGGAGGAGTTCATCTTCTTCACGCTCACCAGCGCCCTGATCGTATTTGGGATGACTCTCGTTCTGGCGCGGGAAAGCCTTGCCGCTCTCCCGCGCTGGCTGAGGCGTTGAGCGCGGGCCGCGCTTCGGCACCTCAGCCCGCTCGCTCTGGAGATACCGACACTCTCCCTGCAACCAGGGGCTGACCCGGCGAAGCTGGGGCATGCCGGCTATCCTGTTCCTGCACGAGAGCGCTCACGGCAAGCCTGGCCGCCTGCCAGCGACCGTCCGCGCCAGGCGGCTCAGCTCTTGGCCCCCTTCAATTCCTCCCGGCGGCGGCGATACTCTACGATCGGCCGGTCGCCTCGTATGAGTTTCTCGCTGCCGCGCAGGGCACTCTCCTTGGGAACCTGCGTCTGCACAACGCGCCGGTCCTGGTGAGCCACAAACCGGTTGAAGGGCATGGCCAACTGCGCCACCGCACGCCCGATCAGCGGCAGGCGCAATGACCGCTGGTAGAAGCGCAGGTATAGCAGAGTGTGCTCCTCATCCACGGGCACGAAAGCAGCAACGACGCGGATGTCCTGGGAGATGCGGTTCTGCCAGAGGTTCGGGAAGATGAACTCCAGGTAGACCTTGCTCTGGTCCTTCTCGATCGCTTCAGCAGGCCGGGGGGCGCTGCCGTCATCCACCCGGTTCGCTGGGAAGACGCGGAAGCGATCCGGGTCGAGCCATTCGAGCGCCGGGCCATCCACCAGGGTGCGGTTGCCGCGGCCGATGGTGTTGTAGTGCACGAACGGCAAGTGCACCACATCCAACTGATTCTCTATAACGCGCGAGTAGTGGGCGTTCCAGGGGTCAATCGTCTGCCCATAGACGAAAGTGCTGTCGAGGTCCTCGAAGAAACGTGGGGGCTGCAGATCAACGGGCGGGTCCTCCCCCCACCAGATCCAGACAAAGCCGTTTCGCTCGAAGGTGGGGTAACTGTGGACGCGGAAGACCTCCGGCACGGCGGCTGTGCGCCCATTCGCCGGGATGACGGCCACCTTCCCCGATGGGTCGTACTGAAAGCCATGAAACGGACATTGCAGCCTGCCATTCGCCAGCACTTTGCCAGCGCTCAAAGCGGCGCCGCGATGGGCGCAGCGATCGTAGACGCAGGCAACCTTGCCATTGGCATCGCGCCAAAACGCCAGTTTCTCGCCGAGGCGGGTGACGCCAACAGGCTGCGTTCCAACCTGATTTGACGCCAACACGATGTACCACTGGTTCATGATCATGGGCCTGCTCCTTGCAGCAGAGTGGGATTCCAGCAGGGCCATTATCGGAGGAGGGCAGCCACCCGACAAGCGATTCCTTTCCACGGCAGGGCGCGAGCCCTTGCCAAGGTCGGCGAAACGGGGGACAATCGCGCCAGCTGCATGGCAGAAAACGTGTGGAGGTATTGTTCCATGGCAAGCGAACTGGCGCTGCTGGGCGGCGCTAAGGCTGTGACCGGCGAGCCCGGCAACATGTTCGATTGGCCCATCATCACGCCCGAGATCGAGCAGGCCGTGCTCGAGGTGCTGCGCGCCGGCAACATGTCCGGCACGGACGTGACGCGCAAGCTTGAGGCCGAATACGCCGCCTGGCACGGGGTGAAATACGCCCTGGGGCATAGCAGCGGCACGGCGGCGGTGCAGGCCGCTATGTTCGGCGTCGGCGTCGGCCATGGCGACGAGGTCATCTGCCCCAGCATCACCTACTGGGCCTCTTGCCTGCCGGTGTATTCGCTGGGGGGCACCGTGGTCTTCGCCGATATAGACCCGCAGACGCTCAACATAGACCCGGCCGACATCGAGCACCGCATCAGCCCACGCACCAAGGCCATCATCGTGGTCCATTACCTGGCTTACCCGGCGGACATGGACCCGATCATGGCCATCGCCCGCAAGCATAACCTCGCCGTGATCGAGGACTGCTCGCACGCTCACGGCGCTCTATACAAGGGCAAGCTGGTCGGCACGATCGGGGACGTGGCCGCCTTCTCGCTAATGTCGGGCAAGTCCTTTGCCTCGGGCGAAGCAGGCATTCTGCTCACCAACGACCGGCGTATCTACGAACGAGCCGTCGCCTTCGGCCATTACGAGCGCGAATCCGAACTCACGGAGCCCGATCTGGCGGCCGGGCGGGGGCTGCCCTGGGGCGGCTATAAGTACCGCATGCACCAGCTTTCCTCCGCCGTAGCGCGCGAGCAGATCAAGAACTACCCGGCGCAAATGGCTGAGATTGATAAGGCCATGAACTACTTCTGGGACCAGCTCGAAGGGCTGCCGGGCATCCGCGCCCACCGCCCACCAAAGGGCTCAGGCACGACCATGGGCGGCTGGTACATCCCGGCCGGGCTCTACCGCGAGGAGGAACTGGGCGGGCTGTCGCTGCACCGCTTCGCCGAGGCGGTGAACGCCGAGGGCGGCTTCTGCTCTCCCGGCGTGAACCGCGCCCTGCACCTGCACCCGCTCTTCAACACCATTGACGTCTATCACCAGGGCAAGCCCACCCGCATCGCCAACCTGCCGGAGGGCGTTGACGTGCGCCAGCCCGAGGGCAGCCTGCCCGTCTCAGAAGGCCTGCAGACGCGCGTCTTCTTCGCGCCCTGGTTCAAGCACTATCGCCCCGACTTCATTGATCAGCATGTGCGCGCCTACAAGAAGGTGATCGAACACCACGAGGAGCTGCTCCCTGGCGACCCAGGCAACCCGCCGACAGCCGGCAAGTGGCACCTGACGCGCCGGCGCGACTAGGAACATCAGCCAAGTGGAGTCACCGGCCCACAGCGGTTTGCTGTTGTGGACATGATCCGGCGTCGAGGGCCTCGACGGCGTCGACGGCGTCGACGACCTCGGCTACGGTGTGGCATAGCCCCTTGTGGGCGTCGTCAGCGCGGAGAACGACGGGAAACCCCTATACTGCGTCGCCTGACGCTCGATGGCGTGTTCTGTGTACCGCAGCGTACTGATGGTGGGCCGGCACTGCAGACGGGAGTTGGATGCTGCTATGGTGAGGCCTGGGCCGGCGCCCCACGTGCGGGCACCGGCCCAGGCGTCCAGGGAGGGATTTCAACCCCGCGCTGACCGCGAGCAGCGCCCGCTCGGCTGGCGCACGACGACTGCTGGCCATGCTCCTGCCAGGACCGACCCAGACGCCGTGCCCACATTGCCGCAGGCGGCAAGCGGGTGTATGATTGCTGGCAATTAGCACCCGCCGGGCACGTATGCCTCGTTGCGGGCAGGTAATTGTGTAGAGACCGTTAGCGTAAGACAGGTGTTATGATTCAGCCGAGCATCGTCCGTGCCGCAGCCGGCCGGGGCACCGCCAGAGGTGGCTTCTCTCGGCCTGCGCCTACCCCCCTGCTTCTTCCCAACTCGGATCGGGTTCATCCAGCACTTCAGTCTGGCACAGCGTCGGGAGGCAACGGTGCCGCGCCCGCGGCACAACAGACTGGCTCTGCGTCGGGAGGCAACAGTGCCGCGACCGCGGCACAACAGACTGGCTCTGCGTCGGGAGGCTACCGTGCCGCGACCGCGGCACAACAGACTGGCTCTGCGTCGGGAGGCTACCGTGCCGCGGCAGGATAACCCCCGCCGCGCCGAGGCGCCGGAGAATGCACCCCTGGCCAAGCCGGCCGGCCCCTCGGCCGCCAGCCTGGCGCGCCTGCCGGAGGAGAACCCCTACCCGGTCCTGCGCCTCTCCGAAGCTGGCGTCATCGTCTACGCCAACCCTGCCAGCCGGGCGCTGCTCGAGGTCTGGGGTGCGCAGCCAGGCGAGGCCTTGCCCGAGCCCTGGTTGACCGGCATAAGGGAGGCCCTCGCCCCCCAGGGCAGCCATACCCTGGACGTGACGGTGGCCGGGCGCATCTTCGAGCTCTACCTCTCCCCCAGCCAGGAAGCGGGCTACATCAACGTCTACGGCCGCGACGTCAGCGAGCGCCGCCGGGCTGATGCCGAGCGCGATAGCCTCCTGCGCCAGGTGCAGGCCGGCCGCCTCCTCGCCGAGGAGCGGGCCGGCCAACTCGAGGCCACTCTTGCGGCCATCGCTGACGGCATCGTCATCTGCGACACGGCGGGTGATCTCGTCACCCTGAACGATGTCGCCGAGCGGATGTTCGGTTACACCGACGAAGAACGCCAGTTGCCCCTTGCTGAACGGCTGCGCCTTCTGGATGCCCGCCAGGCCGATGGCACGCCCTACTCACTCGAGTCAGCGCCCATCCGCCGAGCCCTGCGCGGCGAGACGGTTCATGGCGCGATCATGCAGCTGCACCCGGCCGGGCGCCCTCCTCTCTGGGTGAGCGTGAGCGCCGCGCCCATCCATTCGCCTGGGGGCAGCATCAGTGGTGCCGTCATGTGCCTCACTGACATCACCGCCATGCGCCAATCCCAGATTGCGCTGGAGCAAGCCAACCAGGAACTGCAGGCCCAGGCGATCGAGCTCGAGCAGCAGAAGGCTGAATTGCTGCGTCTCGCTTCCGCCCTGGCCAGCGAGCGGGAGCGCCTGGGCGTCACCCTCGCCTCGATCGCCGATGGCGTCATCGCCACCGATGCCGAGGGATGCGTCGTGCTCATGAACCGGGCGGCCGAGCAACTGACCGGCTGGCCAGCCGATAGCGCCATTGGCCTGCCTCTCGCCTCGGTGTTCACCTTGGTCAACGAACGCACCGGCCTGCCAGCCGAGGACCCGGCGGAGCAGGCAGTCGCTCCCCAGGAGGCCGGCCGCTCCAGGGCCGGACTGCTCCTCGGCCGCGACGGCTCGCGGCACCCCGTTACGCAGAGCGCCGCCCCTATTCGTGACCTGGATGGCAACGTGATCGGCACCGTGCTCGTGTTCCAGGACGTCAGCGAGCAGCGCAGACTCGAGGACGAACTGCTGCGCAGCAATAAGCTTCAGGCGCTGTCGCTCCTGGCTGGGGGCATCGCCCACGACTTCAACAACCTGCTCACGGCCATCATCGGCAACATCCACCTCGCCCGGCTCGACGTGGACCCCAGGAGCGAGTTGGGCGATCTGCTGGAGGAAGCGGAGAAAGCCTCCTCTCGCGCCAAGGACCTGACGCAACAGCTGCTCACTTTTGCCAAAGGCGGGGCACCCATCAAGAAGTCAGCCTCGCTGCCCGAGTTGCTCTGCGATTCGTCCGCCTTCGCCGTTCGCGGGTCCAAAGCCGCCCTTGAACTGAAGCTGCCCGATGGGCTCTGGCCGGTGGAGGTGGACGAAGGCCAGATCAGCCAGGTGATCCAGAACCTCGTCATCAACGCCGAAGAGGCCATGCCTGATGGCGGCACAATCTCGATCGAAGCCGAGAATGTGGTCGTCGAGGATTCGGAAGTGCCCGGGCTGGCGCCGGGCCATTACGTGCGCGTGACGGTCACGGACGAGGGCGTCGGCATATCCGAGGAGAACCTCGGCCGCATCTTCGACCCCTATTTCACCACCAAGACCAGGGGCAGCGGCCTGGGCCTGGCCACTACCTATGCCATCATCAAGCGGCACGACGGCCAGATCAGCGTCCGCTCGCAGGTCGGCGTAGGTTCGGCCTTCAGCTTCTACCTGCCGGCAGCCGCCGACCGGCCCCAGGCAACGGACGTGGCGGCAGAGCCCTGCCCGGAAGGCAAGGGCGCCGTATTGGTGATGGACGACGAACCGATGGTGCGCAAGGTGGCGCAGCGGCTGCTCCGCCGCCTCGGTTACCAGGTGGATGTGGCGAGCGACGGAGAGGCGGCCCTGGCCATGTACAGCGTCGCCCTGGCCGAGGGCCATCCCTATGCCGCCGTAATCATGGACCTGACGGTCCCTGGCGGAATGGGCGGCAAGGAGGCAATGGCCCGGCTGAAGGAGATTGACCCTGATGCCAGGGCCATTGTCTCCAGCGGCTACGCCACCGATCCGGTGATGGCCGACTACGCCAGCCATGGGTTCGCCGGCGTGATCAACAAGCCCTATCAGCTCGAGGACCTGGCCCGCGTCCTGCAACAAGTGCTACCGCCAGCCTAGCCTGGCGTGCGGACGGGAAGACGCTCTCCAGGCAATGCAGGGGACACAGATGAACGCCGATGGACGCAGATTCACCGAGGCATGAGAGCGAAATCCCTTTTCTGACCGGCGCTCAGCCGCGCCTATCGCTGTTCATCGGTGTCCCGTGTCTATCGGTGTTCTCCGTAACGCGCCTTCAGGCCTCCGTCTTTTCCAGCCTGGGCCCC
>Ga0078972_1008916_pt1 | contig 20354 bp, 19 predicted proteins | sample YelNatPaOPGAMG01_FD_67568 | JGI IMG/M metagenome (GOLD analysis project Ga0078972, IMG submission 67568) | Hot spring thermophilic microbial communities from Obsidian Pool, Yellowstone National Park, USA - OP-RAMG-01 (SPADES assembly) (version 2) | ecosystem: Environmental > Aquatic > Thermal...
AGATGAGCCTGCTATCCTTAACCATCATCTCATGGATTATCTCTTATGGTATAACACGGAAAAACCCCACCGCGGGATTGGCAAATTACCGCCACTGCGCTATTATTTGGATAAGTTCGTCACTGACCCTAAAAAGTCCAATATGTATTGGACGCTTACACTGACTTGCAACTTGCCGTGTGCCGGTTGTATTATAGCGGTAACGTTTAAAACCAGTGCCATAAAGCCAAAATAGATACGTTAAAGGCAGGAAAGGGAGGCTGAAATGAGTCGTAAACTGAATGATTACTCGATCCTGGAGAAATTCAAATTTGAAAGGAAACCCGTAGGCGTTAAATTTGTGCTGGAAAAACCGGAGGGCATCCGCCACCTGGACAAAGAGCTAAATATGTGCGAAATGCTCAAAGAAGCACAGGAGCATGACGCCTTCTACGTCGCGCCGGAAGACTGGGTCTGCGTGGGTGTTGAGCAGATGATTATCGGCATGAAAGAACCCGAGCCTATCCTGGTGAGCGGGATGTTCGGCGGGGAAGAAGGGCTTTTCAGAGGCGATAACGCCTGCCGCGCGATGTACCAGTACCTGCCCAGATTGCCGAAAGGCTCGGTGAAGTACGTGGTTTTCTCACCGCTGGATCAACTCACTTTTGATCCGGATGTGCTGATTATGGTTGCTAATATCAGCCAGGCACAAACTCTCGTCAGGTCAATCAATTTTTCAACCGGGGAACCCTTCGTTAGCCGGGCAACACCGGTTGTGGCCTGCGCCTGGATTTATGTTTACCCGGTTGTCAGCGGACAATTGAACTACTTCGTGACCGGACTGGGGCTGGGAATGCAGGCGCTCAATATCTTCCCACCTGGACTGTTTATCATTTCCGTTCCATTCCAGCAGATTCCAACCATGCTGGATAACCTGAAATATATGCCGTACCGACCGACTCTTGAAGCTGGACCCGGGGGACCGGCGCACAGAAAGAGAGTCAACAAAATGATGGAGGATTTGCGTAAAAGAGTAGCCTGATACATGCTGGAGACTTACTAACCAGGGTGCACTTTTTGGAGATTTATGCCATAGCCGGCAATGCGAAAATATGCCGGCTATGGCATGCTATTTTCTTTACAGGCTTTAATTCTTACCCGCTGGAGACGAAGGGATTCTCCACATAGCCTCAGGCACTGAGAGGCGAATTGTGCAGGTAGAATGATCATCGATCCGGTAATCCATACCTGGATCGCTTTTGCGGAAAATAGAAAGCATCCTGCCGTTGATCCTGAGCACTTCTCCTACAAAATAATAAATGTTATTTTCCCATGCCAGGATGGCAAGATGCTTGAGTAACTGGGTACCGATTCCCTTGCCCTGTTCATTGTCCTGAACCACGAAGGCAACTTCTGCCGAACGCTCATCTGGCAGCCTGCAGTAGCGCCCGACAGCCACAATCTCCCTGTGTCCATCCACCCCTTTTTCAGCCACGAGTGCCAGTGTATTCCAGTAGTCAACCTCGCAGAAGTTTTTCAGATCCCCTTCGGTTAAATCGCCTTTGGCGTATTGATAGCGCAAAAAGCGGGTTTCCGGGCTCAGACGGTTGTAAAACCTGATGATTCTGTTTCTGTCCTCCGGTTGAATCAACCGCAAAAGAGCTTTGCTGCCGTCCAGCAAAATTATCTGTTGCTGATATTCAGCGATTTTACATTGCAGCATACTCTGCTCCTGAAATTATTTGCCGTACTTTTCGCGCAAAACCCTTTTCAGGACTTTGCCCATTGGATTGCGCGGCAGCTCATCCACAAAAACCACTGAGCGGGGTCGCTTGAAACTCGCCAGTCTAGCATGACAATATTCGATAATTTCTTCTTCCGTACAACTGGCGCCATCTTTCAGGACACAGATTGCCCTGGGAACCTCTCCCCATTCCTCGTCATAGACCCCGATAACCGCCACATCTTCTATTTTGGGATGGGTGCAGATTACATTCTCGAGCTCTTCTGGCGAAATATATTCCCCTCCCCGCTTAATCAAATCCGTCGCCCTGCCGGACAGGTAGAAATAACCATCTTCGTCCCGGTATCCCATATCCCCGGTATGAATCCAACCATCCTTATCAATCGTAGACGCCGTTTTAGCCTCATCTTTGAAGTAACCCGCCATGATCCGCGGCCCTCTGGCGACGATTTCGCCGATCATGCCCGGAGCGAGTTCTTTACCGTTTTCATCCACTACCCTCATTTCAACATCCGGCAGCGGCTTACCGATCGAAGTTAACCGCCTCAACTTCTTCTCTTTTTCTGCATCGGTGCCGGAAATCACATGATCCTCCGGACTGAGCATCGTAATCGTAGCAGCGGTCTCCGTTTGGCCAAAGGCATTGATAAAGCTAACCCCAGGGAAGACCTCCAGCGCTTTTCTCATTACCGATATCGGCATTGAAGCTCCACCGTAAGTGATGATTTTTAAACTGCTCAGATCGTACTTGCCGAAATCGGGATGATCCATCAACTGCTTGAGCATGGTCGGTACCATCATTGCACGGTTGACCTTCTCTTTTTCAACCAGTTCCATCCATCCCTTAGCATCAAACTGCCTCTGCATTACCAGGGTACGACCTCCGTATACCGCCGCCATCATGGCCTGGATACCGGCGACATGATAAAGCGGAACGGACAGGATAGTTACTTCATGTTGCTCGGGATCGGGCGGACTAACGTTATCCAGCACATAAACCGAAAAACTCCTGTGTGGAAGCATGACGCCCTTTGGCTTCCCGGTAGTACCGGCGGTATACATCAAAATGGTGATATCGTCTTCCGCAACATCAATCGAGATATCTTTTACGGGGGCATTCTCAATCAGTTCTGTATAACTCAGCATACCGGGGTATGATCCCTCGATTGCGATGTAATCTTTTACCGTACTCAACCGGGGCTTAAGCCTGTTAACCATCTCCAGGTACCGCCCACCCACGAAAATCGCCTTTGCCTCGGCGAAATTGATCATGTACTCAAGTTCGTCCTCTTTTGCGCGGAAATTTAAGGGGAGAAATATCGCGCCCAGCTTACTCGTGGCAAAATAAGTTTCTACGCAATGGTTACAATTGACCTGAATTATGGCAACCCGGTCGCCCTTTTTTATACCAGCATCAGCGAGAAATGCAGCCAGCCGGTTAACCCTGTCATTCAACTGGCTGAAAGTATAACGATTGTTCTCAAAAATTATCGCCGGGCGATCCGGGCAGATCGCGGCAGGAAGCTCCAGAAACTCAGCCGTAATCATCAGTTCTCCCCCTAATTTCTCATATTCGGCTTAAGCCGGCTAATCAGGTACCTCTGATCGCTACAATCGCATTTAACATGGACATGCGGTTACGTCTTAATCTTGAAGCAATCAATCCCGCCAGATGCCTCATGACCACATAGCCAATCCGGGGATTAACTTCAAAAAGGTTCAAAAGGGCTGTACCATCCACTGAAAGCACCTCGGTTGGATCAATGACCCTTAGGGTGGACCAGGGTCTATCCTGTATCAGGCAGGACCAGCCAAAAACATCACCTTCATGCAGGGTATCCAGAATAATTTCACTGCTTAAATAAGTCACATTCGGTATGCGGACCACTGCACCAACCCTGCCCCTGAGAATCATGTTTACCCGGTTCATGGATTGCCCCTCGACCTGGCAGATCTCTCCCACGTTAAACGACCGTTCCTCGCACAATCTGGCTATCTGGTCAAGCTCAGCCACATCCAGACCCTGGAAAAGAGAGATTTTACCGATTGCTTCACTTTTGTGTTGCACCAGCATCACAGCACCTCCTGAAATTACTCAATACAGATAGCTCACATTCAAGCTGGCGATGCGGGGAGATTGAAGGGGAATTAAAACGCACTTTGGGGCTGGCAGAGGATTCTCCGCTAGGTTGAAGAATATCCTGATGAAAAACCGTCCGGGAGGCTACCAAAACCCCAGTAACCACCTTTTCCAAGCCCTCTCTTTATTTTGAACCCGGATTGTACGGCTTGTATTCTCATAGATGACCGTCTATATCGAACAAGTATAATAGTAAATAATTATCCTGTCAAGAGTATATTAATTACTACCAATTATATTATTACTTATTTTTGACTATTTTAATAGTGTAATCTTAATGGAATTTCGACCAGTATAACCAGGGAAAATAACCTTGAGTTGCGGAGATTTTAGACTATAACTTCCACTGTAATAGTGGTGCCCTTACCCGGTTCGGACTGGATAGTCAGATTCCCGTTGATCAGGCGAGCCCGTTCCTGTATTCCGATCAGACCCAGTTTCCCGTTCTTGGAGAGTTCGCCCAGCACCTCGGGAACATAGAATCCCCTGCCATTATCAATAATACTCAGGCGGACGCTCTTCCCACTGAACTCCAGGATAATTTCGGCTTTACCTGCGTGAGAATGGCGCCAGACGTTACGCAAGGCTTCCTGGGTAATGCGGAAGAGAGCCAGTTCAACCTCTTCAGGCAAGCGATGCTGTGCACCGAGCACCTTGACAGTGGTGGCTATTCCTGTAAATTTCCTGGTATCCGTGGCCAGATGATCCAGAGCTGCCAGAAGTCCCAGACGGTCGAGCGTTGCCGGACGGAGATCCTGACTCAGGTTGCGCAGAGATTGCATGATATTCTTGGTCTGCTGCCGAGCTTCTTTGAGTAACTGGCTGTTTTCCGGATTGAGCTCTTTGCCGCGGATTTCCAGCAGATCGAGCTGTCGAGAAAGCACGACCATTTCCTGGATGGTTTCGTCATGCAGTTCAAGTGCAATGCGCTTTCTTTCTTCTTCCTGAGCACGGGTTGCCTGTTGAAGATAATAATGCAGGTTTTCCTGCATTCTTTTCTGCTCGCTGACATCTCTGGCTGTACATAGGAATTCCGGCTTTTCCCCGGAGCGGTTGAGAACACTGATGGATAACTGGATTGCCGACTCGGTTTTATTCTTTTTTTTAAACCTTACTTCAGTTGTCCAGCCCGTGTTGACTCCTTTCATCAACATCTGTTCGATTGCCTCTACCATCAGATAGCTGTCGTGCGCCAGCAAATCGGAAAGCCTTAGGCGAAGCATCTCCGTTAAGTCAAAACCGGTCAGCACCAGGCAAACCCTGTTGGCAGCAATGATCTGGCCTTCTCCATTGTGAATAAAGATCGCATCGTGCGCATTCTCAAATAGCTGCCTGTACCGCTCCTCCGACTCTTTTAACTGCGCCTCCTTTTTCTGTATCTGAAGGCGCAGGTTCTTCTCAGCGTGCCACGTCTTAAACAGTGCGGAAAAAAGCAATCCGGCAACCACAATTATCCCAATTTCCCGGAAGACCGTGGCTCCGAATTCCTTCCCCGGTAAAATCCGGAACAGCATCGCTGCCAGAGCCAGCAGAACGGCGGTCAGAGAACCTGCCCAGCCGAAGAAATACCCTGAAAGGAAAACCGGAATAAGGTACAGCGCCCTGAACAGGGTTGACGGATCCAATCCGGTTGTTTGCAGTAAAGCGGTTTCCCAGTTTCGAGGAATCTGGATCACCTCGAAAAGAAACAGGGTGATGAAGGCAAACAGCAGTAAAGTGATCCAGAAGACGGGCTTCCTGATCTGCAACCTGAGATTTACCAGCAACTGACGCGTCATCAAACACCCCGGTTGGCAGGGAATTAACTGTCAGCAAGGTCATTAATGCTAATCCATCCCCGTTTTAAGGCATACAGGATCGCTTCGGTACGGGAACTCACCTGGAGCTTGGTAAAAATGTGGCGCATATGAGCTTCAACCGTGTGCAGGCTCAGACCGAGCTTATCAGCAATCTCCTGGTTGCTTAAAGCTTCACTTGCCAGTTTCAGGACCTCCATTTCACGCTCACCCAGGATCTTCTCGGATTCTTTCCTGCCATTTACCGCCGGGAAAAACCGGTTCATAACCTTGCGCGCGATCACCGGGTGCAGGACAGATTCCCCCCGGCAGATCGCCCGGACTGCGTTGATGATATCCTGACCGCTCGCATCTTTCAGAAGGTAACCGGCCGCCCCCGCTTCAAGCAGGGAAAAAACAAATTCATCATTGTCGTACGCCGAAAGCGCCAGAACTGCAGTGGCGGGGCAGATGGCCTTAATTTTCCGGGTTGCCTCAATGCCATCCATTACTGGCATGGCAATATCCATGATAACAACATCCGGCCTGAGCGACACCGCCATGTCAACCGCTTCCTCTCCATTAACGGCTTCCCCTACCACTTTCATATCCGGTTCTTCCTCAAGTATCTGGCGTGTACCCTTGCGAACCACGGCATGATCATCTGCAATTATAACACTGATATCGGTCATATACGATACCCCCTGTCCCAATGTATCATATTATTTTTATTCAAAGTTCTCAAGTATTCCCATTTTGCGCTGATAATGTATCTATAAGTGTGTAAAAAATATACGTACAAAATATGTGTAATTATCTATAATTAATGGTATATATTTATTTAGGGACTTGACAAATTATATGAAAACAATTAGACTTTAAGCCAAAACATGGTAATCGTAATCGGTGAACACATGAGATTATCCTGAAATACAGCAAAGAGAGATACAGGTGGTTACTGGATTAATAGTAACCCAATTTACCTTCCTGTTTTCCCCGCATTCTGCCGGAATAATTTTCGGACAATCTCCGGCGAAAATTCCAGTTTCCATCATATCTGATCCATCCCGCAAACATTTTTTAAAAACTATTCCCCATCCTTTAAGCCATCTGAACTCGCTATTTTTAACCGGATTTACCGGTATTTTCGCACCCGGGCTGAATTTAACAACGCAAAGGAGGCTTGTTCATGGAGAGGAAAATAGGGGTTTATATCTGTCATTGTGGTAGCAATATCGGCGGTAATGTGGATGTCCCGCAGGTGGTCGAATTTGCCAGCAAACTGGATTCGGTGGTTGTCGCCCGTGAATACAAGTTCATGTGTTCTGACCCCGGACAGGAAATGATCAAGGAAGATATCCAGAAACTGGGCATTAACCGGGTGGTGGTCGCCTCCTGTTCCCCTCAAATGCATGAACCGACATTCCGAAGGGCGGTTCAATCCGCCGGTTTGAATCCCTACCTCTTTGAGATGGCGAATATCCGTGAGCACGTTTCCTGGGTCACTGAAGATAAGAGGAAAGCCACCGAAAAAGCTCAGGCGCTTGTCAGTGCCGCCGTGAAGAGGGTTTATTATCAGGAACCTCTGCAGACCAGAGAAGTACCGGTAAATCCCGATACGCTGATTGTAGGCGGCGGCATCGCTGGTATCCAAGCAGCCCTGGAAATCGCCGACTCAGAGCATAAAGTCTATCTGGTTGAAAAAGAGCCCAGTATAGGCGGGCATATGATTCAACTGGATAAAACCTTCCCGACGCTGGATTGTTCAGCCTGTATTCTGACGCCCAAAATGACCGCAGCCGGGTCCCATCCCTATATCCGGCTGCTTACCTACAGCGAAGTAGTAGAATCCTCGGGCTATGTTGGTAATTTCAAGGTGAAAGTCAGAAAAAAGCCCCGTTATGTCAGCATAAAAGAATGCACTGGATGCGGCGAATGCACCAAGGTTTGTCCCGTCTCAGTACCCGCAGAATTTGATATGTCCCTGACTTTGAGAAAGGCGATTTATCGCCCCTTCCCCCAGGCGGTACCGGGTGCGTTCGTGATTGATAAGAAGGGGAAATCGCCCTGTTCCGTTGCCTGTCCTGCCGGCATCAGCACGCAGGGTTATGTAGCCCTGATTTCCCAGGGGAAATTTAAAGAAGCCCTGGAAGTCGTCCGCCGTACCATGCCCTTCGCAGGTGTTTGCGGCAGAGTCTGCACACATCCCTGTGAAACCGAATGTGAGAGAGGAAAAGTTGACCAGCCCGTTGCCATCAGGGCTTTGAAGCGTTTTATCGCGGACTACGAGCTTAAAGCGGGCGGTCAGCAGGTTACGCCAGTTAAACAAACCAAAACGGATAAAGTTGCTATTATAGGCTCCGGTCCAGCCGGTCTGGCCTGCGCCTATGACCTTGTGCGGCAGGGTTATCCGGTTACGGTTTTTGAAGCCTCGGCGCAACCGGGAGGTCTGTTGAGATGGGGAATTCCTTCTTACCGTCTGCCGAAAGATATCCTGGATACCGAAATCAATTATATCCGGGCTCTGGGTGTTGAAATCCGCACTTCAAGCCCGATTAAAAGCCTGTCCTACCTGAAACAGCAGGGCTACAAAGCCATCTTTGTAGCTATCGGTCTTGGTGCCAGCCAGAAGCTGGGCATTCCCGGCGAAGATACGCCTGGTGTTCTGCATGCCACGAACTTCCTTTATCAGGTAGCCTCCAATCAGAAGGTGGATATCGGTAACCGGGTGGCAGTGGTTGGCGGTGGTAATGCCGCTGTGGATGCAGCCAGAGCTGCCCTCCGCTTGGGAGCCCGGGAAGTCAGCCTGATCTACCGGCGTTCAAGGGCTGAAATGCCAGCAATCCCGCAGGAAATTGAGGAAATGGAACAGGAAGGTGTCAAAATCATCTTCCTTGCCAATCCGGTCAAGATACTCTCCAGAAACGGCAGATTAAGCGGGGTGCAATGCATTCGCATGGAGCTAGGAGCATCGGATGAAAGCGGCAGGCGCCGACCTGTGCCCATCAAGGGATCAGAATTTGAGTTGCCGCTGGATAACCTGATTATTGCCATCGGGCAATCTCTGGAAACCTCCTCCTTGCCCATTGAACTCGCAAATATGATTAAGAACGGACTCCTGCCAGCTGACCCGGTGACCCTGCAAACCGGGCTGGAAGGAATCTTCGCCGGTGGTGATATCGTATCGGGTCCTTCCGATGTGATCAGTGCGATTGCCGCCGGTAAAGAGGCAGCTATTTCAATTGACCGGTTTATTACCGGTTTCGACCTGAAGGAAGGACGTCCGCGCACGAGAGAGAAAGTGAAGGATGTCCAGAAGCAGGGAGTGATCCAGAAACCCAGAGTCAGCATTCCTGCAATTGATGCCGGGAAAAGGGTACATTCCTTTATTGAAGTTGAACTAGGTCTCGATGAAAAGGCTGCGATTCAGGAAGCTAGCCGGTGCCTGAACTGCGCGGTCTGCTCGGAATGCATGGAGTGCGTCAAGGTCTGTGAACGCAAAGCCATTGACCATGAAATGAAAGAGGAAATCGAAGAACTGGAGGTCGGCAATATCATCCTGGCCACCGGTTACAAGACCTTCGACCCGACTCCCATGTTCAAATACGGTTACGGTCGCCTGGATAACGTGATTACCAGCCTTGAATTTGAGCGCATGATCAGTGCATCCGGCCCTACCGGCGGGCGCATACTGATGAAAAACGGGCAGGAACCGAAAAGCATCGCAATCATCCACTGCGTCGGCAGCCGGGATGTCAACTATCATGAGTACTGTTCCCGTGTCTGCTGCATGTATTCCATGAAATTCACCCACCTTCTCAAAGAACATCTCCCCAGCTGCGAAGTTTATGAATTCTACATTGACATCCGCAGCCCCGGCAAAGGATTTGAAGAGTTTTACAACCGTATGCTCAGGGAGGGTACGATCTTTTACCGCGGACGCCCCGGTGAGATAACCGATGTAGCGGAAACTCCGGAGGAAAATGGCAAGTTAATCGTCAGATTTGAAAACACGCTGGTCGGCAGACAGATGAGATTACCCGTGGACATGGTAGTTCTGAGCGTCGGGCTGGAAGCCCAGAAAGACGCTAAAGAAGTTGCCCGCATTTTCAATATCAGTACCGGCGCGGATGGATTCTTCATCGAAAAGCATCCCAAGCTGGATCCCATTGCCACCATGACTGACGGAGTATTTATTACCGGATGTTGTCAAGGACCCAAGGACATACCGGATACAGTAGCTCAGGCATCTGCCGCCGCCGCCCGGGTTTTAAGCCTGATTTCTAAAGGCAGGGTACAGATCGAACCCACCACCGCCGTCATCAACGAGGATGCCTGTTCGGGCTGCCGCATCTGCAATCTGATCTGTCCCTACAGCGCAATATCATTCATAGAAGATAAGAAGGTATCAAGGATCAATGATACCCTGTGCAAGGGCTGCGGCGCCTGCGCAGCCGCCTGCCCCAGCGGAGCAATCACCCACAAGCACTTTACCGAAGAGCAAATTATGGCGGAAATAGAAGGCATCCTGGTTTAAAGCTATTAGCGCAAAGGAGGGCAAGAGTATGCAAGCCAGAAACGGGAAATATATCAAAGCTGCCAAGACTTTTGTTGACGAGGTTGCTGCCGAACCGGGCGGCGAGAAAATCAACGAGTGTATCCAGTGCGGTGTCTGCAGTGGTTCATGCCCTACCGTTGAATGGTGGGAATATACTCCCAGGCAGGTAATTGCCATGATCAGGGCGGGGATGAAAAAGGAGGTACTTTCGAGCACCTCGGCATTCCACTGCGTATCCTGTTATCTCTGCACCGTGCGATGTCCGAAAGGAATTAAACCTGCCAACCTGATTCACGCGGTGGAAACACTGGCAGAGAAAGAGGGCTACAACCGTTCACCCACACTGAAACTCTACCGCGTGATGCGGAACCACATGAGGCAGGGACGCATCTGGGAATTCGGCATGTCGCTGGGATATTATCTGAAAACCAATCCAGTCCAGGCACTGAAAAACTTCCCGGTATTTCTCTCACTCTTTGCGCGGGGCAGGATGCCGATCAGCCGACCTGCCAGGATCAAAGGCGCACGGGATATCGCCGCCATGCTGGATAAGGTTAAAGAGATTGGAGGTTGAAAGATGAAAAAATACTCCTTTTTCCCGGGTTGTTCTTATGATAATACCGGACTACCGATAAAACTCTCCATTGAGGCCACTAACCCGCTGCTGGAAATAGAGCTGGTTGAGCTCGCAGACTGGAGCTGTTGCGGCTGTCCAGGTGCGCCGCTCAGCGAACTGGGAGCAATGGCAATGGCCACCCGGAATCTGGCACTGGCGGAAAAGACCGGCCTTGATCTAGTAGCTGCCTGCAGTTGCTGTTACCGTAATCTGCGTAACGCCCATCTGGAATACATCGCCGATTCAAATCTCAGGGAAAAAGTTAACAGTGTGCTCTCCGTTGCCGGTCTAAAATACAGCGGCGGCACAAAGGTTCGGGGTCTGGTCGATGTTTATGTCAATGACGTCGGGATAGATGCAATTAAAGCTAAAGTAAAAAATAAACTCACCGGACTCAAGGTAGCCTGCTGGTACGGCTGTCACCAGACACGACCTTTCGGTCCGGATGATTACGAATTCCCTCAATGGATGGACTGGATTGCAGAAGCGGTGGGAGCCGAACCCGTACAGTATCCTTTAAAAACCCAGTGCTGCGGAGGTTCCCTTCTCGTGTCCGATGAACCGCTTGTAAAAAAACTTGTTCAGAAACTGCTGGATAATGCAACCAGCCATGGAGCACAGGCAATTGTCAGCACCCTCTGTCCGCTTTGCTTCACCAATCTGGATGCCTTTCAGCGGAATTTTGTTTCGGAGACCGGGAAGAAATTCAATATCCCCATCATCGCCCTTTCGCAGCTAATGGGGCTCGCCTTCGGACTTTCTCCTGAAGCCCTTGGCTTAAATAAACATGTAACTCCTGTGAATAAAGTCCTGGCGCCTTACTACCGGGCGAAAAAGGAGGCAAAGGTATGAGCTGGGAACCCAGAATAGTCGGTTTTCTTTGTAACTGGTGTTCTTACCGTGGAGCGGATCTGGCGGGTACCGCCAGGATGAAGTATGCTCCCAATGTGCGCATCATCCGGGTAATGTGCAGTGCCCGGGTGGAACCCGCCTTTATCCTCAAGGCTTTTCAGGCCGGAGCGGATGGTGTGCTGGTGCTTGGATGCCATCCCGGCGATTGCCACTACCAGGAGGGCAATTACAAAACGCTGAGGAGAATTCCCCTGCTGAAAAAACTGCTTTCGCAAATGGGAATCGAGCCGGAGAGGGTCAGACTGGACTGGGTATCTGCTTCCGAGGGAGAACGTTTTGCCAGAATAGTCAATGAAGTCACCGAGAGCGTGAGAGCCCTGGGGCCTTTAAAGCTTAAATCGGTGGAGGAGGAGAAACAATATGCAAAAGCTTAAATTAGCCCTGTACTGGGCAGCCAGTTGCGGAGGGTGTGAAATCGCGCAATTGCAGATCGGTGATAAATTGCTGAAGCTGGCAGAAGTTGCGGATATTGTCTTCTGGCCGGTAGCGATAGATGCCAAATACAAGGATGTGGAAGCCATGTCGGACAAAAGCATTGACGTCTGCCTTTTTAATGGCGGCATCCGCAATTCTGAACAGGAACACATTGCCAGAATGCTCAGGAATAAATCCAGAGTCCTAATTGCCTATGGCTCCTGCGCCTGTAACGGAGGCATTCCGGCACTGGCGAACCTTTTCAACAAGGATATGATTTTTAAACGGGTTTATACCGAAACGCCTTCAACAGATAATCAGAATCAAGTTTTCCCCCAGCCATCGGTAAAGGTTCCCGAAGGAGAACTCAATCTGCCGGTTTTCTATGATACCGTCAAAAGCCTCAGGCAGACGGTGGAAGTTGATTATTTCATCTCGGGCTGTCCACCAGAAGAACAGACCACCTGGCTGGCATTGCAAGCGCTGATCGATGGTAAACTCCCCCCCGCCGGTGCGGTTATTACCGGTAGTGCTAAAGCCGTCTGTGATGAATGCAAACGCCAGAAAAACGTGAAAAAAGTCAAAAAATTCTACCGGACTTTCGCCCGGATACCTGAACCGGATATTTGTCTTCTCGAGCAGGGTTATCTTTGTGCGGGGATTGCCACAAGGGGTGGTTGCGGAGCCCTCTGTCCTCAGGCAAATATGCCCTGCACCGGTTGTTACGGTCCCGTGGAGAATGTCATTGACCAGGGAGCTCACTTCCTGAGCGCGGTAGCTTCAGTGATAGACTCCAATGATCCACAGGAAGTTCAGAAGATCATTGACGAAATCCCGGATCCGGCGGGCACCTTCTACCGCTATAGCATGGCGGAGTCACTGTTAAGGAGGGCAAGAATCAAATGAAAAAGATAACGATTGATCCAGTTACCCGGCTGGAAGGACATGGCAAAATTGAGATATTCCTCAACGATTCGGGTGAAGTAGCCAACTCCTATTTCCAGGTGCCAGAATTGCGCGGCTTTGAAAAATTTGCGGAAGGGCGTCCGGCTGAAGAAATGCCCCAGATTACCCAGAGAATTTGCGGTGTCTGTCCGGAAGCCCATCACATGGCTTCCTCCAAAACCCTGGACGCCCTGTTTCATACTGAGCCACCTTCAGCCGCTAAAAAATTGCGGGAACTGCTTTATTCCTCATTCTACGTCACCGACCATGCCACGCATTTTTATATTTTAGCAGGTCCCGACTTCGTGATGGGTCCGGATGCACCGGTTGCCGAGCGCAATATTCTCGGGGTGATCAAGAAGGTAGGGCTGGAACTTGGTGGAGCCGTAATCAAAACCCGCATGCGGAATCATCACATCATTCAGATGCTGGGTGGCAGGGCGGTGCATCCGGTTTTCGGTCTCCCAGGAGGAGTTAGCAAAGGATTGAATGCAGATGAACAGAAAGAGGTGCAGGAGATTGCCAGAGATTCTCTGGAATTTGCCAAACTCTCTATGAAAGTTTTCGAAGACATCGTCCTTGCCAATAAAGCCTACGTGGATCTGATATTAAGTGATACGTTTACCCATAAAACCTATTACATGGGGCTGGTAGATGAGAAAAACCGGGTAAATTTTTATGACGGTAAGGTCAGAGTGGTTGACCCGGAAGGGAAGGAATACGTCAAATTTGCCCCGGCAGATTACCTGAAACATGTCGCCGAGCATGTTGAACCCTGGTCCTATATCAAATTCCCCTTCCTGAAGAATGTGGGCTGGAAGGGCTTCGTGGACGGCAAGGATAGCGGCATATTGCGAGCAGCTCCGCTGGCGAGGCTCAACGCGGCGGACGGCATGGCTACTCCGCTGGCTCAGGAATATTACCAGAAATTTTATGCAACTTTAGGCGGTAAGCCCGTTCATCACACGCTGGCAACCCACTGGGCGCGTTTGATCGAAATGCTTTACGCAGCGGAAAGGCTAGTTGAACTCTCCGGAGATCCGGAAATAACCAGCACTGATATCCGTAAAATCCCGACTGCCACGCCGGATGAAGGAGTGGGAATCGTGGAAGCTCCCCGGGGCACACTGATTCATCATTACATCACCGATTCCAGGGGCATCATTCAAAAGGCTAATCTGATCGTAGCCACTGTTTTCAATTCTGCGGCGATCAATATGTCGGTTAAAAAAGCCGCGATGGGGCTGATCAAACCGGGGAAAGAAATCACTGAAGGTTTGTTAAATCGCATTGAAATGGCATGGAGGGCTTACGATCCCTGCTTTGCCTGCGCTACCCATTCAATTTCCGGGCGGAGCTTCCTGGAGGTGATCATCCGGGACAGCCAGGGCAACGTAATCAAGAAACTCTAGCTCCTTCTGCCGCCACTAACAGGGAAAGATAGAACATGAAAACGCTGGTCCTGGGTCTTGGGAACTCAATACTGACAGATGATGCTGCCGGGTTGCGGGTAGTTGATGAGTTGAAAAATCTACCGCTAAATCCGGATATTACCATCGAACGAACGGAAGCAGGCGGCATAAACTTGCTGGAATACCTTGAAGGCTATGACAGAACGATCATCGTTGACTCTGTTCAGTTACCGAAAGGAAAACCGGGGCAAATTTATCGCCTGCAGCCTGAAGATCTGCCCGCAACACGCTATACCGGCTTAACACACGGAATAGATTTTCCAACCATCCTGGAACTCGGAAAAATGTTCGGTATGAAGATGCCTGCCGAAATCTGGATATTCGCAATCCAGGCTCAGGATGTCCTTACAATCGGCGAAAAATGCACTCCAGCAGTCGCAGAAGCTATCATGCTCTGTACGAGGGAAATTGTCTGTCTGTTAAACGCGGGTTCATGTTTAGAATCGTGTAAGTCTGGTTGAGGAGGGCAAGATGTCGGAGAAAACGATCCAATTCTACCCGGAAATCAAAACAGCAGACCGGAACACAACAACTTTCAGGAGAAATCACCTGTTTGCCCACGAATCGAGAGCCGTCAGCAAATTTGCCGCTTCAATCGCCCACGAAGTAAACAACCCGCTTGCAGGCGTATTGATCTATACCAGATTACTCTATAAAAAAATAAGCAGTGAAGGCATCTCAAGAGGACTAGCACTGGACTACCTCTCCCGGATTGATGATGAACTAACCCGCATCGCCAGCATTATCAAGGATTTGCGGGATTTCTCCAAGCAATCTGAATCCACCTTCCAGGAGCTGGATATCAATCAGGTGATTGAAAAGGCTCTGGACTCTATTCTGAACCAAACGGCATTACCACAAATCCGGGTTTACAGGCATCTTGATAATTCCCTTCCCCGGGTTCGTGGCGATTTTGATCAGCTTCTGCGGGCAACTGGTAACCTGATTCTCAACGCTATACAGGCAATGCCCCGTGGGGGAGATCTAACCCTCCGCACATACGAATCAGGAGGAAAAATTTATCTGGAAATCAAGGATACAGGCTGCGGAATTCCTCCCGAAAACCTGCCCAAACTATTCACACCGTTTTTCAGCACAAAACCAGAGGTAAAAGGGGTTGGACTGGGTCTGGCTGTTGCCCTCGGCATAGTCAGACGCCATGGAGGAAACATTGAGGTTCAGAGCCAGGTTGGATTGGGCAGCACCTTCACCGTAACTCTGCCCGTGCAAAGGAAAGAGTGCCGGAACCAGCAGAATGGAATTAGAAACCGTGCGGGTGAAAGCTGCCTATCCGGGGCTGGAAAAACTAAAAAATCTTCCTGATTCTGAGCAAGATCAAAATGATGCCGAGGATACACATTACCGCCAGAAAACCGGTCAGGAAAGGTATCAGGGCAGTTTCAAGGATGCCACGCTTACGCTCCTGTACAACAGATTCAAAAGCCCCAGCAGTCGCCGAAGTAGGCGGCGATTGATTCACCGTGTCTGAAACTTTGGGTGTCACTGCTGGCAATGATTCCTCTGGCTTTTTCTCCTCTTTCTCTACCGGCGAAACTACCGTATCAACCGTACGGGAGAGAGTCGGCTCAAGTGGTGCGGGCGGCACTGCCAGCAGGGCATAGTAGCTGAAGTGGGAGAGCGGCGCGGCCACCGCGTTCTTCTCAACATCCACCTTACACCCTTCCAGCACCACCCACTTCCCCTGCCCTTTATCCCAGTAGCCAATCCTGAGATCACTTTCCCCAAACCCGGACGGTATCTCATTCTCCTTGTAAAGCAGGTAGATCGTTACCGCTGGACTGAACGTCACTCCGTCCGGTTCCAGCCGGTAAATCCGGCTCGCCAGACCGCCCACCTGCGGCGATGGCGGCTTTTCATCCTCCAGTTGAAGAGGCTTCAGGATAATATAGCTTAAAGCCCAGCCCTCTGGCGTCTTTCCCACTGTTCCTTTCGGTATAATCAGCGTGCAGATGCCGTCGTATGCCCGCAGGGAGACATCCCGTCCGAACGTGCCGGGCGGATTCATGTACTCGGCGAGAAAAATGCGGTCGCTCGAGCCTCCCCCACCACCTCCACCCCCAATACTTCCATCATAGAGTGTGTCAAAAGTATAATCATCCGAATAACAGGTAATATCTATACCCCCCATATTGGCGGTGGACTGCACGCGGAAATGATAGGTCTTATTCGCTTCCAGCCCTTCGAGAAAAATCCCGTGATTTCTGATAAGGGAAGATTCAAAATCCGTGCAACTGCCGTATTCGGCAGGGGTAACATGAAAAGTCTCATCATAAAATACCTGAGATGATGCTGGAGAACTCGTACTCCAGGTAACCAGCGCACTATGAGAGGTTATCTCAGCCACGGGCACATACACATCGAAAATTGACATCCCCAGCGTGCTTGCTTCCTGAGTCGCTCCTTTGGCGGGTGATATCAAAAGCGAAAGCAACAGAAACCCGCAAAAAAGAAATACGGTGATCAGCGTTGCGCACTGTATAAACCTTTTCAATATCTCAGACCTTTTAACCCTCGCTTTACTCGGCATCTCATCCGGATTCTGAACGCCTGCGACTTCTGGTCATCAAAGCTAAAACCACCAGCAAAGCCACGATGATACCGCTTAGCAAGGAAATCAACCAGTTTTGCTTAATTAATACAACCGCCCCGGTTAAAAAACCCGGCTCTTCCAAAACCTGCACCGAGATTGGAATCATAATGCCAGTATAAAGATTGCCAGCCTGTTGAGAATCCCTGAAATAAATATAAGTCCGCCTTTCTTTTGAATGACCCGGCTGCCCCGCTTCAGCCGAAGCAGCACCCCAGAGTCCGGGCGCAGTACCCTCAGGGATTCTGATAAAAACTGTAAAATTTTTCACTTCTCCTTTCTGCAGGATAAATTCACGCGGTTCAATGCTGATCCATGAGGTGATATTCATCTCTGGGCCGTCACCATCCCCCTTTCTATAATAAGTCTCCCAGACTCCCTCACGCGGTGAAGCTTCCTCAGAAACCAGTGAAATTTTCTCCACCAGCGTTGTACCCGGCAATCCCTCAAGATCACAGAGGGAAAGCCTATTAACAGAGGTAGCCTTAACTGGAACGGAAGGAAACAAAATACTGCAGGCAATCAGCAAACAAAGTACAAATCCAGAGATTAACCCGTAAAATGATAAAATCTTTTTGTACATCATATGAAATTCGAACCGCCTGATTTGAAAAATAAATTGAAGAAATTATAACCCGAAAGAACCAGTCTCTGCAAATTCATGAAAATCGAAAAAGACATTTGCACAAATTCGGGGAAATTTTCTAAGATTAGAAAAGCCTATTGAAGAAAACTCTCTGGAGGAGAAATTATCATGAGCAAAAACCTGATTGACCGACTGGATCCCGAGCTGGTAAAGCCCGTAAAAGCGATGTTAAATCAACCGATGGTTATTACGCTGGAAAAACTGCCCGCAATACGCGCTTCCTCGCAGAAAATGCAGGCTCTGCTGAAAAACCAGATGCCGGAAATCAAAGGAGTGCTCACAGAAGATCGTAAAATACCGGGTGACAGGGTCAAGCGTGAAGTACCGGTGAGGATCTACACGCCGGAGAAAAAGAGTGGGCTTCTACCGGGTTTAATCTGGATTCACGGAGGTGGTTACATCCTGGGCAGCGCAGAACAGGATGATCCTCTGGTCAAGCAACTCAGTCTGAATGCTGGCTGCATCACCGTATCTGTAGATTACTGTCTCGCTCCAGAAAATCCCTATCCGGATCCTCTTGAGGATTGTTACTCAGCTCTCAGATGGCTTGCCTTGCAGGCTGAAAAAATCGGCGTAGATCCCGCGCGCATTGCCGTTGGTGGAGCGAGCGCTGGAGGAGGGCTAGCAGCGGGGTTAGCACTTCTCGCCCGCGACCGTGCGGAAGTCAAATTATCCTTCCAGTTGCTTATCTACCCCATGCTTGATGATCGCAACACAAAAAACTCCGGCAAGCAGAGGGATGCTCTCTTCTGGGATCTCAGCAACAACTATTTAGGCTGGAAAGCTTATCTGGGATGTGAACCCGGCGGGGAAGGTGTGGAATGCTACGCCTCACCGGCGAGAGCGGAAAAATTGGCAGGACTGCCGCCGGCATTCATATCAGTAGGAGATTTGGATCTGTTTGCTCTGGAAGATATTCAGTATGCATACAGGTTAATTGAAGCCGGGATTCCCACCGAACTGCATGTTTATCCCGGAGCGCTGCACGCCTTTGATATGATGGCTCCCGAAGCTGAAATCTCACGGAGATTCCGCGATGACATATATCACGCTTTAAAACGGGCTCTCTGGTTAAAATAATTAACTCACAGCAACTACAAAACGTTGATATTTACCATCGGGAGACTTGAAAGCACTCTCAGAGGAAGAAATTCTGGCTCCTTTTTGTTTTCGGTATAACAAAGCTGCCTGTGCCTGAACGGAGCATACTCTCTTTTTTGTTCTTATTCCTGAATTCCCTCTTTAATACCCAGAATTTCAGTCGCCTTTTCGATAAATCTTGCGGCGGAGGCGATAACCGCTTTCGCTCCTTCCAGAGAAAACTCGGCTTCGTAGTCAGCCGCCTCGCGAAGGCTCATAGCGTTAAGAAAGTCCCGACCGGTCTGAGCATCCAGTTTGCCATCTTCGATGAACAAAGCCCTTAGAGCAACGGAAAGACAAAAGTGACTCTTTTCCCGGTAGCCACGGGAGAAAATAAGAGCCCGGGCGGCATGAAACATAGCATAGTAGGCTTGAATCGTGGACCACTTGTAGCGCTGGTTTTCGTATCCTGCTCTGGCATCCTGCAGGTCACTGCGGGCTACCAATAGCTCTTTCCGCACAAGCTTTTTGCCATCAGGAAAAGAAACAATCTTACCACTCTCAAGGCAATGCTTAAATTCTTGATTCACTGGCAGCCTTCTCCCACAGCACAATTCCCTGCTCTACTTCTTCCAAAAAAGGCTGGGCCGAGCCTTTTACTTCCAGTAATTCAACAGGCGTCTTAACCACGACCTGAATATGGATTTCTTCAAAACCCCGGGGGAACTTGAAATTGCTTAGAATTTCCATTACTCTTTCCCTGTTATTCGCCACCACGAATAAATCCATATCACTGACAGAAGTATCAGTTCCCCGAGCACAGCTACCGAACAGGATAATCCGGTTAGAAGCGTTCCTGAGTTCTTCCACCAGCGGTTCAATTAGTAACAGGTTTACCAGTTTCTTCAAGGCGATAACGATAGGGTTGGAGCGGTCGATGGAATAGAAGTACATTTTCCCCTCTCTCCTCCGCCTGATAACGCCGGAAGAATACAACTCGTTAAGGGCACTGTTGGCAGAACTATAGCCTATGCCCAGCTTACGGGCAATCTGTCTCTCATAAAACTCTCTATCTGAGAACTTGGCAAAAAGGCTCAGGACTTTCTGGTTAACGGTAAATATCAGATGAGGGTTAAACATTAAGCTATCACTCCCGCTAGCGAGTATATGCTCATTATATGAAGTGAAAGTTGGAAAATCAAGAGTTTATGTTGACCTATTTCATCTTGTTATTATAATACTACTTGCCACTCCATTTTTTTCTTAAAGCAAGCGGCGATAGTCCTTTTCTGCCCGCTCCTCTTCGTCCAGAGCTCAAGCATCCTGGGCACAGGCACGACGGGAAAGTAGCTTTCAGTATCCTATCTCACGGATCGTTCTTTGTCACCATTCATTCGTGAAATGGCCAAATTCAGAAAATAATAGCTTTCAGTATCCTATCTCACGGATCGTTCTTTGTCACTAT
>Ga0078972_1008918_pt1 | contig 20347 bp, 17 predicted proteins | sample YelNatPaOPGAMG01_FD_67568 | JGI IMG/M metagenome (GOLD analysis project Ga0078972, IMG submission 67568) | Hot spring thermophilic microbial communities from Obsidian Pool, Yellowstone National Park, USA - OP-RAMG-01 (SPADES assembly) (version 2) | ecosystem: Environmental > Aquatic > Thermal...
GCGTCCAGGGGTGGGGGTCCCTCCCTCTGGCTTTGCCAGCGGAGGGGGAGGGAATGGCCCTCCCTCTTCATCCATAACTTCTTTTCTTTGGGCGTGGCACAACCGTCGCCGAAGGCACCCCACCTGCATCGCGGAATTTCGGCCCCTTGGGAAGTGTTGTGTCCCGGGAAAAGGCCATGGTAAACACATGACAGGGATACGACACTAGCTTCGCAGTTCTCGCAACCTCCCCCGATCGCCGACTCAGGACATGATCTTCCGGAGGATGTGGTAGGCGACCAGCAGGATGACGGCGCCCACCACGGCGCCGATGAACCCCGCACCCTGTCCCGCCTTGTACCAGCCGATCATCTGGCCGAGGTAGGTGGCCAGAAACGCCCCCGCCATACCCAGGAGCATCGTGACGATGCACCCACCGGGATCCTTGCCCGGCGTGATGATCTTCGCCACGATTCCCGCCAGTAGACCAATCAGCAGCGTCCATATGATGTGCATGCGTTCCTCCTGAAAAGTCGCCGCCCGCAGGGCGGCCGCCGTCCCGCCATTTTGGTGTCACCGCCCTTGCCGCGTTACTCACGTTGCGAGCTTGGCCCCAAACACCATCCGAAGTCAAAAGACGAACGCCTCTGGTACACTTTCCAAGCCAAAGGAGGAACCGTGCGCCCGATCCCGCCCTTCACCCGCTATCAGGAGAAGATCCTCGAACACTACTACTCCAGCCCGCTCCGTGCCGAAGGCGAGTGGACCTGCCCGAGAGCCGCCGGCTTCCTCTTCGCCGTCGCGTGCGAACCCGAATTGGTCACGCCCCACGAATGGCTACCTGTGCTGATGGGCGAGGGAGCCTCGGGCCCGACGTCCGAACAGGAGCTGGAAGGGGCCGTCGAGGCGCTTCTCTCCCTCCACAACTGGATCGAATCGGCCATCGCGAAGAGCGAAATCGCCGTCCCCGAAAGCTGCCTGCCCAGCCCGGAAAGCCCGGCCGGCTTCGACCGGGGTTCTCCCGTCTCCGAATGGTCGAACGGCTTCATTCTGGGCTGTGACTGGCTGGAGGCCAGCCAGTGGCACGACCTCGTGCCCGAGTCCAAGGATCTGGCGCTGGGCGCCCTGCTCATGACGCTCTCCTTCTTCGCGAACCGAGCCATGGCCGAGACCTTCTTCGAGGAGGTGGGCAAGGCGCACGGCGCGGAGAGCTTCGAATCCATGGTGGCCTTCATGGCCGGGGAATTTGGCGGCGCCGCCGCCGAATACGGCATGGTGGCCCTGGCGGTGCGGACCGCCCTCGCCTCCTCCTCCGCCGCCGGCGAGCCCGAAGAGCCGGAACCCCAACCTTCCCGCAACGCCCCCTGCCCCTGCGGCAGCGGCAAGAAGTACAAGGCGTGCTGCGGCAAGAAGGCGAAGGGGAAGGAGGGAAAGGGGGGGAGCTAGAGGCGAAACGCGGGGCGTGAGAAGCGAGGCGCGATGAAGGATTCGCCGAGGGAGACGCGCGGACGAGGATAAAGAGCCTTGAGGAGGATTGAACCGCAGAGCTCCGCTATTCCGCTTATCCCCCGCACGGCGAAATAGGGATTGTGTCCCCGGATTGACGGATTGAAGGCGGGCGTGAGAATCACGCAGAAGAGGCGGCCCCGGGGACCGGGCTCCCCCCTGTGCCAATATCCCTGAGACAACCCCCCGGTGTTAAATTACTGCTGAGGGCGGGGAGGTTTACAGGATGATGAAGGAAACGATGACGGGGACCAAGGGTGTTTCTTCCGCCGCCCCAGAGCGGAAGGAAGGCGAGCGGAGCGAGCCGAACTGGAGCGAGGGGGCGGCGGCGTCCGCCCAATATCCCCCCGAGGGTCCCTGTGCTCCCGTCAGGTTGGCCGAAGCACCGAATCCGGAAGTCGCCGAGAAACCGGTTCGCCGGCGCTTCACGGCGGAGTACAAGCGCGCCATTCGGTGGCTGGGGTCAGATCTTGCAATGCCACATCGGTTCGATTCTTCCCCCAGGGCGGTGCGGGCACACCTGCTTTGCCCCCATTCTTTCTCCGTGCTCTCCGCGTTCTCCGTGGTGAGCCCCGAAGGTCCCATCCTGGCCTGGATTCCCGCCCCGGGTCGGGGCCCTTGGCAGGCTTGTGGCGGGAATGACGGCAAGGGCGAAGGGTGCGGCGCGGCCTCGGCGAGCGGCCCTTCTTGCTCTGGAGAGCGCTCCCACGAGCGATGATGGAGGGAAGTGGATGGATGAGGGATGAGGGGGCTTGAGAGCCATCTCCTCGCACCTCGTCTCCTCCTCACCCTCTGATCTCATCACCTCCTCACCCTCTACTCCCCGCGCCGGTCGCTCTCGATCTCGCCGGGAACCTGGGCGGCTGGGAGGAGGACGCAGAAGGTGCTGCCGCGCTCGGAGGTCTGTTCGAGGAGGAGGTCGCCGCCGTGCTGGCGGACGATGCCGAGGCTGACGGAGAGGCCGAGGCCCGTGCCGCGGCCCTTGTCCTTGGTGGTGAAGAAGGGGTCGAAGATGTTGGGGACCACGTGGGGCGGGATGCCGTGGCCGTTGTCCTGGACCCTGACCTCCAGGTAGCCGGCGCGGGCCGTGCGGGCGGCGATCTTCACGCGGCCGCCCTTGCCCACGGCGTCCAGGGCGTTGAGCAGGAGGTTGAGGAAGACCTGGCTGAGGGACTGGGCGTCGCCGTGGACGGCGGGCAGGTTGTCGGGCACCTCCAGCTCGATCTTGGCGCCCGAGAGCTTGATCTGGTTGGCCGCCAGCCCGGCGGTCTTGCGCAGGAGCTCGGCCACGTCCAGCCGCTCCGTGGTGATCTCGCTCTCCCGCGCGAAGTCGAGGAGGTTCCGGACGATCTTCTGGGCGCGGCCCGCCTGGGAGACGAGGTCCTCCACCATCTCCAGCCGCTCGGCGTCGGAGAGCGCCGGGTAGTCCTCCTTGAGCATCTCGGCGGTGAGGGTGATGTTGTTCAGCGGGTTGTTCAGCTCGTGGGCCACGCCGGCGGTCAGGTTGCCCACGGCTTGGAGCTTGTGGGACTGCACGAGCACCTCCTGCCGGTGGTTCAGCTCGCGCATCATGGTGTTGAGGGCCACGGCCAGGTTGGAGAACTCGTCCCGGTACTTGCGGGCGGGTTTGATGGGCGTGAAGTCGCCGTGGGCGATCCGCTGGGTCGTGTCCATGAAGCGGGTGAGCGGGCCGAGCATCTGCCGCGCCAGGAAGTTGGCGATGAAGACCGAAACCACGAGGAGGGCCGCCAGGAAGAGGAGGGGAAGCCGCTGGAAGAGGGTCAGCGTGGCGTGCACGTTGGCCCGCTCCTTCTGGGCCAGGTCGAGGGCGAAGGCCACCATCTGGGAGCCGTGGGCGCGGATTTCCGCCTCCACCGCCGCCTTCTCCTGGGGGGCCGCCGCGCCGGGGTTCCGGCTCATCTCGGAAAGGCGGCCTATGAGGGCGTCGTAACGGTTCAGGTGGTCGCGCATCTGCCGCAGGTCCCGCTCGGGCAGCACCTTGGCGGCCTCGGCGCCGGATGCGTCGAGGAGCTGGCGGGCGCTGGCCACGTGCTCCTGGACGTCCTGGAGGTTGGTGCCGTAGAGGAAGTAGTTCTTCTCGAACCGCCGCGCCTGCTGGATCTCCATGGTGTAGTGGTCGGCCACCTCCAGGAACCGCAGGCGCACCTCCAGGCGGTTGAGCATGACCCAGGCCGCGCCGGTCACGGCCACGCACAGGAGGAAGAGGGCCAGGAAACCCGCGGCGAGGCGCTTGCGGATGCTGAAGCTGGGCCGCTCCAGGAGGGCCTTCTGGAACTCCTCGACACCCTTGGAGGGGGCCGTTCCCTCGCTCGCCGACTCACTCATGGGGCGGCCTCCGGGGGGGGGAAAGATGAGGGATGAGAGATGAAGGATGAAAGATGAGGGATGAGGGAGGATGGGTGAAGAAAGGCTCCGAATGCCCAGCCTGATTGGGTCTCAAGCGAGCACGCGGAGGAAGCGGAGGCCGAAGCCCGATCAAGCGGGAGGTGCGCCGCCGCCGCGCGGCCACGCTCGCGTGGACGCGCCCGGACCAGGACCACAGCGCCGCGCCAACGGCGCGGCCAAGGCCCGACCAAGGCCCGGCCATCGTCGTGAGCGGGCACGGGGCCATGCGGACGGGTTCGCTCATGGGACCTCCCGCAGGGTCATTCCACGGGCGTCTCGTGGATCCCCTTGAAGCCCAGCGACTCGGCCGCCCTGGCGATGACGTCCCTCAGCTCCTGGGGCTTGAAGGGCTTGGCGATGAAGTCGAAGGCCCCCTTGGCCAGGGCCTCGCGGGCCACCTCCACGGTGGCGTAGCCCGTGATCATGATCACCTTGGTCCGCGGATGGAGGGCCATCACCTTCTCCAGGACCTCGATCCCGTCAATGTCCTCCATGCGGATGTCGGTGACGACGATCTGGAACTTCTTCTCTTGGATCCGCTTCAGCGCCGGCTCCGGGGCCTCGAAGACCTCCACGTCGCACCCCACCTTGGCCAGGGCCGGCGCCAGCCGCCTGCCCACGATGGGCTCGTCGTCCAGGACCAAAACGCTCAGTCGCTCGCTCACGGCTCAGTCCTCCCAGGGGCGAGGGATGGAAAAGGGCACCCTTCCCCCTCTCGTATCCGCTCTCCAATCCCCAATCCTCGACGAGATAAGGGGATGAGAAGATGCCGAAAGGGACCTCCGGCCACCTCCGGCCACGATTCCTGTCCCCTGTTCCCTCCTACGACACCCTGCCGTCGGCGGCGGGCTTGCGGACCAGCAGGGTCGCGTGGACCTTCCGGCGCTCCAGGGTGGCTTTGACCACATAGAAGAGGACGAGGCCGGCCCCGCCGACGCCGGCGGCGAAGAGGATGGCCGTGCTCGCTCCCTTGAGCCACGGCTCCCAACCCTCGCTGAAGTGGAGGAGGTGGAGCTGGCGCAGATAGACGGGGACGGCCACGGCGCGGCTCACCACGCAGAGCAGGATGATGCTGCTCGCCACGAGGCGCACCAGGACCTCCTTCACGACCTTGGTTCCGTAGGCACCGATGTAGACGCCCATGAGGGAGCCGAGCAGCAGCAGGCACGAGAGTCTCAGATCCACGAAGCCCTGATAGGCGTAACTGATGGCGCCCCAGGCCCCTCCGAACATGGCCATGAACAGCTCGCTCCCCGTGGCCACCGTGGTGGGCACGCCGAAGAGGTAGATCATGGCCGGCACTCCCAGAAAGCCCCCGATGGCCACCGTGCCGTCGAGGAAACCCACCACCAGGCCGAGGAGGAGGACGAGCCAGAGGGAGATCCGCACGTCGGCCACGGGAAAGTGGATGGTGGGGGGCAGGGGAAGGCGCGAGAGCATGTTGGCGAGCTTCATGGAGGGGCCGCTGCCCTCCTTGCTGTCGCGCGGGCGCACCGCGTCCCTCAGCATGAAGGCGCCCACGAAGGTCAGCACGCCGATGAAGATGAGGCTGATGTACAGGTTGGACATGGCCCCGCCGCCGCCCTCGTGGCCCTCCCCGCCGCCCATCTTGAAGAGGGCGCTGTTGATCCAGACGGCGATCTGGACGCCGATGAGGGCCGTCACGAGCAGGAGGATCGAGAGGCGCTTGTCCACGTTGCCGAGGCCAGCGTGGCGCTTGGCCCCCATCATGTTGTTGCCGAACCGGTGGGCCATGTTGCTGCCCACCGCCACAACGCCCGGCACGCGGAGGTTCATCATGCCAGGCGTCATGATGAAGGCGGCTCCGCTCCCCGCGAAGCCGCTGATCACCCCCCCCACCAGGCCCAGCAGCACCAGCGCCAGGGCGTTGGCCCAGGTGAGGTGGATGAAGAGATCACCGAATAGCATGGGCATGTCGTCCCCCCTCCCCTTAATCCATCTTCAGCCACTTCATGGCCGAGGCGAGCAAGTTGCCGTACAGGAGCGAAACCACCGGCGCCAGCAGGGCCACCAGGAGCGAGGCGAGCCACGGGGCCGCCTTGTGGGCCTCCCCTCCCAGCACGCTCAGCAGCCCCTCCTGCCGAAAGAAGATGGCGCCGTAGATCAGCACGACGAGAATCCCCGCCGCCGCCGCCTTGAGCGCCTCCCCCTTTCCGAGGTGCAGCTTGGAGGGGAGATCCGCCGTGGAGAGGACCGGCGCCTTGACGTGGTCCGCCAGGAACATGGCCAGCTCCCGCGTCATGCGCGTTCGGGCCGCCGGCGACTTGTCCAGGAAAAGGTCGCCCACCACCACCAGGCTGTAGGGCACGCTGCGGCTGATGGCGCCCACGAGCCGCTCCCGGCCTCCCGCCACCATGTGGCCGCCTCCCGACCGTCCCTCCTGCACCAGCGCTTCGAGGGTCTGCTCGAAGGAGCGGTCCGCCGTACCGGCCGCGGTTTCGGGGAGGTCATCCTCCACACCGCCCGTGCCCGCCTTCAGGGCCGCCGCCGGAGCCACCTCCACCGGGACGACCTCGCCACCCTCGCCGCCGGCCCTGTACTGGAGTAGCTCCACCGCTGCCCCCCACCGCCGGGCCAGCTCGTTCACCTCACGGTAGGTTCCCGAATCGGGACGGAAAGCCTCTTGGATCCAGAGGATGTTGGTGCTGGCCATGGTGCAGCGGATCTCGCGGCACCCCGGCAGGTCGCCCAAAACCTCGGGGATGACGGGCGCGAGCTGCGCCTGCCTCGGGACGTAGGTGATGGTGAGCACTCCCTCGTTGGAGCGCACCGTGAGGTCGGCGTCGGCCGTGCGCTCGTCCAGGGCCAGCTTGATGCGGGCGCGGGCCCTGAGGAGGCGCTCCTGCATGGCCGCCTGGCTGGCGGGCGTGGGGCGGAAGTCGGGGAGCTCGGCGATGGTGCAGAGGGCCGCCGCCGCGTTCTCCAGGCTCAGCTTCTCCAGATTGACGACGAGGTCGTACTTCTGGAGATCCTCCATGTCCACGTCGTGGACGAAGCGGACCCAGGCCCGGATGTCCTCGTCCACGTCGCGGATGAACTTCTCCGCCTTCTCCCTCGGCAGCCGGAGCCGTTCCATGACGGTCTCCAGCCGGCGGGCGGGCTCGGGAACCACGCGCACCCTGAGAACGTGGCCCACACCCGGCAGCAGGTGGTGTCCCGCCCGGCCGTAGTAGACCAGGTTCCCAGCGGCCGCCTTCTCGCAGATGGTGGCCGTGGCCACGGCCAGATAGCGGTCCCTCAGCCGCACCATCCGCTCCTGGACGGCGGGCTTCTTCACCAGGGCCACCTCCAGCTTCCCCACCGGAATGCCGGATTCGTTGGCCCTGGCCACCACCTCCTCCCGGTCGAGGAAGGCATAGCCCAGCTTGCGCGCTAGCTCCTTCGCAAGCCTCTCTCCCCCTCCGAAGGGCACTCCCGAAACGAAGACGATCGGCATGGGTCCCCCCCCATGGTGTTCAGCAGGCGGTGCGCGAAAGAGTCCGCGCGACCTCAACGTTCCGTTGCGGCTTCCCCCCAAACCCCCTTGAAGAGGTTGTAACGCCTGTTTTCCCCTAAAGCAAGCGTGCGGACCCCGCCTCGCTCAGCTTCCGCCTTCTCCCCCATCGGGAACGACAAAGCCGTAGTTGCCCTTGAGGAACTGCTCCACGTACCAGTGCATGGCCTCCTCGCCGGTCATGTACATGTCGAGCTGGCTGGCGCAGGCCATGAGGCGGCCCAGCACATTGAGTTTGGCTTCGGTCTCCTCGGCCGGGGCCTTCTTGAGCCAGGCGTTCACCACATCGCCCCGCCGGTCCACCTGGAAGCCGTTCTTGCCGAGGCAGGCCTCCAGGAAGCAGGCCCGAAGGTTCCGGCGCCTCCGGGTGGCGCCCCCTCCCGCGAACCGGAACGAAATGTAGTTGTGGTTGGCCACTTCGGAGACGCAGGCGTCCACCAGGGTGAAGTGGTAAGCGAGCCGCGAGTTGAGGTTCATGTACTCGTCCGCCACCAGAAGGTAGCTCTTCTCCCCCAGGGCCCGCCTAGCGTCCCCGTGGGAGGCGAAGGAGCCGGCCAGCACGGAGGCGATCCCCCCCAGGCTGGCCGGCATGGACCGGCTCCAGGTGACCCGGGGGTGGCTGATGCCGGCCCAGAGGGCCCGAAAGGGGCGCGAGGTGATCTCCGCGGGCATCACCTGGCGCCGGGCCGGATTCTCCAGCGCCAGGCCGCCGCCGAGGTCCAGCACGTACAGGTTGACGGGGATGGGGGCGATCAGCTTCTTGGAGGCGTGGGGGCCGCTCTCGAAGGCCGTGTCGTGGATGGAGAACATGGCTTCGATCGCCTTCTCGTGGGCATAGCGCAGGACGTCGTGGGTGGACTTGCAGCCTCGGGGCCGAAAGTTGAAGGCCGCGGGATCGAGGAGGTTGAGGGTCAGCAGGCTGCGGCTGATGGGATCGCCGCCCTGGCCCCGGTAGCGCTCCGGCACCTCCGCCTCCATGAGCCTGCGCGGCCAGAGTTCGCCGGGGTAGAGCCGGGCTTGGACGGCGTCCAGGCTCACGAGGTCGCCGGGCCGGACCTTCTCGAAGAGCCCCTTCATGCCGAAGACCGACGGCACCTTGAACTCGCGCAGGAGGGCCGCGCCGTGGCCCGCCACGTTTCCCCACTCGGCCACCAGCCCCGCAAGGCGGGGCATGACCTTGACCACCTCCGGCGTGGGCCTGTGCAGCAAGAGGACGGCCCCCTCGGGCGTCCGGCCGAGGTCCTGAAGATCCAGGACCAGGTAAGCCGGGCCCGAACTCCGGCCGGGATAGATGGTCTGCCCGCCTTCGAGGAGGGGTTCGCCCTTGGCCCGGGCCCGCCCGCGGCCCGCCTCCTCCTCGGCGAGGGCGAGGGGACGCGCCTGGACGATCCAGACGCCTCCCTCCTCATCCAGCACCCACTCCACGTCCTGGGGCGAGTGGAAGTGCTCCTCGATGAGCACGCCCCAACGCGCCAGAATCTGGAGATCCTCGGTGTTCAGGCTGGGGGCCGCGCCCTCCGCCGGATCCACGGGCCGCCTCACGACCCCGCCCCGAGGGTCCGGCAGCAGGATTGCCTCCTTCTGGACGAGCCGCCGTTCCAGCACGGCGTGGGTCCGGCTCCGAGAGACCACGTAGAGGTCGGCCGAGGTGCGTCCGCTGGCCATGTCCAACCCCAGACCCCGGGTGGCGGTCACCCATAGCTGATTGCTCCTGGGATTCCTCGGATCCCGGGTGTAGAGGATTCCGGCCGCCTTCGCCCTGAGAGTCGGAAGGACGAGGACCGCCATGGGGCTGTCCACCTCGGAGAGGCCGGCGGTGAGGCGATAGAAGAGCGCCCGTTCGCTGAAACGGCTGGCCACGACGCGCTTGTAGGCTTCCACCAGTCCGTCGGCGGGAACGTTGATCAGGCTGAGGAATTGGCCGGCGAAGGTGCGGTCGCCGCCCTCCCCCACAGCGCTGGAGCGCACGGCGAGGCCCAAGCCGGTGCCGGCGAGCGCCTTCGCCCGCTCGGTGATGGCGACCTCCACGGCCCGCGGCACGGGAGCGGCCAGGATCTTCTCGGTGAGCGAGCGCGAGGCCTCGCGCAGGGCGTCCAGATCGGACGGGCCGAGCTCCCGGACCGCGTCCCGGATCTCCCTCCAGAGCGGCAGCCCGCAGAACTGGCGGTAGGCCTCGGTGGTGAGGACGTAGCCGTCGGGCACGGGCAGCCCCAGGCGGTTCTTGACCTCGCCGAGGGCCGCGGCCTTGCCCCCTACCTCCTGCTCGTGCGCCGCGTTCAGCTCGTTCAGCCAGGCGGAGAGCCTCCTCGGGACGAGCTCCTGCAGGCCCGCGATGTACGCCTCCACCTCCCGCCGTTGGGCCCGCACCGCCTCCGCGAGTACGGGCGAGGGCTTGCCCATCAGCCCCTCCAGGGTCGACACGATCTGCTCGGCCTTATCGCAGATCGCCCCCACCCGGGCACCCAGCACGTCCCGGCGCGGGGGCACGAACTGCAGGTCCTCCTGCAGGCCCGCCATCAGTTCCAGGCATTCGTTGTTGAGCGAGAGCACGGACCGGAAGCTCTGGTACTTGCTCCGGATCCGCTCCTCCGCGGAGGGCTCCTCCCCCGCCGCTCCCCGCCTCCCCGGCCGCCACACCTTCATGAGGCCATGCTCTCACCAAGGCGCGGCCATTGCCAGGGGCTCATGCGGAATTCGAATGGCGAATGGAAAAGAGGAAGCCACAGAGGCACCGAGGCACAAAGGATTGGGAATCGGGACGCTCGGCGCTCCCTGTCCCCCTGATTCCCCGTTTCCGTGTTTCCATCCCCTCAGTGCGCCATCACGCCCTTCTTGCCCAGGCGGGAGGCCACGAAGTCGATGCCGAAGCCGGCCAGGAGCGCGGCGAGCACCGCGAGGAGGCCGTAGAGCGAGCCGTGTTCGCGGGCGAGCCCGGCCATCCAGGCGGGGAAGCCCACCTCCTCGAGGACCAGTTCGGAGGAGGCCGTGGCCTCCACGGCCCCGCCGCGGCAGGCGGCCGCCTCGACCTTGTAGCTCCCCGGCGGTGCCTTCCTGGGCCAGTGGAACTCGAGCGAGTAAGGCACACCGGCCGGGCCGGCCGGGCCGAGCTTCACCGGGCCGGCCGCCTCCTGGTAGACGTTCTGGTTTTTCTTCATGGCCATGAAGTTGGCCCGGATGACCGGCTGGTCGAACTCCTTGGGCGAAACCCTCATCCCTTTGAGGATGGCGGCCTCGTCGAGTTGGAACTGATCCAGAACCGGCCGGCCGAGGAGCTCACGGGCCGGGCGCGTGCCGAAGGAGAGAAAGAGCGAGGGCGCGCCGGCGATGCGGACCTTGCCCCGGTTGATCCAGATGGGGCCCACGCGGGCCTTGCGATTGAGCTCCTCCTCGGCCTCCGGCCCCTTGACGGTCACCAGGATCTCCGTGCCGGCCGGAGCGGTGCCGGTCACGCGCACTTGGGCGCCGCTGTAAAAGGTCTCCAGCAGAATCCGCGAGGGAGACAGGGCCACGGTGAGAGCCTGGGCGGTCTGCGCCGGAGCGGGTTGCGTGGCACCCTGGCCCCGCGCGGGGGCCGCAGACCAGGCGAGGGAGAGGAGGATAAGTCCCGAAACGAACTGGCGCTTCATGGTCAGTGCCCTTTCGCGTAGGAGAGCAGGCTGGAGGGGGTCAACACGAGGCCGACGGCCATCTTCACCATGACGATCAGGACGATGGTGGCCAGCAGAATCTTGAGCTGGTCGCCCCTCAGGAGCTTGCCCACCCGGGCACCGATCTGCGCGCCGATGCTGGAGCCCACGGCCAGCAGGAGCGCCAAAACCAGGTCCACGGTGTGGTTGGTGTTGGCCTGCATGAAGGTGACGCCGGCGCACGTGAAGAGGATCTGGAAGAGGTCCGTCCCTACCGCCACGTGCATGGGCATGCGGAGGAGGTAGACCATCATGGGCACCATGATGAAGCCGCCGCCCACGCCCATGATGGCGGCCAGGATTCCCACGAAGGCGCACAGCAGGAAGGGGACGAAAATGGAGTGCTGGACGCCGGAACGCGGGAAGTTCACCTGCATGGGCAGCCGCCCCAGGAGGCTCTGGGTGGCGCCCGGCTTGTGGGGCTTGCGGGCCAATGCCCCGTGCCTGAGGCTCTGGAGGCTCTCTAGGAACATGTATCCGCCGACACCGCCGAGCACCACCACGTAGGTCAGCGTGATGACCAGGTCGGCGTTGCCCATGGCCCTGAGGGCCTTGATGATCCGGACACCGACGGCGGCTCCCGCCAGCCCCCCCACGAGCAGGATGCTGCCCAGCTTCACGTCCACGTTGCCCATTCGGAAGTGGGCCATTGCCCCCGAGGAGCTCGCCGCCACGATCTGGCAGGAGTCCGAGGCGGCCGCCACAGTGGGCGGTATGCCGATCATCATCAGGATGGGGGTGAGGAGAAACCCTCCGCCCACCCCGAACATCCCCGACAGGAAACCCACCAGGGCCCCGACCCCCACGAGGAGGAAGAGGTTGATCGAAACCCCCGCCACAGGAAGAAAGATGGACATGCCCCCCCCGAGACACTCTCAAATCGGCCGCCCGGCGGCCGCAAACCGGCGCGCCCCCGCGCGGCCGCCTCAGACGTCCAGGACCTGCACCAGGTCCGACATCTCCAACCGTTCCACTCCCGGCACCTTCCAGGCCACCTCGCGGATCTGCTCGAACTGGCCCTGGTTGCGCAGCTTGCCCCGGATGGTCACCACACCGCCGCGGGCGGAGACGTCCAGCTCCAGGTCCAGCGTCGCCGCGTTGCAGACGAGGTTGGCCCTCACCTTGCTCGCGAGGGCCAGGTCCTCCATGGCCGCCAGGGATTCGGGCGTCTCCGTGAAGCACTTGAGGTTGGCCATGGTGGTGATGGTCTCGCAGGCCTCCTGAATATCCATGTATTCGAGGTTCAACACCACGTCGTAGAGGGTGGGGTCCCCCCAGTTGACCCCGTACAGGTACTGGGTCCACTTCGCCCTGTCCTGGTCCATGCGCACCGTGTAGGCCATGGCCTCCGCGCGGTCGAGCTTGAGCCGGTCTTGGATCATGGCGAGGCGGAACTCCATGGGCGCGATGATCCTGGCCCGCAAGACGTGGCTCACGCCCCTGAGGAGCAGGTGGCCGGCGTGGCCGTGATAGACGGCCTTCCCGCCCCGCACCTCTTCCGTGAGGGCCGCTTGGATCAGCGTGAGGTAGACGTACTTTTTGTGTTTGAACCGGTCCCAGAAGGAGGGCGGCTTCTCCATGGCGTCGCGGAGCTCCTCTTGCGACGCCCCGTAGGCCGCGGCGCGCTCCACGATCACGTCCCGGTCGATGCAGCGGTAGCCCAGCCTGGTGGCCAGGCACTCCGCCAGGATCTTGCCGCCGGTGAATGAGCCACGGGATATGGTGATGACGGCCATTTTCCCCCCCCAACCTGTCTGAGTGAGACGGTTCCCAACCTTCCCGCTTCAATATATGGAGGGCCAAAGCGCCAAGTCAACCAGGCGCGGAAGCCGTCCGGCCCCTTCGTTGATTTCACCCTCCCGGCGTGGTACACAAGCTCTCCCGAGCCGCGGCGGGGCCCGGTGCAGGAGAGGAAGGGACGGCCATGCCGGGAGGAAAAGTCTATCTAGTGGGCGCCGGGCCCGGCCACCCGGAGCTGCTCACGCTCAAGGCCGCCGAACTCCTCCGCACGGCGGACGTGGTGGTGTACGACCGGCTCATCCAGGAGGAGGTTCTCGCGCTCGCCAAACCCTCCGCCGAGCGGCTCTACATGGGCAAGCCGGTGGGCAAGCACGACTCCCGGCAGGAGGAGATCCACGAGCTCCTCGTCCGGAAGGCCCGGGAGGGCAAGATGGTAGTCCGCCTCAAGGGCGGAGACCCCTTTGTGTTCGGCCGCGGAGGGGAAGAGGCGGAGTACCTGGCGGACCACGGCGTCCCCTTCGAGGTGATTCCCGGCGTCTCCTCGGCCCTGGCCGCCCCCTTGAGCGCCGGTATCGCCGTCACCCACCGGGACGCCGCCTCCTGCGTGGCCATCGTGACGGGGCACGAGGCCAAGGAGGAGGAGAGCCGCCTCGATTGGGGGGCCCTCAGCAAGCTGGAGACGCTGGTCTTTCTGATGGGTGTCCACAACGTGGGCCGGATCGCCAAGCGCCTCATGGATCACGGGCGCTCCCCCGAGACCCCCGCCGCCATGATCCAGATGGCCTTCTGGCACGACGAGCACGTGGTGGTGGGAACCCTCGCCACCATCGCCTCGGAGGTGGAGCGCAGCGGCATTCGCCCGCCGGCCACACTCGTGGTGGGCGAGGTGGTCCGGCTCCGCGAGAAGCTCAAGGACGCCAGCCGCGACCTGAGGCGCCGCGCCAACGGAAGTTCGCGCTTCGAACCCGCCCCGGCCCCCGATCAGCTCCTCCGTCTCTCCACAGCGGGCCTGGGCAGCCAGGTCCTCGGATTCGCCCTGGAGACCGGCCTGTTCGACCTCCTGGAAAACCCGCACAGCGCCAAGGAAGCGGCGGGCGCCCTGGGGCTCGACCCCTCCGCCACGAGGGAGATACTGGACGTCCTCGTGGCCTTGGGGGTGCTCGAAGCGGCGGAGGGAGGATACCGGAACCTCGAACTGGCCACCCGCTACCTGAGGGCCGATTCTCCGCAGAGTCTGCGATCGGCCCTGCTGTTCCAGACGAGCCAGTCCTCCAGTTGGAGGACCCTCGCCCGATACGCCCGCGAGGGCCGGCGCGACTTCGTCCCGATGGGCGACGACCGCGCCCACGCGGAATCCTGCGAGGCGCTGGCAACCTTCGCCGCCCCCGCCGTGGCCGAGCGGCTGGCCTTGGGTGGCCGAAGCCCGGTCCTGGTCCTCGGATGGGGCTCGGAGGCCTACCGCGCCGCGCTAGCCGTCCGCTGGCCCGGGATCGAGGTGGTGGCGCGCAATCCCTTCGAAGGGAAAGACCAGGCTCTCAAGCTCCTGAGCCCAGTGCCCCGGGGCACCGGCCCGTTCGGCGCCGCTATTCTGTCGGGCCTGCTGGCCTCCTGCGACCGGGGGCAGGTCCAGATCCTGCTGGAACAAGCGGCGGCCGCTCTCCTGCCCGGAGGCCTGCTCGTCCTCCACGATGCCTTTCTCCCGGTGAGCGTGCTGCCTCCGCCCGAGGTGGTGCTGGGAGCCCTCGGCCGGCACATTACCCGCGGCGGCTGCCGCACCTGGTCCATCGCCCGCCTGACCGAAACCCTCCAGGCGCTGGGCTTGAACGAGATCCAGAGCACGCCCCTCCCGGCCGGAACGGTCCTCGTGACGGCGAAGAAGGGGTAGCGCAGAATTCGGAATTCGGAATTCGGAAAAACGGAATGACCACAGAGACACAGAGGCACAGAGGGATTTCGGATTTGGGGAAAATTTACCACCAAGACTCTAAGGCACGAAGGATACGACAAGGGGACCCTTTCCCTCATCGCTCATCTATCATCCATCATCCAGCGCCCCCCTCCACCCTCCACCCACCGAAGGCTGAAGGGAACCCTTCCATGACGGCTCTTCTTTCTCTTGCTTTTCTTTGCCTCTCACTTCTCACTTCTCACTCCTCACTTCCATGAGCTACCTCGTCAACCTCTCGATCGAAGGCAGGAAGGCCTTGGTGGTGGGTGCCGGCGCCGTGGCTTTGCGCAAGGTGGAGGGCCTGCTCGCCGCTGGAGCGCTCGTCACCGTAGTGGCCCCCAACGCCTGCGAGGCCATCCGGCGGCTGGCCCGGGAGGGGCGCGTGGCTTTACTGGATAAGCCCTATGAGGCGGGCGACCTCGCGGAGGTCTCCCTGGTGATCGCGGCCACCGACGATGAGGCCGTCAACGCCGCAGTCTCCGTGGCGGCTCAGGAAGCGGGGCTCCTCGTCAACGTCGTGGACCGGCCCGCCCTCTGCACCTTCACGCTCCCCGCCGTGGTCCGCCGTGGCGACCTCACCCTCGCCGTCGCCACCGAGGGGCGCTGCCCCGCCTTCGCCAGGGCACTGCGCGAGGAGCTGGAGGAGCGGTACGGCGACATTTACGGGGAGGCGCTGGAGTTCATGGGACGGTTGAGGGATACCATGCTCTCCGAGGGTTGGGATAGCGCCCGCATCCAAAAGGTTCTCGCGGATCTCTACGCCGATGGCATCGTGGCGCTCATCCGATCGGGCGATGCCCAAGCTCTCGCCGCCTTCCTCCGCCACCACCTCGGCCCCGGATTCCCGCTGCCCTGCTGACACCGCAAGGGCGGGCCCGCTGGCCCGCCCTGCACAAGCGGTGAACCCTAGGAACGCCTAACCCCGCGTGAGCTCCGGCTTGTAGGTGAGCCTGGGGTTCCTCGCGGCGGCGACTTCGTCGAGGCGGCGGCGGTAGGCGGTATGGGGGGCCGACTTGACGAGGCCGGGCCGCTCCCTGGCTTCCTCCAGGATGGCGCGGACGGCCTCCACGAAGCGGTCCAGCTCCTCCATGGGCTCCGTCTCCGTGGGCTCGATCATGAGGGCCCCGTGGACGATGAGGGGGAAATAGACCGTGGGCGGGTGGAAGCCGTAGTCGATGAGCCGCTTGGCCAGATCCAGCGTGGTGACCCCGTTGGGCAGATCGCGGTCGCAGAAGACCACCTCGTGGAGCGTGGGGCCTTCGAAGCCCAGCTTCAGGAGGGGCAGGAGCCGCGCCCGGAGATAATTGGCGTTGAGAACGGCCAGCTCGGAGGCACGCTTCAGCCCTTCGCCGCCCAGGGTCTCGATGTAGGCGAGGGCGCGCACGAGGACGAGGAAGTTGCCGAAAAAGGCCTGCACTTTGCCGATGCTCTTGGGGCGGTCGTGGTCCCAGACGTAGCGGCCCTCCCGCTGCACGAGCACGGGCCTGGGCAGGAAGGGCTCGAGGCGGGCCTTGCAGACCACCGGCCCGGCCCCCGGGCCTCCGCCGCCGTGCGGGGTGGAGAAGGTCTTGTGGAGGTTGATGTGCATCACGTCGGCGCCCCAGTCGCCGGGGCGGGTGATCCCCATCAGGGCATTCAGATTGGCGCCGTCCACGTAAACCAGCGAGCCGTTGGCGTGCAGGAGGCGGCAGATCTCGGCGATGTTCTTCTCGAAGATGCCCAGCGTGTTGGGCACCGTGAGCATGATGCCGGCCACGTCGGGGCGCATCCGGGCCTTCAAGGCTTCGAGGTCCACGCAGCCGTCGGGGCCGCTCTTGATCTCCTCCACCTCGTAGCCGGCGAAGTGGGCGCTCGCGGGGTTGGTGCCGTGGGCCGAGTCGGGGATGAGCATGATCCGGCGCGCGTCGCCCTTGTCCTCCAGGGAGGCGCGGATGAGCTGGATGCCCGTGAACTCCCCTTGCGCGCCGGCCGAGGGCTGGAGGGTGCAGGCGTCCATGCCCGAGACGGCGCAGAGGTGGCGCTGGAGGGTGGCCATCAGCTCCAGGGCGCCCTGGGTCAGGGACTCGGGCTGCATGGGATGGAGGCGCGCGAAACCTTCGAGCCGGGCCACCTCCTCGTTGACCTTGGGGTTGTACTTCATGGTGCAGGAGCCGAGCGGGTAGAGCCCCATGTCCACGGCGTAGTTGTAGGTGGAGAGGCGCGTGAAGTGCCGGACCACGTCCACCTCGCTCAGTTCGGGCAGGAGCGCCGGGGCCTCGCTCCGGGCCAGCGGGCCCAGGAGGGAGACGGGATCGGCCGCGGGCACGTCGCAGACGGGCAGCGAGGCACCGGTGCGCCCCGGGTGGTCCTTCTCGAAGATCAGCTTCTCCTCGATGGCTCGGCTCATGAGAGGCCTCCCAGGACATCCGCCATCCGGTCGCAGGCCGCCTTGCTCACACGTTCGGTGGCGCAGAGGAGATGGCCCCCCGCCAGCTCGGGATAGTCGCGCGACAGGTCGTAGCCGCCCAGGAGGCCCGCCGCGTAGGCGGCTTCGCTGGCCTTGGGGCCCTCCGCGCGAAGCCCCACGGCGAACTCGTTGAAAGTGGGCGCCGAGAAGAGGGGCCTCACGCCCTTCTCACCGAGCTTCGCCTTGAGGTACTCGGCCTTGCTCAGGTTCTGGATGGCCAGCTCCCTCAACCCCTTCCGGCCTACCAGCGACAGGTAGATGGTGGCGGCCAGCATGCAGAGCCCCTCGTTGGTGCAGATGTTGGAGGTGGCCTTTTCGCGCCGGATGTGCTGCTCGCGGGTGGTGAGGGTGAGCACGAAGCCCCGCCGCCCGTCGGCGTCCACGGTCTGGCCGCAGATGCGGCCCGGAAGCTGGCGCATGTGCTGGGTTCGGGTGGTCATGAAGCCGAGGTAGGGCCCGCCGTAGCCCAGCGGGAGGCCGAAGGAGCGCGCCTCGCCGCAGACGATGTCGGCGCCCTGGCGGCCGGGAGGCTCCAGGAGGGCCAGGGAGAGCGCCTCGCTCACCACGACCCCCAACAAGGGGCGGCGCTCCTGCGGCAGGACCGAGGCGACGGCTCTCACGTCCTCCACCACGCCGAAAAAGTTGGGCTGGCCCGCCAGCACGGCGCAGACCTCCGCGTCGAGAAGGCCCTTCAGCGCGCCGAGATCCAGCCGGCCGTCCGGTCCGAAGGGGATCTCCTCAACCGTGAGGCCGATGTGCCTGAGGTAGGTGCGCAGGACCTCGCGGTAGGCGGGATGGAGGGAGCGCGCCACGAGCACGCGCCGCCCCTTGTGGATGCGGTGGGCCATGAGGGCCGCCTCGGCGGTGGCCGAGCCGCCGTCGTAGAGGGAGGCGTTGGAGACATCCATCCCCGTGAGATCGGCCATCATGGTCTGGAACTCGAAGATGGCCTGGAGGGTCCCCTGGGCCAGCTCGGGCTGGTAGGGGGTGTAGGCCGTGTAGAACTCACTGCGCAAAAGGAGCTGGTCCACCGCCGCGGGGGCGTAGTGGTCGTAAGCGCCCGCGCCGAGGAAGCAGGGGCGGCAGGTGGCGGAGCTGTTGCGGATGGAGCGGCTCACGAACCGCTCCCGCAACTCCGGCTCCGGAACGGCGGGGGGCACGGCGAGCGGCTCCTTGAGCCGCACCTCGGAGGGAATGGAGGCGAAGAGATCCCCCACCCCCTTCACGCCGGCCGCGGCGAGCAGGGCTCGGACGTCCTCATCACTGCACGGGAAATAGCGCATGGGAGATCCTCAGTGGCTGACTTCGGCGACGTACTTCTCGTAGGCCGCCGCGTCCATGAGCCCGCCCAGGGCCCCCGGATCGGAGAGAGTCATTTTCAGGATCCACCCCTTGCCGTAGGGATCCTGGTTCAAGAGCTCGGGATGGTCGGCGAGCTCGGGGTTCACCTCGGCCACCGTGCCGGAGAGGGGAGCGTTCACCTCGGAGACCGCCTTCACGCTCTCCACGCTGCCCATGGGGCTGCCGGCGCTGAGCGGGGTGCCGGGCGCCGGAGCCTCCACGAAGACGATATCCCCCAGCTCGTGCTGGGCGAAGTCCGTGATCCCCACCGTTCCCTTGTTTCCCTCTACCCGGATCCACTCGTGGGTCTGGGTGTACTTCAGATCGCTCGGGTTGCTCATGGGTCCCTCCGCTCGCTTGGACGGCAGCGCGCTGGGCGCCGCACTGGATTTCCACTCGGTGATGCAGGGAAGGGAAGATGCCCGCCGGTCTCCCTTCCCTATCCTTTGGGCCGCTTGTAGAAGGGCTTGGGAACCACCTTCGCCGGCACGCGTTTGCCCCGGATGTCCACTTCGAACAGCGACCCCGCCTCGGCGAGGGCTGTGGGCAGGTAGGCCATGCCCAGCGGCTTTTTCAGGAAAGGGGCCAGGGTGCCACTCGTCACATGTCCCACCTTCTCGGAACCGGCGTAGCAGTCGTGGCCGTGGCGGGGGATGCCCCTGTCCAGGAGTTCGAAGGCCACCAGCTTGCGCCCCACGCCCTCCGCCTTCTGGCGCTCCAGGAGGGCCCGGCCGTTGAAGTCGCCGGGCTTGTTGAGCTTAAGGATCCAGGCCAGGTCGGCCTCCAGCACCGTGGTCGTGTCGTCGATGTCGTTGCCGTAGAGGGCCATGCAGGCCTCCAGGCGGAGGGTATCCCTGGCGCCCAGGCCGGCGGGGACGAGCCCCTCCCCCCTGCCCGCCTCCAGGAGTGCCCGCCAGAGGGCCGGCGCCAGAGCGGGAGAGCAGTAAATCTCGAAGCCGTCTTCGCCCGTGTAGCCCGTGCGGGCCACCAGGCAGCGCTCGCCCAACAGGGTGCCATAGCCGTACCAGTAATATTTGATGGGCGCCAACTCCAGGCCCTTCACGAAGGGCTGGAGGATGGCCAGCGCCTTGGGCCCCTGGATGGCGATCTGGGCGGTCTCCGGGCTGCGGTTCGTCACCTTGGCGTCGAAGCGCCCCGCCTGCGAGAGGATCCAGGCATAGTCCTTATCGGTGTTGGAGGCGTTCACCACGAGCAGGAAGCGGTTCTCCCCGTCGTTGTGGACGAGCATATCGTCCACGAAGCAGCCCTGGGGGGTCAGGAGTCCGCTGTACTGGATCTGTCCCACGGCCAGCTTGGATGCATCGTTGCTCGACAGGAACTGCACCAGCTCCAGGGCCTCTCTCCCCTCGATCCAGATCTCCCCCATGTGGCTGACGTCGAACAGGCCGGCCCGGGTTCGGACGGCGGCGTGCTCCTCCAGGATGGAGGTGTACTGCACCGGCATGTCCCACCCGCCGAAATCCACCATCTTGGCGCCGAGGGCACGGTGTTCGCCATTCAATGGAGTCTTTTTCAACTCGGCCATGGTTCCCTCCGTAAGCACCCCATCTTAGGACCGAACGGGAGGAGGGTCAATTGAAGGTGAGTACCCCAATGGAAGGCGAAAGGACAGTGCAAATCCCTATGGATCGTCATGGCTGTCCGAAACATTTTCAGCTCGCGTGTGTGCGTCTTGCCTTCCGGAGCGAAGCGAAGGAAGGCGCGTCCCGGCGCGTCGCGCTGTGGCGCTCCCCCCGGGGGGGGGGGGGGGCCCCCCCCCC
>Ga0078972_1008919_pt1 | contig 20347 bp, 17 predicted proteins | sample YelNatPaOPGAMG01_FD_67568 | JGI IMG/M metagenome (GOLD analysis project Ga0078972, IMG submission 67568) | Hot spring thermophilic microbial communities from Obsidian Pool, Yellowstone National Park, USA - OP-RAMG-01 (SPADES assembly) (version 2) | ecosystem: Environmental > Aquatic > Thermal...
CCTCGGCCCCCACCTGCCCCCGCTAGGCTGAAGCCCCGCGCCGCGATTCCCGACCCCACCCCCTCCACTAACCTTTCCGCTCTCGAACCGGAAGCTCTTTCGTTCAACGCTTACGTTAAACTACATTCCTTTCCGTCCAAATTCCCTCTTTCCGCCGGGAATCGGGAAAGGGTTTCCGCGAACCCACACACGTGTCGGGAGAGAGTACGGGTGAGCTTTCATGAACTTCGAAGTTAGCGGAGGAAAGGTTTATAAGGGTGCAAGCTGCCAGAGCCTCGGCTGCAACTGGGAAAGAATTGAAAGGACGGTTCGATGGATCTTCGGCTGCCCGAGCGCGTCTACGCTGCAACTGGGAAAGAATTGAAAGACGAGAGCATAGTTCATCTGGAGCGCGCTCGTCCCGACGAGCTGCAACTGGGAAAGAATTGAAAGTCAGCCGCTCTCTCAGAAAGGCGGCGAACTTCGTGCCAACCTCCTTGCCCAGCTGCAACTGGGAAAGAATTGAAAGTCACCATACAGGCCCCACCCTCGCCGCCGGATTAACGGCTGCAACTGGGAAAGAATTGAAAGATAATAGCGGGCTCTATGACTCTAGCGGAATGCTCGCGCTGCAACTGGGAAAGAATTGAAAGTTATTGAGGCTGTAGCAAAGGCTTTTGGTGTACCTGCGGACGAGCTTAAGCTGCAACTGGGAAAGAATTGAAAGCTTTTTTCGGCGCGGCGAAGCGATAGTAACATCTATCACGCTGCAACTGGGAAAGAATTGAAAGACCAGATCCTCGACGACATCGAGGAGAGAGTCAGGCGGCTGCAACTGGGAAAGAATTGAAAGACCTGATGCTGCACTCGTCGTAGACCTCGCTGTAGGGGAGGCTGCAACTGGGAAAGAATTGAAAGGATGAATGGGCGCGCCGCTTCACAGACGCACTATCGAACATGAAGTGCTGCAACTGGGAAAGAATTGAAAGTTTTCGTTTTCGTGAACCGGCTGCCCAAGTTTAGGAAGGTGCTGCAACTGGGAAAGAATTGAAAGGCTCGTTCATCCACGAGTACGTGGTCACTCCCGAGGAGCTCAGGCTGCAACTGGGAAAGAATTGAAAGTCAGCGCCTTGAGCACAGCTGTGCGCAAGCGCATAGCGATAGCTGCAACTGGGAAAGAATTGAAAGATTACCGGCCCGGGTGGGACCGGTTCGGCTCGTAAGCCGGCTGCAACTGGGAAAGAATTGAAAGTGTGTTATAAAGATTACTTTCACCCCCCGTCTTCGTGCGCTGCAACTGGCTGCAACTGGGAAAGAATTGAAAGGTGGGGGACCCAGCGCTGGCAGCTGCTGGGCTGCCGGCCTGGCTGCAACTGGGAAAGAATTGAAAGTCGGTAAAACTTATGAACCGCGCACTCCCTCTACGTTCCGGTGGCTGCAACTGGGAAAGAATTGAAAGCTCCCTAGACCGTTAGGACCACGCGTGGTTTCCCTGAGCTTGCTGCAACTGGGAAAGAATTGAAAGGCGCCGGCGGCGGGCGCCTCCAAGGGCGCCGGCGCCTCGGGCTGCAACTGGGAAAGAATTGAAAGCACGCGCTAGCGTGCTCGAAGGCTTCAAGCTCGGCGCGCGCTGCAACTGGGAAAGAATTGAAAGGCTACGTGGTCGCTGGAAATGTAGTAGTGTTTGTTGTTCGTGCTGCAACTGGGAAAGAATTGAAAGAGCCCCAGCGGCCGCCCAGCGGCTCGGCGGCTGGAGGGGGGGCTGCAACTGGGAAAGAATTGAAAGTACCCTGCGCCACATGAACTCACCGAGACGCGAAGCATGCTGCAACTGGGAAAGAATTGAAAGGGTCTTCCGCTCGACCCCCGGGCCAGGGGTCTCATCTTCTGCAGTTGCCGCAGCTGCAACTGGGAAAGAATTGAAAGCTTCTCTCTGCCCAGGCCTCGGTGTAATGGGTCACTCCAATCCCGGCTGCAACTGGGAAAGAATTGAAAGGCGCCTCCTGCACCTCGAAGCGCAGCTCCGGCTTCAGGAGGCTGCAACTGGGAAAGAATTGAAAGCCAAGCCGCCGAGGCGCGGCGAGTGCTCCGTCTGCACCGGGCTGCAACTGGGAAAGAATTGAAAGTCCAGTAGAGCGTGACCTTCCGCACGGTGACAGCGTCCCGCTGCAACTGGGAAAGAATTGAAAGCTACTTGATCGCGCACGAGCTGGTACACTTGAAGCTTCGGCTGCAACTGGGAAAGAATTGAAAGAGACCGTAAACCATTTCTATGCGTAACTTCTCTGCTGTTTGCTCCGGGCAGCAACCGGGGAAATAGGGGCTGCGGGCGGTGATGCGCTGTTCGCGCGTCGGGCGCTGCTTTCCGCGAGCCTTTTTAGCGGGGGTCGCGGGGGTTGCGCGTGAGCGTGGAGTGGGCTGAGCTGGCTTACCCGGACTTGGCGGCCGCCGACCGGGAGAGGACGGTGGTGGTGCTGCCCGTGGGCTCGCTGGAGGTCCACGGGCCCCACCTGCCCTTGGGGTTGGACGCGCTCGTCGTCCACAGGGTCGCCGTGGAGGCTGCGAGGAGGTCGCCGCCCGCTATCGTGCTCCCGCCCCTCTTCTACGCGTACGTGCCCGAGAACCGGCACTTCCCGGGCGCGATCTCGCTAAGCGGCTTCACCTTCCTCAAGCTGCTCGAGGAGGTGTGCGACGAGGTTTACAGGAACGGGTTCAAGCGGATCCTCATCCTCAACGGGCACGGGGGCAACCGGAGGCCTCTCTCTTTCTTCGTGAGGGAGATGCAGGAGAGGGGGAAGCGCTACCTCCTCTACGTCGCTGTCGAGCCGATGGAAGGGCTCGAGAAGGTGATCGAAGAGATTAGGGAGACGTGGCCCGTGGGTCACGCTTGCGAACTTGAAACGAGCTTAGCTCTCTACCTTTTCCCCCACCTTTGCAAGATTGAGCGCGTGAAGGGGCCTGCAAAGCTGGGTCCAGAGCACGTTGTCGAGGGCGCGCAGACAATGGCTGATTGGGTCAGCTACGCGATTGAAGGTTACATCGGAGACCCTAAAGCTGCGACACCAGAGAAGGGGCGTAAACTCTTTGACGCTTGGGTTCAAAAAGTAGCTGAGCTGATTGAAAGAATCAGAGGAGACGAACTCTACGAGAGCGTTCTCAACGACTTCTACGCGAAAGCCAACTACAGCAGTAAAACAAGAACACAATGAGCACAGCTGTTTAGAAAAAGGCGCTGAACACGATCAACAGGAAGCAGTAGCATTACTGGGTACTTAGCGCGCTGACAAACAGCTACAAGCTGAATCAAGGTTTGAACTTTATGTCGTTTTCTATTGTGAAGGTTCCGGTGAGCTTTATGTTTCTCGAGGAGGCTCCGACCCTAACCTCGTAGACCCCCTTCTCCACGAGCCAGACGCCCTCGCTCTCGTCGAAGCTCGCGAGGTCCTTGACGTTGATCGCGAGCTCGATCCTCTCGCTCTCGCCGGGCTTGAGCAGCCTCGTCTTCTTGAACGCCTTCAGCTCCTGGAAGGGCTTGTCCAGCTTGCCCTTCGGGGCCCTAACGTACACTTGCGCGACCTCCTTACCCGGGTATCCGCCCACATTGACAACCTCGAAGGACACCCTCACCTTGTCGCCCACCCTCTCCACAGTGAGGTTCCCGTACTCGAACTTCGTGTAGCTCAACCCGAAGCCGAACTCGTAGGCAGGCTCAACACCATACGTATCGTAGTACCGGTAGCCCACGTAAACCCCCTCGCAGTACTTCACAACCCTCGGGTTCTCAGGCGGGGTACCGGGGTAGCACTCGGGCGACTTCGCAACAGGCACGTCGGGCCAATCCCTCGGGAACGTAGTCGGAAGCTTACCAGACGGGTTGATCCTACCGACAAGCGCGTCTGCGGCTATGCGGCCTGTCTCCTGGCCTGCCTGCCATACGAGAAGGATTGCGTTTACATCATCTCTCCAGCTGGCAACCTCGATTGGAGCTCCGATGTTAAGGATCATTATTACATTCTTGCCGAGCGCATGGAAAGCCGAGCAGACTTTCTTTAGGAGTGCGCGCTCGTCGCTGGCTAGGTAGAAGTCTCCCTCGGTTGGCAGCCTGTCTGCTCCCTCTCCAGATACCCTTGCTATTACGAAGATCGCTGCATCGTTGCGTTCCGCTACCTTATTCACCATCTCTGTGTCGAGAAAGTCTTCAGGCAACCGAGGCTTTATGGGCTGGCCGAAGAACTCTTTCGGCTTGTAAGCGTCTAGCTTCCGCATCTCCTGCACATACTTCTGGTACATTTCTGCAAGCTCCCCGTCTACCTTCAAGCCGCTTTCCCTCAACCCCTCGAGTATCGATACAACGTACCTGGGGTAGGTCCAACCGCTCCCCGTACCCCCTCTGACAGTCTCGATTTGGCCTGTGCCGAAGACGGCGACGCGCGCGCCTTCTTTTAGCGGGAGGGCGCCGTTATTCTTGAGGAGGACAACACCTTCAGATGCAGCTTCATACGCAAGCCCTGCGTGGGCCTCAAGATCCGGCTGGTTCGAATACCTGTATCCTCTTAAAGCGGGGGTTTTAGCGAGGAATTTGAGGACGCGCTTTACACTCGCGTCGAGTACGCGCTCGTCCAATTCCCCCCTCTTTACAGCGTTCACCAGCTCCTCTACTTCGTCTTTCCTATTCGGGTTGATCTGATACGCTTTCCCAGGCATTATCAGGTCGTTTCCAGCCTTAACCTGCTCGACCGGGTTATCTCCAGCAAACCAGTCGGTCATTACGATCCCGTTGAAGCCCCACTCCTCCCTCAGCACCTTCGTGAGAAGCCACTCGCTCTGCGAGCAGTACTTCCCGTTCAGCTTGTTGTAAGCGCTCATAACCGCCCAGGGCTTCGCCTCCTTCACGACGATCTCGAAAGGCTTAAGATAGATCTCCCGCAAAGCCCTCTCCGAAACGATCGTATCGATGAAGAACCTGTTGGTCTCCTGCTCGTTCGCTGCAAAGTGCTTCGGCGTAGCACCGACACCAGCAGATTGCACACCCCTCACGTAGGCGGCTGCAAACAACCCCGAAAGCAAAGGATCTTCAGAGAAGTACTCGAAGTTCCTACCGCAGAGCGGGTGGCGATGAATGTTAACACCGGGAGCTAAAAGAACGTCAACACCGTACTCTCTCGCCTCCTCGCCGATCGCCCTCCCAACCCTCTCCACAAGCTCCAAATTCCACGTCGAAGCGAGCATCACGGCAACCGGGAACGCTGTGGCATGGTAGGTTCTGGCATCACCCTCTCTAACGGGGCTGATTCTAACTCCCGCGGGACCGTCAGCCATGACGACCGAAGGTATACCAAGCCTCTCGATCGCGTGAGTGGCACCGGCGGCACCGTGAACCCTCGAATGCGGGTTGCCAAACAAGCCCGGCATCCCTATTCCAACGAGCAACTTGGCTTTCTCCTCTAGAGTCATCTGAGAAACGATACTTTCAACGTCAAACTCGCTCATTCCGCCTCAGATAGACGGCGCGCTACACGTAAAAATGGGTGTCGCAGCCTCCTCCCAAAGCTACCAACGTTAAGTATCTGGCCCTGTTCGACTTTCCAGAGCAGCTTTGGGAAGCGCTCTCTCCTCTCTCGCGACGCTGACCGGCGGGCGGGCTCGGAGGTTAAGGGTAAAGGACTCTTCTCTCCCCTCTCGAGTGGAGGATGAGCTCGCCCACCTCCCTCATCGCCAGCTTGTGGTACAGCTCCAGCGTCTCGAGAGTCGTCCTCACCCGCTTGTCCACTTCCAGCAGGAGCGCGTTGTAGCAGCGCCTCCCCCCGTAGAGGAGGGCGAGGTGAGCCAGAACCGTCTGCACGATCCCGGGAACGGGGTTCGCAAACCTGCTGCCGCCGGCAAGCCGGGACAGCTCGCGGGCCACGACGTCAACCCTCACCGGGTCGTCGCCGGCCGCGAAGACCGCGTAGGTGGTGTAGACGGGAGGGTAGCTCCTCAAAGCCTTCAGCAGAGATTTGACGCGTGCGCCGAAATCCAGCCGCTCCGCCGCCCGCTCGAAGGCTCTCGCTAGCTCTCCTTCGAGCTCCTCGTCGCGCGAGCGGAGGAGCAGGTCGGTGATGCCCGTGGAGACACGCTCGAGCGTGAGAACTAGGGGAGAGGTGAAGCCGGCGCCCAATCCGGCAGCAGCGATTATCTTGGAATCCGGAACGGCGCTCCTCGCCTCTTCGAACAGCTCGAGCACGCGGGGATCCAAACCCTCCTTGACCAGCGCTCTCACGCCGTTGAGCGCTTGGGACGGCCTCCTCCTCAGCAGCCTCCACAGCTCTATAACCTTCCCCTTCAGCTCGGGCTCGCAGCCGGAGAGCAGAGAAGCCAGCTGGGCTAGCAGAAGCTCCTCCTTCAAAACTGTCGAGCGGGAATCCTTGCTAACCCCCGCTACAACAGCGCCGTTTTCGAGCGCTCTCGAGAGTAGCTCGCTGTAAGCTTCCACGTACTCCAGCATGAAGTCCTCCCTACCCTCCACCTCCAGCTCGCGGATCACGTGGATCATCCTCCCGTAGAGCGAGCCGTCGATCAGCAGCAGGTCCGCGCCCTCCTCCAGCGCCTCGAGCGCCGCCAGGTGCTCGACGTGCTCCCTCACCAGCCGCTTGAAGTCCTCGTAGTCCCTCAGGTCCCGCGGGAAGAGCGCGTCCAACCTCAGCTTCCTCACCTCCCTCCCTCCCGCCTCGAGCGCCATCGCCCGCGTCACCAGCAGGACGCCCCCGCCCGAAACCTCGATCTCATCGCTCCCGCTGTCTACCGCGTAAACCCGCTCGAAGTGCTTGCCGGCGGCGATCCCGGCGACCCACACCTTCCTCAAGAGGTCGGCGTAGCGCCCGGCTAGGGTCTCACCACCCCCGATGACCTTGAGCACTTCGCTTCTCTTCCTACGCACTTCCTCGACAAAGAGGTCGGCGAAGCGCGGCACAACTCTAGCCGGCACGCGAGGGTATTATAGCTTCCCCGATCAAAAGCGAAAGTAAAGAGTCGGCAGCCGAGATCGAGGCGGCGCACACGGGTGCTTGCTGTTTAGCCTCCAAAACAGCGCGCGCGGCCCCCCGTGGCTTACGCCGACCACGCCGCTCTAGCTTACGAGCGAGCCATCGCGGCCTTCCGGGCGGCTTTGGAGGAGGCCTACGAGCTGGTGAAGCCGAGAGCGGTCGTGGTCGTCAACTTCGCGGAGCTGGCTGAGCTGCTCGCCTCAAAGGGTGTGGTGGTCGCGGCTGTGAGGTGCCCCTACTGCGGCGGCAGTGTCGAGCTGCCGAAAGAGGGAGAGACGACGAAGTGCCCCTACTGCGGGACCACGCTGAAAGCGGTTGACCTCTACAAAACTCTCAAGGAGATCATCAGAGGCTTGTGAGCGCGCTGAAGAGCGCGTTCGAGCTCGCGGTTACGCGCTCGGCAAGCTGAAAAACCTGCAGTGCTCGCCGCTGACATTTAGTGATTCCTTCAAGTTGTTGGAGAAAAGCTTATTGAGAGTTGGGGCGAAGGGCGGTGGATGGCTGCGACCTCTTCGAGCGGCAGGGAAATCCTGCTGGGTGAGATCCGGAGTGGGTTGAGGGCGTTCTGCCTCGAGAGGTGGCAGAGCCTCCACGAGAACTACGCGAGGGTGAACTTGAGCGACAGCGGTGTAGCCTCTCTCGCGCTCGCCGAGCTCGAGGAGCTGGGGCTGGATCTCGGCGGGTTGAGAGAGCTCGAGCTGGGTTACGGGTGGACCAGGGGCTCGCCCGAGCTGAGAAGCAGGATCTCGGAGCTGTACAGCGGGGAGGTGGGGGAGGGCGAGATCCTCGTGACTGCGGGCTCGGCTGAGGCGAACCTCGCGGCGGCGGTGAGCCTCGTCGAGGAGGGCGACCTGGTGGGCGTGGACATCCCGAACTACATGCAGGTGCCGGGGCTGGTCCGCTTCCTGGGGGCGAGGGTCCGCGAGCTCAAGCACACTCATCCTTCCTGGCGCTTCCCCGTGGGGGAGGCTGTGAGGTTCATCGAGGAGGAGAAGCCCAAGGTCGTGTTCGTGTGCAACCCCAACAACCCCACCGCGACCGTGCTGCGGGAGAGCGAGGTGGAGGAGCTGGCTGAAGCCGCGAGGAGGGCTGGCACCCTGCTCGTGTTCGACGAGGTGTACTGGGGGTCTGAGCAGGGCGGGGACCGGCCCAGCGCCCTCGAGATCGCAGGGAAGGACGTCGCGCTGTCGGTGTGCGGGCTCTCGAAGGTTTACGGGATGCCCGGGCTCAGGCTGGGCTGGCTCGCGGGGAGGAGAGAGCTCGTGGAGAGAGCTTGGGCCGTTAAGGACTACGTGAGCATAGCCCCCTCGATCCTGAGCGATCGGATCGCGTCGACCGTGCTCACGCAAGGCAACGTGGCGGAGCTGAGGAAGCGCGCCCGCGAGATCGTAAAGGGGAACTTCGAGCTGCTCCAGAAGACCATCGACAGCGACCTCCTGCAGCCGCTACCGGTCGAGGGGGGCGCGTTCGCGTGGGCGAAGGTCCCGTGGGCAGAGGACACGCTGAGCCTCTGCGAGCTAGTCTTCGCTAGAAGAGGCGTGCTAGTGAACCCGGGCGAGTGCTTCGAGAACCCCGGCTTCCTGAGGATCGGGCTGGGCCAGCGGCCCGATAGCTTCGCCGCCTCCTTGCGGGAGCTGGTCGAAGCCCTGTGGGAGGCGAGGAGTACTCTCGAGCGAGTCTCTCTGGAGGCCGCAGCGGAGGTTAAGGGTTGCTAAGGCTCGACGAAGCTCCCAGCGAAGAGCACAGCGCTGCTGGTGGGGTCTACGAGGAAGAAGAGGAAAGGTCTATCTATCCTTACTGTCTTTATATTCTCGGGCCGAGCTGCCGTAACTTTCACTACCACCGCCGTTGCAGCCGCCGCTTCCGTACCGTACAGGTCCACCTTGACCCTGGCCCTGTGGAACACGTTGCTCACGTAGGCTTTCCCGGCGAGCTTGCTGTAATCGAGCATCTCCGAGAGGTCAGCTCGTTCGGGATCGAAAACCCTCCTCACCCCTATACCCTCTAGGATGGGTCTAAGCTCTACTATGCCGCTGTCCACGTCGAACTTCGGCATCAGCAGCTTGACCTTTTCGCCGCCTCTGCCCAAGACGCTAGAGAGCACGTTGAGGAGGTCTTTCTCCGACAGCTTGCTCGCGAACTCCTCCAGGGAAGCTTTCTTAGGCATCAAAGCTACGAACTTCACGTCCGTCCCAGCGTAGCTTAAGGCCACGGCGATGTAGTCGTCGCTTTCGAGCAATTTGGCTTCGATTTCGCCAGTGAGGTACTCGGCTCGCGTGGGGCCTTTCGGCGAGTTGAAAACGTCGTTAATAACGGTCTCGAAGGGCGTCGTCCAGTTAGCTTTCAAGTACACGGTGTTGACGAGAACTATTGCCGCTGATCGATCCAAATACTCTATTATCTTATTTATCATCCCGTTCGTTTTGTTGTAGACCCAAGAGTTTATCCTGGCGGTAGCGTCCGCCGCGTCGCTGAAAGAGTAGCTTTCAGCCGAATAGCGCTTTTCGAGAATGTTCACGAAGCTTTCTCTGACGGGAACCCCGCTCTTCACCCACACGCTGTTGGCGATCGACGTTTTCGCTGGGGGCTGGGCGTTCAGGAACCTTTGGGCGCTCGACTTGAACCACTCCCTCGCATCCTCCTGCGAAGAGAGCCCAAGCGCGCTCAAAATTTCGGTTTTCGTGTCACCGGCCGCCCCCTCGCTTAGCATCAGCAAGGCAGGGTAGACGCTGAAGGGGGAGACCGCCGTGTTCTTGCTGCCCAAGCCAGCCGCGAGCGAAAGCTTCAGCGCAAAGCCGGTGTACGACTCGAGCGGGCTCGCTTCCGCTGGGGCAATCAGACCCGCGATTGGACCCGCACCCTTCTCGAAAGCTATTAACGCGCCCGCTAAGGCTGCTAGCAGCAGAACCGCCGCAGCCACTTTCGTAATCTTCTTCGCCATCGGGGAGTGGGTTTGCGCTCCCGCTTTATCAGGCTAAGGTGCTGTACACTGCGTTCAAACTCTTGAACGGTCTAGGCGGGCTGCAGCTAACGCGTTCGTGTAACGATCGCAGCGCGCAGAGAGGCATTTCGGGTGCTAGGTTTATCTAGCCCGCGCTCAGAATCGTAGCGTGGATGAGCTAGAGCAGCTTCTCCACGGGGTCGGAGAGCAGGGTCGGCCGGCAGGTTTGAAGCAGGTTGGCAGGATCGTCGAGGAGGCGACGCCGGAGAGCTTCATCTTCGTTTCCTCGAAGGACGGGTACCCGCCGAAGTACGAGTACGTGGTCGTCCGCTCGAGGGAGCTTGTTGGGGGTGAGGAGAAGGAGGTGCTGGTGCTCTGCCAGGTGACCGGTGTCGCCTCGAGGAGCTCGGCTTACACCTCGAAGCTCGACCTCGACGCGTTGGAGAGAGTGTACGCCGCGGGGATCGACGACGCGAACGTCCTCTGCACGGCGAGAACCCTCGGCTTCATGGCCGAAGAGGACGGCAGGAAAATCGTGCTGATGCCCCGGCGAGCGCTTTTCCCCGGGAATCCAGTGTACCTGGCGCCGGACCGGCTGGTCCGCGAGTTCTTCAGCTACCCGCCGGAAGAAGGGCTCTACATTGGAGAGCTGGTTTCTAGGAGGAGCGTCCCCGTCTACCTTTCGGTCAACGGTTTCAGGCGCCACGTTGCGATCATCGCGCAGACGGGCGCCGGCAAGTCGTACACGGTGGGTGTGGTGCTGGAGGAGCTGATGCGGCTGGGGGCTACTGCGATCGTCATCGACCCTCACGCGGACTACGTGTTCCTCAGCAGAGATAGAGAGATGAACCGCCACCAGTACTCGGATAGAGTTGTGGTGTTTAGGAATCCCAACAGCTCGGGCCGCTACGATCCCGGCCAGCTCGACAACGTTAAGGAGCTTACAGTGAAGTTCAGCGAGCTGTCCCCTGAGACCATCGCGGAGGTAGCCGAAGTCCCTGAAAGGTGGGTCAACATTAGGAAGGTAATCAGGGCCGCTGTCGAGAAGCTGAAGGCTGGCGGCGACTACGAGCTCGAGGATTTGCTAAACGAGCTGAAGCGAAGGTCGAGCCAGGGGGGTAAAGAGAGCCAGTACGCTGAAAGAGCCTACAACCACCTGCTCAGGTTGAGGAGGTTCAAGGTCTTCGGTGTAGCTACAACCCCAGTAAAGGATGTGATACTCAAGCCGGGTCAGGTGAGCGTCCTGGATCTCTCGGGGTTGAACGACGCGAGCCAAGACTATATCGTCAGCTGGGTGCTTGAGGAGGTGTTCAAGTTGAGGTACAGCGGTGAGTTCCCGTGGCCCGTGTTCGTGGTAGTTGAGGAAGCGCACCGCTTCGTGCCGGCGAAAGCCCAAGAGAGAGGAACAATGTCCTCCTCCATCATCAGAACGATCGCTGCGGAAGGCAGGAAGTTCGGTGTCTTCCTGATGCTTGTCACGCAGAGGCCCAGCAGGATCGACGCGGACGCGCTAAGCCAGTGCAACAGCCAGATCATCCTCAGGATCACCAACCCTCGAGATCAGGAGGCTGTAGCTCAAGCGAGCGAGCGCTTGGGGGCTGAGCTCATGCAGGACCTCCCCGGCTTGAACGTGGGGGAGGCGGTGATCGTGGGCGAGCTGACGCGCGTGCCGGTGATCGTCAAGGTGAGGAGGAGGGTCACGAGGGAGGGCGGGGCGGACATCGATCTCGTCGAGGAGCTGAGGAAGGCGAGGGATGAGCTGCGGCTCGCTCCGCGCGTGTACTCATCCGAGAGCCTGATCTCCGAAGTTTAGCCTAGCTCCCGCCTTCCATCCGCAGGGTCGTTCGTGCATATTATGGCCCGAAATCACAATGGCCTCGGCGCCGGGAAGGTCGAAGCGCTCTCCAGGTACAAGCTCCATAATGGGCGTTTTGAAGAAGCGGGGCCTCTAGAACGCGTTTAAATCCCTTTCCTTCACCAAGAAAACCGCTGCGCGAAGATATTTTCCCTAACACTTGGAGAATTTATCGAAATGAGCCCCTTTGGGGTTCGTAAGGAAGGTGCGAGCGCAAATGGCGCTTGCTCTCAAGCTACTCTTCAATCGAGTTAAACTTATATCGGAGGTTATACTTTAGGCTACTGGTGAACCCAGCTTTGAGGGTTGTCCTGAAGGTGAGGAGGAAGGGTGTGATCGTCCTGCCGAAGGCGCTCCGCGAGGCGGCCGGCATCGAGGTGGAAAGCGAGGTCGTCGCCGAAGCCAGCCCGGGCGCGGTGGTGCTGAAGCCGCTGAAGCTGAAGGAGGTGGACGTCGACCCGAAGCTCGTCGAGGAGATCCTGCGGGAGGAGGGCGAGGCGGAGGCGAGGAAGCTGCGTGACCTCCTACGTGGTTGACTCGAGCGTCATCCTGGAGAGGATCATCGGATCTTCGCCCTACAAAGTGAAGGTGGAGCGGCTGTTCAGCGAGGCGGCCAGGGGCAAGGTGAGGCTCTTTGTCACGTTACCCACCCTCAGCGAAGTGCTCTACGCCGCGTCGAGGCTCTACGAGCTGGCGGGCGTCGAGCGACCGAACGAGGAGGCCGCCACGCTGGTGGAGTGGGTGAAGTCGAGGTGCAGGGTCGTCGCGCTCAGCGAGAACTCCGCCTTGAGGGCGGGCGAGCTCAAGAAGCTGCTGAAGCTTGCGCTCGTCGACTGCTACGTGATAGCCGCTGCAGAAGAGCTTGGCTGCAAAGCCCTTTTCCTAAAGCGAGAGCGGGAGATGCTCGAGAGGGAGGAGCTGCTAAAGCGGTTGCCAATCGAGTTCCTGGCGGAGCGTGACATCTAGCGAGCCCGAAAGCTGACAGTCGGGCGAGCCTTCTCTCCGCGCGTTAGGCGGAAAGAGGAATATCGGAGAGAACGGGGTTTGACTATGGAATTTCTAAAGATTGCTTCTAGTGAGAGCGTGGGTAAGGTTAGCAGTGGCTCAGGGATCTCAGCTCTCGCGTTGTGCTCAAGCGTCAGTGTTAAGAGCCGCCGGCTCCCTCGCTGGGCGTGGTGGTGGTTAAGCTTTTGCATACAGCCGACAACCACCTCGATCCGAAGCTGTCCTACTTAGGGGCTAGGGCGATGGAGCGGAGGGAGGACTTCCTCAGGGCCTTCCGTCGAGCTGTCGAGTTCGCGCTGGAGCGTAAACCCCACCTCTTCCTCGTGGCTGGCGACCTCTTCGACTCGGTCAACCCGCGGAACCCGGTTAGAACGCAAGTTATCAGGGCTTTCCGGAGGCTTCACGGTGAGGGTGTTCAAGTGGTGGCGATCGCCGGCAACCACGATATGCCGAGGAGCGTGGAGGAGGGGATGTCGCCGCTGCACGAGCTGGAAGCGTCCGGCTACGCGTGCTTCCTCTCCTCACCCGAGCGGCCGGAGGTCGAGCACGTGAAGGTGGAAGGATTGGACGTGGCGGTAGCCGGCCTCTCCTTCAACCCTGCCGTACCCCCCGAGGACAACCCTCTTCGGTACGCTAAGGCTAAGCTCCCGGTTGAAGGGGACGTGAACATCGCCTTGCTCCACTACAACCTCGCCGGCGTTGAAGCGCCGCCCGCGTGGAAGGCGCCTTCGATCTCTCGAGAGGACGTGCCTAGAGGTTTCTCCTACGTGGCTTTAGGCCACGTGCACTCTCGAGCGGTCATCGACCTGGGCGGCGCTGTAGCCGCGTACCCAGGCAGCACGGAGCGGAGGAGTTTCCTCGAAGAAAGCGACGCTGCTAAAGGCTTCCTCTGGGTCGAGATACCGCACGGCGGCAAACCCAAGCTGGAGTTCGTTGAAACTCCTTCCCGCCCGCTGAAGACTGTCACGGTCGAGGTCCCGCCTAGCGTTGACGATCCCGTTAAGCACGTGCTCTCCCTCCTCCCGCCCTCGCAACCCCAGCTGCTGCTGAGGCTGGTGGTCTCCGGTCTCCTACCGATCCGGAAGGTGACCAGGTACAGCAGGGCGGAGCTCCTTAAGCACCTGGAGGGGCGCTATTTTCACGTTGTAGTCGACGATTCCGGACTCCGTTGCACTGTAGAGGCTCCGCAGCAGCTGCAAGTTCAGGTTAAAAGCCCGATTGAAGCTTTCAGGGAGGAGGTTGCTGCTAGGGCTAAGAGCGCGCTCCTCGAGGAGGATCGGCGAGCCTTGGAGAAGGCTCTCGAGCTCGGTGTGAGGGCTTTGGAAGAGGTGGGAGCTTGGTAGTGCTCGTGAGCTTGAAAGCGGTAAACTTCCGCAGGCTCAACATCTCCGATCCCCTTCCGCTCCCGAAGGGTCTCGTCGTCGTCCGCGGACGGAACGAGGCCGGCAAATCCACTCTGCTTGAGGCGGTGCTCTTCGGGCTCTACGGAGACCACCGATTGCTTAGCGCGCTTAGAGGTAACGCGAGGCTGGAGGACGTGGTGAACCACAGGGCGAACAGGGCTTTTGTCGAGGTTGTTTTTGAGGTCGACGGAAGAAGGTACAGGGTTGAAAGGGTCGTCGAAAGGGAAAAGGGTGGGGGGAGGCAAGTCGATGCGCGGCTTGTCGAGATCGTCGACGGGAGCGAGAGGCTCCTCGCCGTCGGGGTTGCCAAGGTGAACGAGGCTGTGCAGAGGCTGCTGAGGGTCTCGTGGCAGGAGATGCTGGCGACGAACATCATCGCCCAGAAGGATCTCGAGAGGATCGTGGAGATGGGGAAGGCTGAGAGGGACAGGGTGGTTAACATGCTCATGGGCTTCGAAAGCTACAACAAGGCGGCCGACAAGCTGGACGAGGAGAGGCGGAGGCTGCAGCAGGAGCTTGAGCTCGTTAAAGGAGAGCTCGACGCGACGAGTAAGCGGGTGAAGCATCTCGAGGAGCTCGCTGGGAAGCTTGAAGCCTGGAGGAGCGAGCTTGAAGGGGTGAAGAGGCGTGTTCCGGAGTTGGAGTCGAGGAAGCTGAGGGTCGAAAGAGCCTTCAGGTACCTCGAGCAGCTTGAAGCCGCGCTGAGGCGGAAAGCGGAAGCTAGAAGGCGGCTTGAAGAGGCGCGAGCTAAGCTGGAGCAGGCGAAGGAGGATCTCGCGAAGCTCGAGCGCGACCTCCACGAAACCGGAGGAATTCTACTGGAGAAGCGGAGCGAGCTCGCAAAGCTCGAAGCTTCGATCATGGAGCTGGAGGGGAGGCTGGGCGAAGCTGAAGCGCGGTGGAGGAGGCTGCTGGAGGTGAGTTCTAAAGCTAACGAGCTATGGAAAAGCTACAAGGACACTGCGAGTGATCTGGAGAACCTGCAGCAGCGGATTTCGCACCTCGAGAACAGGCTTGAAGCTTTTCAGAAACTGCTGGCTGAGAAGGATAGGCTGGATAGAAGGTTGAGAGAGTTGGCCGATCGGGCTCCAAAGCGTCTACCGCGCTGGAGCGTGGCTGCGGCACTCATCGCAGCTCTCGCGTCGATCGCCCTGATTCCCCTAACCGGCCTTTGGTCGCTGCTCGGCTTTACGGTCGCGGCAGCAGCCCTCGCTCTCGGAGCGCTTCAGCGTTCTAGGCTTGTCGAGGAGCTGAGGTCGGAGGAAGCCCGTACTCGAACCGAGCTTTCTCGAATCGAAGCGGGGCTGGCGGGGCTCGAGAGGGATAGGGAGGAGCTGGAAGCCCTTAAAGCCAGGAGGGACGAGCTTCTGGAGCGGTTGAAGCTTCTGCTCTCCCAGCTGAGCGGAGCGGTTGGAAGCGAGTGCTCCGAAAACCCAGAAGCGTGCGTGAAACTACTCTCTGAAGCTGCTGAGAAGGCGCGCGCCGTGTACGAGGAGGCTTTGAAGCTCTCCAGCGAGTCTAGGCAGAAGATTTCGAGGTTGCGAGCGGAGATCGAGGGTTACGAGCGCAGGGCCGAAGAGCTCGAGCGCGGTTCCGTCGAGCTACGCGGAGATATTCGAAACCTGGAGGAGGAGGTTAGGAAGTTTGAAGTCGAGTACGCGAGCGTCGAGGTGCCGGAGCCTCCGTTAAAGATCGAGGGGCTCGAGCTCCCCGTATCCGAGGATAGGCTCGACGACGTTGTCTCCCTGAGGAGCAGGTACGCTCAGCTCTACGCCGAGGTTTCAGGCGAGCTCGCGAAGGCTGTTTCGAAGATCAACGAGCTTTCAAAGACCATAGCGGACACCGAGAAGATGCTCGAGGAGCTGCCCACGCTCAAGGTTAAGCTGGGTGAGCTCGAGAGCCGAGCGAAGGAGCTGGAGATGGAGGTTGCTGCGAGGAGGGCGGCGGTCGAGGCGCTGAAAAGCGCTTCGGCCAAAGTGAGGGCGGCTTTCGCCCCCAGCGTTGAAAGCAACATGAGCTGGGTCGTCTCCCACGTGACGGGAGGCAGGTACAAGGCGGTTCGCCTCAACCCGGACACCTACGACGTCGAAGTGTACGACTCGGAAGCTGGCAGGTGGCTTCGCCGCGACATCTACAGCGGCGGCACGAACGACCAGTTCCTGCTGGCGATGAGGATCGCCTTCGCCCTATCGCTCCTGCCGGCGGCGAAGGGCGCGTACCCGCGGTTCCTCTTCCTCGACGAGCCGCTCGGCTCCTCCGACGAGGAGAGGAGGGGGAGGATCGTCGAGCTGCTTGCTAGCGAGCTCACCCGCTTCTTCGACCAGATATTCCTGGTGACGCACGTCGAGGTGGAGGAGCCGCCCGGCTCGACCGTGATAACGATCGATAACGGCGCGATCCAGCGCGTTCACACGGTTGGAGCCAGCGAGGCGCCTGGCGGCTAGCGCAGCTTGAGCCAACGGCGCCCCAGCGAGCCCGATGCTGAAACAGCTTTTTCGACAGCTACCGAGAGGGCGGCGTAGATTGCCACGAGCGCCGCGGCCGGCGTCCAGAAGTCGAAGTACTTCGAGTTGTACGTTCTAGCGGCAGAAAGCAGCTCGTACACCCCGACCAACCCAGCCAGCGTCGTGGCTTGCAGCAGGTAAACAGCTTCGTTCGCGATCGCGGGAAGCGCGGTTCTCAGCAGGTGCGGCATCACCACGTACCTCACCACCTGCAGCCTGCTTGCGCCGAGGCTCTGGGCGGCGAGGATCTCGCCTTCAGCCGATGAAAGTACTCCAGCCCTCACGTACTCGGAAAGATAAGCCGAGGAGCAGAGGGTCAGCGCTATGGCTGAGGCGGCCTGCGGCTGGAGGGGCAGGCCGAGCTCCGGAAGGCCGTAGGTAAAGGCGTAGAGCAACGCGAGCAGGGGGATCCCCCGCAGCGCGTCGGTGATAGCGTCTAAAACGGCGCGCGCCCACCCCGAAGAGCACGCCCGGTAGATCCCCAGGAGCAAGCCCAGAGCTGCGGCTGGCGGCAGGGAGATCGCCGTTAGCGCCAAAGTGTTTAGAAATCCCTCGGCCAGTAGGCTTAACAGCTCGTCCACCGGCATGCGACCACCGCTTTCCTCACCTTCTCGAGGCGTAAGCTTAGGGCCCGGGCGAAGCGCGCCGCCTCCGGGTCGCCCGCTTTTTCCGCCAGAGCGGGGAGCTCTTCCAGCCGCCCGCGTACCACCACTCTTCCCTTAGACATGAGGTACACTTCAGCGTCGAGAGCCGCCAAGAGGCCAACATCGTGGGTGACAACGAGGCTAGTCACACCGTTTCGAGCTAGCTCGACTATGGTTGCGACCACTTCTTCCGCTCCCACAGGGTCCAAGCTTGATGTGGGCTCATCATACAGGATCACTGACGGCTCCATCGCCAGCGCCCTGGCTATAGCGACGCGCTGCCTCTGCCCACCGCTCAGCTGCGCCGGGTAAAGGGTCCAGGAGCCTCTGTCCAACCCTACCTCTTCAAGCGCGTTTACAGCCAGCTTCTCCGCCTCCGAGCGCGCCAGCTTCTTCACCTTGTAGGGGCCGAAGAGCACGTTCTCGAAAGCGGTCATGTGGCTGAAAAGGTAGCTTTCCTGGAAGACCAGAGCGACGCGCTGCCTGACAAGCTTCGCATCCACGCCAGGAGCGGTTACCTCCACTCCCTCAAGGTAAATCGAGCCGCTGTCGGGGCGGAGCAGAAGGTTCAAGCACTTGAGAAGGGTTGTCTTCCCAGAGCCATTGGGTCCGACGAGCATTTTCACTTCGCCTTTACGCAGAGAGATCGAAGCCCCGTCTAGCACCTTAAGACTGCCGAACTCCTTGACGAGGTCGGCTGCCTCGAGCACTACCTCCACAGCTCAACCACCCTCGCGCCCAGCGAGCCGGGTACTGCTAGCCTCCTGTGCAGGAGCCTGGAGAAGCGCAGCGCCGCCCACGACACAGCGTAGACGAGTAGACCCGCTGCCAGTATCCAAACGAGCGAGTAGCCGGCAGCGATGCTGACCAACCTAGCTCTCGCCAGGGCGTCGAGGACCCCCAGTGCGAGTCCGAGCGTCGACTCCTTCAGGAGCGAGGAGAGCTCGTTGAAGAGGGCTGGGAGAGCCGCGCGCAAGCTCTGAGGGAGCACGACGTAAAACGCCGCCTCCCGCTCCCCCAAGCCGAGCGATAGCGCAGCTTCGAGTTGACCCTTTTCGACCGCTGCCGCGCTAGCGCGCAGTATCTGCAGCTGGAAAGCCCATGTCCTGAGTGTGAAGGCTGTGATGCATGCTAGCAGAGCATCGGAAGGTAGGCCTAGAGCTGGGAAGATCAGCCAGTACGTGGCGGCCAAAAGGACGAGCGGAGGCACTCCTCTGACCGCGCGGGATACCGCTGCTACGAGCTTCGCGGCTGGTGGAGAGGACAGAGATATCGCGAGCGATGCAACCGCCACAGCCATGCCCGCCAGGAAAGCCGACACAGCGATCACCAGGTTGTACTGGAGTCCGGCGAAGATCAGCGCGATGTAAGGCAGCAGGTCCTGCACATAGCTCACCTCAGCCCAAACCCCACTTCTTCAGGAGAACCTCCCACTCCTGGCTCTCCATCAGTCTCTCGAGCTCCCTGTTGATGCAATCCCTCAGCCACTTGTCCTCGGGCCTGGTGGCGATCCCGTACGCCTTTACGGGTCCAACCCTTCCGGCGACACGGACGCTGGAAGCGAGCTCCGGGTGCTGCCTCAGGTAGGGCTCGAGGAACGCCGAGTCGAAGATCCCCGCGTCAGCAACCCCGTCGACCACAGCTTTGAGCGCTGCTGGGTAGGACTCGTAACCTAGCTTAACGATCGGGTAGCCCTCCTGCTTCAGCTTTTCGGCTAGCATGTCCCCCGTCGAGCCCGTCTGCACTGCAACCTTCAGCCCTTTCTGAAGCAGCTCCTCAGAGTTTCCATCAATCCCAGCTCTGGCGACCAAGTAGTGGGTGTACATGTAGTAGGGGATCGAGAACCAGACCTTTTCCGACCTGGCTGCTGTGATCGTCATCCCCGACGCTATCACGTCGATGTCGCCCGAGGCGAGCGCGTTGACGATCGTGCTCCAATCCCACGGCTTGAACACGGGCTCGAACCCGCAAGCTTCGCCGACTCTCCTCATCACGTCCACGTCGAAGCCGACGATCGAGCCGTTGGGCAGCATCTGGGTGAAGGGTGGGTACTGCGCGTCCAGCCCCACCACCACTTTCGGCTTCTCCCCCGGCTTCGGCGCTTGAGCGAACTTCCCCTCACCTCGGGAGCCCGGCAGCGCGGCGCCCGCGAAGCGCGCTACCACAACCCCCAGCGCGAGCCCTACGATCAAGCCCAGCAACAAGTACTTGAGACCCGCCATCAGTCCCACCTTTGTGGGAGTGAGGTTTTAAACCTTACCCGAGGCGGTAAGCCACGTGAGCTCGCAGCTCTACGAGTTCGCGGTCATGGACTCCAAGGGCAGGATCTTCATCCCGGCGAGGGTTCGATCCGTGTTAAACATCCGCGAGGGCATGAAGTTCATGGTGATCGCAGATCTTGAAAAGCACGAGGTCCGGCTAGTCCCCCTAGCGGACGAGAAATCGGAAGTCATAAAGCTGACGGTGCTTATGAGCGATGTTGTGGGAGCTCTCTCTAAAGTCGTCAACACGCTAGCTGCAGCCGGCGTCGACCTCCTCATCACCCAGTCGAGAACTATCAAGAGGGGCGAACTCGCCGAATGGGTAGCGATCGCCGACTTCTCCAAATCCTCGGTAGGCGTGGAGGGTGTGGTGGAGAAGCTGTCCAGCCTCGATGTTGTAAGGAAGGTCGAGTGGGAGCGCCTCGAGTTCGCAGCGTATAGAGCACAGGCACGAGGTTCTTAGATTTCGATTTCGCTGCGCTTTAGGGTTCTCTGAAAGATCGAGAGACGATGCTAGCGCTCTCTCAGTAGGCTGAAGCTTTAACGAGATAACTGTTTGAGAGCACGCGGGTTAACAAGCGCCTATAGAAAGCTGAATGGACATTGAAGGAGGCGGCCGGGTGAGGGTGGTTGAGCGTTTTGCTGTTTGCGTTCTCTCTCGGTTTCCGGTTTGCTCCCGAGCCTTCGCCCGGAAGCTAGCCGGTTTCCGAGAGAGGGGGCAAACAGCTTTACG
>Ga0078972_1008920_pt1 | contig 20346 bp, 6 predicted proteins | sample YelNatPaOPGAMG01_FD_67568 | JGI IMG/M metagenome (GOLD analysis project Ga0078972, IMG submission 67568) | Hot spring thermophilic microbial communities from Obsidian Pool, Yellowstone National Park, USA - OP-RAMG-01 (SPADES assembly) (version 2) | ecosystem: Environmental > Aquatic > Thermal...
CAACATTATAAAATTTGTCACTGTTTATAATTTTTTGTAACTCTTTTATTTTTTTTGAAAGATACTTTTCAGCAATAACTTCAATCTTGTTTTTAATATAATCCACAGTTTCTAAATTTTTTTGTTTTTCAGCTAGAATTCTTTTTATTCTTTCATAATTTTCTTTATAAACCTGCCAATCTTCAAGACCATATAACTTACCTTTGTTATATAATGACTCATAATATTCAGCACCACTTATTAGTCCTTTATCTAACAGATTATCTAATAGTGATATCTTTAAGTTCTTATCAGGAATTGTTTCAAATATTATAGGATTTATTTTACCATTTGGTGCTCCTTCAACCAAAATTTTCTCAACTCCATATTTATTATCAAACAATTTTATTATTTCATATATATTTTTTTGTACTTCGGGATGGCAATGTAGATCTTGAATTAATACTATCTTTGGAGAGTTCAATGTTAAATGTTCAGCGTTTAGTGAATGTTCAACTGGAATATACTGCTCTACTATCCTTCCGTATTTATATGGTAAAACAAATTCTTCTAACTTAGTCAGGATGTCATTTATATTATTATTGTCTTGTACATATGTCGTGATACCATATACTGACTCAAACAAAATAAATGTCCATATAAAAGATGCAAGCAAAACCGATGTAATAATACGTTTAATAAAAGAAGTTTTTCTTTTTTTATCTTTTAATTGAATTTGACTTCCAAACATTCTTACCCCCTCTCTTCATTTTATATCCCCAATTATTTATAATAGACAAAAATCAATACAATGACAACTAATTTTTCAAAAAAAATCATCTTCACATATTTACCAATTTTAGTAGATGTGTAAATGAGTTAATTAGTTCATAGTTAATAGTTAAATCCTATAACTCATTAACCCATCAACCCATTTACTCATCCACCCATTCACACATTCACACTTCCTTAGCAGGTTTAATCCCGCCTCATGGTAAGGCGGGACAAGGGGGTGGTAGGGGGTAAAAAACCATGAAGCAGAATTAAACCTGCATATATTAGGGACTAGTGGCTTGTGATTAGGTGTTAGAAAATATGTGTTTGAAATTAGTGTTTGGTGATTAGTAAATAAAAGGTAAGAATGTTTTATATCATCTACACATCCACACATTAACTCATCCACACATCCACACATCCACACATCCACACATTTACTCATCCACACATTCACACATTTACTATCTCTACGGTAGGACCCTAATTTCATCCCGCTTCTACGGGATGAGATTAGAACCCCACTCACTAAATAAATTACACAATCTGATATACTACTCCTAGGGGCATAATGTACAAATTTGTACATGCTTAAATACAAAATCAATAAAAACATTAATATATACCTTCTACCCCCTACTTTACACCCCCTTACCTTCAACAAGTTTACAAATCCTAAAAATACTAACACACTTTGCAAAAATATTAAAGATAAACTGCTTATGTTGTTTAAAGTTATTACCAAATATATACCTTTATCACTATTAACAGGTTCCTGTTGCTTATCCTCAACACGATTCTTTATACTATTTCCTAAACCAGATAAATCCACTACACCCCTTATAACATCAAAAAATCTACTTATGATATTTTTAGTATCACCAAAAGATGTACTATCATTAGATGAGGGAATACCGCAGGTTGCGGGACATGTCCCGCAGATTGCAAAATTGTTAAAAAGTTGCAGGAGAATCACAAGTATTAGAAAAATTTTTTTCATATTATTTAAACTTTACTTCATCTGTTTCATTAAATATATTAGCAGAGATAATTGTGAAAAAAATGTGTAGAAATTGTAAATTTTTTGTGAAAGTTATCCACAAATTACGGAATTGTGGATTAGGTGGCGTACGGAAAGAGAATGTCCTATCCTAACAGACATAGGGGCGGATTTTATTTACCACAGACGAGATGGGCCTTTCTTTAATATTTCTACAACTTTTTTAAATTTGATTTCTTGAGAAAATTCAATGTTTTCAACAAAAGTTTGGGCTAAATCTTCTGTTTGTTGGGATAAAACCAATCCTGCAGTAACACGGGGCTTGGAAACAAACAATTTGTTAAAAACTTTTGCTATCACAAGCGCGTCGTTTTTTGCATCGTGCGGGTTTGTATGCTGTATGCCATATTTTTGAGCTAATGTTTTAAGATTGGTAAACCAAGTTGTCTTCTGATTTCTTCTTTGACAAAATCACGAAAGTCTTTTGGTAAAAACTCTAAACCATAAATGCCGCCTTTTTCGCCAATTTCTACTTCTCTTTCTGCCCATATAGCATCGCCAAACCACAAAGAAACTATGTATTTCCCATCCCTTCTTCTTACAACATCTACTTCAGGTAAAATCTCAGAAGTTAATGAGTTAAACTCTTCATACCCACCATTGCCAAGGCTTGGATTATAATCGTTTTCGTACCAATCTAAATACCAGCTTGTCACAAAATCTACAAACTTTGGGTTAACTTGATAAAATCTTGGTTTTAATTTTACTGTATCTCCTTGTTTTACTGGATTGAACTCAACCAACAAACCATTGTTGAATTTCACAAATATGCGCGATGGATCGCCTCTTTTTACTGCAATTGTGTTTATTGTAATATCATCTATTTGTGGCGGCGTATTAACCTGTTTTACTGGAATTTCTACAGATGCTGTTTTTTTATCAACTGAAGGTGTCTGTTCTTCTTTTACTTCCTGAACAACTTTACTTTGAGATTGAGTAACTTTGTTGGGAGACACATCAGAAGGCTTTTCTACTTTAGCACTTGGAACTTCTTGTGATTTAGTCATCCCTACAGAAATACCCAATCCGCATTTGACAGCATACTTACCAATAGCCTCAACTTCTTTGTAAAACAGAGAATCACGAGGAACATCTAATATACCATCACAATTTTGGTCAAAATGTTTGACAAACTCGTGTTCAAAAATTTGAGTGATAGCATATTTTTTCTCATTGCTTAGGTTGTCCCACTCAACTTTCACAGGAAGTTTACCATCATAATACATCGTTTGATATACACGCTTAATATATTCTTCCAACTCCAAACTATTCAAAATAGCGTTTATGTTGTTTACTTCAACCTGTGTGGTGGGAGTGAGCGCGGCTTGTTGTTGTGCTTGTTTTATCTGTGTTCTTATACCCACAACACTTGCTACAGCAAAACTTGTTGCTAAAACAGAGCGTGTTATCCAAGCCCTAATTGAAGATGTTTTTAAAGAAGACAACCTTTCATCAATGTCTTCCATCGTTTTCTTGCCCAAGATTGAAACAGAATTCTTTTTAACCTGCCAAGCAACTTTGCCAAGTTCTGGTTCGCGGTAGTAACGAGGGTTTGCTGTAATCACTGCCATGGCAAGTGAACCTTCGGGTTCGTTGAAGTAAAGGTAAAGATTAGACACACCAGATTTTGACAAACTTTTAACTTTTTCCCAGAAACGGCGTTCATTATTTTCTTCTGTAACATTTATCGCAACTCTTTTTATTCCATATTTAGCAGCATATTTTATTGCTTCATCTATATCTTTTACCACAATCGGCACTTCTGTGAAAAGTTTCTCATTGTTGGCAATCGCAAAATATTCATCTGTTTTCTTATCATAGCCAAGTTTCTGGACCAAATAATTCTGCCGTTTGTCAAAAAATGTAGGTGTTTGAAGTTTGCCTGAAACAGATTTGTTATAAACCTCTATTGTCTTTTTTATCTCACCCGGAGTAAAAACAAAATCGTTAAACTTTCTTGCGTTTGAGAGTTTGTCAACTATGATTATACCTTTGTCTAAGTTGGCTGGAAAACCTTTTTGGATAAAGACAAACTTTTCTTTTTCCTGAGGCAGGGGAGAAACCACTTTATCCCCAACCTTGTCTTCTACAAGTCGTGGACTGGATGTGGCTTTCTCACCCTGCCTCAAGAATATGCCCTCTGTGGAAGGGATAGTGGAAGGATTAGATTGGGGGTGTATTTGTTGTTGCTCAGACACCACTTGAGCCTGAACTACCGCTTGTGGAACAGGTTGAGGTTGGGGGTTGACCTCAACCTGAGTGTTTTCTGCAACCTGTTGCGGTTCTATCACTATCTGTGAAGGTAACGGAGTGATTTCAATGCCAACATTTTCTTTTAACGCCACTTCCCAATAACTCAAAGGATGAACAGTTGCTAAAGAATTTAGTGTATGCCAACCAGCAGGAACATCTTTTAGAAGTTCAGCCCGTGTCATCTCTGTGATAATCCCTTCACGATATTTGCTTAAACCATACCTACGCATATTAAAATACTCGTTTGTCAAAACAACAAACTCGTTCAAATCTCTGCTTGAAAGTTTAGCGTTTTCAGAAACATAATCCTGCCAGTTTAACAAAAGTCCTAAAGAAACAGGTGTTACATTTCTTCTATCCTGCCATTTTGTTAGGTTTAAAACAACATTTAAACCATTTCGTTCAAACGCTCTTTCTATCACACTGAGTTTCTCTGCTATTGTCAACTTTGGGTTGTTTAACATCTCTTTCTCTTTTTCATCAAAGATTTCTGCTAACTTTTTGCCACTGATTGGCTGTTGTTCTATCTTCCACAAAATCTCAGCGTACTTCAAATATTGTTGTGGTGTAATATCTCCCTGCTCATAAGCAGTTCTAACAAACTCTCTAAGTTCATACAAACTCCAATGTAAATCGCCAGTCAAAATCCTTAATGCTATACCGATAGCGCTGGCAGTGTTGAATGCATCGTTAGAAACAACTGGTTTTGCTTTATCAAAACTCTTCTTTATATCCTCAACTGAAACAGAATAATCCTCAGCTAAAGATTTTTTCTTCTCAGCAATTTTTTCATCCAACTTTGCCGTGAAAGAAATCTGTTGTTTTCTAAACGCTGAAGACAATGTTTGTTGCATCTCGTAAGATGTCACAACAACAGCAGAGTCTTTGTCAAAATCGCCTTTTAAAACACTCCACAAAACTGGATGAACTTTTAGTGGTGCTGTATCACTAAGTTTTAACTTCACAACAGCAACTGTGTCAGGCGAAATTAAAGGATGCCTAAGGATTATAGCATAAACATCCCTGCCTGACTTCAAATCGTTTATCAACTTCTGCCCACCTTCAAACTTTATCAAACTAGAAGGAGAAATCTCCACCGTTGTATAATCCATTCCGCCACGAGGGACTACTAAAGCGAAGTTGTAAACTGTGTCATTTGACACTTCAAACACACTACGCAAAACACCATCTTTTGTGAATGTAATCTGTTCTAACAAACGGTAGTATTTTTCAAGATTTTCTTGTGTTGGATTTAGAATCACAGACAATGTGTTGCGTTCAAATTCGTTTAAAAACTTATATGGTATCTCAACATTTCTGCGGACTAATGATGGGAAATAAATGTGAGTCTGTTTTTTACCCATCAAGACAATGTTAGAATCTGCTGGCAAGGGTATCTTTTTTGGTGTTGTGTAAAGAACTTGTTTTATCAACTCTTGTGCGGACTTTATCTCTTTTTTAGCCTTTTCAAGCAATTCTTTTTCAGGGACAAATTCGTCAAAGTTAGAAGAAACAGAGTTGTCCACAAATGCAGAGTATAATGACTGATAACAACTCAAAGCTAAAGAACTATTTGATGGTTTCAAATGTTTCATCAAAGATAAAGCAATGTCAGGACTATACTTCACAGAGATATACTCAAAAAACTTTGCATCAAGCCGTCCTAAGGATTGTGGGTATCTGTAGGTTGAAGAAATTGTTGTAGGATAACCACGGACTAAATAGCCACAAAATTTGTATTCTTTACCATTTGCTTTGAGTTTAACTTCTCTAACTAAACCTTCGTTGAAAACCGATTTTGAAAGTTCGTCTGTGTTTTTAATAATCTCTTCATATTTATCAATTTTGTCATTGCTTAACTTCTCAGCCCTGAATTGATAAATCCCATCTTGTGATGTAAGCGGTTCTATACCAACATGTTTAAGTTGAGAAATAATCTCGTCAAACTTTTGCTTCTGCTGTTCATTTAAAGAAGTTCTGCTTATCTCTTTCACCCTTGTCAAAGCAGAATTTAACACAACTTCTATCCATCTTTCATCGCCTTTTTTCAGCATTGTGATAAAGTCAATGTCATCTTTGTCAATCACAACAACATCAGGTACTGTTTTCAACCCGCCATAGCCAAAGTTAAAACTCACATCCTTAGGAGATATCACCATGTTGCCGTTTACTATTAACTTCACACTATAACCTTCAGAACCTAAAACTTTGACATCTGTGATGTAAAACTTGTTTGTGTTTAAAAGTGTTGAACCAATAAAGATTTTCCCAACATCTGACTCTATTATGCAACTCTTCATCCTTGCTAACAACTCGTCTCGTTTCTCCCCTGTGGCTTCTTCAAGTTGTTTTTTTGCATCCAAAAATTCAAAAATCTGTTTTGGCAGAAATTCTGACTGACCAGCAGTAAACTCTACAACAACTTTTTTAGGTACCAAAACCTCAGTTTTTGCTAAAGCAGAATTTTTGTTCAACCAAGCACCACCATCACACATAAAACCTAAGTTCTCATCATAGTTTGACAAAACAAAGAAAACATTACTACCAAAATCGTTAGCAACCTGTCTTATTGGCAGGTTTAACAAAACTGGTGTGTTAATCTTTGAAGCTAAACTATTAAGACGGGAATAATGGTGTTTTTTGCCCGGGTCAGCAAAACTTATTGTTGTGTTAGGAACTAAAGTAAAAACTCCTTTGTCTGATTTGTAAACCTCCAGATTGTATCCTTGCTCTTTTAAAGAAAAATAACAAGCAACATAGTTTTTGACTAAATCTTGGAAGTTTTTGTCTGCTATGGGCTTGCCTTGAGAGTCTAAAACTACAACTCTATATCTGTTGAATGGCACTATAGCAGTGGAGTAAACATCATAGAAATCGCCAAAGACTGTTATCTGCTGCAGTGTCTCATTCAGTTTTTTCCTAACATTTTTTGCCCACTCGTGAAGCTTCTCTGATGTCAAATTATCACCTAAATTCTTTACATCGTTTGCCACAATGTTGAAAAGATATTCTTTGATTGAGAAAAGTTTGTATTCATTACCATCTTTTTTAACAGCAACATAACCAGAGGGATATTTTGCCGATGTCTCTGTCTCTAAAACATCGTTTCCTAACGGAATATCAAAGAAAGCAATTTTTTTGTTTGACAAGTTAAAAGAAGAAAATTCTGAATAATGTTTAGGTATCTCTACATCTTTTGGTGACAAAATAAAACGGACAAAGTTTATCTGTTGTACTTCGCCATACTCGCGTTCAACAGAGGCTAAAACCATAACATTGAATTTGCGAGATAACCACTCGTATGTCTTTGAAATCATATCTGCAAGGTTGTTTCTTGGAAGTTTAACACCAAGCGGGTTGTTGTCTTTTGACAGATAGGACCTAATCTCATCAATAGTTATTGCTTCTAAAGGAGTTACATACTTTGATAACGAAATGCTGTCAGAAACTACTAACTCGTTTGTTTTACCTGTCAAATAAGCACTATAAAAACCTAAAAACTCATCCTGCAATCTTTCGTCTGCTAAAGTTAAGTTGAACAACACTTCATCTATTGTTGCTTGAGAAATTTCGTCAGAGAACCTAATGTTTATAGGCATAAAATCTATTCTGTTAGTCAACCCTTCAGTTTCTTGTGGGAAATAAGTTGGGATGTTTTTCACAAACTCGTTGTAAGCATAAACTAAACTTGGACCAAACGCAACCTTACCACCTGCTTGTTTCCAAACATCAATAAGTTTGTCTTCAAAACTATAAACAGCAACCTTGTAATCTCTTTCTTTCAAAGCAGAAAATGGAACTTCAAATTTAACTTTTGCCCTAGGTTCAGGTATACGCAAAGGTTTGGTTCCTTTTGTATCAAAAGCAGAGAGATTTAAATCAATATTCTTTGTTTTCTGTAATGTTTTAACAGAAAAGGCTAAAAAACTAAGTTCAGCAGAGGATAAGTCAGCAGAGTTTAAAGAATCAAAATCTTGTAAATCAAACAAGTATCTTCTCACTGAAGGATAAAATTCTAACGGAACATTTAACTCAACTTTTTGGTTGTTAGGAATAGAGTTTAAAAGATAAAATATGGAACAGAGTATCTTGTATTCTGGTAAGTTGTTAAACTCTGTTTTGTAGTCATCTTTTAAAAATTCTTTTAAATCAATTTTTTTGTCATTCAGCATCACACAAGAGTCTTCTAACGGATGGATGTTAATTTTAGGTTCAATATAAGTTTGTGCAAGATTTATGTGGTGTAAAGAAGTGTATTTGTCTGCAAAACTAAACCTTTTGGCTAAAAACTTGTATGCGTTATAATTTGATTTTTCAAAATAAGAACGGAAACCAAACAATATCCGGTTGGTGTCTACTTCAAAAAGGTTGCGTGCGGTTATGAATTCAAAAAGAAAATATTGTGCTGGGTTGAAAGAAACAAAACCGTTTTGTATCGCTTTAGCATAACGTCCTAATCCGTTATCTTTAATTTTTCCTTCTTTTTCATAACGCAAAACAACATCTGTTATCACTGACAGACAATAAAAATCTTGTATCAAGTCATAATATGCAAAAAAGTCATACGCACGAGAAATGCCGTTAGGAGATACAACTAAGTTGTCACACAAAAATTTTAAACCTTCAGCAGAAGATAAAACTTCAAAGATTTGGCTAACTTTTCCCCTTTCACCAATTGAGATTTCTTTTGTTATATCTTCTTTCACTGAGTTTATATACATACTGTAATACTGTGGCGAGTTCTTTGAATTGAGCAGTTTTTTAATGTTGTTCACAAGATACAACTTCTCTTGCAAAGGCAAATCATATATATGTCTCCACTTTTGGTTCACACGGATAACAAAAACATTTGCCAACTCAATCAAATCTTTTATATTGCGGTTGTTTATCGTTTCATACAACTTTTTACTGTCTTGTGCTAAAAAAGATAAAGACTTTTGATATACCCGTTGATACTTGCGGTCTTCTTTTATGATTTCTTTCAATTTTGCCACACAGATTTTGTCAAAATCATCCGGCAAGTTGTCATAGATAACATTACCTTCTTGGTCAAACCAATTATATCCCTCTGTGTCTGCTATAAACTTCACTGCTTCTTTAAAACTAGAAAAACCTGCTTGTTCTGACAAAGAGTGTAAATAAATCACATCGCTTAACTGTTTAGTTTCTGATGTTTCGCCAAAATATTTAGCAAAATCTTTTTCTCCTTCTTGTGGAGTAAAAGAATAAAATTTTTCCATTGAAGACATCGCTGCTTGTAATGTCACAGTTGTAACCGCACGGATGCGGTCAAGGTGTCTTACTGCCGATTCTAACCAAGTAGTATCATAACCTTTTGATTTCAACTCGTTTATTATCTCAGAAGCAAAGGAAACATTTTCTGACAAAATCCTTGTCCTTGCATCTATCAAATCAGCATAACTTACAGCTTGAGTGTTAGGAAGTTCTTTTGGCAGGTTGTGGTAAAAATCTACAAATTCTCTTACCATCTCTGGCGTGTCTAAACCAACTAAACGGAATTTTACTTTTACTTCGCGGTCATAACCCCTTGGAAGAGATTCGTTGATTTTTTTAGAGACCAAAGATTCTAACTCTAAAATTTTGGCAGAGTTTTGATGGAAATTTAACAAAGTGTCAGAGTTTAGTTTCACAGCAGAAACAATATTGTCTATAGCAACATCGCCACCATGACGATCTGCAGGGTTAAAATCGTTTAGTTCTTTTATAAACCTGCTTATCTTCTCACCTGTCTTTGCATCATAATATTCTGGTATCACAGCAACACCTTTATGGTTTTTGGTATCATAAACCACAATAGTGTCTACTTGGCGGGCAAAGATTTTGTTCCCTAACAAGTGCAAGTTGTTCACACTGTGTAGCAAATCAGAAAATATTGAAAATCCCATTGTGTTTTTTTGGTCAAAGATGTATTGAGAAGTAGGAATGCTAACCTCTCCTCTATAAAGGTCAACTAAATACCTTTTTTGTTCATCAGTCAACCTATAGTTTGACTTTATTATCTTAAACTGTTCCTCTTGATGTTTCTTTGTTTCTCCTAAAAGACTTGTGTCGTTTTTAACAACAGAGATAACTGCTGAATAACCGCTTGCTACAACACCATATTTTGCTAACTCTTGCCTTAAGTTTCTTAAAAAGTCATTAGCTTGTTGTGTACCAAAGATTTGATTTATCTGACCAAAATTTTTTAAATCCACCAAAACTAAGGAGTGTTTTCTGTCTATGTTAACTTCTACTGCACGATTGGGCAGTTTACGCAATACTTCCTCAATGTTTTTTAAGTTTTTCTTTTCTACAATAACAGCAAACTCATCGCCTACAGAAACCATTGTCCTTTTTTGCATACCTAAAGCGTCAACGAATGTTTGTGCTAAATTAAAATCTTTCACAACCTTAGGAGTAACTTCTTGTTCTAAATAAGATGTGTAATTAGCAGCAAACCTAGGTAGTGTGTCATAAGATGCTATATAACTCTGTATTATGTCCTTGTGGTTAAAAACAAATTCTTGTGCTACATTGTGTGCTAAGATTCTGCTTTCTTGGGGAGTTCTTCCTGCCTCTTTTAGCATATTGTATGTTTTTTCTTCAATCCATTCGTGTGTTAAACCTAACGCTAAATCTGGTTCTCCAAAAACAAAAAATGTTTGTTTAGAAGGATTGTATAAAATTGTTCCTGCATTGTATTGTTGTAAAAAGTTGGTCACAAGTTTTTGTGTGTGATATAAACCACGCGCTTCCAAATATTGTGAGATAAACTTAACATCAGTATCAACTTTTACAACAGGACGATTGTTTAATATCTCTGCTTCACCTAACTTTATAAATGTAACACCTTGGTTTTCTAAAGCAGTAAGAACCTTCATCACACGGTCTGCTTGTGTTTGTGTAAACCCACGACCTGATAATGTTTCTAAAGATATTGTAGGTTGTGAAAGCAACATTTGAGATGACGGAGTTTCAAGGTTGACATCTCTACGAGAATAAAGAATTGCTGATGACTGGTATGGCAAAAATGATAAAGCAGAAACTATCGTTGTTTCATAAAGTTGTTGTCCTAAATCTGCTAAACTTACATCTTGTCCAAAAAGTGCTTTAGAAGACCAATCTATGATTGTGTTTAGTTGTTCTTCAAACACCTCGCCTGGTAAAGAAGTTAAGAATGAAAAACCAAAACGAGAACCTATCTTAGGAAGACCAAAGTCAGGTAATAACCCGCCTGCTTGTTCTGTGAAATACTCTGCCCAACTACTGATTATCCCTGAAACCACTGCTTCAGTCATAGAAGGTTGTCTTAAAATCATCAAATCTTTGTTAAAGATTGTGTATTCAGGTATAGATTGTTCTGCTATATTTCTTGCAACAAATAACGGGTTAGCAACAAGCATCGCAGTTGAAGTTATAGAATGTCTCGTAATAAGATTTGTCAACAACTCAGCACCTTTTAAATTCTCTGAAAGAACAAAACCAGAACCTAAAACTTTCCCTGCAGCACCTAATAAAAGTTGATATTCTACAGCATATGTAGGTAAATACATTGCTGCATCAATAGCTTTGTGTAAAAAGTTTTGGTTTTCATAATAACTCAACCTTGAACCTAAAAGAGCAGCTTCTGCGTAAGTGCCTGAGTAATTATTAGCAACATTAGCAATTGTTTTTGCTTCCAAAAGACCATAAGCATGCCCTAATATTGGAATATATTGTTGCCAACGCAAAAGGTTGTTAATAGTATATCCTAAATAATCACCTTCTCTTGCCGCCTTCGCTGCGTTGATGTAAAACTGAGAATATTTTATCAACTTGTCAGGAGTTGCTGAAATTTCCAACCCTAAAATTCCAACACTTGCTAAAGATTTGTTGTCATAGACCATTGAACCAGCAAAAACATTGCTTGCTTCTTGTGAACGCAAGTTTAAATCCGCTATCTTTGTTCTATACTCTTTCATCATCCCAGAAAGAAGTTTTTGTTTATACTCCATCTCATCAGAAGTAAGCACTTGTTTGGACCTAGCTTGTTGAATTTTTTGTTCCAAAAGAGCTACTTTTTTCAAATCACGCTGATGTTCTTCTATTTTTTGAGCAAACTTGGAAACTTTATAATCATCTGGTCTATATCCTACATTTTCAAAAGTTTGACCACTTTGTTGGTTGCTAAATGCTACTTTAACACTTCCATCTTTGTTCCTTGTTGCTGTGACATCATATACTATACCTTGAGGGGTAACGAATTGTTTGTATTGTAGAACATTGCCTTTGATTTCTTCTTGTTTTTCTCCTAAACTGCCAGGTTGTTTCATTATACGGTCAGTTTTTTCTACAACATCCTCAGATTCTCTTCCTTTTTTTCTTTCTAAACCTTCTATCATACCCTTTGAATTCACAAACTCTCTAACATAAAAGTTTGCTGATGTTGTATTTTCAAAAGAGTTTTTTAATTTAACCAAATTTCCACATTCGTGTAAAACAACTCCTGGTTGGTAAAATTCTGCAAATGTCTGTGTATCAAGATTTTTAAAGAAAACTCCCAACTTGCTACTTTGAACACTTTGTGGGAACAGATTTGTTAACCTAACAAAAAAATCGTTAGAACCAGCAAAAGTTATTGGTTTGTATTTATCAGATGAAGACAAAGCAGACTCTCCAGATCTAGATAAAGAAACTAACTCGTTAATGTTAACTCTGCCTTGTGTGTACAGATTCTGTGATACAGAAGCAAAAAATTCTACCTGACCACCAAGAGGTGTAAAGTTTGCCCTCCACAAAGATGAACCTGTGGGCAGAGTAAAACCTTGATAATTTTGATTAACAAAGTCATAACCCCAAAAGGCTGGTTTCATATTGGTTATATAAGCAGTACCAATAGATGTCTGTGGGGAGACAAAGGCAGAAATTGTAGAATCATACTCCCGTCCTAACCAACTCATTGAGGTTTTAACACCGCTTATGTTAACTATTGCACCTTGAGTAAACATATCTTGTGGAAGAGAAAAACCGCCGTAGTTAAATCCCATAATTTCATATCTAAACGGAACATTAGCAGATGGTGAGTAAGCAAATGTAAAATTCAAAGGCAGGTTATACTGATTAAATGTTGCTAATGAAGACACAAAACCATAGTTTGGGTTGAAATAACTTATAGAAACTTGGTTGTTGGTGTTTGGTGTGTTAAGCGTTTGGTTGTTGTTAAAAATCTCATAAGGTGAGTTGTTGTAAAGATTTAAGTTGCTTCCTATAATTTGGGCGAGGAAAAAGTTTATTAAAACAGCTGTTGTAATAAACTTTTTCACATCTTTACTTCCTCCTTTGTAAAAAGTTTGAGATGTTTGTATTGTCATTGATTTTGTTGAAATAAGTGTCAAACAAAGATTCTCTTTGTTGTTGTGAATAACTTTGTTGCGTCCTCAAGGCATACATAACCTTCAAAGATTCATTCATTTTCACAAACGGATTACTAATTCGTGCTACTTGTTCTTGATAATACTTGTAAGCAAATGGTTGTTGGTATTCACCTAAAGCAATGTTGGCGTTGTAGTTGTAAACATTTAACCTTGCAAAACCTTGCTGGCGAATAATTTCTTCATTTGCTGACAATGTGTTTGTAACAGCCTGATGATAACCAACCTGTGATACACCTGAAGCAACAACCCCTGCTAGTCTTGTGTAATAAGTGTAATCTTCATACATTGGATTTTGACTTAAGTTAGAATAAACAGCATACAAAGAACTAGAAAGTTGGGCTAAGTTAGAAACCATCTGCGCAGTGTTAGCAACATTCTGCCAAGTAACTGCTGTGTTATACAAATTGCTATACTGCGGATTTATACTCTCTGCTAAAGAACGAGATTGTGATACAACATCAATCTGTGAAGTAGTTAAAGAACGGAATGAACTATAAGCACCCATACTTGCTTGTGCTAAACCTATCACACGGTTTGTGTCTTGGTTATAATAAGGAGAACCAACGGAAACAATGCTAACAGCAGAGTTTAAAGATGTCAAAGGGTCAGAAAAACTTAGCTGTCCTGAAGAAAACCCTAATGTAACCTTTGCTGAAGCAGAAACCAACTGTGAAAACTTGTATTCTTCAGAACTAGCCCAACGAATAGCGTCATAAACTCCCCTGTTTTCTAAGTTGTAATAAGTATAAGCAGAATGCATAGTATCAACGCCAAAACTAACAAGTGAGGAAGATAACAACGGCATAGTTGCTCCACCAGTTAAAACAGTCACAGCAGCAGTTACTACAACAACTACTGTTTCTTTCAAAAAATTCTCTAAAATCTTACCTTTACTTCTCTCCCTTGCTTCCTCATACGCACGCTTAAATTCGTCAGCATAAGAAAAATATTGTTTGCCTGCTTCAGATAACGAAGAGTAATATCTGTCGCGTTCTTCTTTAGAAAGAAAGTATGGTATATCTTGTTCTTTAAGTTTCAAAACCCGCTCACCATAAAGACGAAGGTTTTTTTCATATTTTTCTGGGTCGTTTTGTTGTAAACTTTTTGACAAATCTATTGTGCTTAAATATCTCTCTTGATACCACTGGTTTCTGTCCTGCCATCTGCGGTACTGTTGCATCATGTCATAATACTTCACACGCTGATAATAAGGCAGAAGACCAACACGGGTATCACTACTATATAGTGTGTAGGACAGAAGCAAAATGAATACTAAAAACTTATTCTTACCTGCCAACATATATCTTCCCCTTTTGCCCATCTGATGTTAAATAAAGATAAACACCAGATGGTAAAGGTTGACCATTTTCATCCCTGCCATCCCAATATATTGTGCCGTTGTCATTATAAAGTATCCTAACTAATCTACCGCGTAAATCAAAAATTTTGACTGGATTGTGTAAGTTTTTTACAGCAACAATGTCGTTTATCCCGTCATCATTAGGAGATAAAAATAGGTTTTTCCTGTCCTGTTTCAACAACACAACTTTCTTTGTCCCATACTTTTTATATGTTCCTTCTTCTATCACAGCATAGATTGTGATTTCGTTTTCTGTATCAAAACTGTCATCTGTTGTTGAAGCAAAACCGATAGTCCTTCTTAAAGCAGAGGCAACCTGGCGGTTATAATTTGGTTTTATCTTCACACCACGATGTATTGGTGAACCACGCTTGCCTGCAAACCCTTCAGCGTCTGTGACATATTCTTCATCTTGAACAACAACCTTAGCACCGCTTACTGGTTGTCCTGTGGTTTTGTCATAAACACGGATTAATATCGTTGAACCTTCATAAGCATTTTTCTGCCACAAGACAATCTCAAGTTGTTGTAATGAAGGATCTAAAGAGGCTAAAACAAACTTTATCGGTGGGCTTGGGCTGGATTCTAAGCCATCTTTGTAAACTTTAACCTGTAAATAATACTCGCCGTTTTCTATGACCTTGTCAACTTTGTATTCAAATGTGCCATCTGTTGTTGAAGTAACAACTTGGAAAACTTCGCCGTTTAACAGAATAATGACTGGAACATTAGGATATGTTTTGCCTTTTATCACAAAATCGTTCTGCGTTATTACCAACTCTGTACCATTCAAAGTCATTGGTTCTATCTGAACTAACTCTGGTGGTAAAGGACGCATCTGTACTACTGTAACCTTAAACGGCTCACTTTCTACTCTGTTTCCTGCTAAATCAATTGAAACATATTTTAGTGTATTCTCACCTCTTGGCAACCTAACATTTTGGAACAATGCTCTGCCATAATAATCAACTGGCGCTGTTGCTAAAACTATACCGAAAGAATCAACAAGTTGTAGTGTACAACCTGGTTCTGCAGAAACAACACAGGTTAACTCGTTACCATACAATGTTGGCAGCTGAGTGTTTATTGGTATTGCTTGTTTAACTTCCACAAGATGATAACTTGTTGTAACATTACCTGCTAAATCTCTTAAAACTATTGCTAAGTTGTGTTTACCTAACTTCATTAACTTCTCAAAATAGTTAAACCCTTGTGAGGTAGCATCAAACAAACACTCTCCTGTATCATCATCGTAAATCTTTATGTTAGCTGAAACTTCACATTCAAACTGTATCTGAACTTTGCCTGCAAAAACTTCTGTCTTTTTAACCACAGCAGGAGAAGGTGGTGTGGTGTCATAGGTGACATAGTAGTAAAGGTTGTCAACTGCACCTTTGTCTGTTTCTGCTTGCAACCTTACGATATATAGTCCTTCACCATAGGAAGAAAAGTTTATCGTTCTGCTAAATGTGTTGGTTGACAACTCAAGAAGTTCTATTTGTCTCTGTCTTCCATCTTCGTTTTTCAAAAGTTCATAAACAAGTTTCACAGCGTTTGGAACATTAACTGAAAAATTCTCTGCCTTGTTTGTATAAGTATCGGGTTTTGACAAAACATAAAACTCTGGACTTTCTTTCCCATAATTTAAGACAAAATTGTTGTTGCTAACATTTCCTGCTTTGTCATAACATCTTAAAACACAACTAATTGTTGATGGCAATTCTTGACCAATTTTTTGTTTTAAATCAAATATTGGGATGCTGAACTGATAGGTTAAAACAGAAGTGTTGTTGTCTACCTGTTCAACACTTGAAGTGTACAAACCAGATTGTTGATAAAGCAAAATATCGCCATAATAAACCTCAACTTTGTCTAACCCTTCAAACCTTCTTTGTCTGTCCTTAAACTCAACAACAAAATAACCTGATGGTCCTTGTCTTTGCTGGGATGCTATATTGCTTATTATAGGTGGTGTGGTGTCATAAGAGACATAATAACTATAAGTGTTAACATTGCCTGCTTTGTCTTCTATTGAAATACGGACAAGATATTGGTCTTCATAAGGGAGCAGAAGCACTGGTGCTGTATAAGAACAACTTGAACCAGAAATTTCCAACTTGTGGTCGTCTATCAAATGCATATTGTCTTCTGTGAACTTATAGATTTCATAAGTAATCCTTGCCAACTCTTTGTTATCTATCACAGAACCTGAAAGGTAAACCAAGTTGTTGTCATTTGTGTTTTTAGGTGGAGAATAAACTTTTTCAAACAAAGGACGGTCAGCATCATAAAAAACTTCTTTTTCAAAAACAGATTGCGGGTTCAAACCATCAGAAGAAACAATCTTTAGTTTTAAAGGACAACTGCTTAAATAACCTAACTTCTCACGAATAGAAGATATAGGGATGTAAAAATCGTTAACCTTGTTTTGTGTCCTATATTGATACGGATAATAACTCCACCAAGGAGTATAAGATGAGATAAAGACATAGTTTGAACCATCTAAACTTGCATAAACCTCAAGTGGAAAACCTACTTCTGCCTGTCCTGTAACTTCAAAGTATCCATTGACACCACCTGATTGTTTAAAAGACAAATCTATGTTAGGTGACACTGTGTCAACTGCTATATACCACCAAGTTGTGTAATCTATCAATCCTTGGTATGTTGGGTCATAAACATTGTTGTCTTTTATCTTAAGTTGTATGTAATACTCACCTTCAAACGGATATTGATAACTAAATACTTCATTGACATCAGTAGTGTTAAAAGTTCGTTTAAAAACTTTGTCTTCTGCCAAAGGTTGGAAATCTGGATAACCATACCTGCGGGCTGAAACTGAATACATAATTTCACACTCGTTGTCGTCTCTTGCTTCATATTGGATGTTTATCTTTTGCTTATCTTCCGAAAGAGCAACACCGGTTATCTTTATAGTTGGTTTTACCCAGTTTAACGGAATGGTTATCCAGTTAGTTCTTACACGATGTTTTGCTTGTTCTGAACTACTTGTCCAGTCGCCACCCCACCAAGCTGGGTCTATCACCATTGCACGGAAATAAACCTGTGGAACTGAAGAACCACAAACATTAAAAATTTCGCTCAAAGGTAAAAAACCATCACCATACATATACTTCTCAAAACCTTCACCGCACGAATTGTAAGGAGTATAGCGTGGGAAATCTATTGAAGTCCAATCTGAGGTGGTTATGTTTTCTACTGACTCTATTTTATACAAAGGCAAATCATTTTCATCTTTGCGGTCATATGCTAAAATACAGCGTTTGTAAGTGTTGCTCCCTGTTGGAATTACTAACATAAAAACTTCTTTCCTTAAATCATACGCATTAACACGAGATTTTATATACAAATATTGGCTGCCATCACGAGCAATGTAAACTCCTGTTGTAGAGATTGAAATGCTTGGGTAAGAATTTAAATACTTCAAAGTAAAGTTGTGTGCCACATACAAACCTTGCTCTTCTCCTGTAGCAGGAAGCACATCAGAAGAACCATCTTCTAAATACAAACTAATATTGTAGTCAAAAGAAGCAAAAGGAAGAGAAAATTGTCCTGAACTAACCTCTCCCCAATTTGTGAATGATTTTTGCAACAAAGAGACCTGCTGAGTACCATTGTAGTAAGAAATATCTAATGTTGAAAACCTTGGTTTAGACCACAAAGTTCCCTGCATGTTGTCATAAGTTGTGTATCTGATAATATTTGTCTGATAAGGTGTAAAAAACAACCTTTTGTTTGCTAAAGAAATACTTGCAGAATTGTTAGCATTGGTAAGGCGGATATCAGCGATTTCTGGCGGTGTGTAGTCTTTGTAAACATCTACATTGACAAGGTAAATATTAAAACGATTTATCCTTGTTGTATCAGCACAATGTTGAACAGATTTTAACTGCCAACCTATCCTGTATGTCTGCCTGCCTTCATCACTATTCGGTACATCATTATAATATGCCTCTGGATATACTTGAATTGATGCAAAACCATCATCTATTGAACAACTTAAATTTTTGTCAAAATAACCATTATCGTTAGCATAAAAATACTCTATCCCTGAAAGAAAAGTTTTAGGAGATGAAAAACGATATGCCTTATTATTGCGACTTTCAAAAGAATTACCAAAGGTTGAAGTAACAAAATCAACTGTTTGTTTAGGCACGCGCCATACCGTCATATCTTCATCATCACCACGATGTTCATCATGAATACCACCAAATATATCTTTCCAACAGTTCCATATCACACCAAGATATTCTACACCGAACCCATAATAATTTGAACCATAATTATATCTTGCATATTTAACACTCCTACTGTTATAGATAGTAAACATAACCTCATAATCAGAAACAAAATTTGTATTTCTATAAAATGTTATATATTGGTCCACACCTGCTTTATTTATACTAATCTTCCTGCCAAAATTGCCTACATCAGGAAATTTAAAATTTAACATATCTAATGTTTGACTACTATCTCCATTATACGCTCCATCACCCTCGTTTACTTCTATTGGACCTAAAATAGTGCCATTAGGAGTGTCTATTTGTAATACAGTTTTCTTCTCATCAGAATAAATAGAAAAAGAAGTTAAAAAAAGAAATATAAACACACACGATACTATATGTTTAACTTGATACTGCCCTATATCCCTTACCTTGTCTAAATACCTACGAAACCATAATATCAGTTCACGCTCTTTCTGTTCTAAATTTTTATATTTCCGCTTCTTTAGCATTTTGTGATTGTTTTTACTTGAATTTTTATTGTGTTTTTTCATAACCCAACCTCCATTTATGCCACAAACGACAAAAAAGTTAATTATTTAAACTTTACCATAATATATATAAAGCAAAAAAATAAAAAATATCAACAGGAAAATTTGACAAAAAGGGGGACACTTCCGACGAGGTCTTTTGAACTTTAGAGTGAAATTTTGAAAGGTAAAACTTTTTTGTTAAAAATCGTCAGAAAAAGCACTTACAAAATTAACACTGTCCCCATAAGATAAGAAAAACGGGTAAAATCCTAAAAGTGTTCTGACGAGAAATGTCCCAAAAAAGTGAATTTTTATTTTCAAAAAACTGGGACAGAGAGGAAATAATAAGGTGGGTATTCAAAAATCTCTGATAAATCAAGAAAAATTAGGCGGGTAAATCTTTAAATTTCTTTGAAAATCGTTCCATATTTTATTGTGAAAGATTAATGGTTGTGTAGAACAAATAGATGTGTTTGGAAGATTTAGTAGTTCACAATAATGAGACAAAAATAATACTGGGTCAAATTCAGTGGATATTATAGACAAACTTTTGCATAATGCTACTAACGATAAACAAACATTTTCTCTTACAAAACTTCTAACTTCTTTTATTTGTTCATCTGTTAGTTGCACAGTTTTTTATTTTAATAACGAAACAAAATCTAAAGTTTTTTATTGAACATCATTTCTATTGCTTCATAAGCTTCAAGTAAAATTTTTTCTGAGATCC
>Ga0078972_1008921_pt1 | contig 20344 bp, 17 predicted proteins | sample YelNatPaOPGAMG01_FD_67568 | JGI IMG/M metagenome (GOLD analysis project Ga0078972, IMG submission 67568) | Hot spring thermophilic microbial communities from Obsidian Pool, Yellowstone National Park, USA - OP-RAMG-01 (SPADES assembly) (version 2) | ecosystem: Environmental > Aquatic > Thermal...
GGACAGGCAACGCCTATCTCCGGTACTACTTCATCGAGGCGGCGAACAGCGTCAGGAGGTACGACGCTTCCTTCGCCGCCTATTACACCAAGAAATCCAAGGAGGTGACCACTCACCAGCACAAACGGGCCCTGGTCCTCACCGCGAGGAAACTCGTGCGCTTGGTCTTTGCCCTGCTGCGGGACGACCGGGCATACGACCCGGGGCACCGTTCTCTTTTTAAGCCTACAGCCAGCTAATGGTCTGTAGCATACAATTACAGAACTGCCATTATATGCTACCCGATGTGCGTCGAGGGAGAGGGGAAGTTTTTTGTCCATTTTCCCGATCGCCCCCTTGACATTTACACCCCATGCTTGAAATTCACACACCGGCGAGGGCACCCAGGGCCACCGCGCCCGTGTCACCCGCGACCAATGCCTCCCGCCAGCGCCGGGCCGGACGCCCGGACCGCACCAGCGCCGTGTAGACCCCGGCCCCGTCCACTCCTCCGGCCAGGATGAAACCGGCCAGACGGTCGCCCTCGAACACCAGCCGGCGGTAGGTGCCCCGGTCGTAACCGCTGACGGTCTCCGGCCCCTCCAGGATGCCCACGGACATCACGTCCACCTTCCCGAAGCGGGCGCTGTTCATCCGGGTGACCGGCGCCGGATAGGGGACTCTCCTCCCCGCCATGTTGGCCGCCGCCACGCGCCCCTGCTCGCAGGCCAGCGGCCACAGTCCGGCGGCGACCTTTTCCCCCGTCCACCGGTCGGTAACCTCGATACAGTCACCCGCCGCGTAGACGTCAGGCAAAGACGTGCTCATGAAATCGTCCACCCGGATGCCTTTTCCGACCGCGCCGCCGGCCGCGGCCAACAATTCCGTGCGGGGACGCACCCCTTTGGCGGACACCACCAACCCGGCCGGCAGGGTGCGGCCGTCCGCCAGAACCACCTCCGTCAGACGGCCCCCGGCATCGCCGGCCAACGACGCGACGTCGGCCTGGAAGACAAAGGCGAGTCCCGCTTCGGCCAGTTCGGCCTGCACCATGGCCGCCGCCTGTTCATCCAGTTGGCGGATCAACAAGCGGGGGCTTTTGACCACCACGGTCACCTGTTTCACCCCGGCCTTCTTCAAGGCGTAGGCCGCCTTCAAGCCCACCAGGCCCCCTCCGGCCACCACCGCTGCGGAAACCCGGCCGGCCATGGCCCGCAGGGCGCGGGCGTCGGCCAGGGCGCGCAGGGTGAAGACGCCGGAGGCCCCTCCCCACCCGGGCATCACCGGCCTGGCCCCGGTGGCCAGCAAGAGCCGGTCGTAGGCCAGGGTCCGGCCGCCGGCCAGCATGATTTTCTTCTCCCCCGGCCACAACTCCACCGCCCGGCTGGCGGCCAAGAAGGCGACTCCCTGCCGGCGGTAGAAGTCCTCCGGCCGCAGGGCCAGGGAAGACGGCGTCCTCGTCCCCGCCAGCACGTCCGGCAAAAGGCACCGGGCGTAAGCCGCCTCCGGCTCCCCGGAAACCATGACGATTTCACCCGCGCCGTCCATCCGGCGCAGGGTCTGGGCGGCCGCCAACCCGGCGGCGCCCGCGCCGACGATCACATAACGCAAACAAACACCCCCTTCCTCTGCCATCGCCACGCACTTGTCCTATTTCCGGAAACGTACCAGAACGCCAAAAAGAAAAATGTCAGCGGCCTGACATTTCTGAAAACCTTGGCGGCTATGTGCCTCGTTATCTAGCCCAGCATTTCCTCCAGACGGCCGCGGTCCGTGATCGCCATCCGGCGGCGGCCGATCGCGATGATCCCGTTCTTCTCCCAGCGGTTCAAAAGGGAAGTGACCGTCTGCCGCGTACTGCCGATGAGGTTGGCCACCTCTTCGTGGGTGAAGCGCAAGACGAAATCATTCCCGCCGGCCCCGTTTTCATCGGCCTGGTCGAGCAGGAACCGGGCCAGGCGGGAAGAAACCTCGCGGAAGGCCAGGCTCTGCAGGGCATCGTTGGTCTTCTTCAAAATGTGGCCGAGGATCTTGATCAGGCGCAGGGGGACGGCCGGGTCGGCCGCCAGGATGCGCTTGAAGACCGGCATGGGAAAGATCCACAGGTCGCAATCGTCCAGGGCGGTCACGATGGCCTCGGAATGGCGGCTGTAGAGTTGGCCGGGATGCAGCACCATGACCGTCAACTCCCGCCCCTCTTCCGACAAGTAGGAAATCTTTATCCGGCCGCTTTTGATCAAAAAAACGACGTCGTCCTCCGGGCCGGGGAAGGCCAACCGCTGCCGGCGGCGCAACCGCCGCTCGAGGGCCAGGCCGGCGAACTGACCGGCCAGGTTGTCCGGCAGCGCGGCGAACAGTTCGGTATCGCCCAGAGTGTCAATCCCCATGCTATCAGCCCCAACCGATCCCCTTTGCGCAACTATTTGACCAGTGAATCTCTTCGCCAGGACAAGCCTGGCGGCTTCTCCCAGCAAAAGTTACCTGTATCATCGGGAAACCGCCTTGCGAGCAAGGTCTTATGTCCCCTCCCAAGCTACATCCCGGCCTCGCGGCCGAGAGGCCCGATCCATGGGCATCTACTACTCAACGTAGATACGTGTTAGGCGGTTTTCTGTTTCGGAGCCAATACATTAGGACGAAAGTACTCCACTTTCGTCGGAATTATCCGCCCCTTGGTGAAGTCTCCGTTGACACTCTTATCCAGAATGCCAGAAGCACCGACCACGTCACGGTGCGCGCCTTTGAAACCGCAGTCCTTATTGCCGCATTTGTAAGTACGGCCAGACTGCTTCGTGTATTCCGTGCAGATGGGGCAAGTGCCGGAAGTGCCGCGCTCATCCACAGACTCCAGCTTAATACCGTAACGCTTCAGCTTGTACTCCAGAAGACGCTTCATCTTCCCAAAGGCCCACTGACTCATACGCTGGTTATGCTTACGGCCACAGTCCTTGTCCCGAACGCCGGAAGGATCACCGATGTAAACCCTCTTCGTGTTATGGCTCACACACCAGCGCACGGCCTCCGCTGATATCGCGTGCAAGACATGATCAATGCGACGATCAATATTATTAAGGAACCGGTACTTGGTGTCCAACAGCTTGCGCCGGCGCCGGGAGCCTTTCTTTGTCCGGGATATGGCACGTTGGAACCAACGCAGCTTTTTGTTGCGGATCCGGTGCAGAGAACGAAGAAGCCGGCCGCTGATCACCACTGCTTCCTTCCCGTCGGTCATCGCTACGGCATGGACTTCACCGGGATCAATGGCTGCCGTATTGCCGCCCTGGATTTTGTTCAGGTACGGTTTCTCCACCACAACATGCAACCAATATTGATTCCGGTGCCAAACCAATTGAACATGCCTGATCTCTATTCCGCGAAGATGAACGGGAAGCTTGATCCGGAACTCCTTCTGACCACGCCCGCCGGAGAGACATAGAAACGCACCGTCAATGATTATCCCAAGTTCCTTCCACGGGACCGTAAAGAAATACTTCCTCCGATGGGGATACCGCCAGTCCGTCTCGCCCTTTTCACGCAGCTTTTTCGTGCGTTCGCAGCACTCAAAATATAGTTCCACTATCGCCTGTACCGACTGGGAATGAATCTTGAACCGGCCTTTGACGAAATCCTTCATCGCCGCTTCACCCAGCCAAATATGATAAGCCGCGTATATCAAACGATGGATGAAGCAAACCATGTTCCAGACTTTCGCTGCTTCCATTTGCAGGGCACGGGCTACCGCTACCTGGTCCGGCGTCAGACGTAACGGGAACTTTTCGACAAGCGGATCACCGGCGCGTTTCCTTCTCTTCTTTTTTCCTTCTCCAACCTTGTTTTTCAGTTTGCTCAACGCTTTTCCACCTCCTTTCGAGAGGATTTTTGGGCTTCGATGTATTTTTTGATAGTTTGGGCGCTAACGTTGCCTGCGGTACCTATTAGTACCCCCTGCTCCATAGCCCACTACCCCAGAAATATCTCTCCTTAAGAGAGGGTATCGAGCAAAATAACTTATTTGCGGTAATACTTTTTATTGTTCTTACAATCTTACAATCTCAGTTGGTGCTATCGTAGGAGGGGCTGAAAGGAAGATGTGTACATGATCAGGCATCGTTTCCATCTGAAGAAGAGTGAAACCGTACTCGGTACAAAATCCCTTCGACTGTTAGCTTGATTATCTCCTCGACCTTACCTCTTATGACGCCATGCCTGTATTTTGGACAGAAAACTATATGGTAATTGATGTTGTAGACACAATGATTGGTCTTTCTTTCCACGGGCTAATTATACCAGCCCGCCCGTCCTACGTCAACATAATTTGGAAAGAATTTTGGAGGGAAGGCCAAGGGGAGGGAAATCGCCCTCCGGGCGATGCCCCTTTCATCCCACCCCACGAGGGGGTGGGTTTTCAGGGGCGTCTCCTATAAACGTTTTTCCCTGCCGCCGCCCGGACGACGGGACCCCATATCACCGGCGGGTTCAAGAGGCCGGCCAGCGGCGGTACCCGCCGGCGGCCCCTATCTCCCTATTCCCGGCCCGGCTCGATTGCAGAAGGTTTGCGGCTGAAAATCAGGACCGGTCCCTCCTCGGGCGAGTCGTACCAGAGGTTTGCCGCCCGGTCGTACAGAGCGCGGAGCACGACCAGGTAGAGCCAGACCGGCGCGGTCCCCCTCAGGATAACGTCCTGACCCTTGCCAACCAGGGCTCTGGCTGATTCCGCGTACGCATCCTCGTCGATCAGCCCGGCTCCCATGTCATACAAAGCAGACACATTCAGGGTAATCATGGTATAGTCTCCTTCGGAAAAATTTTTCTGTTATTATCGCTATTTTACTGGTTATCACTATTATCGTCAAGCGGTGGCTACATCCTTTTCAGCTTTCATTGATTAATCTTATCTTCCTTGTTATAATGACAATGGCCCACTTTCCCCTATGGAATCGAGAACTAAGGGATAGGAAACCGCGCGGTCAAGTTTACCCGCACCCTTGCGATGGTACCGGCGTCATTACTGCGGCCGGCCCGGATGCCGGTGCGCCCGGGCCCGGCGAGGGACAGGGCGTGAATACCGTCGGGGGCCGGCGTCTTACCCCGGCCTCCGCACTGTTTTCGTCTGCCAGACCAGCGGTCGATAAATTCAATCACAGACTCGTCACGGACCGACCGGACGACGATACCTACGGTACGGCCACCGTGGGGCGGATACCGGATACCAGGCAGCCGGGCGGCGTCACGGTATACGCTCTTTGGTTGCGACGGCTGCCTCACCCGGCTGAAACACGAGAGACCGTTGAAAAACCAGAGGCGGGGGCTGAATCGTTGGTAGAGGAAAAATACTTCACTCCAAAGGAGATTGCGGACAAATACAAAGTCACCAGGGTGGCCGTCTTGAAATGGATTAACGAGGGAAGGTTGAAAGCGATCCGGTTGGGCAAGGTCTGGCGCATTCCGGAATCGGCCCTGGAGGAGTTCATCAGGCAGGGCACCGGGGAAAAAGGAAAAATCTAACCAACAAGCCGTGTGTTTCGTGGTGACGCCGGCCACGAGAGAAAGCCGGCCCCGTGTCCCGGATATCCCGTCAAGAACGGCGGCGGGCTGTCCGGGTTGTTTTCGTCGGGCCCCATGCACCCCGGCGGCGCTGCGGCCCCTTCCGGGCGTACCGGACCGCGGCCCGACACCCGGTCGCCGTCCCGTAAACACATTTTCCGCCGCACGGCACCCGCCCGCCTACAGCACCCGGGCCGGTCCCCGGTAGATCAGACCCCGCCGGGCGTCGACGGTGACCGTGACCCCTTCGGGCAGGGCGGTCAGGGCGCCGGCCACCCCCACCACCACCGGTTTCCCGTATTCCAGGCCCACGATGGCGGCGTGCGAGGTGAGACCGCCCGCTTCCGTGACCAGAGCGCCCGCCCTGGTCATCACGGGCACGAACTCCTCGTCCGTGGCGGCGACCACCAGCACGTCGCCCGGCTGGACCCGGGCCGCGGCTTCCATGGCCGAACGGACCACCCGCACGGCGCCGGTGGCCGAACCGGCCCCGATGCCCACACCCCGCGCCAGAATGTCCCCCACCGTGTGCACCCGCACCATGTTGGTGGAACCCGGCAGACCGGCGGGCACGCCCGCCGAAACCACCACCAGGTCCCCCGGCCGGATCATGCCGGCCGCCAGAGCCGCGTCGAAGGCCTCGGCGATCAATTCGTCGGTGCCCTTGGCCCCCCGGGGCCCGGCGGCCAGGGCCGTAACCCCCCAGACCAGCGCCAGGCGGCGCTGCACCTCGGGGCTGGGCGTGACGGCGATGACGGGGGCGCGGGGCCGGAAGCGCGATACCATGCGCGCCGTGTAGCCGGACTGGGTGACGGTGACAATGGCCGCCGCCCCCAGATCGTCGGCCGAGGTTACCGTGGCGTGGCTGACCGCCCCGGTGATGGTTCCGGACAGGTTGCGCCTTTGCCGGTCCATCATCTCCGGGTGAGGCAGGGCCGCCTCGGTCCGGCGGGCGATACGGTCCATGGTCCGGACCGCCTCCACCGGCCAGCGCCCGGCCGCCGTTTCCGCCGACAGCATGACGGCGTCCGTTCCGTCCAAAATGGCGTTGGCCACGTCGGAAGCCTCGGCCCGGGTGGGGCGGGGATTGTGGATCATCGACTCCAGCATCTGGGTGGCGGTGACCACCGGCTTGCCGGCCAGGTTGCAGCGCCTGATGATGTCCTTTTGCACCAGGGGCACTTCCTCGGTGGCGATCTCCACCCCCAGGTCGCCCCGGGCCACCATGATCCCGTCGGCCACATCCACGATGTCGGCCAAACCGGCCACGGCCTGGGCGCTTTCGATCTTGGCAACGACGTGCTGCCGGCCGCCCGCTTCCTCCACGATGCGCCGGATCTCCAGGATGTCCTGGGCCTTGCGGACAAAGGAGGCGGCGATGAAGTCCACGCCGGCGTGGACCCCGAAGACGATGTCCGCCTCGTCCTGGGCGGTGACGGCCGGCAGGTTCACGGTCACCCCCGGCAGGTTGATTCCTTTCTGGCTGGTCAACTCGCCGCCGTTTTCCACCAGGCAACGGACCTCCCGCCGTCCGTCGGTGGTCACCACCTTCAGCGCGATCAACCCGTCGGCCAAAAGAATGGTGTCTCCCGGACGCACGTCGGCCGGCAAGCCCCGGTAACTGACCGGCAGAAGATCGGCCGTGCCCCGGACCGGCTCCGTGGTCAGGACCGTGTACCGGCCCTCTTCCAGGACCACCGGCTCTCTTTCCAGGTACCCCAGCCTGATTTCCGGTCCCTTGGTGTCGAGCAGCACGGCCAGGTTCTTCCCTTCCTCCGCCGCCACGGCCCGCAGCCGGCGCAGGCGCTCCCCGTGCTCCTCCCTGGTGCCGTGCGAGAAATTGAGCCGGGCCACATCCATACCTGCTTTGAGCAGTTCACGCAACACGGCCGGATCGTCGCTGGCCGGTCCGATGGTGCAGACAATCTTGGTTCGCCGCAAGAGAAAACCCTCCTCAGATGGATAAAACGTCGGCCAGGTGGTACATGCCGCCGTCCGCCGGCCGGGGCCGGCCCAGCACGCTCTCCAGGTCGTTGGTTACCGGTTCGCCTTTGGCCCAGCCCACCATGGCCAGGCGGGCCCCGCCCATCAGCAGTTCCACGGCCCGGTAACCCAGCACCGAAGCCAGCTTGCGGTCGAAGGCGCTCGGTGTCCCGCCCCGCTGCAGGTGCCCCAGGATGGTCACCTTGGTATCGAAGCCGGTACGTTCCTTGATGACGCGTCCGATGTCGAAGGCGCTGGCCACGCCCTCGGCCACCACGATGATGCAGTGCTCCTTGCCCCGCCGGTGCCCCCGCACCAGCCGGTGACACACGTCGTCCAGATCCACCGGGCGTTCCGGAATCAGGATGGATTCGGCGCCGCCGGCCAGACCCGCGGCCAGGGCGATGTGTCCGGTGGAGCGACCCATGACCTCGATGACAAAGGTCCGTTCGTGCGAGGTGGCCGTGTCCCTGATCTTGTCGATGGCGTCCACCACGTTGTTGACGGCGGTGTCGAACCCGATGGCGTATTCGGTGCCGGCGATATCGTTGTCGATGGTGGCGGGCAGACAGACCGCCGGCAAACCGTACTCCCGGTGAAAAGCCTGCACGCCGTGGAAGGTGCCGTCCCCGCCGACGGCCACCAGGCCCTGCAGCCCGAACCGGTTGACGTTTTCCCAGGCCCGGCGGCGGCCCGCCTCGGTGGTGAACTCCGGCGAGCGGGCGGTAAAGAGCACGGTGCCGCCGCGCTGGATGATGCCGCCCACCGAACCGGTGTGCAAAAGGGTCATGTCACCCTCCATGAGCCCGTTGAAACCCCGTCTGATCCCCATGACCTCCAAACCGTGAAAGACGGCCTTGCGGACCACCGCCCGAATGGCGGCGTTCATGCCGGGGGCATCGCCCCCGGAGGTGAGAATGCCCAACCTTTGCACTGACTTCCACCGCCGCTTGCGTTGTCGCTGTTGCGGTTAATATGTCCCGGGGACGGTAGGGAAAACCCTGCCCGACACGATCGACGGCCCGGCGGGTGTAACGGCGGTTCTTTGGCGCCGTTAGGCCCCCGTGGACCGGAAATCATCCAGGATCCGTTGCAATTCCTCCCGCTCCGGCGTCCCCAGGGGCGATAGCGGCGGGCGCGGCTCGCCGCCGAACCAGCCCAGGATGTCCATGGCCGCCTTGAGTCCCGCCACCCCCCACCGGGCGGTGACGGCCCGGTTCACCGCCAGGATGCGGTGCTGCAGACGCCGGGCCTCCTCCAGCCTGCCCTCGTAGAAGAGCCGGAAGATCCGGGTGCATTCCTCCGGCAGGATATTGGCCACCGCGCACGTGCCGCCCCTGGCCCCCACCGCCAGCGCCGGGAGCAGGTAGCTGCCGGACCCGGCGAAGACGGCGAAGCCGTCCGGGGCGGCCGCGGCGACCTCGGCCATCTGCACGATGTCGCCGGAGGAGTCCTTGACCCCGACGATATTGGGATGACGGGCCAGTTCCGCCACCAGCACAGCCGCCAGGTTGACCCCGGTGTTGCGGGGCATGTTGTACAGGATTACCGGGATGGGCGAATGGTCGGCCACCTCCGTATAAAACCTCTTCAGAGCTTCGTCCTTCATGCCCGACTTGTAGTAGTGGGGGGTGATCACCAGGGCGGCCCCGGCGCCCACATCCGCCACCGCCTTGGTCAACCGCACGGTGGCCCGCGTCGATTCGCAGCCGGTACCGGCCACCACCTTCTTGTCCGTATGACGGCGGACGAAAGCGGTCAGTTCCACCTTTTCCCGCTCGTCCAGAAGGACGGACTCGCCGTTGGAACCCATGACCACCAGGCCCGAGAGAGGAGTGGCCGACCATTTGGCCAGGTTCTCCGCCAAGGGTCCGTAGGCGATCTCCCCGCCGACAAACGGCGTCGGTATGGGCGCGTAGATTCCTTCCAGCCGCATATTTCGTCTCCTTGGGTTCAACGTTTGCGGTATTCGGCAACCGACTCCTCGACCCAGACGTCGTGCGTCGTTCCACCTATGGATACCCGGTACTGCTTCCCCGCCATATCGCCGGTGCGCAGTTGCCGGCACAACGAAACAAACTGCTCCCGGTAAATCCGGTACAGGCGGTGGGCCTCGTCCAGGGAAACCGGGACGAACCTGATGCTATCGCCCGGTTTGGCCTGGGCCAGTCGCCATAAGTCGGTGGAGACGACGCAGGCGATTTTGGGGTAGCCGCCGGTGGTCTGGCGGTCCGCCAGGAGCACTATGGGCTGGCCGTGTCCCGGTACCTGGACCGCCCCCGGCGGCACGCCGTCGGAAACGATGTCGGCCATTCCCGGCCGGTGCTCGATGGCCGGCCCCGCCAACCGGCAGCCCATCCGGTCGCTGTCGTTGGCGACCCGGTATTCCCCCGTCAGAAAGGCTTGCACTCCCGCCGGGGTGAAGTGGTCGTCCTGCGGTCCCGGGACCACCCTCACCGTGTGGGACGCACCGTACTCCGGCACGAAGGGCGCCGGCACCCGGCGGAAAATGCGGCCCGTTTCCTCCCGGGAAGCCACCCGGTCCCCCGCCCGCAGGGCCCGCCCCTCCAATCCCCCCAGCCGGCAGCGGAGATAGGTGGAGCGGCTGCCCAGGACTTCCGGCACCGCCACGCCGCCACCCAGCGCCAGGTAGGCCCGGCAGCCGCGCCGGGCGCCGCCGAAGGAGAGAACGTCGCCGCTTTGAACGGCCACCGTTTCCCACAGGGGCAGCGGCGAACCGTTGCGCCTGGCCTCCAGGTCGGCTCCGGCGACGGCCACAAGGCCCCCGGCCAGCACCCGCAAAACGGGACCGGCCAGGGTCATCTCCAGGGCCGCTTCGCCGGGATCGTTGCCGGCCAACACGTTGGCCAACTGCAGGGCGTACGGGTCCGCCGCCCCGGCGGCCGGCAGCCCGTAGGCCTGAAATCCGTGCCGGCCCAGGTCCTGGACCGTGGTCAGAAGCCCCGGTTTTTCCACATATAGAACGGTCATCCGGCGGTCCCTCCGGCCGTCGCCCTGGCCGCGATCGCCAGGTACTCTTCCTTCCCGACCGGCACAAACCGCACGTAATCGCCCGCCGACAGCAGTATCGGCGGCACGCGGTCCGGATCGTACAGGCGCACCGGGGTGCGGCCGATGATGCGCCAGCCGCCGGGGCTGTCCACCGGGTAGACGCCGGTCTGGCTGCCGGCGATGCCCACCGAACCGGCGGGGATGCACTTCCGGGGATTGGCCAGCCGCGGGGCGGATATCCGCCCCGACATATGGAGATAGGGGAAACCGGGGGAGAATCCCAGCATGTAGATCAGGTAAGCGGTCCGCGTGTGGACGGTTACGACCTCTTCCCGGCTGAGACCGTTGCACGCGGCCACGAAATCGAGGTCCGGCCCGTATTCCGGTTCGTAGCACACGGGCAGGACCGTGGTCCTGGGTGCCGGCCATTCCCGGTCCCCCAGGCCGGCCGTCAGTTCCCGCAGAGTCCGCTCCAGGTCCCGGATACCCGTGGCGAGGGGGTCGTAATAGACGAGAAGGGAGCGGTAGCTGGGGACAAGTTCTCCCACACCTGGTATCCCCGCTTCCCGCAGGGCCAGGTACAGGTTGCGGACCAGGCGGTTCGTCTCCGGACTGATTTCGCGACCGAACTCGACCACCAACGCCCGGTCCCCGGCCGGCAAAAACCTCGCCTTATCCATCGCCAATCCCCTCAGGAGGACGCCGGTTCTTCGTTTCGCAGGCCGGTAACGAACGTATGCCCGGGCGCGTGCGTGATCCCAACCCGGTTGGCCTGGGCCCAACCGGGCGCCAGTCCCGGCGTGGGCCGGTCCCAGGCCCCTTTCCTTACGGCCTCCCTGATTTCCACCGGGGATTTGCCCGTCAGATCCACGGATCCCACCTCCCCCGGGCCGTCAGACAAACGGCCGCACCTCCACCCCCGCTTCCACCAGGGCCGACCTGACCAGCCGGGCGAATTCGACGGCCCGGGGATGGTCACCGTGGAGGCAGATGGTGTCCGCGATTACCTGGACGTCCTCGCCGGTCACCGACGCCACCCTTCCCTCGGTAACCATGCGCACCGCGCGCCTTGCCACCACACGCGGCTCCTCGATCAACGCCCCGGGCCGGGCCCGGTGCACCAGGCTGCCGTCGGGGTTGTAGGCCCGGTCGGCGAAGACCTCGCCTTTGCCGCGCAAGCCGACGGCCCGGGCCGCCTTGACACTTTCCGAACCCGCCAGGCCCAGGAGGACCAGTCCGGGATCCACCGCCTTGACCGCTTCGGCCACGGCCAGAGCCACGGCGGGATCCCGCGCCGCACGGTTGTACATGGCCCCGTGCGGCTTGACGTGGGACAAAACGACGCCCGCGGCCCGGCAAAAGCCCAGGAGCGCCCCCACCTGGTAAATGACGCAGTTCTTGATCTCGACGGGCGACATGGTCAGGTCGCGGCGTCCGAAACCCTGCAGGTCGGGATAGCCGGGATGGGCCCCGACGGCGACGCCGTGGCGGGCGGCCAGGGCCACCGTCTCCTGCATGACGGACGGATCGCCGGCATGCAGGCCGCAGGCGATGTTGGCCGACGTAATGCAGGTCATGATGTCTTCGTCCCGGCCCAGCCGGTACGCGCCGAAGCTTTCGCCGACGTCGGCGTTGAGATCGACGGACACGGACACGGCGTTCCCTCCCCCGAACAAGGAATATGGCATGTTTATCCACCAATTAACCCGTTGGTTACCGTTATTCAGACTTTAGCGCACAGTTTCCTGCTCATGGATCACTTCCAGGGCCTCGTCCGCCTCCGACTCGGGAACCATGACACCCATGGGGCCGTTGCCGTCGCTGCCCACGCAGATCCTCTTCGTTTGAACGGCAAAACCTTCCGCCAGGAGAAAGTTCTTCACCCGCTCCGCTTCCCGGCCGTTGGGTGCCAGGTACACCACGGTCCACAAGTCCCATCGCCCCTCGTTCGGTCACAAGGCTCCCGCGCCCCGGCTGTATATTATCTCCGGCGTGCCGCGGGCCTCAGTCGTTGTTCGAGATTCGCCCGTGCTTGGTCAGTACCTCGGCGCGGCCCCGGATCTTGATGGCCGAAGTATGTTCGGTAAACTGGGCGATCATGATCTCGCCCTTGTCCAGCTTCTCGGAATGATGAAACTTGGTATCGCGGCCGCGGGTCAGACCGATCAGGGTCACCCCGTTCTCCAGGGCCTTGACCACCACGTACTCGCCGACCGTCTCCCACCACTGTTCCGGCACGTCCTTCACCCCCGCCCCCATTATATCCCGCGCCGCGGCGACAGACAAGCCGGGCGTTTTCGCTCACAGATCCAAAAGACAGCGATAGGGTAACTCCCGCGCCGCCTCCGGCGGGCCCCCCTCGTCCGGGGCCTCGGCCGCCGGGGTGGGACGGGCGGGCCGGGGCGAAGGAGGCGGTTCCGGTTCCGGGGACGCGGCCCATTCCTCCACCATAGTTTCCCCCAAAAGACACCGCAATTCGTGCAGGAGGGCATCGGTAACGTTCACCCGCAGGTCGTCCCCCGCCCGGTAGAGCCGGTTAGCGGCCGCCAGGTAGAGATAGACGCTGCGGGGCCCGGGATGCTGTTTCAGAACGAGTTGCAGGTTGGCCAACTGGTCCACGGTCAGACCGTCCACCGTCAGCCGCAGGTCGGTCTGATGGAGACGCACCAGGGGGGCAACGCTGTCGGCCGTCAGTTTCACCTCGTCGTCCGATCCCGGCTTGCCCTTCACCACCACCACCGCGTCCTCGGTCAAAAGCGCCCGGTATTCCTGGTAGGCGCTGGGATAAAACACCACCGGAACACTCCCGGTCAGATCCTCCAGGGTGCAGGTGGCGTAGAGTTGGCCGCTCTTGGAGGTGCGGGCCCTGATGCCGCTGATCATCCCGGCCACGCTCACGGGCCCGTTGCCCCCCGCTTCCCCCAGGTCGGCCACCCTGGTCAGGCCGGGTTGTTCCAGTTCGTGCCGGTAACTGTCCAGGGGATGCCCGCTGATATAAAGGCCGAGGGTCTCCTTTTCCAGGCGGAGCAGGGTTTCCCGGTCATATTCCTCCACCTCCGGCAGGGTCAGTTCCACCCGGGGCACATCGGTAAAGAAGTCGAACAGGGTGATCTGTCCGCTGGCCCGCTCCCGCTGCGCCCGTCCGGCCAGGGCCAGCGCCGCGTCGATTCCTTCCATGAGCGCGGCCCGCCGGTGCCCGAAAGAGTCGAAAGCGCCGCTTTTGATGAGGCTTTCCACCACCCGCCGGTTCACCACCTTCGTGCCCACCCGCTGGCAGAAGTCGGCCAGGCTGCGGAAAGGCCCGCCCTTTTGGCGGATCTCCAGCATCTCGTTCACCGCCGCGAGACCGACGTTCTTTACCGCGGCCAGACCGAAGCGCAGCTTGTCGCCCACCACCGTGAAGCTCTCGCGGCTCTCGTTGACGTCCGGCGGCAGGACCTCCAGCTTCATGCGCCGGCACTCCTCCACGTCGACGGCCACCTTGTCGCTGTTGTCGCGCACCGAGGTCAAATGGGCCGCCATGTAGTGGGCGGGATAGTTGGCCTTCAGGTAGGCCGTCTGGTAGGACACCAGGGCGTAGGCGGCGGAGTGCGACTTATTGAAACCGTATCCCGCGAAATATTCCATTAAGTTGAATACTTCGGTGGCGACGGCTTCGTCCACGCCGTTTTGCATGGCGCCGTTCACGAACTGGGCACGAAACTTGGCCATCACTTCCGGTTTCTTCTTGCCCATGGCCTTGCGCAGGGTGTCGGCCTCGGCCATGGAGAAGCCGGCCATGCGGCCGGCGATCTGCATGACCTGCTCCTGGTAGAGGATGACCCCGTAGGTTTCCCGCAGGATCGGCTCCAGAAGCGGATGCAGGTAGGTGACCTTCTTCTTGCCGTGCTTGCCCTTGACGAAGTCCTCCACCATGCCGCTGCCCAGCGGGCCGGGCCGGTAGAGGGCCACCAGGGCCACGATGTCCTCGAAAACGTTCGGTTTCAGGTCGCGCAGGATGTTGCGCATGCCGCTGGACTCGAACTGAAAGACCGCCGTGGTCTCGCCGCGGCCGAGCATTTCGTAGGTGGCCCGGTCGTCCAGGGGCAGCCGGTCCAGGTCGATGTCCGGACCCCCGCTTTCCTTGATCATCCGCACCGTCTCGCCGATCACGGTCAGCGTGCGCAGGCCCAGAAGGTCCATCTTGAGAAGGCCCAGTTCCTCCACCGTCGTCATGGCGAACTGGGTGGTCACCGTCCCGTCGGTGGAACGGTACAGGGGCAGGTACTCGGTCAGGGGCTTCTTGGTGATCACGATGCCGGCGGCGTGGGTGGAAGCGTGCCGCGGCATCCCCTCCAGCCCGGCGGCCGTATCGATCAGCTTCTTTATCTCCGGTTTTTCTTCGTACGCTTCCTTCAGTTCCGGAGATATTTCCAGGGCCTTGGCAATGGTCATGTGCAGTTCGGCCGGGACCAGCTTGGCCACCTTGTCCACGTCGCCGTAGGGCATGGAAAGGACCCGGCCGACGTCGCGGATGGCGGCCCGGGCCGCCATGGTGCCGAAGGTGATGATCTGGGCCACCCGGTCCGCCCCGTAGCGCCTGACCACGTAATCGATCACTTCCGGGCGGCGTTCGAAGCAGATGTCCGTGTCGATATCGGGCATGGAGATGCGGCCGGGGTTGAGGAACCGTTCGAACAGCAGGCCGTAGGCCAGGGGATCGAGGGAAGTGATGCCCAGACTGTAGGCGACCAGGCTGCCGGCGGCCGAGCCCCGGCCCGGACCCACCGGGATGCCCTGGCTGCGGGCATGATTGATGAAGTCCCACACGATGAGGAAATAGGCGGAAAAGCCCATTTTTTCGATGACCGAAAGCTCGAACTCCAGGCGCTCGCGCACCTCGGGGGAGGGGTCGGGGCCGTAACGCCGCCGGACGCCCTCCGCGCACAGCTCCCGCAGGTAGGACTGCGGCGTGTGGCCCTGGGGGACGGCAAAGTCGGGCAGGTGCATCTGGTCGAAGGAGATTTCCACCCGGCAGCGTTCGGCAATGCGGACGGTGTTGGCCAGGGCCTCGGGCCACCGGCCCAAAACCGCCGCCATGTCCGCGGCGCTCTTCAGGTAGAGCTGGTCGGATTTGAACTTCATCCGTGACGTGTCGTTGACGGTCTTGCCGGTCTGGATGCACAGAAGCACGTCCTGGATCTCGGCGTGTTCCCGCTTGACGTAGTGAATGTCGTTCGAGGCCACCAGGGGAATGCCCAGTTCGGCCCCCACCGACGCCAGGAGCGGGTTCACTTTCTGCTGGTCCGGCATGCCGTGGTCCTGCAGTTCCAGGTAGTAGTTGTCCGGGCCGAAGAGGTCCCGGTAAAAGGCGGCCGCCTCCCGGGCCCGTTCCATGTTGCCGGCCAGAAGGTTGGCGGCGACTTCGCCGCCCAGGCAGCCGGACAGGGCGATCAGTCCGCGGTGATGGCTTTTCAGGGCCTCCCGGTCCACGCGCGGCTTGTAGTAAAAGCCCTCCGTGAAGGACAGGGAGGCCAGGCGGAGCAGGTTCTGGTACCCTTCCTGGTTTTCGGCCAGGAGTACCAGGTGGAACGGGTTGTCGTCCACTTTGGGAGTGCGGTCGCCCCGGCCGCGGGGCGCCACGTAAAACTCGCAGCCCAGGATGGGTTTGATCCCCGCCTCGCGGCAGGCCTTGTAAAAGTCCACCACCCCGTACATGGAGCCGTGGTCGGTGATGGCCAGGGCGGGCATGCCCAGGCGCGCCGCCTCCACGGTAACCGCCTCGATGCGGGCGGCGCCGTCCAGCAGACTGTATTCGCTGTGCAGGTGCAGGTGGATGAAGTCGGTCAAACCCGCGGCTACCCCCTTGGCTTGTCTCACTAAAGATTAGCCGAAAAGGGGACCGGGAGGCAAGGGAGGAAACCGGGGTTTAAGCGAAGAAAAAGGTACCGCGCCCGGCCGCCGGCTCCGCGGGGGGCACCGCACGGAGGGACCGGAACTTTTTCGTGGGTTTGGCGGCCCATTAAGGGAATGATATGGGAAAGAGGTGATATCCTTAGCAAGCTCCGCGCACACGGGTGAACCGGCCGCCCGGCAGCAGGCCGGCGCCGCGCGGGTGGCCGGCGGCGGCAAACAGTTGACCCTGACCGCTTTCGTCATGATGGGTCTGGGGGGAGCCATCGGTTCCGGTATCTTCGTGGTCAGCGGCACCCCGATCCGGCTGGCCGGTCCGGCCGTTCTGGTGGTCTTCGCGATCGGCGGCCTGGCCACCACGCTGGTCACCACGATGCTGACCGAAATGGCGGTCACCGAGCCCGCGGCAGGCGCCTGGAGCGTCTGGGCCGACCGCTACCTGGGACGTTGGGCCGGCTTCCTCGCCGGCTGGCTTTACTGGACCTCGGGGGTGCTGACCATGGCCACCGAGGTGGTGGCCGCCTCCCTGCTGACCCAGTGGTGGCTGCCGCACTCCCCCCTGTGGCTGTTCAACCTGCTCTTCACCCTGGCAGTGACCGGCCTGAACCTACTGGACGTCCGGGCCTTCGCCCGGATCGAGGCCGCGCTCGCCTTCGTCAAAACCGGCGTCCTAATCCTGTTCGTCGTGGCCGGCGGACTGGTCCTGGCCGGGGCCGTGCCCGGTTTCCCGCCGCCGCAGGGCAGTCTCCGGGGCTTTTTTCCCGGCGGTTTCCACGGCACGCTCGCCGCCCTCATCCTGGTCATGTACACTTACGCCGGGGTGCAGATCATCGGGCCCTCGACGGGCGACCTGGACAAGCCGCAAACCAACGCCCCGCGGAGCCTCCCCTTCATCGACGGAACCCTGCTGATCCTTTACCTGGCTGCCGTGGCCGTTTTGATCGGCCTGGTTCCGTGGTCGAAGGTGGCCGTAAACGGCAGCCCGTTTGTGGCCCTGTTCGCCGCTTTGCACCAGCCGGTCATTGCCGGAATCCTGAACGCGGTGATCCTGAGCGCCGTCATCTCCGCCATCAATTCCAACATGTACGGCGTGCCCAGGATGCTGACCTCGCTGGCCCACCGGTCCGACGCCCCCCGCTTCCTGGCCCGCCATGACCGGCGGGGTATCCCGGTGGCCGCGGTGTTGGCCTCGAGCGCCTGCCTTCTGGTGGTGGTGGCCCTGTCCTACTTCTTTCCGCAAAACATCTTCATTTACGCGGCCTCGGCCGGCGGCGTCACTGCCATGTTCGGCTGGCTCATCATCGGCGCGACGCACCTGGCCTTCCGGCATCAGAAGAAGGGGACCTTGAAATTCCGCTACCGCGGCTTCCCCCTGACCACCTACGCGGCGCTCGTCATCCTCCTGCTGGCCGTAGCCGGGGCCTTTCTGACCCCCCGGCAGTCGGTAGGGGTGCTGGCCGGACTGCTCCTGCTCGCCGTGTACCTGGCCCTCTATTGGCTCCTGAAGCACCGCCGGGCCGGCGCCGGTCCGTGACCCGGCCCCCCCTACGACAGGTCCATGTTCTTGATGCGGGCGATGGTCACCGAGTCTTCCTCGTGGATGCGGGCCAGTTTCCAAAGCTCGTCCTGCCAGACGAACTCCCAGAACTCCCGGAAATAGAGCTTCTTGTCCCGGTTGCCGGAGACCACCTCCCCGGCCGGGTTGACCACGTAGTCGTACATGCTGGCGAAGATCATCACGATGAAGGACTGACCCTCCTCGTCCATGCGGCTGTAAACGAAGTTGACGTCCGAGTCGCGCAGGCCGACGTCCCGGATGACGTCCCGCTCGCCGCGTTCGCGCATCCGGGCCAGTTTTTCCTCGTACTCCCGGTACAGGTCCGCCGTCAGGTAATCCCGGCCGCCCGAGAGATCCTGCCGCGACCAGGCGTCCTGCAGGACGAAGAAAGCCTGCTTGACCCGCCCCACCAGCATGTCCCGGTCCCAATAAGGGAAACGGGAACCGAAATAGTCCATGTTCTTGCGGGTGTAGTCGATGGCTTGGGCAAAGGCCCGCTCCCGGGAAAGGTTGGTCGGTTCCAGTTCCACCGGGGCTTCCCGATCCTGCTCCCCGAAGGATCCGCTCCCGCGGCGCGGCGTCCGCCGGTAGCCCCCGGAACGGAAGGCGGCGTTGCGCACCCAGTTCAACAACAGGATGACCATGATGATGGTTATGACGGTACCGAGCGATCCGGAGCCGCCGCCCAGGAAGAGGGGAAAGAAGCCGAAGCCGCCCATGCCCCCGAAACCGCCGAAGCTGCTTCCGCCGCCGAAACCGCCGCCCCCGCCGAAGGATTCCCCGCCGCCGAAAGACTCTCCTCCGAGACCCCCTCCGAACCGGGCCCAGGCCGGCGCGACCGCGAGCAGCAGGACCGTCCCCAGGACCAGGAGTAACAGTACGGCTACTGTCCTTTTGGACATAAGAACCACCTTTTTTGGAAATACGTCCCTGATAGTCGCAGTTTCTTCCGCAAACCACCCGAAAAGTATATATTATTTCCCCTCGTCGTTTTTCCCTGCCTGCGGCGACGAATTGCGTCCCCGCCAACCACAGGCTTGACAACACCGGCCGGAAACGGAATAATACTTAGAAGACCGAACCAACCGCCCGGAGGTGGACGCCCACGTCAACCAGTCAGGACAAAACCTCGTGGCACCGCATCTTCCCGCCGGCCGTCCTGGCCACCGCCTTCGCCACCCTGATCGCCTTCACCGGCATCGGCGTGGTGGACCCGCTCCTGGCCCTCATCGCCGGGGCCATGGGCGCTTCACCGGCCCAGGTGGAGTGGCTCTTCACCAGCTACATCGGCGTCATGTCCCTGGCCATGCTCCTCTCCGGCGTGATGGCCACCCGCATCGGCGGCCGCAAGACCCTGCTCCTGGGCCTGGGAACGGTGGTGGTTTTTGCCGCCGCCTCCGGAGCGGCTCCCGACCTTACCGTGCTGTCCCTGGTACGAGGGGGCTGGGGTCTGGGCAACGCCCTTTTCACCACCACGGCCCTGTCCATCATCGTGGGCGCGACGACCGGGCCATTTTCGGCCGCCATCACCCTTTACGAAGCGGCCCTGGGTCTGGGCATCGCCTCCGGCCCCCTGTTGGGGGGCTTTCTGGGCCACTTCCAATGGCGCCTGCCCTTCTTCGGCACGGCGGCCCTGATGTTCATCGCCTTCTGGTGGACCTTTTTCACCGTCCACGAAACCAGGCGCGAGCCGCCCCGCGGCGCCCGGCACATTTTCGAGGCCCTGCGCCACCGGATGGTCCTGCGCCACGCCCTGATCGGCCTTTCGTACAGTTACGCCTTTTTTACCATCCTGGCCTATTCGCCGCTGACCCTGAAGGGCCTCACCACCCTCGCCCTGGGTTACACCTATTTCGGGTGGGGCATCCTGGTCGCCTTCGCCTCGGTGTACGTGGTCAACCGGCTGCGCCCGGTGCTGGGGCCGCTGCCCCTGTTGTCGCTGGACCTGGCCGGACTGGTGGTTCTCTTCGCGCTGGCCGGCCTGATCCAGGGACCGGGCCTCCTGGTGCTGATCGTCATCTCCGGCTTTTTCTGCGGTATCGCCAACGCCGTCTTCACCTCGCTGGCCATGGAGGTGTCGCCGTTCATCCGCTCCATCTCCTCCGGTGCCTACAACTTCCTCCGCTGGGCAGGCGCCGCCCTGGCCCCCGTCCTCTCCGGCGTGGTGGGCGAATCGTTCGGACTGAACGTGCCGTTCTGGCTGGCCGGCGCCGTCCTGGCCACCGGCCTGGTTGTCCTGGTGCGCTCCCGCGCCCTTTACGATGTGGCCCTGGACCCGTCCGGCAGGGCACCGGAGAAGGCGTGAATCTAACCCCCGGGACAAGCCCGGGGGCTTCTCCCTGAAGAGTCTTACTCATATCATCGAAAGGCCGCCTT
>Ga0078972_1008923_pt1 | contig 20343 bp, 19 predicted proteins | sample YelNatPaOPGAMG01_FD_67568 | JGI IMG/M metagenome (GOLD analysis project Ga0078972, IMG submission 67568) | Hot spring thermophilic microbial communities from Obsidian Pool, Yellowstone National Park, USA - OP-RAMG-01 (SPADES assembly) (version 2) | ecosystem: Environmental > Aquatic > Thermal...
GACTGCCGGCCTAGATCCTGCAGAACGCATCCGCATCCGTTCCCTCCTGGCGGAGCTGGGCGGTGAGCGTGTGATTATTCTCTCGACACATCTGATCGAAGATGTGCAAGCGGTGGCCGATCGCGTTGCCGTGCTCCATGAAGGTCGCATTAGGTTCGAAGGCACGGTCCCCGAAATGCTCGCGCGCGTGGAGGGCCGCGTTTGGGAATTGGTGGTACAGCCCCAGGAATTGGCAGCGCTGCGGGATCGCTACTTGGAAACAGGCCTCCGTAGGGAGGATGGCCGGATTCAGATTCGGCTCGTTGCAGACCACGTGGAGCACCCCAATGCGAAGCCCGCCGATCCCGTACTCGAAGATGCCTATCTTTGGCTGATGAATGGGGGTTCCGCCAATGGAGCCTGAGGCATCCGTCAGCTACGGGCAACCCAGCGCCCTATCCCTAGCAGGCTTCGAGGCGCGGTCCGCACTGCGGACGACTGCGTTTCGCTCCGCCGCAGTGGCGGCATTCCTGGTTGGGCTGGCTGTGGGAGCGCAGGAGGGCCATGGGGCGGGTCCTTCAGCCTGGGCAGCAGGCGAGGCTTCTTGGCACATCTTTGGCTTCATCGTCGTGGTGTGGATGTCCATGGCCGCGGTTGCCGACCAGGCTCTACGCACCGACGTTCTGCTTTACACGAAGCCCCAGCCCACCGAACGCATCGTCGCAGCCAAATTCATGGCCATCCTCATGCAGATCCTCCTTGCGAATGCCGCCCTTTTCGTTGGGGCGGCTTGCGCTCATTATGCATCGCACGGGTCGTTGGCCGGGCTATGGGCCTATGCGCTCCGATACTGGGCAGCGTCCGGCGCGCTCCTCTTTCTGGGCGCAGCAGCTTACGCCCTGGCCCTCCTTACAGGAACTCCGCTGGCCGGTTCTGCGGTTGGGCTCTTCCTAGCCTTGGCGCTGGCCGGGCGAAGCTTCCTGGCCAAGGCCTATATCCCGGCCTATACCCAGAATGTTCCCACCTACATGGCACTAGGTTTGGCCTGCATTGGGATCGCCTGCTGGTTCTATCGAATCGGACGGCGGGGCAAAACTCGTGTGGCATGGTACGTACCCGCCCTCACAATTCTTGGATTGGGGCTGGCAATCGCCAACCTGAAGGTGCAGCTTGCCCACACCCATGATCCTCTCTCGGGCGAACAGCCAGCATTGGACCTCATGGAGGCCCAGAACATCGTCCCCGACAATCCGGCGCCCGGGTTCCTGTTGCCAGATCAATATGGGCGCCCTACGCAACTCTCCGCCTTTGCGGGCAGGATTCTGGTAATCGCGCTCTGGTCGCCTGCAGATCCTGATACCGTGGCCGTATTGGATCGCCTTCAACAGATCGCCCAGCGGTATGGGGCCCAAGGTGTTCAGCCCATCGCCATCTGCCTCAGCGAAGACGTGGGCGCGGTGGCAACGTTCGCTCAAGGCGAGATGCTCTCCTACCCCGTGGTGGAAGATTGGGGGACACATCACGCCCCCGACATCATGGATAGCTCACCCTTGGCCAATGCCTACCAGGTAACGGTGTTGCCCAAAGTGGTGGTTACGGATCGCAGGCGGCGAGTAAAGGCAGTTCTTACAGGATTGGATGTTACGGCCGGCACGATGCTCGAAGAAGCGGTGAAGGCACGGCTTTCCGCGGACCCTCAATAAACACATGATCCGGCCAGGGATCCACGCATGAACGGTGCAGCTCTCGTTCGATACAACTTTAGAGTGGTGATGTTCCGAAGTTGGTGGCTGCTGGTCTTTCCGATCGCAGCAAGCCAGCTTACGGTGTTCTGGACGCTCGTAACGCAACGGGCTGCTCCTACCCTTCCGGCCCAGAGTGCGGAGATGGTGACCCCCATCGTGGCCGCGTTTCTTGCCGCCCATGTGTTGGCTCCAGAGTATCCCGCCCGTGTAGGTGCGATCCTGGCTTCTAAGCCTCTCAATGTAACGCGCCTTGTATTCATGCGCCTTGCGGCTGTGCTCGCATTCGTTTGGTTCCTTCAGGCGCTTACGATGGCCGCATTTTATGTGGCAGCGGGGCCCTACAATGTTGGCGCGGTCATCATCGCATCCCTTCCATCCACCCTATTTCTAGCAATCCTTGCTCTCACAATGGCCACGCTTTTCCGCCAACCGATGGCGGGCTTCGGGATTGCAGCCCTCTATTGGGTGTTCGATCTGGTACCGGGCCCGGTGATGAACCCCTACCTATCCCTCCGCGCCTATTCTCTCTCCGTACCGGTATCCGGGATACCACCGGGCGACTTTGCAAGCGCCTGGTGGGTGAGCAAGGTGATCCTTCTCGCGGCAGCGATTATCCTCTACCGCATGCACAATCGCCTCGTATTTCTGCTCGGTGCCACGAGCACCGGCAGCGATCGGCGGCGCGCAATCGTCTTGGCGATCGTGCTCGCCTCGGTGTACGTGCTCACCGGCGCAACTACTAAAGTGGTGTACGGATATGTTCACCGCGGCACTCTTGTTCCTAGTGATGGGGCATGGTTCCGTAGCCAGTTCTCCACCTTCGGACCGCTGCCCGTAGCGGATCTGTTCGGGCCGGCATTTCGGCGCTATCTGGGAGAAGTCCCAAGCGCCTGGCGCGTGTCCCAAGTAGGTGAGGAAGACTTACTTGGCGCCACACCAAAGCATATCCAAGAACTCCAAATCGTGCTGGATCGTATGCCCAACAGTATCTGGGCTCCGAGTGCTGCCGAGATGCTAGCCCGCATCATCGGACGCAAGCAGAAGACCGTGGAAGCACGGGTTGCCGTTTTCCGGCGCATCGTAGACCGGTATCCCGACAGCCCATATGTGGCATGGGCGCTCGATGAGATCGCACAGGCATACGATCAATATCACATGCGATCCCAAGCCGTGGCTGCGTATGCCGAACTCCTCAAAAGACGTCCCAACAGCGTCTACCAAGCAGAAGCCCTTCGATACCTTGTAGGCACAGCGCGACAAGAAGGAGATTGGGCCACCGCCGAACGATGGGCCCGGGAATGGCTGAAGATCGCACCACTTTACGAGCGACCCGTTGCAGCCATCGAGCTGGCGGAGATCCTCCAGGCAAAGGGCGACACCCACGCCGCTGCCGACTATGCAGAAGAGACGATACGAGACTCCAACGCATTCTTCGAAGCCATGCGCATGAACCGCCTGCCGGGTTCTGCAAGCTCCCAGCTCAAGTGGCAACGAGAGGTGGAAGCCGCCGCGCAGCGAGCTAGGGCTATCCGGCCGCAACGATAACCGCAGCGCCCTTCACTTTCGGCGGGAGGGATAATGCCCGGCCGCACGCCTCATAGCACGCAGTAGCCGTGGCGTATAGGTTTCCACGGCAAGAAAGTTGCGGCTAACCTGCTGGAATGGCGTAATCCCACGAGGCAGTGGCCCTCGAACCTCATAGCTAAGGTTCAATACCTCGTCCACTGCCGGATCCTTCAAGCGATGGAGCGCTGCGCTCAGTGCCTCGTCTTGCCAAAGGTTTTCGTAACCGTGCACTTTCTGCCAAGCGCTCGCCGCCGTAACAAGTGTCAATAGGGACCCCTCCACCGACGCCCCCTCCCTCTGGGACCGCACAAAATCCTCCACTGCGGCCTGGCAGCGAAGCATCATCACGAGATCGTCCAGAAAGCGCCTTGAGCTTCCAAAAAGAAGCCCGCTTAAGGGGCCATCGGGATGACGATCGGCCGCCGCTCGAGCAATCTGCCTGGCCGTGTCCCTCATTGCGCGCGGATCGTGGCTCGCTAGATCCCCCCAGCCGGTATGGATCAACTCGCCCAAACCCGGGATAAGCTGTTCTCCAAGATGGGTATAGTCTGCATCGTCTAGCGGCAGCCCCTGCGCCCCGCGGGCAAACGCAAAGGTATTCGGGATCTGCACGCAATGCGTTTGGGCGTTCCCCATAACACCCCGGGGCCCCATTGCTCTCCCTCCCTCGTAGGCGCCTCGATCCCCGAAGTTCGTTTTGGGGAACTGGGGTTCCCATTCAATGACGCCGTAGTTGAAGAGTGTCACCCGAGATGCCAACCCGAGCTGCTGGGCATACGGAAGCCCATTGAACAGGGACCAGGGCTCCGGATTGAGTTTCTTCAGCCGCTCCAGGGCGTCCACGTGCTCCTCTGTCGTTCCGCCTTGCAGGCGGCCCGTGGCATAGAAGCGACTGTATGCCTCCCACCCCATGTGCATCCAGTAGATCAGTTCCATACCCGGCCGCAGCCGATCCAGCATCTGGCGGTGCTCATCCAGGAGGTGAACGAATTCGGCATTCGTGGAGCCTGGATATCCCCCGGGATCGCTGTCTATAATGGCAACGCCATCCGCCTGGGCCAGAGGGCGCAACAGCTCCTCGCGACGACGCATCATTGCGGCCAGCGCTTCAGGGTCGCTTGGATTCACCCGAATGTCGCACGAGAAGAAATGGCGTTTCTCAAAGGTTGCGCGAGATGCTCGACTGCTATCCGCCATCACGTTGGGGCATAGCGCAAGGTACACCCTCATTCCCACATTTTCATGGGCTATTTGAATCACGCGAGCTATCTTCGCGATTGCCTTTTGGTCCGACGGAGTGAGCGGCTCCGGCATCGTATCCAGTACCGGCCAAATCATCACCGTGTTGTATCCTAGCTGCCGGAGGCCTCCCAGATAGCCGGTCCAATCCGAGAGCGTCCACGTCCGTGCGCAATAGGGGTGATTGTACGGCCAATGTTGGTGGATATACATACCGATGGTTTTCATAGCCTTATCCCCGGGGATTGCGTGTGGCACCATAGCTGCGGCCGCCAGTGCTATGAGTTCACGGCGTGATATTTGCGCGCTCATTTCCAACCTCCGCATGTGCACGAAGGCCACAAGCAAAACTTCGCCGCACCGTCTTTTCCCGTTATACTTTCGCGCAGCCGCCACCTGCCTCCTGCCGAACACAACAGGTATAACAGCTACAGCAAACGTACAACGAAAGGAGACCGCGCTATGAAGGCGATCCGCGTGCATCGCTTTGGAGATCCAGATGTGATGCAGGTTGAGGAAGTTCCCGATCCTCAACCCGGCACCGGTCAGGTATTGATTGAAGTGAAGGCCGTAGGTGTAAACCCCGTGGAGACGTATATCCGCTCCGGCCGGTATGCGGCTCAGCCCACCCTGCCCTATACGCCTGGATCAGACTTGGCGGGTATCGTAGAAGCAGTTGGCCCCGGGGTCTCGCGATTCAAACCAGGCGATAGGGTGTACACATGGGGCACGGTTACCGGCGCGTACGCCGCCAAGGCCCTTTGCACGGAAGACCAAGTTCACCCCTTACCGGACAAGCTCACCTTTAGCGAAGGGGCGGGAGTGGGGATCCCGTGTGGAACGGCATGGAGAGCCCTCTATATCCGGGGAGCTGCCCAACCCGGCGAAACGGTCCTCGTTCATGGAGCCTCCGGCGCTGTTGGGCTTGCAACCGTGCAACTCGCCCGGGCAGCCGGCCTTACTGTAATCGGAACGGCCGGCACAGAGCAAGGCGCCGATCTTGTAAAGAAGCAGGGCGCCCATTACGTAACGGCCCATGACGACTATGCCCGCATCCTCGAAGTGACCGGTGGACGAGGCCCGGATCTCATCGTGGAGATGCTTGCCAACGTCAACCTCCAGGAGGATCTGAAGGTCGCGGCCCCGGGATGCCGTATCGTGGTAGTGGGCAGCCGCGGCAGCATCGAGATAGATCCTCGCCTCACGATGCAGAAGGAAGTCTCCATCCTGGGGCTGATCCTGTACTATTCCACGCCCCAGCAGACGGCTTCCATGCACGCAGCTCTTTATGCAGCCATGGAGGCAGGCATCCTTCGGCCGATTGTTCGGATGGAGCTGCCCCTTGCCGACGCACCTAAGGCTCATGAACTCGTAATGAGCCCCGGTGCATTCGGAAAGATCGTGCTTGTACCTTAGGCCAAAGGCTCAGCTCACACCCCGGGGCAGGGCAATGGGATCCACACCCCGTAGCATCATGCCCTGCCCCCTGCTCTCATGCACTTTGGCAGTAGGAGGATCCTCGGGATCGCGCATCTGCACAAGAAGCGTAGTTCGAGCCTCTTTACTGGTGTTCAGGCCGGATCCATGGATGGTGAGGTAGCTGAAAAAGAGTACATCGCCTGCACGGGCTGGGCATGGAACCGCCGCCTCCAATGGGTACTGATCAAAGGGCAGGTGCCATCCGCCTTCGGAACTGTGCTCCAGAGGGCCCAGCTTATGGCTGCCGGGGATCACGCGCACACATCCCTTCTCGATCGGAGCGTCATCGAAATGGAGGATCGCAGCAATCATCGTGTGGCGGGCATGGGGGAAGTAAGGGTAATCCTGATGCATGGGAAAGGGCGAACCCTTTTCGGGAGGCTTAATGAACATCTTCGTGTGATGCAGTTGCACGTTTGGGGATCCGATCAGATCTGCAGCCGCGTCGGTTAAGCGCGGGTCCACAATGAGCCGAGCGAATGCGGCAGAGTAGAACTGCACGTTGTGGCAGTGGAGCACGCGCGTGTCTGCCGCACCCTCCACCGCTTGGCGTGCGGATCCCCAGGTGGCGTCTATGTTTTGATGGCGAGAAAGACGCTCTGCCAACTCGTGACACTCGCGCCTTAGCGTTGCCGCCTCTTCGGCGGAGAGCAGACCTGGCACCAGCACATATCCATTCTGGCGGTAGAACGCCACCTGATCCTGGGAAAGCATCCCCGCACCTCCCCCTACCGCAAACCGATGGCATCCCTCACGAGCGCCATCGTTTCCGCGGCCACTGCCCTGGCCTTCTCTGCGCCGCATTTGAGGTAGGCTTCCAACTGGCCGGGGTCGGCAAGGAGTTCCTTCCGGCGGCGCCGAATGGGCTCTAGGGCAGCATTCAGAATTTCGATTAGTTCCTTCTTATTCTGCACGCATCCCCGCAATCCCTGCCGATCTTCCTCCCAAGACACACGATACCCCTCGGGATCGTAAATGCGGCGCAGTTGGCACACGACGCAGTTCTCCGGGACACCCGGATCCGTCTTGCGGATCTTAGTTGGTGTAGTGAAGGCGCTATTCACTTTGCGGGCAATGGTGTCTGCATCATCCGAAAGGAAGATGGCGTTCCCGTAGCTCTTGCTCATTTTGCGACCATCTATGCCCGGTACTACCGCCGTTTCCTCGTTGATAAGGGATTGCGGTTCGGGAAAGATGGGCCCGTAGAGGCGATTAAAACGGCGCGCGATCTCGCGGGTGAGTTCAAGGTGTGCTGCCTGGTCCTTGCCTACGGGAACCGCATGGGCACGGTACACCAGGATGTCCGCTGCCTGCAGCACGGGATAGCCTAGCAAGCCATAGGACACCGACTCTTCGTTGAGCTGGAGGTTCTCGCGCTTCTCTTTGAAGGTAGGCACCCGCTCTAACCAACCCAACGGGGTAACCATGGAGAGAAGCAGATGGAGCTCCGCGTGCTCCTTAACATGCGATTGGATGAAGATGGCGCACCGCTCGGGATCCAACCCGGCAGCAATATAGTCGGCGGCCACCTCGCGACATGCAGCGGCCAGCCCCTCGGTGCGGTCGTACATCGTAGTGAGGGCATGCCAATCCACGATGCACGCAAACATATCGTACTCATACTGGAGGCGTACCCATGTGCGCAGGGCTCCCTCCAAGTTTCCTAGATGCAGCGCACCTGTTCCGGTAGGCTGCATCCCACTCAAGATTCGTTTCTTCTGCACCTCCGGTATTCTCCGCTAGGCATGGAATAGCATCCACATCATCCGCCAAACGGCACGCCGGTGATCAATGTCGCCACGGCCAGACTGGGACGCTCGATAAGCTGATAGAGGAACGGCCCGCCAAAAAAGATCAAGGCGATCAGGATCATGAAGCCGTATTGACCCATCACGCGCGCATAGCGCATGGCGGGCTCACGTGGCAAAACATTCACCATGACGTGTGAGCCGTCCAGGGGTGGAATGGGGATCAGGTTGAAAAACATGAGGCTAAGGTTCACAAACAGAAATGTTGTGGCTAATTCCTCAGCTAGGCCCGAAAGGGTGGGCTGGAAGAAGCGGATCGTGAGCCCGGCGATGCACGCCAAAACTAGGTTTGCGAAGGGGCCGGCCAGGGTGATGAGTGTGTCATCCCGCCGAGGATGCCTCAGCGCCGCAGGGTTAATCTGCACCGGCTTTCCCCATCCCAAGCCGATGCCGCCAAAGGCCATGAATACGATCATGAGGAAGCCAATGGGATCCAAATGCTCCGTAGGCAAAAGGGTTACGCGCCCCTGACGCCGAGGGGTGTCATCGCCCAGCCGATCTGCCACAAATGCGTGTCCAAACTCGTGAACGGTGATGCTCAACACGATCACCAGGATGTAAACCAGAGCCTGATGTACGTCTATCCTAGAGAGGTCAATCCCCATGATGCCCTTCTGCAGGGAGGGTGCCCTCCCTGCGGCGCGCTAGTCCGCCAAAGCGGCTCCCGGCGCCTTCCCGGCGCGACGGCGGCGGCCGTGGATGCGTAACCTCGCCGGCGTGACGTCGTGGCGAACGAGATCTTCAAGGGTTTCGCGCTCCACAATCAAATCTGCCCGCCCATTCTCTACCAGCACTACCGCCGGTCGAGGCAGCCGGTTATAGTTGCTTGCCATGGAGTAGTTGTACGCTCCCGTGGTCTGCACCGCGATGATGTCTCCGGGTTGTATCTCTGGTGCCGCGGCACTCCATATAAGCACGTCTGTTTCGCAATGCTTGCCGGCGATGGCCACCTCTCGGTCGCACGGTTCTGCCGCTCGGTTCGCTACAATGATCTCGTAGACCGCATCGTATAGCTGCGGGCGGGGATTATCCGACATGCCTCCGTCCACAGACACATACGTCCGATGCCCGGGCGCCTGGGGAATGGGAACAGTCTTGATGGCTCCCGCGGTGTAGAGCGTAAGCCCCGCTTCCCCTACAATGGCGCGGCCCGGCTCCTGCTGCAAGACGGGCCAAGGCAGGCGCGCCTCCGTTAGGCGCATCTTCAGGCGGGACGTGATTGCCTCGGCGAATGCATCGAAGGATGGCGGGCGCTGATCGCTGCGGTACCGCACCCCCAGACCGCCGCCGATGTTGAGCACATTCGTATCCACGCCGAACTCCGCTCGAATGCGCTCCATCAAGTGCACCATAATGTCCACGGCACCTTCGTGGGCCTCTGTGTCCAGAAGCTGGCTACCTACATGGCAGTGAATGCCGTCAAACCGGAGATGATCAGAGGCCAATACCCTCCGAATGCCCTCCATGGCCGAGCCATCCTGGATATTTAGACCGAATTTGGTATCCGCCTGTCCGGTACTTATCAGCTTGTGTGTGTGAGGATCCACGCCGGGCGTACACCGCACCAGCACATCCATCTGCGCACCGGCTGCGTGCGCCACGGCGGCCAACTGGTCTATCTCCTGAAGATGATCAATTACCACATGGCCCACGCGGGCACGTACTGCCGCTTCCAATTCCTCGCGGGATTTGTTGTTCCCATGAAGGTTGATGCGCTCTGGAGGGAAGCCGGCAGAGAGAGCAGTATAGAGCTCCCCCAAGGATGCCACGTCCAGGTTAAGCCCTTCCTCCTCCACAATGGCGCAGAAGGCCTTCGTAAGGAACGCCTTGCTGGCGTAGCAGATTACGTTGCGGGGATACCGACGTTCAAACGCAGTGCGGTAATCGCGGCAGTTCTGCCGGATAAGGGCTTCATCCATCACGTACAGGGGCGTTCCAAACTCCGCAGCTAAGCGGACGGTGTCACATCCGCCTACCTCCAGATGTCCCTGTTCATTGATGCGTTGAGTTCCAAGAAGCATTCGATGTGTCGTCGCCTGTTCTACGATGGAACGTACCTAGGGGTTCCCGGGTTACAAAAAAGCGAACCGGGGCGCACGGCGAACCACGGTTCCGCATGTAGTGTATCCCACCAAGCGGATGCGTGTCAACGCTCGGGCGCCCCGGCCTTATGGACGCGGACTATGCGCGCTTTCCAATTACAAGAAACTTCTCCCTGGGTGTCCCGCATACCGGGCACACCGCCGGCGCGCTCCCCTTGAACGTAGCCCCACACACTGTGCATACGTAGAACCTGGTGACAGGAGTACGCGTGTTCAGGCTCTTTAGGGCCGCCGTGTACAACGCGGCATGTTGCTTCTCGGCAGCTAGTGCGTATTGGAAGGATTGGAGTGCCCCTTGAGCGTTCTCTGCTTGTGCATCCGCGATCATCCGGGGATACATCGTATCCTTCTCGTATGTTTCGCCCTTAATAGCATCCCGAAGGTTCTCCGCCGTCGTGCCCGGCGTGCCCGTATACTTGCCCGGCACAGGGTTCTTCACGCCTAACTCGGCAAGCGCCCGTTTGTGGTTGCGGGCGTGGATGCTCTCAGCCTCGGATGCCGCTCGGAACAGGGTGGCAACGTATGCGTAGCCTTCGGCCTCAGCTTTGGCCGCATACGCAAGATACTTGGAGTGTGCCGTCGTTTCCCCTTTATAAGCAGTCTTCAGGTCCTCGATGGACCGCGTCGGAGCCGCACCTGCCACGGCGGGTACAAGCACCAGGGGTACAACGGCGGTGGCCAACAGCACGTGGAGTGACTTGTTCATCTTCTGCTCTCCTAACAGGCCCCCAGCAAGGGCCCTCCAGCGGAATAGGGTGCTCCACAGCAGCCGTGGAGGCATGTAACAGTTGCCCACACCAGCTTCATGGAGATCATGTACATTATACGTAAGCTTTAATTCTTGGTCAAGCCCATCTTGTGCATTGCCTGCAAAGCCTCTGTTGCTTATTTGCAGAATGGCGGCCCATAATGGTACGGTCGCTTTCAGTTTCAGGAGAATGCCATGCCCTTTGTCGTGCTGCTTATGCTGGTGCTCGCGCGGCCGTCCTTCGCCTCGGCATTGCCCTCGTCCCGCAGCCCTTTGGGCATCAACCTGTCCGGCCTCGCAGATTGGAACACGGAAATCCCCTTCACGGATGTCTTTCGCCTCTCTCGTGAATGGATCAGCCAGAAGAAAGGTGCACCGTGGGGACAAGGGCCGCGTCTCGATCGTGACGCTCATGGCTGGATCAAGCGCTTGGAGCCCGGCTGCTATGCCGAAACCATCATGTGCACGATTGACGGTGGCCATTATCCCGCCGGGCAGTATGTATGCCGATATGAGGGGAAGGGCCGCATTGAATTCGCAAACATCAAGCGCGAGGTGTCCAGGGCGCCCGGGCGCATCGTATTCGAGCCGGATCCTGCCCGCGGCGCGATCTTCCTGCGCCTGATGGAGACGGACCCCTCCGATCCCGTCCGCAACATCCACGTATTGCTTCCCGGATACGAACACCGTTTCCTTAAGGAACCGTTCACCCCTTGGTTACTCAACCGGTGGAAGGGAATGAAGGTGTTTCGCTTCATGGATTGGATGGCTACCAACGGCTCGCAAGTGCGGGAGTGGAAGGACCGGCCTACCCCAGAGTACTGCAATTTCACAGAGAAGGGCGTGCCGGTGGAGGTCATGGTGGATCTCTGCAACCGGCTCAACATTAGCCCATGGTTCTGCATGCCCCACCTTGCCAGCGACGATTACATGCGGCGCTTCGCCCAGTACGTCAAACGGACGCTCTCCCCGAATCTCAAAGTCTACATCGAGCTCTCCAACGAAGTCTGGAATAGTGGATTCCGCCAGCATCACGATTACGGGGCCCTGGGCATCAAATTGGGCCTTGCCGATCCCACGAAGCCTTGGGAAGCCGCCCACCGATACTATTGCATTCGAGCCACGCAGATGTGGGATATCTGGCAAAAGGTCTTTGGGGCAAAGAACAGGCTCGTGCGCATTCTGGGGGCCCAGGCAGCAGGAGCATGGTGGGCGCAGCAAGATCTGGCGTACCGAAACACGTACCGCAACTGCGACGCCCTAGCTATTGCCCCCTACATTACCTTTCTAATCGGCCCGAACACCACTCCTAGCGCAGATGAAGTGGCCAAATGGAGCACGGATCAGGTGATGGATCACATGGAAAACGTGTCCCTGCCGGAGTGCATCGGCTGGATGAAACAGCTTAAGGCCATCGCAGATCAGTACCACGTGCGCCTGGTGTGCTACGAGGCGGGTCAGCACGCCGTAGGCATCCTCGGGGCGGAGAACAACGATGCCCTCACACGGGTGCTCACAGCGGCGAATCGCACCGAGCGAATGGGGCACCTCTACACGCGCTATCTGCAAGCATGGAAGGATGTGGGCGGCGGCGATCTCTGCTGCATCTTTGCATCGGTAGCCTCTTGGTCCAAGTGGGGTTCCTGGGGCTTGATCGAGTACTACGACGACGATACTCCGAAGTACGAAGCGGTTCTGGCTTGGTTGGGACGGAGCCCGGCTAAGTAATATAAGGTGCCCCGCAATAGATAGCGCCCGCGTAGAACGAGAGCTCCCGAGGAAAGCACGACTGCGGGAGCGACCGTAGGTTCGCATTGCGGCCGCCGGGGCATCCGTTTTCAATTCTCGCATCTTCGGGAACGGCCCTGCGTTATCATGGAGGAAAGGACGGCACAAGGGAAACGACGACCGCATGCAGAAATCGCCATTAAGTACGCGTGTGAGGTCTACCATGAAAACACATCGTGTTAGCCGAAGGGAGCTTATCATGGGCGCATCAGGTGTTCTCGCTGCGGCCGCGGTGGCGGCATCCCAGGCAACCCCTGGCCAAGGGTTGGGGACATTGCGTTTGGGGAAGCTCCGTACCTCTCGGCTTCTCTTGGGCAGTAACCCTTTCTTTGGCTTCAGCCACACCAGCCCTGCCCTGGATGAAGAGATGCGCACCTATTTCACGGATAACCGCATCATTGCGCTCCTCGACGAAGCGGCCGCACTGGGTATCACCGCCGTTGTGGCGCCGGTGTACCCCCGATGGATGGATCTGTGGAAGCGGTACCGAGACAAGGGTGGGCGCCTTGCTACCTGGATTGCGCAACCGGATGTTGCGCCCGATGCCATGATCGAGTGCATCTCACAGGCTGTGAAGGCGGGAGCACAAGCGGTTTGGGTGCAAGGACATCGGGTAGAGAACACATTCGCGGAACCCAACGGCGTGGATACGATCCGCCGCTGGGTAGAGCACATAAAATCCCTGGGAGTGCCCGCGGGGCTCGCCTCGCATCAACCCCACGTGCTCCCGGCCATCCAAAAAGCAGGATTGCCCGTGGATTTCTACAGCCAATCCCTGTATGTGCCGGACCGATATACAGAGGAGGACCGCACCCGAGCACTGGAGACAATCCGGAGCTTACGCAAACCGGTGATCGCCTATAAGGTTCTTGCGGCGGGGAGATTGTCCCCCAACCATTCATTCCCGGATCTGTTCCGGCATCTTCAGCGCAAGGATGGCCTGTGCGTAGGGATTTTCCCGAGGGATCACCCGGGAATGCTGGCAGAAGATGTTCACCTTGCGTCCCAATTGGCAGCATGAGCATAGAAAGGATCTTTCATGGAGCAAAATAGCCTCGGCAGCACCACGCTGGCACAAGTAGCGATCGTAGTGAGAGATATCGAGGCGTCCGCCCGGCGCTGGTCCCAAGTATTGGGCCTACCCTTGCCCAATATCATCATCACAGAGCCCGGCAACGAAGTGCAAATGACCTACCGTGGGGAACCGTCCAACGCCCAGGCGAAGCTTGCATTCTTCAACCTTGGCCAGGTCCAACTCGAATTGATCGAGCCCATCGGCGGGCCCAGCACATGGCGCGAAGCCCTCGAAAAGCACGGCGAGAGCGTGCACCATATCGCCTTTTGGGTGGAGGGAATGCAACGCTCGGTGGACTTCCTGCGCAGCCAAGGCATCCCTATGTGCCAACGGGGAGATATGGGCGAGGGACAATATGCCTACTTCGATGCCGAAGAACCGCTGGGTGTGGTATTGGAATTGCTGGAGCGCAAGCGCAACGCACGGGCCGTTCCCTAGCCATGAAAACTCCCTTAAACTAGGCGGAACGGCGCAAGTTCTGCAGAGCCGAGGCAAGTTGAATGGCCAATGTACTCGTTCTTTTCGATAGCGCCACCGGGCACACTGCTGCCATGGCCACCCTTGTTGCCGAAGGAGCCTCAAGCTTCCCGGGCACAACCGTGCGCGTGAAGAAAGTAGATGAGGCCACTCCGGATGATCTGCTCTGGTGTGATGGCATAGCCGTGGGCAGCCCTACGAACATGGGCGTCCTTTCATGGAAAATGAAGCGCTTCTGGGACGAGGTCGCCGGCCCCCTGTGGGGACAGCTCGACGGCAAGGTAGCCTGCGCCTTTTCCTCGTCCGGTGGTTGGGGTGGCGGAGCAGAACTTGCCTGCCTCTCGCTCTTGTTGGTTCTGATGAATTTCGGCTTCCTCGTCTTCGGGGTAACCGATTATGTAGGCAAGCAGATGACGCTGCACTACGGCGCGGTCCTTGCAGGTGAACCCAGGTCAGAAGCCGAGCAGGCATCCTGCCGAAAATTAGGGGAACGCCTCGCCCAATGGGCAGCGAGGTACCGGGCGGAGGCCGGCGCCAAGGCCGGAGCCTGAAGTCCTGCGATCAATCCATCCGCCGCCACGTTTATTGGGCGAAAGGAGCCGCCATGAAACCTACCTGGAAGCACGCCCTCATCATCGGCGCCTCGTCCGGCATCGGAGCCCAGCTTGCTCGAAAGCTGGCCCGTTCAGGCTGCCGGGTGGCCTTGATCGCACGCCGTACGGAGCTTTTGGACGAGCTAGTGCAGGAGATCAACGGGCAATCGCCCGCGCCCATTGCCATCGCCTATCCCCACGATGTGGTGCACTACGATGAAGTGCCCGGCTTGTTCCAGCAGATCTGCAGGGACCTGGGCGGATTGGACCTAGTGATTTATGCCGCAGGAATAATGCCCGCCATTGGAGAGGACGAGTTCAATTTCTCCAAGGATCGCGCCATCATTGAGGTAAACGTGTTGGGCGCTATTGCCTGGCTCAATGAGGCTGCGGTGCGCTTCCTTAGGGCAGGCGAAGGAACGATCGTAGGCATCTCATCGGTGGCGGGTGATCGCGGCCGCCGAGGAAACCCCGTTTATTGTGCCTCCAAAGCCGCTTTAGCTACCTATTTGGAGGCGCTGCGGAACCGCCTAGCCCGCCACGGGGTGGCTGTAGTTACCATCAAGCCAGGCCCTGTGGACACACCTATGACTGCCGGGCAGCGCCTTCCCCTCATGATTCCTGCGGAACGCGCCGCCGCCGCTATCTTGGCTGCAGCAGCCCGGCGCGTACACACTGCCTATGTGCCGGGCATATGGCGGCCGATCATGTTCATCATCCGCAATATCCCGTCGAGAATCTTTCGAAAGCTCAATCTATGACCACCGCGCCAAAGGCAATCCGATCGCTCCGCATGCCCGAGCCCGATAACCCACCCGCGCTCCCCCAGGATCGCCTTCAGCGGTTATGGGCGTGGGGGATGGCTGCCTCTGGTATGAGCTACGTATGGCGGCCTTCCACTATAGAGGGGATACGCCAGATTCTTACCTATGCCTCTGCAATGGGCATCCCCGTGGGACTGCGGGGAGCCGGAAGGAGCTATGGCGACGCCTCACTGAACTCGGAAGGCATCTGCCTCGACATCACGCGGATGAACCGCATACTGGATTGGGATCCAACCACGGGCATCATTCGCGTAGAACCCGGGGTCACCATCGGGCAACTGTGGCAATACGTAATCGAGGACGGCTGGTGGCCCTCGGTAGTCCCGGGCACGATGTTCCCCACCGTAGCCGGATGCGTCGCCATGAATGTGCACGGCAAGAACCAATTCAAGGCAGGTACCATCGGCGATCACGTCCTGGAGTTCGAGCTGATGCTTGCGGACGGCACCGTGCGGCGCTGCAATCGCGAAGAGGACGCGGAACTCTTCCATGCCGCCATTGGGAGCTTTGGGATGCTCGGGTGCTTCACCAGCCTTACTCTGGACCTCAAACGCGTTCACTCCGGCTTCCTGCGCGTAGAGCCCATCGCCGCTCATAATCTCGGCGAGATGCTCGCCATCATGGAAACGCGGCGGAGCGCGGCAGATTACCTGGTGGCCTGGGTGGATTGCTTCGCACGGGGAGGAAGTCTGGGTCGCGGGCTCATTCACCAGGCGAACTATTTGGCGCCCGGCGAAGATCCGTTCCCTGCGCAATCCCTCTGCGTACAGAACCAAGAGCTACCCGACACGTTTTTATTCGGGTTGGTGCCCAAGGCCGTAATGTGGCGCCTCATGAAGCCCTTTGTGAACCCCCCGGGCATGCGCTTGGTGAATTTGGGCAAGTATTTAGCCGGCCTGCGGCAGAGCGGGAAGACGTTCTACGAAACGCATGCCGCCTTCGCGTTCTTGCTCGACTATGTGCCCAGCTGGAAGAATGCCTACCTCCCCGGTGGCCTTATTCAATATCAGGTGTTCATACCTCACACCAATGCTGAAGCCTTCTTCCGGGAACAGCTTACCCTTTGCCAAAAGGCTGGACTTGTACCCTTCTTGGGGGTACTCAAACGCCACCGTCCGGACGATTTCCTAATGTCGTATTTAGTGGATGGGTGGTCGCTTGCTCTGGATTTCAAGGTTACTCCCCGGAACCGGCAGCGGCTTTGGGACCTGTGCGCCAAGATGGATGCCATGGCCATGGATGCCGGTGGCCGGTTCTATTTCGCCAAGGATCTCACGCTCTCGAAGCCGTGGCGGGATCGCTTCCTTTCTGAGGAGCGCGTTCAACGCTTCCTTGAGCTTAAACACAAGCTTGATCCGCAGAATCTCCTCCAGACGGACCTTTACCGCCGAGTTTTTGGCACCCGTCCATCTTAGGAGAAAAGGCGATCGGCCTCGATAATCTCTGTGGCCGTGCGCTTCATGGTCTGGCACTTATCCCTGGACATCTTCTGGAGGAGCCGGAACGCCTCTGCCTCGGCAAGGTTCTTGCGTGTCATCAAGATGCCCTTGGCACGCTCTACGAGCTTCCTTGTTTCCAGAGCATCCTTGAGGTTCTCATTCTCCTGCCGTATTGCCTCCAGCGCTTCGAAGCGCGCTAGGGCCGCTCGCACGGCAGGGATCAGCTGATCGCCGGACACCGGTTTCACCAGATATGCGCAGGCGCCGGCCTCCATGGCCGCATCAACTGAGCGTTCGTCGCTGTACGCCGTGAGCACCACAATCGGAACAGGGCGCTTCTCAACAATGCGGCGTGTCGCTTCGATGCCCGACACCCGTGGCATGTTGAGATCCATGATGATCACATCCGGATCGAGATCGCCGGCAAGCCTGATCGCCTCCTCACCATCAGCCGCCTCGCCCACCACCTCGTATCCCGCCCGGAGCAAGGCCCTGCGCAATTGCATCACTGTAACGCCCTCGTCCTCACAAATGAGAGCGCGAAGTCGCGTGTCTGATCCGTTCATAGGGCCGGCACCCTCCCTCCGATTACGTTCGTGTAGAAGAACTCCCTTCCATTATGGAGCTTTTCCCGGCGCCTGATGGAGCGCTCTTTTACCGGCCCCTAGAAGCCACAGGTCTGAGTGCCTCTGCGGGGATAGTGGCTCCTTTGGAAGGACTGCTTGCCGACTTCGGTAACGGATACTCCGAGCTGCCACTCATCGTGCCCGCCTGCAGTTCAGGCGATGTACCTGCGTACCCCCGCGGTGCGGGAGCGTTAGGAACGTACCAAAAGAAGTAACCCAGAAGGGTGCCCACAATAACGATCGTGACCAGGATTGCGATGGGCGCCCAGCGCCCATCCTCCCATATAGAAGCTCGGTTCGTCATAAACCTCTCCTTGCCACCAACGCCCACGCCTTGCCCGGGTGGCACTTGATGGCCGCTCAATCCAACAGATCGGCAATGCTCCCGGCGAGCTTTGCCCGAAGTGCAAGGCGAGCTCGATTAAGGCGCGACTTCACCGTGCCCACCGGGATGTTCATCATCCGCGAGATCTCATCGTAGCTATACCCGTCCCCATGATAGAGCCCAATCATGATCCTCTGCCCTGCCGGCAGAGACGCAATGGCGTTGGAAAGCAAGCGCGCCCGATCGCTTTCCTCGGCATGGCGCTCCGGGGACGATGCCTCGTCCTCCAACGCTGATGGATACGCGCCCCCGGTTCGTTCCGCCAAGGCGTCCAGAGATGTAGATGGACGACGCTGCTCTTTGCGGCGCATATCCAAGTACACGTTCATCACGATGCGGTTGATCCACGCAGGAAGCGTAACCGCACTCCTGAACCGATCCAGGGAACGATAGATGCGCAAGAACGCTTCAGAGGCAACGTCCTGGGCATCGTCGGCATTGCCGGTTAGGCGGTACGCCGCACGGTAGACAGCCCGCTCATATCTGCGCATCAGAAGATCGAACGCCTCCCGGTCCCCGGATGCGGCTCGTCGTACAAGCTCGTCATCGGTCCACGCCTGGGCGGGTTTCCGCCTCAGATCTCCATAAGCCAAAGATGCGGTTGCCCCGGTGTGCCCGGCGTATGCTGCGTGTTCCATAGGAACCTTCCTTTCTAGGAGCCAGAAACACAAAACGCCCGGAGCCGCAGCATATGGCTGCCACCCCAGGCGCTCTTGGCCCAATTCCGGACGTGACGATCGGGGCCACGTCGCGCTATTCAATTTGTAAGCGTAGGTCTACTTGCACCCCGCCTTGTTCACTTAATAATACGTACGATGCGAGCGGAGAGTTCCGCGGCTCGTTCCCGTTGTCCCCCTGCTTTAGGACCATCCTCGCCCGACCTTGCCAGTGTGAAGCAGGCGATCTCTGGCGGGCAATTGATACGGCGTGCGAAGACACGTGAGCCCGTTACGCCGATACCCCTGTTTACATACATACGCACGCGCCCGTGGGTAAACCACCCGTGTACGTACTCCGTTCCCAGATGGAAGCGGCACACCAACCTCGGTGGTAAGAAGCGGAAGACCATCTGCCCGCCATGAGTATGCCCCGAAAGGACCACCAGGTCTCGGTCTTGAGGGAGCCTATCCAGTATGGAGGGATCGTGGGATAAAAGGAGTACGGGAGCATTTTGCGGCACTGCTGCCAGGGCAGCCGCCAGATCCGGCTTGCCTTCGAACAGATCATCCACGCCCGCCACGTAGAAACCCGGCGTCCACTGGATGGAACGATTGGTCAACACCGTGATGCCCACATCCTGCAAGCGCCGGGTAAGTTCCGCCGGGTTGCCTCGGTGGTCATGGTTCCCCAGCGTAGCGAACACGCCATGCCGGGCTTGCAGCCTAGCCACGATGCGGCACACAGGTACGATGTCCCGCGCAGGCCCGTCCACAAAATCGCCGGTCACCACAACAAAATCCGCTCCAAGCGCGTTCACCTGCTCGACCGCCGCTTCAAGCAGTGTGTCGGGTTGATCTGACCTGCGATGAAGATCGGAGATATGCACAACGCGCAAACCTTCAAGCGCGATGGGCAGCCCGTTGAAGGACACGTTGTGCTCGGTAATGTCGAAGCGGCAGGAGCGTGGCGCGCGGAAGCCCATGTTCGGATGCTGCGACTGCGCCGGGTCTACACTGATGTGCAACTTAGCCCGGCGGCAAGCAGGATTATACCCAATAGCCAATCACTCATAGCACGTGACGGCCTGCCTGGCGATCGCTTTTCACCCACGGTGCGTTGCAGACGAACAAGAAACGCTACGCGCAAACCCGCCCGTTGGTGAAATGGCACAAGGATGCGGCAACGCATCACCATGGCCGCCATGTGGGCCGAACGCGCAGGGACGCAAGCGCTTTTTGAACCAGGTAAGACGAACGATCCCGAGGGGCGCCGCGCCGGAGGATTACCAGTCCACCATCTAACGAAACGACTCCATAGTGTGGGTCGGTCAACAGAGCTCGCGCCAAGTACAGATAATCGTCGGAGGGCACGGGGCTACCGTAAAGATAGGCCCGCCCCAGCACTACATATTCCACATCCGAGGCCGCAATCCGTTTGCGGATCTCCGCAAGAGGCAACACCCGGAATTTGGGCACTCCTATTTGACCGGCCGTTCCCAAAAGTTCATTCCCCCACCAACAGCTCTGGAAGGGGTTAGGGAACATATAAATTCGCTTCCTATGCGTGAGATGTGGCACGATCGTCGGTAGAGCACTAACCGAGGCGTCCGGTGGGATGATCGCCAGCGCCCGTACCGCCGCCGCCGCTTCCGCTGCGCTTGTCCTGAAATCGGCACGTCGCGGGTTCCCCGGCAAAAGCGGGCCGTGCCAGGTGCCGCCCGCCATGCCGCCGGCCAACACGAGGGCGAAGCCGGCCTGGAGGTATCGGTTCCAACCGCGGTCCACCGGGAGCAAGGTGCGCAATTGCCATA
>Ga0078972_1008931_pt1 | contig 20327 bp, 18 predicted proteins | sample YelNatPaOPGAMG01_FD_67568 | JGI IMG/M metagenome (GOLD analysis project Ga0078972, IMG submission 67568) | Hot spring thermophilic microbial communities from Obsidian Pool, Yellowstone National Park, USA - OP-RAMG-01 (SPADES assembly) (version 2) | ecosystem: Environmental > Aquatic > Thermal...
GAACAGGGAGAAGGGGGGCGGTGCGTTAACCGCACCGCCCCCCTTCCCGTATCCCTTCAAAATGCCCCGTCATTCCGACCAAAGGGAGGAATCCCCTTGATTTTATCCGGACACTATTGATAATTTTTATTTCATTATATCTGAAATGTTATTATATTCCTGATTCCACAAATTTCTTAAGTCTTAAATCTGCAAGCATTTTTTTGTTTTTTCTTCTATAACATATTCAATTATTTTTTCTTTGGGTTTAAATTCGCGTATCGCATTAAGCCCCATTTTTTTTATAGCAATTTTAATGAGTTCATCATCGGGTACTCCTGTTGAACGCTTCTGTTTCCGGAGGAAATATTTTCCTGCATCAAGCATTGCTTTCAATGGAATAAGACCAACAAGTTCAGAGCCAGTGACTTTCACTCCTCTTGCTTCAGCTTTTCTGCAAACCTCCTCAAAAGCAATATGAACAGGGGTAACTGAAATATTTGTCAGATTCATTGATATTTGTGCTATTCCATACTCTTCAATATACCAGCCTATTGCCTTTACTGATTTAAGTGTACCAGGAACATTTCTCTTTTTTCCGTTCTCATCTGTAATTGTTCTGCCCTTTTCCCTTACATCAAATGCAATTGCATTAGCAATACGTGTTGAAGTAGTATTTAGGTTTATGTTGAAAGCTACCAGAAAATCCCTTGCTCCCACAGCGGTTGCTCCTGCCTTTTCATTAAATACTGCTGGCCCGAAATCGGGTTTCCATTCCGGATCAGCTAGTTTCTTTTTCAAACCCTCATATTCCCCTTCCCTGCAGCTGGCAAGGTTTCTTCTCTTTTCCTCAAATGCAGCATTCTCGTAACAATAAACCGGTATACCCAGTTCCTCGCCAATACGTCTGGCAAGTTTCCGGGCATATTCAACAGTTTCCTCCATAGTAATTCCTGAAACAGGCACAAGCGGTACCACATCAGTTGCACCCATCCGGGGATGTGCACCATGGTGCTTCGACATATCAATAAGTTCAGCCGCAGTTTTTACAGCAAGGAATGCCGCCTCACAAACAGCTTCAGGCTCCCCCACAAAAGTTACTACAGTGCGGTTGGTATCTCTTCCGGGATCAACATTCAGAAGCATTATATTTCCGGCAGACTCAATTGCATCTGTAATCCTTTTTATAACATTCATATCCCTTCCCTCACTGAAATTGGGAACACATTCTATAATTCTCTTTTTCATTTAATTAACCTGATGTTAATCAAAATAAATTACATAAAGGTACTATTCAATTCTCCTGAATTCCTTTTCTTTTAAAATAACTCTCTCGATCAGTTGCAAACCAAAAGCGTAAGGGCATCTTTTCCCCTGCCCTGAATTTCAAGGATTCTTCTTCGATCCCTGTTAAAGAATCAATATCACTGATGAGCAAATTCATTTTATATCAAATTTTTTTACAGGATAGCAAATTAAGGAAATAGTTCTTTATTTTCAATTTTATTTATCTTTATCCGAATAAAAATGACAAACCTATGAAAAAAATTATCAGTATCATTGCTGTTTCACTTCTGCTGATATCAGTTTCAGCTCAGGAAGAAAACATTAAAAAAGGATGGAATTTCGGGGTATTACCGGCAATAACCTTCAGCACCGATCTCGGGTTTCAGTATGGTGGTCTTATTGATTTGTACAATTACGGTTCAGGCGATATTTATCCCGGATACTATCACAAATTTTATTTTGAAGTTTCAAGATATACCAAAGGAAGCGGAATATACAGGTTTAATTACGATTCCGAGCATTTAATTCCCGGTATAAGGATTTCTTCTGACCTGGCATATCTTCCTGATGAAGCATACGATTTTTACGGTTTTAACGGCTACGAGGCTGTTCTGAACAAAAGCTGGATTGATGATAAAGCCAGTGATTATAAGACCCGTATGTTTTACATGATGAGACGAACCCTTCTGAGGTTTAAGAACGATTTTCAGGGGAAGCTGGCAGGTGAGCATCTTAGGTGGAATGCCGGTTTTGCTTTTCAGGATTTTAAAGTCTCGAAAGTGAATCTTGAAAAACTTAACAAAGGCAAGGATCCTGAAGACCGGTTGCCTGATGTTCCGGGACTTTATGAACTTTACAAAAACTGGGGCATAATATCTACCGAAGAATCTGACGGTGGACTAATTAATACCATTAAATTAGGATTAACCTATGATACCAGAGATAACAGACCATGCCCCAACAAAGGTGTCTGGACTGAAGGCGGAATAGAAACCGCATTGAAATTTCTCGGCAGCGAGGCTACATTCGGGAAATTTTATTTTACACACCGGCAATATTTTCCTGTTAAATATGATAAGCTGATTTTTGCATACCGTCTTGGATACCAGGAGACCATTTTCGGAGACGTTCCATTTTATTATCAGTCGCAGATGATAGTATCAGTCCTCCTTGGTGACACGATGGAAGGACTTGGAGGTTCAAAATCGGTGAGAGGGTTATGGAGAAACAGGGTAATTGGTGATGGATTTTTTTACGGTAATGCAGAGTTAAGATGGAAAGCTGTAAGATTTAAGTTTATCAGACAGAACTTCTATCTTGGAGTAAATGCATTCAGTGATTTCGGCATGGTGACGGACAAGATAAAATTCACCATACCCGATCTGATGGAAACGCCGTATAGCGAAACAGACTTTTTTAAAACAGATGCTGAAAAACTGCACATCACAGCTGGCGCAGGTCTGAAAATTGTAATGAATGAGAATTTTATTGTTGCAATAGACCTTGGCAAATCATTTAATGAACAGGATGGCGGAATGGGATTTTACATGGGTTTGAATTACCTTTTTTAAAAAAATTTGACTAAACTCCCTTCAGCAAATAACCTATTGCCACACCCAGATAATTGCCAACCACATATCCTATAATTCCAACCGTGATGCCTGTAATAATGACGTCTTTGTTTTTCAAAGCGGCGGCAATAACCGGCACAAAAGGCGGGGAATATATAAATGCTGTTGTTGTTATAAGGTAATCATCAGCATTTATTCTGAACAATTTCGACAGCAGCATGTGCAGAATTATTGAACCGAAATAGGCAAAAAACACATAAGCAAATAATCCAAGAAAGCCGATTGTAAAAATTATTCTCAGATTTGCCATTGAGGCAACTGCAAATGAAAACACGAGTATCAGATACATGCCGAGCTGAAATGATTTTTCAACTTTGTTAAGCCATTTTATGAATGATGCGGCTATTGCAAAAGTTGTAATCCCAAGTATTACAACCACGCTTTGTGGCATACCGGGAAGAAGCAGACTTATTGCAAATGAGAGGGCAAAAATAAACACCGACATTCCGAGTGCTTTCAAAAGCGGGATAATTCTGTTTTTGTCCAGAATTCCGGTAAAATCATCAAAACTTTCTGATTCTGCCTGTAATTCAGCTTCTGCAGCGGACACCCTTTCTTTTTTAAATGGCGGAAGTATTGCTCTAAAAACCTTTGGACCGGCCGTTATAAAAAATATGAGTGTAACAGCACCCATAATAATATCATAGGTATTTGCCATCAGAAAAAGGTTAGGATCAACCTGGAGGGCTACCTTCAGTGATGCCATGTTGGGGGTACCGCCTGTATAAACTCCAACAAGCATTCCTGCAACTTTCCAGCTGTCGGGTATAACATTTCTGAAAATCAGATAGCCTATACAGATAATTGTAATTATTGAGATTATTGCAAGCGCCATCGAAAACATTCCTTCTTTTGCAAACTTCAGCCACCGTTTGAAATTAAGCGAAAAAAGAAGAAGCGGGAAAGCAAGGGGAACAATTATTGAAATCATCATATCCTGGGTGGCTGCAATTTTATTTACATAAACATCATTTTCAGTTATCACCCCTGAAGTAAGCAACACTGTTGCTTCCTCGTCGGGAAGTGATGTTCTCCCCTGAAGTGCATGCCTGAATTGCTCCGAACCCTCAGGCAGAATTCCGGAAGTCCCAAGAATAAGTCCGAATGCATATGCAATTGCTATGGTACCAAGCTTTTTAAAAAATTTCCACCTTTTGCACAGATATATTATCACAAGGGGAAAAGTAAAATAAAATACAAGAAGCAGAAATATTTTGATCATCATTAAAAGATTAACCATACCAAAAATAAAAAAGCGGATAATACAATAGTATAATCCGCCTGTAAAATAAGTATTTATACTTATTAATTTATTTATTCTGTTTTTCCTGCCCGCAGCAATTCCCTGGCATTTCTGACAGCTGTTTCAGTAATTTTACTGCCGCTCAGCAGTTTTGCAACCTCAATAACTCTTTCCTCATCTGATAACAATTTAACCCTTGTAATTGTTGAATGGCTGGTATCATCCTTAAAAACATGATAATGGTCTTTTCCTCTTACGGCAACCTGAGGCAGATGAGTAATATTTATGACCTGCATATATCTGCCCATTTCTGCCAGTATTTGTCCTACCTTGTCGGCTACTTCACCCGAAACGCCTGAATCTATTTCATCAAATATGATTGTAGGCAGGTTTGCAGCATTGCTCAGTAGTGATTTCAGGCTCAGCATGACTCTTGAAAGTTCACCCCCCGAAGCTACCTTTGACAGATTTTCAGGAGGCACTTCCCTGTTGGCCGAAAAAAGAAAATCAGCCACGTCACAGCCTGTTGACGACCATATATCTGTTGAAACGAGGTTAATTCTGAACTTAGCATTTGGCATACCAAGATGGCGCAGCATGGCAGTAATTTTTTGTTCAATATCCGGTATAACTTTTTTTCTTTTTTCCGAAAGTTCTTTGCCGAGGGTTTTCAGCTGTTCCAGTTTCTTTTCCAGTTCCTTTTCAATCTCACCGAGCCTTTCATCACTTGTAACTATTGATTTGACAAGTTCCTGCAGTTCTTTTGTTTTAGCAATCAGATCATCTGAGCTTTTCACCCGGTGTTTATGTACAAGTGAATTAATAAGATCAAGGCGTTGGGTTACACGCATCAGTTTTTCAGGGTCATCTTCAATTCCGGATAAAAGCTTTTCGGTTTCTGACAGAATATCATCAATTTCTATGTATGCTGAATTAATTCTTTCAGCCAGAGGTTTTGCTTCAGGAAGAAATGATGAAAGTTTCCCCATTGTCTGCCTTAATTCAGATAGCATTCCCGTTACCGATGTTTCTTCCGACGACAGTAATGATACAGCTAAATTAAGTGAGGCTTTTATTTCTCCGGCATGTTCAAGCAGTTCCTGCTCTTTCTCAAGTTCTTCCTGTTCATTAGGGCTGATTTTTGCATCCAGAAGTTGATTAAGCTGAAACTGGTAATATTCGAGGTCGGCCTGATTCTTTTCAGTCTTTTCCTTCAGCTCACGGAATTCTCCTTCCAGCCTGCGGTACTCATTATAAAGGGTTCTGTACTGGTTTCTCAGATTTATATTTCCGGCAAAGGAATCAATGACATTAAGCTGGAAAATATTTTCATTCAGCATCAGGTTTTCATGCTGGGAATGGATATCAATAAGTCTGTCGCCCAGTTCCTTGAGTATATTAAGCGTTACAGGAGTATCGTTGATAAATGCCCTCGATTTACCGGCAGGATTTATTTCACGTCTTAAAATGGTATTGTCATCATATTCAAGGTCATTTCTGACAAAAAAATCTTTTAAGTCATAATTCTTTAATCTGAATGTACCTTCCACAACGCATTTGGCCGATTTGTCGAGTAATACCGAAGTATCGGCCCTTGCACCCAGAATAAGTGACAATGCGCCAAGTAGTATTGATTTACCAGCACCTGTTTCACCAGTAATAACAGTAAGTCCGCTGTTGAGACTTATATCCAGTTCACGGATAAAAACATAATTTTGGACGTAGAGTTTTATCAGCATCTCAGAAAATCAATAAGTTAAAATCAATCGCCTGAAGTTATTTTCTGGTATTTTGACTTATTGGCAGGGTCAATTTCCGAAAGTATTTCAACTACTCTTCCCTTTTCTTCAGGGAAAGCTTCAGAAAAAATGTTTACAATTTCATCCGACTTTGCATCGAGGGTAACCTGAAGAAAATACATATAAGGATCCGGTTTCCTGCGGTAGGTTTCCTGAATAAGTCTCAGGCTTTCCACGATATTTGTTCTTGCCTCACCAGTTTTTGATTCCATTTTGTCAAGACCGTTGATGTGGTATTCGTAAAGGAATTTTCTTACTCCTGAATATTCCTTATTAAGAATATTTTTCACAAGCCAGTAACGGTTCCGGTTTCTTGATCCGTCATAGGGTTTCCATCCCGGTTCTGGCGCATTTTGGGCATTTGTAACGATTTTTTCTGCTATCTGGAAAAATTCAGTTCCTCCTTCAGGAGCAAATGAATCGGCATCAATGCCTATTATAATATATGCATAATATGCCAGAACTGAAACAAGGTTTGAACGGTGTGTACTTGGGTCAAATTCAAGAGGCTGAAATTCAACATACCGGAACTGAAAATTGTTATCAATGAAATTCAGCATTGTAGTATTGTAGGTTGTATTGAATACAGGCCGGCGCAGTTGCACCTGTATGGTCCCCTTGAATTCATCGGCTGAAAGCTGGTCGGTCAGATTTATGAGAATGTTACAGTCAATTCTTTCAGCATAGCTTATCACCATATTAGTCCATACAGTATTGTTCATAAACTCGAAAATGTCTCTCTGCATGTTAATAAACACCTGCCGGTTTGATCCCTGAATTTTCTGTGCCGATACCTGTACATTGCAGTTGAGTTCCTGTGACACAAGCACGGTTGAAAAGCATGATAAAATAAAAGCTGCTGCAATATGGTAAGATCTGATTTTCATTCCCTGTCACAGTAATTTAATTATCTTCTCAAGAATATCTTTTGCTGTTTCTTCTTTCGATTTCAACTCAAATTTATCAATATTATTGTTTCTGTCAATAATGGTAATTCTGTTTGTGTCATAACCAAATCCGGCACCTTCATCTTTAAGTGAGTTCAGAATAATAATGTCAAAATTCTTTTTCTTCATTTTTCTGACAGCATTCTTGATTTCATTTTCTGTTTCAAGGGCAAAGCCTGCGAGAATCTGGCCGGGTTTTTTAATTTTCCCAAGCTCGTATGCAATATCAGTTGTAGGTATCAATTTCAGTAAAAAAGGCTTGTTAGATTTTTTTATTTTCCCGGTATATACAGTTTCAGGTGTGAAATCGGCTACCGCAGCTGCAAGTATTGCGATATCGCATTGAGGGAAATTCATTAAACATTCTTCTGCCATTTCTGCGGCAGTAACCACACGGGTAATTTTAACCGAATTGTTACGGGGCAGAATTGAAACCGGACCGAGAATAAGGTTCACATCAGCACCATAAGAGGCTGCGGTATCGGCAAGGGCAATACCCATTTTACCTGTAGAGTGGTTGCTAATAAATCTTACAGGATCAATCGGTTCGCGTGTCGGACCGGCATTGATCAGAACCCGTTTCCCTGAAAGAGGTTCAGATTTTTGTTTCAAAGAATTTTTCAATCTCCCTTACAATTTCCTCAGGTTCAACCATACGTCCTTTTCCGTGAAGGCCACTGGCAAGTTCCCCCGTTTCAGGGTCAAGAATAATATTGCCGTACGACCTGAGAGTTTCAATATTTTTTAAAGTAGCCGGATGGCTGTACATATCTGAATCCATTGACGGCGCAACAAAAACAGGGCAGCGTGCCGAAAGATATGTTGTAAGTAAAAGATTGTCAGCAATGCCTGCTGCCATCCTGGCAATTGTGTTTGCAGTGGCCGGGGCAATCAGAAACAGATCAGCCCATAAACCAAGTTCAATATGGCTGTTCCAGCTGCCATTTTCAGGATTAAAGAAATCCGAAAACACCGGATTACGTGAAAGAGTTGCAAGGGTTAGAGGGGTAATAAATTCCTTCGCATGTTCTGTCATAATAACCCTGACAGATGCATTGGCTTTAACCAGCAATCTTATTATTGAAGCTGTCTTGTAAGCGGCTATCCCGCCGGTTACACCTACCAGTATTTTTTTGCCGGCGAGCATTCAGATTTTATTGATTTTTAGTCTTTGCTGATTTTTCAGGGTTTCTGTAATAAATCTTTCCTTCCTCAAACTCCTGAAGAGCAATTAAAGTAGGTTTTGGCAATTTCTCGTAAAATTTCGAAATTTCAATCTGTTCCCTGTTTTCAAAAACCTCTTCAAGATTATCGGTGTAAGTCGAAAATTCCTCAAGTTTCTTGTTGAGTTCCTGCTTCAGCTCCACGGCAATCTGGTTGGCCCTCTTTCCGATTATAACAACAGCCTCATAAATATTGCCGGTATCATCATAAAGTTTTTCAATGTTTCGTGTAACAGTAGTTGTCGGAGCATTAATTTTTTTATAATCCATATCTGAGTTACTTTAATTTTAATCTTCTATTCTGGTTTTTAATTTTTTATTAACAGCCTGAAATATATTTGCTACTTCCTTGTAATATGATGTTTTGGGAAATTCTTCTATAAACGACAGGTAATCATCGAGTGTATTCTGATATCTTTCAATCTGTTTTGAAGGAACACTGTTCTGTGCGTATAGATAAAGGGCATTAAGCTTCAGGTACATCATTTCCTCCCTGTATTTTGATGCCGGATATTTGTTTATACAGTTTTCGAGTGAGATGACTGCAGCCTTGTACTGTTTCATGTCATAATAGAGCCTGGCACTTACAAATGCCTTTCTTGCAAGTTTTTCGCTGAGTTCATCTATATACTTTGATGCGTCCTGAACCTTAGGGCTGGATGGGAATCTTCCTATAAAAATCTGGAACCCTTCAATAGCTTCCCTTGTATATGACTGGTCAAGTTCCGGCCTGGGGGAAAGATAGTACTTGCACATTGCTGCCATAAAAACTGCTTCCTCCAGATGTTCGCCATAGGCATACATATCACTGTAATTTTTAAACTCTACTCCTGCCATCATGTAATCTTTCATATTAAGATAACACTGTGCATTTATCCATGTAAGTTTCTCGGCTTCATCGGTGGCACGGTAAACAGGTATAACCTGATTTATTAATTCAGTGACTTTTGCATACTTCCCCTGCTCATAATATTCCTTAAGCTTTGTAAGCTTAAGCTCATAATCCGTACTTTTCAGGAGTTTCTCGTATTCACCGCATGAAACCAGAACAATACTTAACAGCAGGTATAATACAAACCGGAATCTCATAATAAAAAATAATGCGCAAAGTTACTGAATATTTTTAAATTATTATATGGTAACGTAAACTTTATATTCATTATTACAATCAGTTTACTTTTAGCTGAAACTGTCAAGCATTGGCAGGTCATAATATCACCTTTATTTTCCATTTTTTTCCCATCTTTCTGCTGTTGGAAATTACTTCTGTTGCAATTTTATTTTGGCAATACTTAAATTAAGTATAAAATATTACCGGGTTAAAGATGAATATCCTTATTTTTGCCGAAGTTTTTAATGAAATTAAAAAAATAATTTTTCTATGGATATTTTTGAAAAGATACAAAGGAACAAAGGAGCATTAGGACAATATTCAGATGTTGGCGATGGCTACTTTATGTTTCCCAAGCTTGAGGGTGAGATAGCACCGCGGATGAGGTTCCGCGGGAAAGAGGTTCTTACATGGAGTCTTAATAACTATCTGGGTCTGGCCAATAATCCTGAGGTAAGAAAAGCTGATGCTGAATATGCAGCACAATATGGGTTGGCATATCCGATGGGTGCAAGGATGATGTCGGGTCAGACCACAATGCATGAAAAGTTTGAGCAGATGGCTGCCGAATTTGTACATAAAGAGTCGGCCTACCTTCTCAATTATGGCTACCAGGGGATGGTTTCGATAATTGATGCACTGGTTGACAGGCATGATGTGATAGTTTATGATTCTGAAGCTCATGCCTGTATAATGGACGGGCTGAGGCTTCATATCGGCAAGAGATTTGTTTATCCCCATAATGACATTGAAAGTTGTGAAAAGCAGCTTCAGCGTGCAACCAAAATTGTTGAAGAGACCGGCGGCGGAATACTGGTGATAACCGAAGGAGTGTTTGGCATGGCTGGAGACCTCGGGAAACTTGACAAAATTTCTGCGCTGAAGAAAAAATACAATTTCCGTTTTCTTGTTGATGATGCACACGGTTTCGGAACAATGGGTGCAACAGGTGCAGGTACGGGAGAACATTTTGGTGTTCAGGACAAAATTGATGTTTATTTTGCCACTTTTGCAAAGGCAATGGCAGGGATAGGCGCTTTTGTGGCCAGCACAAAAGAGGTTGTAAAATATCTCCGCTTTAACCTACGCTCGCAGATATATGCAAAATCACTCCCGATGGCAATGACATTGGGCGCCATTAAAAGGCTTGAGCTTATAAAGGCACACCCCGAATACAGGGAAAAACTGTGGACGGTAGTCCGTGCCCTTCAGAAAGGATTAAGAGATGCTGGCCTCGACCTTGGCCGCACTGAATCGCCTGTCACACCAGTATTTATGAAATGCCCTCTGACACAGGTAACACAATTGATTTATGACCTGAGAGAAAATTATAATATTTTCTGTTCGGTGGTCATTTATCCTGTCGTTCCGCGTGATGTGGTAATGCTCCGGCTAATCCCGACAGCCGCACATACCCTTGAAGATGTGGAATATACCGTAAACGCTTTCAGGGAAATCAAAAGAAAGGTTGATAACGATGAATATCCTCATGAAATGGCGGACTTTACAAAATAAAAAATTCAAAAAATCCCGCGCAGGAAGCGGGATTTTTTACTTATATATGTAAACTGAATCTGAAAACTGTATGCTTTTCAGTTTCAAAACCAGACCCAAAAATTCTTTTTTCAGAACCAACCGGCGTGCTTTTCTGAAATGGTCGGCTGTTGCAGGAACATCCCTTTTAGGAGAGAATAATTTGTTTTCCGGAGTCTTTAAACCATACTTCCCCGAAGAAAATAAAACCGGAGAGGAAAAAATAATCCGGACCGGATGCCCTGCCCACAACTGCGGAGGCAGATGCCTTCTTAAAGTTCATGTAAAAGACGGTTTGATTACACGGATTGAGACCGATGACAGGCCTGGAGACGATATTTCTGACCCTCAGCTCAGGGCATGTATAAGAGGCAGGGCATACCGTAAAAGGCAATATCACCCGGGTAGGCTTAAATATCCTCTCCTGCGTACAGGTAAAAGAGGTGAAGGAGGGTTTAAAAGGATATCATGGGATGAGGCTTATGAAATAATGTACAGGGAAATTTCCGGAGTGATTAAAAAATATGGAAACTCTGCAATTTTTATTCCATATGGCACCGGATCGTACACCAACACAAACGGAAGATGGCCCGCTGTAAGGTTAATGAATCTTCTTGGCGGTTCCCTCGGATATTACAACAGTTACAGCTGGGCCTGCACAAATATTGCAACACCATATGTTTACGGCACTCTTAATACTGGTAACCAGCGGCAGGACTGGGTCAATTCGAAGTATATAATCATGTGGGGATGGAACCCTGCCGAAATGAAAGACGGAACCAACAGCGATTACTTCATCAGGAAGGCCAGGGAAAACGGTGCAAAAACTGTTTGCATAGACCCTCGCCAGAGTATGAGTGCTGTTGCACTGGCAGATGAGTGGATACCTATTCGCCCCGGTACCGATGCTGCAATGATGAGTGCAATGGCTTATGTAATAATTACTGAAAAACTTACTGATAATGACTTCATCAAACGCTGCTGTTCAGGTTATGACGATAGCCAGATGCCGGCAGGATGCGAAAATGAAGAATCGTACAAAGATTATATACTCGGATCAAGAGATGGTGTGCCAAAAACACCTGAGTGGGCTGAACGAATTACAGCCGTCCCTTCAACTGTCATTGCATGTATTGCAAGGGAATATGCTACAAGAAAACCAGCGATACTCTATCAGGGATATGGTATGCAGAGAAGGGCTTTTGGTGAACAGACTGTGAGAGCAGGGGCAGCATTGGCAGCAATAACGGGGAATATAGGCATCCCCGGAGGATGGGCCAGCGGACTCGGCAGTCAGGCCGGCGGTGAACCCTTCTGGAGTGTCTTTCCTGCAGGCGAAAACCCCGTCAAGGCAAGAATACCGGTGTTTCTATGGACTGAAGCAATAATCAGAGGTAAAGAAATGGGAACAGCCGAGGGAATAAAAGGGGCAGATAAACTTGATAACAATATAAAACTTATCTGGTGTGTTGCCTCAAATATCCTGATAAACCAGCATAGTAACATCAATCGCACTGCTGAAATATTGAGGGATGAGAGTCTGGTGGAATTTATTGCAGTACAGGATAATTTCCTCACTCCCTCAGCTATGTTCGCCGACCTTGTGCTGCCTGCCTGCACACAGTTCGAAACATGGGGCGTTGAAGACGGCTGGAAATTCGGAGAAGAAGTCTTTCTAACACCAAAAATCGTCGACCCTCCGTTTGAAACCAAAAGCGACTACAGGATATGCGCCGACCTCTCCCGTAAATTCGGGGTATGGGAGCAGTTTACAGCCGGAGGAAAAGATGAAAAAGCCTGGGCAGAATGGATTATTGACGAAATATACCGCAAGACAAGATTTCCGGAAATGCCTGCATTCAGCGAGCTGGAGAAAAGTAATGCAGGAGTATATGTTAAACCTGTCAAAGACCCCGTAATCGCATTCTCCGATTTCAGAAATAACCCTGAAAAATATCCGCTGAAAACACCAACCGGCAGAATTGAACTCTTTTCAAAACCACTTTTCGACATGAACAGACCCGATGAGATTCCAGCGGTCCCGAAATATGTTCAGGAGTGGGAAAGTCCTTTCGGAAAAGAGGCCGGGAAATATCCACTTCAGGCAATAGGGCATCATTATATGCCGAGAGTACATTCCACACATTTCAATAATGAATGGACAACTGAGGCCTTTCCTCAACTTGTCTTTATGAATAAAGCCGATGCAGATGCCCGTAAAATAAGGAACGGAGATTTTGTGAAGGTATGGAACGACCGCGGTGCACTGGTTGCAAAATGCAGAATAACTTCCGGAATAATGCCCGGTGTAATAGATATTCCCCAGGGTGCATGGTACAAACCGGGAAAAGACGGAATTGACACAGGGGGAAATATAAATATGCTTACAACCGAACGCTGGACAGCACTGGCAAAAGGGAATCCTCAACATACCATAATGGTACAGGTTGAAAAATATAATAACTGAAAACTTCAAACTGCAATGCCAGAGTATGCTTTTTTCATAAATTCTTCAGTATGTTCAGGATGTAAAACCTGCCAGATAGCCTGCAAGGATAAGAATGAACTGAGCAAGGGGATTAACTGGCGAAGAGTATATGAGATTGAGGGAGGAAACTGGAAAGAGGAGAACGGAGTTTTTACTTCACTGCCTTTCAGCTATTTTATCTCACTTTCATGCCAGAACTGTGCCAATCCCGAATGTGTAAAAGCCTGTCCTACCACTGCCATGCATGTAAATGCAAACGGTATTGTTGTAATTGACCACGAACTTTGCATCGGATGTAAATATTGCGCATGGGCCTGCCCTTACGGCGCACCACGTTACGACCCGCTGAAAAAAGTAATGACAAAATGCAATCTGTGCGAAGATTATATCACCAAAGGATTGAAACCGTCATGCGTTGCCTCCTGCCCGATGCGCGCACTCGATTTTGGTACATACAATGAAATTACAGCAAAATACGGTTCAGGCGAAAATGTCTTCCCTTTACCAGATCCCGGAACATGTGAACCCCGTATCGTAATAAAACCTCACAAAGATTATCTGAAACCCTGTAAAGAACATGCATACGTAACCGAAAATGAATACAACTGAAATGGAAAAAGGAAGTATTTTTCTGGTATTGTTCACCGTACTCATGCAGGCAGCTACGGGGTTCTTTATTTTAAAGGAACTATTCATATACACCGGATACTGTTCCTGCAATGATAAAGTTCTGAATATTAGTTCCTCTGCAGCTACCGGAATCATCATTCTTATTGCTCTCCTCACCGCTCTGTTTCACCTTGGCAAACCATTAAATGCCATTTACACTCTTAATAATCTGAAATCAAGTTGGTTAAGCAGAGAAATCTTCTTTGTTTTAATTTTTTCAGCAATTGTCTTCTCATGTTTTCTGACAGATATATTTTTAAAAATAAAAACTGTCAGGCTTATATTTTCGCTTGCAGGAATTATTGCCGGTACAGGACTGATAATAAGCATGTCAGGAATCTATATGCTTAACTCCGTACCTTTATGGAACAATTTTTCTACTCCTGCAGGATTCATCCTTACTGCAATTGTCACAGGAACATCATTATTGCTGTTAATGAAAGAAGCAAATAAAACTGATTCTTTTCTTTACGCCGTTCTCTTTTTGGCAATTCTCTTTTCTGCAATAAATTCAATATTAATCTTCTCAACAGGTAACCTCCGCTTATATACGCTTCTGGTTGCAAGAACCATACTCTCTCTTGCCGCAATTATTTCAGTAATTTTGATTTATTTCAGCATAATCCCGAACAAAATACCTGTCAGATTGGTTTTACTACTGATTCTGTTAAGTTCTGAAGTAGCTGGCAGAATAATTTTTTTCACTAATTATACCAAAGGGGGATTATGACAGAGCAGAACGAAAAACGGAATTTACTGAAAGGTTATATCATGATGCTTTATTTTTCAGGCACCATGATAATGTTTGATCCATCGCAGGAGTGCATTTATGATTTCTGGACCAAGGGCATATTAAAGCAGCTTCCTGTCAGAAGTTCTAATCCTGATTTTGTTAAGGCAGCCGGTTTGCTTAAGGAATCTGTTAGTAAAACAACGGATAAATATGAACTCTTACGAAAAGATTATCTCCGTCTTTTCCCGGGAACAGGCAAACCTCTGGCTCCTCCTTTTGAGTCAGTATACAGGGGTAATGAACACCTGATTTTTGACAATATTACTTCTGAGGTAAGAAATTTTTACAGAAAACATGGATGGGAATCAAAATTCAGAAATAAAATCCCGGATGACCACCTTGGAATTGAGCTGCTGTTTCTGATATACCTTGTTGAGAAATTCATTAATGAAAATATTAATGAATATAAAAATATTATCCCGGATGAAATAAGGTTATTTATAAAGGAGCATCTGATTTCGTGGGTTCCGCAATGGAATGAAGATGTTCAGAGACATGCACTGACAATGGGATACAAAGGCATTGCGCTGCTTACTCTTTCTTCAATTGAGGATATAGATAATATAATAATGAAGTCATTCAGTTAATTGAGAGTATTGTATTCCAGCAGAATAACCTGACAGAATTGTAACCCTTCGTTCTGATGCATATTATTTACTTGCTTTTGGCAGAATATTTTCAGGGCCAAAACATTTAAGATGAAGGAACAGAAATGGCTAATAAAAAGTAACTTTAAAAAAAAAAATGCATTAGGCCAAAGGCTTACAATTATATCGTCCGTGTTATAGTTAGTTGCTATTTAAAATCAGTATGGGTGAAGTCTTAAGTTAATAGCTTATTATTGATTGGCAATCTGAAGGTTAGAAAAGTCGCCATCAGAAGAATTTCCAACCCATAATCCAATTTTACCAGTTTTTCTTTCATTTAATTTGTCTATGACCAAACTAGGTTCAGAATATCCATTTACGTATACTGTTACTTTAGGATATTGAACAACGATTTTAGCATGAAACCAATCATTCCCATTTGGGGCAGGAATAACTGCCTTTTCATATTTCCCATTGTATTTTTCCCTTAAGATATACCATGTAAAGTCTGGGTGTGAAATATATTGAACTGCATGAATTTTTCTGACAGAATCCGTCGATTGAAAATTGAATGGGCGGAAATAGATAGCATCCAGTGTGTCATTATTCACGCCATGAAAAGCAACGCCAACAAAGCTTCCCTGCAATACGTCCTTACCTCTAATGTCAAGTTCAATTATACCATTGGAGAATTCAACTCCCTTTAACCATGCAATCCCATCGCCTATATTTTTTGAAAAACGAATACCATTCTTGTCACCTTCGGAGAATGGTGATAATTTCCGATTAAATGGTTCAATCTTGTCATTCTCAAGTAAGTTAATAAGGTCATATTTAACTGATTGTCCCTGTCCAGTTGCAGCCAAAATGCTTAGCAGACCTAATATAGTCACATAGAATAATCGGGAAGAAATTTGTTTTTTCATCTTTTTAGGTTTGTTTTAATTCTTTATCATTGATTCATTTTTCAAATATAGTATATTCTACTATAGTTAGTTGCATGTCAGCTCTTTGTCTATATAGGAGGCAACTGCAATTCACTATAACTAAACAGTAGTGTCCGGATAAAATCAAGGGGATTCCTCCCTTCCCCCTGTTCCATCCCTACAACCCGTCATTCCTCATTCGTCCCGGTGCAAACCGGGACGAATGAGGAATCCCATTATTTCAGTAATGTAGTATAAAGTGACAAACATTTTTTATTTCTTTCCTGTCATAATAAGTGCAATCCACTTTCTGAATAAATTATTATCCGGACAATAGTGATAACTAAACAGTGTTTTGTACACAGTCTTTTTACAATTTATCCATAAAAGTATCAATTAAAAATTTTACACCGATCAGGATAACAACTGAAAAAAATTGTGTATAAAACTGAGCTGGACTAAGCTGTAAATTTCAATTCAATTATACACCACTATTTCAGTTAAAAAGTAACACACTTTACAAATTTATTTAAAAAGGTTTATAATTGTTTTAGTTTAGTGAAAGAAGAAGGCCTTCTTCTTTCACTAAACTATGGTGGCAAAGGAGCATAAGGTATATTTTTCATTTTTCCATCATTTGTTTTGTTTCTTTTACCCTGAAGGATTTCCCGTTCATATTGATAATAAAAGCGCGGTGTGTTAGTCTGTCAACCATTGCCGCAGTTAATACGGTATCTCCAAAGATTTCATTCCAGCGCTCAAAGGAGAGGTTTGTTGTTATAATGGTAGACTTTCTTCCACAACGAAGTGAAAGGTGGTTAAAAAGTAATTCGGCTCCTTCTTTGTCGAAAGACACATAACCAAACTCATCGCATATTACCAGATCAAATTTTTCGAATCTGTTCTCAAGTGTTCTCAAAGTTTTTTGCGATCTGCATTCACGTATCTGGGTAAGAAGCCTCGATATTGTCGTAAAGAGCACTTTGTATCCTTCATGACAGGCTTTAATACCCAGACCGGTAGCCAGGTGAGTTTTTCCTGTTCCGGGATTACCCGAAAGAATAACGTTCTGTCCGGTTTTAATAAAATCAAGACGCTCTAATTGTGGAAGTTTTGCAGATGCATCTGCAGGCAATTCATCTCTTTTAAGATCATGAAGATACTTATACTGAGTAAAACCTGCCTGTCGTATATGTGCCTTACGGCGATTCTCTTCCCGTGTTATTTGTTCACACTCCATTAGTCGTAGTAAAAATTCTTCATAAGAAAGATTTTCTGCAGCTGCCTCTCTGGCCTGCTTCTGGTACTCACTCCGGAAGGCTGGCAGATGAAGTATCCGGCTTAAATTTTCAATCTGTTGGTTTATATCTTTATTCATCATGTTGTTTTTTAATTTATGTCGTTCCCTGTCAGTTGTGCTATTTCCTGAAGTTGTTGCATAGAATGATCCTCTATCTCATCCTTTTTCCTCGAATGCGATTCAGGTATTACCATCTCTTGTGAGTGATTGCCCAGAAGGGCTATTACCTTATCAACTGAAACATCGCCCGGGCAAAGAACACTTACTTTATGAACCGTCTCAACAAGTCTCTCATGTGATATCTGCTTGTCTTTACAATATAACAGTATCTCAATAAAACCCCTTGGTTGATTCTCAAAAAAGCGGTGATATAATGACTTTATTTCCGGAGGCGATTGTTCCAGGGCAACTGATCCGTGAAGAGCACCGGGTTTTCGGCTAAGTGTTTTAAGATAATGCTCTATATCTATTTGCCACCTGTATGTACCATAATTACGCTCATGACTGCACAAATATTGATTGTTATGATATACTTTAAGTCGGTTGGCATAAATTTTAACCTCTACCATGCGTCCTACAAGATAATCAGGTACTGAATACCGGTTGGTACCATAGCTGAAAGTGGAATATTTATCTACCTTCAGGCATGTTGTCAGATAACAATCCATCTCTCCGGGATACTTCCACAAATAAGGTTTTTCCTCTTCCAGCAGTTGTGCCGGACTTTTACCTGAAGCCCCGGAACATTGATTATTAATTTTCTCAAGCGTGTTCCTTAAGTGATCCCGTGCCTGCTGCAGAGTGTCAAAAGAGTCAATGTGACTGAATGCCTTTCGACGTACAAACTCAACACTTCGCTCAACATGACCTTTTTCGTTGCCCCTTCTTACGTTGCAAAACCGCCAGCGGAATTGAAACCACCCGGAAAGATTGATAAGCGCCCTCGTTGGCTGTTTCTCGTTGCGCCCAACAAATTCAGAAATAGCTACTCGCATGTTGTCATAAACCATTTCATGGTATACTCCATCAACACATATAAAAAAATCATTATGCGTCTCCATGAATGAGAGGGTATCCTGACGACTGTAAAGATCTCCGTAACGATAGTTACTGTATGATGATGTGAAAACAGCTATATATAACCTCTTTTGTTCTCCTCCTATCCTTAACTTTGTCTCTGCCCAGTCAAACTCACACTCTTCTGCAGGCAAATATTCCTGACGAATAAAGGCCTCTCTGTTAGTTATCTCTATATTCCGGATATAATTGCATACAGTTGTGTATCCTATCTTATAACCCAGCGAAAGAAGATATTCATGTATATCAATCTTACGCTTGACCTGTTTACGCAAGCCCTCTCGTTTCTTGCGTTCATTTTCTTTAATCTGTTCATCAATTAATGCTGCTATTTCATTAGTCAGCTTCCGTCTCCTCCGCTTCGAAGTATTGTATGCTGGAGGAGAACTACTATACTCCTGAAGAATCTCCTGTAATCCTTCTTTATCTGATTGTTCTTTGACCTTAAGATATTCCTTAAGATATTTTTTTACGGTTCTGCGATTGATCTGCAGATCCCTCGCTATTTTCCTTTCGCTGTCATTCTCACGAAAATACCGCCTTATAATCTCTTGTTTCGTATCCATGCTTATCATATGTTTTTGTGTTGCTTTTTATTCCCCAAAGCAACTGGTTTAACATTATAAGTGGTATACTTTTCAACGAGAATGTGGTATACTTTTCAATTAATATTTACAGTAAATTGCATTCTTTAACAACTTCTATGTCTGCATTGCATTTTGCTTTTGTGACAAAAAAGACTCCGGTGCTGTCCAAATTGTGTAAAAAATTAAAATCAATATATGCACGATCAATTGCCAGTATGCTTCCTTTTGGAAAAGAGAGTCTTTCAGCTATTTCGATATCACTGGTTCTCCCATCTGTTATCCGAATAAAAACCGGAAGAGAACTATCATAATCAAGTACAGTATGTATTTTAATAGCTCCTTTCATCTTCCTGTAATATGCCCAGTCAAAGAGGCTTAAACACAATGGTATCAGAGTAGAATCAAGAATAAACAACTTACGGTTAAGTTTTATCCTGTTGACTTTTACCTTAAACTCCTTAAAGAGGCTGAAGTAGACATCACGGAAAAAAGTCCAGCCCCTGTGAGCATTTATATAACTTATTGAAGATTTTGATGGTGCCCGCCTTACCCCGAGATGATTCAGGTTGCCCGTGGCACTCCTTAATCCATAACTTATATCACGCAAGCTCTGACAATTACCAAACTGACAATAGAGCATTGATACAAGATGTGTCCATGCATTTATCCCCTTACAATTAAAATCTGAATCATGCTCATCAATAATTTCGTCAATAATATTTCTCGGAATTAACCTGATTATCTGAGCAAAAATGGATAAATTTGTATTCATGAGCGGTGTGGTTTTTTGGCTTAATAAACTTAACCTTTTGGATTAAGTTTTCCAACCGCTCATTTTATTTTTATTTTTTCGTTATTTTGGACAGACCTGATTAGTAATGTAAAAATGATCTTTTAAGGTTCCAATAGTAAAATAATAATATTCGTTAGATAATTCATCTCGTCTTCCTCTCATAAACGAATGACTAAAAAAGAATTTTAGTGCCTCCCACCAGTTATTTTGCAACTTTTCTTTGTTCCAAGAGTCGAGATATTTTCTACAATATCTTTCGCCAAGTTGCTCAATGTTTCTCATTATTTTATTGTAACTTTTCATGTTCCAATCACCTGAGATTTATTTCGCCTAACGTTTCCAGCATAAAAGAAT
>Ga0078972_1008932_pt1 | contig 20327 bp, 14 predicted proteins | sample YelNatPaOPGAMG01_FD_67568 | JGI IMG/M metagenome (GOLD analysis project Ga0078972, IMG submission 67568) | Hot spring thermophilic microbial communities from Obsidian Pool, Yellowstone National Park, USA - OP-RAMG-01 (SPADES assembly) (version 2) | ecosystem: Environmental > Aquatic > Thermal...
GGGAATGGATACTGGAATGGAGGAAGTGGCGGAGGAGGAAGGATAGCGATTTATTACGAGAATATAAGTAATTTCAATATAGATAACATAAAGGCAATAGGAGGAACAGGAGGGTTAGGTAATGGACATGACGGAACTGTCTGGTTTAATAATGGAGAAAAGTATTTTGATTGGATAAAACCAGAAGGGTTTTTATTACATGGGAATGAAGAGATTTCTTTTAGCGCCCTTGGAGTATCTATTCGGAATACAATTTCAAAAGTATATCTTATAAACAAAGAAGGTATTTCTTATTCAATAGGAGAGACAACCTGTGATAAAAGTTTATTTTTAAATACAGAAAGTTATACAGATGGCAAATATCAATTAGTTGTTTCTTTTTATGATTTAAATTCTATATTTTTAGGACAGATTTCAAAAGAAGTTATTATAAATAATTCAGTGGTTTATCATTCAGGAAGGATTTTAAGTAATGAAACATGGGCTCCTGATAAAGTCCATATTGTTGAGAAAACAGTAATAGTTTCATCAGGAGTAACATTGACAATTCTGCCTGGAACTATTGTTAAGTTTGCTCCAGGAACAACAATTATTGTAGAAACTGGAGCGATATTAAATATTTTAGGAGAAGAAAATAAGTCAGTTATTTTAACTTCTATCTATGATGATACAGGTGGAGATATTAATATGGATGGAGATTCAACCAAACCAGGTCCAGGTGATTGGTATGGAATTTGTGGAACTGGCACTATCAATATGAATGAATTTACTGACCTAAGATATACTCATACAAATCATTCAGGGACATTGACTAAAGACGAAATATGGAGTGGTAGGTTTGTCCACAGGATTGTTGGAGATTTAGAAATTCCTTCAGGGAAAACTCTAACAATAGAAGAAGGAGCAATTATAAAATTTGATAGTAAAAAAGGAATTTCTGTAAGAAGTGGGGGTAAACTTATTTCTCGTGGAACCAATAGCCAGCCAGTTATTTTTACTTCTGTCAAGGATGATTCAGTTGGTGGAGATATTAACCTTGATGGGAATTATACTACTCCTTCTGCTGGTGATTGGAGATGGGTATATATTGAAGGTGAGGCATATTTTGAGAAGACATATTTTTACTATGGAGGTGGAACATCAAGTGGTAACTGGGACCAGACAGGAATGATAAGGACAACAGGAAATGCAAATGTAGTAATAAGTAGATGTATTTTGAAGGACTCTTATTTTGATGGAGTTCTTGCCTGGGGTGGTAATGTTTCTATTACAAATTCTATATTTACAGGAATAGATAGAGCAGTTTGTGCTCATCCTGGTTCACCGGTAATTATAAATAATTCTACTTTTGATGATAACAGGATTGGTCTTCTTGTTCACGGTGGAACTCTAACTGTCTTAAATTCAATTATCAGTAATAGCATTGAGTCAGGGATTCAATATGATTTTGGAACACTTGCAAATGTTTCTTATTGCGATGTCTGGAGCAACCAGGGATTGAATTATAGGAATACAACTGACTTAACAGGAACAAATGGTAATATTTCTGCTGACCCAAAATATAAAAATAGGGAAAAAGGCGATTATAATCTTGATTATTTATCTCCCTGTATTGATGCGGCTGATAGTACTGCCACTGAAACAGATTTTTCAGGCAATCCAAGATATACTGACCCAAGAACAACAAATAAAAAAGGTAATCCCCTTCCAGATGGTAGTTATGCTGATATGGGTGCTTTAGAATTTGTAGAAACAGCATCTTCAAATATTGATTTAGTTGTAGATTGGGTAACTGCTCCTGAGAAAGTTTTTTCCGGGACAAATGTAACTATTCAGTGGCAGGCGAGAAACATAGGGACAGAAATAGCAATAGGTCCCTGGCACAATCAAGTAATTTTTGTTCCAGTAATGCCAACAAGGGATGTAAAAGAAATTATTGTTGATGAAGTTTTAACAAATTTCAATTTAGCACCAGGTGAATCAAAAATTGTATCTACAGAAGTTAAAGTTCCTGGTGGAACAGAAGGAGCATATAATTGGCAAATTAAAATTAATAGCAAAGGCGAAGTTTTTGAAGGTATAAATTCAAGTAATAATTTAAGTCCTTTAAGTGATCAATCCATTCTTTCTATTCATGAATTAACTTTAGGTTCTCCTTTTTCAGGGTCATTTACCAAACCAGGTGAACAGATTTATCTCAAGATGACTCAGACACAAGGTCAGCAAATATTGATTAATCTTTCTATTTCAGGGTCACTGGAAAGCAACAAAATAGATATCTATGCTGGATACAATTCTGCTCCAACGATTTATAATTTTGACCTTAAAGGCACTCAAACATCTGCACAAATTCGGCTTGGTATACCATCATCTTCCACATCAAGAGTTGTTTATATAATGCTTTATCCTGAAAAATTGAGTGCTTCCAGTGTTAACTATACTATACAAGCAAGTTTAGCCGAATTTAAGTTGGATTCAATAGGAATTTCTCAAGCAGGAAATTCTGGAAAAGTAACTATTCCACTTATAGGAAGTGGTTTTACAAATAATTTGAGATGTTATCTTAAAAAAGGTTCTGATAAAGTTCAAGCAGAGACAGTCATTCTTCAAGATTCTACTTATGCTTATGCTACATTTGACCTTACAGGTATTTCTACTGGTATGTATGATGTAATTATAAATCAGGAACAGATTGAAAGTATTTTGCCTTCTGCTTTTGTTGTCAATACTGGAAAAGGACCAAAACTTATATCAAGAATTATACTTCCAAAAGATGTAAGAGTTGGTAGAAAATTCAAAGGGATTATAGAAGTTGTAAATGAAGGAGATGCTGACCTGTCAATACCTCTGATGATTATTAAAGGAAATGAGAATTTTAAAGTATGGTCACTTGATAAAACACAGGATGAAGCAACAACAGAATTACAGTTTATACCTGTATCAATAGAGAAATTTTCTCCACCAGTTATTATTCCAGGTCAAACCTATTCTTTCCAGTTCTATGGTATAGTGAATACTTCTGGCTATAATCAACTGCAACTTTTATATAAAGATGGTAATTCCCAAGATAATGTTGATTGGGAACAGATAAATCAAATAGTTAAACCCCAAGATGCTCATCCTTTATGGGACCAGACATGGCAAATACTTATAAATAAAATTGGGAATACTTATGCAGATTATATAAATGCTTTATATAAGGCGAGCCAGGAAACAGTTTTATTTAATATGGGGACAAATATAGTTGAGGATTTATTAACATATATGGTAAGAAGGGAGATGTCTCAACTTCCAACAGCAAATGTTATAGGAATTTTAACAATAGAAGGGAGTAATGAATATCAAAGAGTTCCAATAGTTTTATATAATTCAGAAACAGACCAATCATTCTTTACAACAAGTTGGTATGATGGTAGATTTTCCTTTTTGAATGTAGCCCCTGGAACATATCAAGTACTGGTAAATGGATATATTCCTGATGTAGGTTCAACAGTAAATGTAGGAAGTGGCATCACAAATTTCAATATAAATATAGAAGAAAAAGCAAAACTTGCTGGAAGAATAATAGATAAAGATACGCAGAAAGGTATTCCTGATGTTTCAGTTGTTTTAAGTATTTCAGGTAATAACTATTCTTCAACGACTGACAATGACGGTTATTTTTCAATTTCAAGCATTCCAGAAGGAACAGGTTATTTATATGTCTATTCTGATGATTATGTTAATCCAGAAGTTCAGTCATTATCATTTACAAAAGGAGAGATAACTAATTTTGTTATTTATCTCAATTTAGGCGGCTCAGTTAAAGGTAAAGTTGTTAATTCTGTTGGTGTTCCCTTAAAAGATGCACAGGTAAAAGCATTGGGATTGGATACAAAAAATGTAGGTTCAGCAATAACTGACGAAAATGGTGAGTTTGTAATTAAAGGACTTGATACAGGGACTTATACATTGATTGCGGATAAAGAAGGTTATGGAGCCGGTAAAATAGAAGGAATAAATGTAATAAGACCCCAAGAGACAAGAAATATTCAAATTTCATTAGTAAGTGGAGGTAATTTAACAGGAACAATAACAGATATAAATACAGGTCAACCAATCGCAAATGTGGTTGTTTCAACTGATTCTGGTGATTTTCTTGAATGGGGAATTTCTGATTCTAATGGAAGGTATACATTTTCAAATATTAATCCTGGATTACATAAATTTTACTTCCAAGCAGACGCATATTTATTGGAAACGAAAGAATTTGTTATTACAGAAGGAGAGACAGCAACATTAAATGTTTCTTTAAATTCAGGAGGAATTATAGAAGGAGTTGTTAAAAGATTAGATAATACTACTGTTCCTAATATTGAAGTTGTTTTATTCCAGGAAGGTGGCTACTTACAAATACAAAAAACAGATGGAAATGGGAATTTTAATTTCAATGGACTTCCTGATGGCACATATATACTTGCATTAAAAGAAGGGGGTTCAAATATTGGTAGAAAAGAGATAACTATTTCCCAGACAAAAAGATATTATAAAGAAACAATTACACTTAATTTTGCAAAGATAAGTGGAAAGGTTTTACTTTCAGATGGAACAACTCCTGATACATCAGTAGAGGCTTTTGTTATTGATAATGGTAAAATTATACAGAGAACATATGTTGATGACAATGGTAATTTCGGTTTCTTATTCTTCAAAAATGGTGATTATGAAATTTTAACTTATGGAGTAGGAACCAATTTTATCAAAAGAGAAATTTCAATAAATGTTGGAGAAGATATAAATCTTGGTAATCTCATCCCTGGTCAAGCGCAACTTAACATAACAATAACCCACTCATCTCAACCTGTTGTAAATGCTTTGGTTTCAGTCAGACCTGACAATATAAATTCAGATGAAATAAGGATTTTTGCTTTAACAGATGAAAATGGCAGGGCAACAATATCAAATGTATCCTATGGTACATACATTGTTGAAATTCTCCCATCTGAAAACATTGCTGGTTGGAAAGGGACGGTAAATATAAGTGGTGTAAATAATGAATTAAATATTGCACTTTCAGATGGGACAAAAATAAATGGAGTAGTATTAAGTGCAGACAATGAACCAGTTAGCACTGAAATAAGGATAAAAAATAGAGAAACAGGCAATGTCTTTACAACTTCCACAGATGAAAATGGACAGTATTCAATTGATACTTTACCTGAAGGAACATATGACATTTATTTTATTAACATAAGATATCAGCCCTATTTAGTTGAAGGAATAAGAACTTATACTAATACACCAAGAACAGTAAATGTAAATTTATCTTCTGGTGGTTCAACTATAACTGGTTATGTTTATAATTCTGAAGGCAAACCACTTGTAAATATCCCTGTTTCATTAACTGATTTTTCAGATAATATAATTTTTACAGCATGGACTGATACAAATGGTCAATATAAACTGGGCAATGTTAATACAGGTATTCATAAAATAATTGCTAAGCCAGATGGTTTTTATCCAGTTGAGGCAACAATAAATATTAATACTGAAGGAGTATACGAAAATAATAATTTTGTACTTGGAGAATTTGTATGTATGGTATATGCTCCAACTATAAGTTCAAAAATTAAAGGGTTAGGATACATCTCATATATAAATGGTGGGTCTTATTTAAAATTCTGGAGTCCATGGGGAGCAGGGACAATTGGAGTGGTTAAACCTGAGTATCCCTTCAATCCGGGGTGGGAAGACCAATTTCTTAGATATCGCCCAGAGCATACCTGTGAAGCATGGCTTTCAGCGAAGAGAGAATGCTTAATAAGTAGGGATATAATGCACAAAGCATTTGAAGATTGGGAATATGCATGGGAAGCATTGGATCAATTTTCAAGTGCAGAGATAGGATATGCTTTGACGAAAGCAACACAATTAGGATTAGAAGGTCTTCTTACACTATCAAATCTGGCGAAGTCACTTTACAAAGTTACTACCAAACTGACGGAACTTCCGAAAATTTTAGAATTGTCAAAAAAATTGATAGGACCGGAGAAATATGCAGAATTATCAGAAAAATTAGAAGCATGTTTGGCTTTGGCACAATCTGTTGGGTACATGGTTGCAAAACTAACTAATCATTTTATTGCCGGTGAATCCATTTTTGAAATCAATGAAGAAGAACCCAACGCTTGGGCTTTTCTGAGCGACTTGTTTGGCACACTTTCATCTAGTCTAACTTATATAACGGATTCTCTCGTAAAAATTGGCGGAGATATACCAATCGTTGGTCCTGTCAACGATCTTCTTAACAACATAGTTAATTATTGGAAATTCAAAAATGAAATGGATGAGATAACAAACATAAAACTCTGGCAAAGATTATCAGATTATAGCAACAAACATGACTTTTTCCTCAAAGCAGTTAACAGGCACAGAAATAATATGGCTAAGTGTAAGGCAGCAGCAGAATATTGTCAGGATGGAGAAGGAACAGATGGAGGCAATCCACCAATTCCACCAGGACCTGGCACAGGTGGAACAGGAGGGACAACAGGACATACTGGTTTTGACCCCAATACAAAATTAACAGCCGGGGTTGGTGAAAACGGATATATTGCAGATACTTCATTAATAGTATATACAATCTATTTTGAAAATAAATCAGATGCTTCTGCTCCTGCTCAGGAAGTTGAAATTGATGATTATCTTGATGAAAATCTTGATTGGTCAACACTTCAACTACTTGAGATTTCCTTTAATAATACTACAATCAATTTACCTAAAGGAGTTACAAATTACCAGACAACAACAACTGTTCCAACAGACCCAAATCCAGTAAAGGTAGAAGTTAGTTTCAATACGGATACAGGTAAATTAAACTGGCATTTCTGGTCTTATGATCCTACAACTGGAGAATTACCAGAAGACCCATTTGCTGGATTTTTGCCCCCGAATAATGAACAACATCAAGGGGAAGGTTATGTAAGTTTTGTCATTAGAACGAAGAATAATTTACAGGATGCAACTACTATTTCCAATCAAGCAAGAATTGTTTTTGATGTTAATCCACCAATAGATACGCCTATGGTTAAAAATACAATAGATAAAACTCCTCCTTCAAGTTCTATCTCTCCTTTGCCTCCTATAATTAAAAGTAAAAACATTCAATTAACAATCAATGGTTCTGATACTGGTTCAGGAATTGATTTTTATGAAATCTATGTTTCTACGGATAATAGTCCATATGTTCTCTATACTTCTACAAATGAAAGTATAGTTAATTTCCAGGGTGATTATGGCAAGACATATAAATTTTATAGTATTGCAGTTGATAGAGTAGGAAATAAGGAAAATTCTCCTGCAACTCCTGACGCAACAACAAAATTGGAAAAACCAACCTATACAATTACTGCTACTGCAGGAGAAGGTGGTTCAATTTCTCCTTCTGGAGAAGTTGTGGTTAACGAAGGAGAAAACAAGACATTTACAATAACACCAAATCAAGGTTATCAGATTTTAGATGTCAAAGTAGATGGAATTTCCATTGGTGTTGTTTCTAATTATACATTCACAAATGTGACTTCAAACCACACAATAAGTGCATATTTCGTTTCTGCTGGAATTCCTGTATTACAAATACAACCAGAGATTCTTAATTTTGCCGTTAATGAATCAAATAAGAATTTTGTTGTTAAAAATACAGGTTCAGGAATATTGAATTGGAAAGTAGAAAGCATCAATTATGAAAAAGGAAATAACTGGATACATTCAATAATACCTTCTTCAGGAATGACAGCAACACAACAGCAAGTAGAAATTTCTATCAGTAGAGAAGGATTAACCTATGGGATTTATATTGCTAATGTTAATGTAAATTCAAATGGTGGAAATAAAATGCTTAAAGTTTCAATGGCTGTTGGCGATAATTCCCCTAATAAACCAGTTGCGATTTCACCAAAGGGCTATAATATTCCTTTAAGTTGTGTTTTAAAGGCGTCTTCTTTCACTGATGCAGATGAAAATGATACACAAACTGCTTCACAATGGGAAATTTATTTAAGTTATCAAACAGAAGATGACACGCCAATCCTTCATAAAGAAATAACAAAGAATTTAAAAGCCAGTATCCCATTAAATGAATTACCTATTCCATGGGGCACATTAAAACCTGATACTGAATATAAATGGAGAGTTAGATATAAAGATGCTTATGGTCCTTTGTGGTCTAAATGGAGTGATTTTGCTGTTTTCAAAACAGTAAAATTTGACCCAGAACTTCAAGACCAAATACCTGATGAAACACAACTTAAACTATTAAAAGACAATGTTGGTATTGAAACAGGAATTAAAAATATCATCAATTTTGAGACAATCGGAATAAAATGTAATTTTGGAAATGTCTCAATGATTAAATCAATAGATCCAGCATTATTAGAGAATAAGCCTGAAAAATTACCTTTTGGATTATTCTCATTTAGAATTGATAATATTCCTGAAGGACAAGAAACTGTAAATGTTACTTTTTATGTTCCCGGTAATTTCACAGGATATGATTGGTATAAATATGATGAGATTAAAGGATGGGAAGTTTATCCGGCAATTTTTGAATATATGCCAAACATAGGATATACAAAAATTGATTTTATTCTTGTTGATGGAGGAGGAGATGATTATGATGGTGTAAAAAATGGCTCAATAGTTGACCCTTCTGGTCCCGGGTTATTAAAAGAAGAGATTTTAGAGCAAGAAATTAAGGAGGTATCTGGTGGAGGAGGATGTTTTATTGCTACTGCATGCTTTGGGAATTACAATCATCCATTTGTTAGAATCTTAAGAAAATTTAGAGATAGGATATTACTTAAAAATTCAATTGGTAGAAACTTTGTTAAATGGTATTATGCACATAGTCCAAAATATGCACAGATTATAAGGAATAATTTAATTTTAAAAATTCTCACACAGATTTTATTAATTCCAGTTGTATTTATTGCCTACTTAATTGTCAAAGGTCTCTTACCATTTATCTTACTTATTTCCTGTTTGTTTATTTTAAGGAAAAAATATGTTTCAAAACTTCTAATTCTTCTTCTGATTCTGGTAGAAACTATTTGGGCATAACTTTAAAAATTTTGATTTTTTAATTGAAGTTGGCAAAGGTATAACAGAAGGATATAGTGCACCTAATTATAGAATCTTTGTTGGAATGAAATTTGGATTGTAAAAAAAAGTATCTGTTGAAAATTTGAAAGAAAAAATGTATAATAAGTTTAATGATAGATTTCAATACTCCTGAATGGAAGGAAAAGTTAAAGGGAAAAAGTCCTGAAGAAATAGCAAGGATTGTTGAAGAATATTATGAAAGAAAATATAAGAGAGAATACTCTGTTTTTCCATGGAAGATTTTAGTGGCAATAATAATTTTCTTCCTTCTGATTATTATAATTCTTCTATTATTTATGAATTACCTTAAAAAATATGCCTTCTAATTTATATTTCTTCAAGAACTGATTTTAAATATGAAATATCCTGTTTTGCAAAGTATTCCCTGTCCCCATTTCTTGGGGCTTCTATACAAATTGGACCTTTATAATTTGTTTCTTTAAGTAATCTTAAAAATTCCCTATTATTTATAATACCATCCTCAAGAGCACAGGCGATAATGTTACCATACTCAATGCCATTCACTTTAAACAAATTTTTTAAATGAACATAATATAATTTATCGCTACAGATTTTTATTACTTCATCTAAAGGAGGTGGCTCTTTAAAACAAATTATATTACCATAATCAAGATTAATTCCAACATGCTTTTTATCAATCAAATTAACAAGTTTCTTTGTGCTTAAATGAGTATCATGTAAATAGCACATATGTGTTTCAAAAGCAAAATAAAAACCAAGTTCTTCTGCAATATCTCCAAGAATTTTAAATCCTTCAACAGCCCATTCCCAGTGCTCTTCATTTGCATAATTTGAACCATGTTTTTCATACTGGTAATATGGATATGAAGGATTAATTAAAGGGCCTGTCATTGTATTACAAACTGTTAGTTTAAAATATTTTGATGCTTTCCTGTAAAAATTAACTGCTTCCTCTATTTCCTTTTCTCTTTTATCCTTTTCAGGTAACATTAAATTTGGTCCAGGACCACCAAAAATAACATATTTAAGTTTTGATTTTTCAACAGAATTGGCAAGTTTTTCAAGATATGCCTCATCATCCATATTCTTCATTTTACGACGAAATTCAACTCCATCAAATCCAATTTTCACTGCTTTTTCACATATTTCTTCTATTGATTGTCCCTGCTCCATATAATTCACATGCATAATAATTGGATTTTTCATTTCTCCTCCTCTTTAATTTTTTATTTTACCACTAAATATTCATTCCTGCAACATAACCTGTTGAAAAGCATGCCTGTAAATTATATCCACCTGTCTTTCCATCTATATCAATAACTTCTCCCGCAAAACAAAGACCTTTTACAATTTTTGATTCCATTGTCTTTGGATTTATTTCATTAACGCATACACCTCCTCTTGTTACCATACTATCATAAAATGGTCTTGTTTTTTTAACTTTAAGTTCAAAGTTTAAAAGAGAATTTACAAGTATTTTTCTTTCCTCTTTTGTTAATTGATTTACCCTTTTTTCTGAATCAATGTTAGAATATTTTAAAAATTCAGGAATTATTCCTGAAGGAAGTAAATTTTTAAAAAGATTTTTTAAGATTTTATTTGGATTTTCCTTTATTTCTCTCTGAATGCGTTTATCAAGTATTTCTTCATTTAAGGCAGGTTTAAAATTTATTACAATTTTTATCTCACCTTTTCCAATATTTTCTGATACATTACCACTTAAATTTAAAATTGCAGGACCACTTACTCCATAATGTGTAAATAAAACTTCTCCAAACTCTTCTCCAATTTTTTTATTATTTAAGTAAGCACTTACAAGAACATTTTTTAAGTTTATTCCCTGCCATTTTTTTATAAATTCTTCTTTAATCTCAATACCGCATAAAGCAGGAACTGGATTTATTATTTTATGACCAAATCTATGAGCAAACATAAATCCATCCCCTTCTGAACCTGTCTCTGGGAAACTTTTACCACCTGTTGCTATAACAACTTTTTCACTTATGAGAATTCTCTTATCTGTTTTAATTTTAAAAATATTTTTTTCTTTCTCTATGTCAATAACCTTCTCTTTTAAAAAAATCCTCACTTTATTCTTATCAAGAATTTTTCTTATTGTTTTTACAACATCTTCTGCATTTTCACTTTCTGGATATACTCTTTTCCCTGTATCAATTTTAAGTTTTAAGCCATTACTTTCAAAAAAATTAAAAAGGTCAATATTTGAAAACTGATGGAAAACATTAATAAGAAACTTACCATTTCTGTATTTTAATAAGTATTCTTCATTCATTTCATTCATATTTGTAAGATTGCATTTTCCTTTTCCTGTTAAAAGAAGTTTTTTGCATATCTGCTCATTCTTATCAATTAAAGAGACCTTTTTTCCTCTTTGTGAAGAAAATATTGCAGAAAAACTTCCAGCAGGTCCCCCTCCTATAATAACAGCATCATATTTTTCATCCATTTTTAAAATTTCCTTCTGTAATATTTTTCCCCTCTGTATTCAACTTCCTCTATTTCATTCTTTTCTATCAAATAATTTATTATTTTTTCCTCTCCTTTATTTTCATTTATAAAAACTTCTATCTCTTTTCTACTCATGGGATGAACAGAGACAATACTTAAAATATCCTTTATTAAATCACCTGTATAACCGAATTTTTCTTCTTTTTTCTCAATAATTTTTACATTTATTCCTTTATTTTTAAATACAATATATGCTAAATCAATCTTTTTTTCTTCTGGAATTTCAATCCATTTTTCTGCTGGTGGTCTTGTCGGATATCCAATATATGCAATTGATGGTTTTACTTCTTTTAAAAATTCACCTATTTTTTCTATTTCTTCCTCTTTGTCATTAATATTTTTTATAAAAAGTGTTTCTGTTAAAAGTTCACCATTAAACTCTTTTGAAAATATCTTTATCCCTTCAAGTATTTCTTTTAAATTTAAATTTTTATAAGGTCTATTTATTTTTTTCCATATCTCTTCACTTACAGCATCAACTTTCAATGAAACAGTATCTGCTTTATTTAAATCAACCCTTACATCCTTTCTCCATATTAATGATGAATTTGTAATAACTGCAATTTTTATACCAAATTTTTTTAATCTATCAATTGATTTTCCGAGATTTATATCAAGGGTTGGCTCTCCATCAGGGACAAAACTTATATAATCAATTCTTTTATCTTTCAAATTTCCAATAACTTCTTCAACCTGTCTTTCTATTTCTTCTGGCTTATAAAATTCTTCCCTTTCAATTCTAAAATCAAATGTTTTCCCAATCTGGCAATAAACACAAGAATAACTGCATTTTTTTGGATAAGGTATATTATTTATTCCCAAACTCTTTCCAAATCTCCTTGAAGGCACAGGTCCAAAAACTATTCTTTCCATATGTAGATTATAACATAAAAAATTGGTATCTAAATTTTTATTATTGAAAAACCAAATTTAATTGCAGATTATTTTTATCCGTGTATATAATTTTTATGACAATATTTTTAAACCTGTAGGTCTTTCCAAACCCTATTTATCATTTCTTTAAATCACCTAACTTAAAATTTTTAAAATCTCTTTTTTAGAAAATTTATGTTAATTAGTGATTAAAGTGGGTCTCATTCCATAAGGTATTAGAAAAAATATAAAAAAAATTAAACATAATATGAATATAAAGAAAATCAAAAATATTTTCAATGTCCTTAATAAAATTTTTCTTCTTCCTGTCTTTTCTTTATAAACTTTTTCTAACTTTCTGTGAAATAAAAAAACAAGTGTTAATAAAATAGCAAAGGATATTAAAAATTGATATGAGTATAAATAAGGCCAAATTTTTAGATTTATTCTCCATTTACTAAAATTATCTAAAACATCAAATAATCTTTCTGAAATCTCTCTCATTTTACAATCTTCTTTCAAAAAACATTTCCACAAATATCAGCAAATCCTAACCTCCTTTCCCTCTCAATAATAACTTTTTTTCTACAAACTCATACGGCTGACTGAACTACTGACTAAATTGGCTCAACCATCATAAACATACTCCTGCACTACGTTACCCTCTCATCACTCATAAACCTTACACTACCAAAGAATTTAAAATGAAATACTTTACTTTTATATACCATCTAAACTCCTTTATCTTAAAATACCTATCACACTTTTTTAACTTCTTATTTTTCAGACACCATGCGAGTATATTTCAAAAAGGACCCCATTTTAAACAAAGTTATCATAAAATGAAATGAATCAAATGAGTATAAGTACCCATTTTTATCTATTGAACATTTAACTCTTGTGCCTATTTTTTTTCTCTTGTTGTTTCTGTAACACTCTTTAAAAATTGAATATTTGAAAGAAGGATGAACGAATATTAGATGAGATTTAGAAATTAGAGAATATGAACGAAATAAACAAATTAAATTCTTTTTTTCCCAAAAATTTCCACATTCAATTATATTTATTCCTTTAATATATAGGGTTTCGCCGACTTTTTGTTCAGAAGATGAAAAAGGGAGTATTTTTATAGGTTTGTCTTTTTTAGATATATTTAAAAAAGAAATTTCTTTATATTTCCGGATTTTATAAATTATTAATGGATTAGATTGCACAAAGTAAACTTCTTCTTTTTTACCGGGAATCCCTATCAATTTTCTAAATGTCAAATAAGAAAAATTATTAATTTTTTTACAATAAAGTGATATACATTCAATATTAAGCATTCGCTCTAACTTATATTCTTCATTTAATATAAAAATTTTTTCCAAATGAGGAGTTTTAATATCACTTACCGAAATCCAGCATTTAAAATTTTTATCTATCATAAAATTAGTGATTTCACAAGTAAGAGGGTCAATGTCTATTAAAAATGAAAAAATAATATTACCATTTTCATCAAAAACAAAAATTTCATTTGAAAACCACAAATACCATCTTTTTCTGAAAGATTCATAATGAAATCTCCATTTCGGATATATTACTATTTTTTTTCCCATTAATAATTTTGAAAATCTTTTTTCTTTGTCTTTTGTTATTTTTTCTCCTTCTTTTAAATAAAATTGTTCCATATTTTTAAACGAAATAATATTCTTTTGAAAAAAATTTTTATTAATTTTATAAAAAACAAACGGATTAATGTGGAAATTAAAAAAAATTGAATCTTTCTCTGCTGTGAAAAACTCAACAAATATTAATTTTTTATTTTTTATATCATCTGGTATATCTACAATTTGGATTTTTCTAAAATCAACCATATTCATATTTTATTTATGGAATAGGAACGGTTTTTAAATAAGAACAAGGCACGTCAGATGATTCTATAATATGAAATACACCTCCCCATGGTTTGAAACACTTATAATGACAAACATATATTTTTTTAGGGCATCCTTTGTCATCCTTTATCTCTATCTCATATGAACTTTCTAAAAAACAAGGGGGACTAGGTGGTTCTTTAATACTACAATAACAAATAACTATTCCTGCCACAATCCCACAAATTAATACAGCTGGAGGAGTGCATATAACTGGAGTTGGGTATGGAATAGATTGAAAACCTAAAGGATCATAAAACTTTAAGGAATTGTTTTCCCCATACACATACAGATTCAAGCCACCTTTTTCACCTATTGGGTCCCTACTTATAAACCTGCCTACACTACTATCATACCACCTCTGACCAAGCAAATACAACTCTCCCTCCCTATAATAACCCTCTCTTCCTACAAACTTAAAATTCATCTTTATTTTTTACTCTCCATCTATTTTATAAATAAACAAAAAAATAAAAAATCCAAGGATATAACCCCAAAGAGGGAAAAGTGACATTATAAAAACAGATGTTGATGTTGATATTACATACATGAAAGTTAAAAAAATGTAAGTAAAATAAAATTGAAATTTAGTGGTTTCAATATTCCACAATACAAAGGTAAGGAAAATGAAAGGATATGATAAAACAATAGGGTTAAACAAAGCATGAAAAAGAGTAGAAGAAGGAAAGGTTATAAAGTTGAAAATAAATACAAAAAGAATGACAGACATTAATACTTCAATTTTTTCAATTTTTGTTATAAATTTTCCCATAAATTAAAACGACCAAATTAACAAATTACTTATTATATAAAGCACTAATAAAATTAACAGTCCGATTAAAAATCTCTCTCTAACTTTCAATATTACTTTTTTATCTTTTTCCTTTTTAATCATTTCCACACCCAAACGCTGCATTTATCAAAATATATTTATCTGGATGTTTTTTATAGTCGCAAGGATCTATTTTTTTAAGACAATCACAAATTTTTTGTCTACATTCGCCTACCCACCTATCCCACCAATTATTCTCATGTTGAACACACCAATCATGAAACTTACAACACTGGTCAATTGAATCTATCGCAGGCACACTCCAATCTACTTCTTCAGGATTATCTGTATATTTCCCTCCACTCCAGCCAGGTCCACACCAATTACCATGAAAATAAAAACCTAACGGCTCTTTGGGATTGTCTGGAGTTGTTATATCAGAAATAGGAGGTGTGTAAACTGGTAAAGAAGAAACTGGATTATTATTACTGAATACATATGGAGAATTTCTTGAAATATATCTTCCTATATCTGGGGCATACCATCTTTTTCCTGTTAAATACAATCCAATCTCTCCTTCTGAATAAAAACTTAAATACTGATACGGCTGACTGACTGAACCTGAACTACTGACTAAATTACCCCAAACATCATAAACATACTCACTTACTAACTGGCCAGCTATATGTTCAGGAAATCTTATTGTGCCTATATTCATTAAAATTCTCCAGCACATAATTTACTATACATTTTTTTCAGTAAATAATAAGACATCTTATTTTATTCTCTCCTTCTAAAAAATCTTACAATTCTTCAAACTTTTCTTTTGCCATATTTTTTAAAAAGGGATTCCTCTCATTTTCAGCAATAAAAGATAAAATTTTTTTCCCTTTTTCTCCTCCAATTTCTTTCAATGTGTATATTATCCGGAGTTTCTCATTACTATATGGAAAGTATACATCTAACAAAAGCCATCTTTTAATAAGTAAATCTACTGAATTCTCAAATTTAATTTCCTTTAATACCTCATACTCTCCAGCACATTCCCTTTTCTCTTCAAGGAACTTTGTAATTAATTTTATAAACTCCTCCCTTTTCCCTTCTTTTTTATACTTTTCTATTATTTTTTCACAAATTATAGAGGCAATCCAGCATTTCCCTCCGGGTTGTTTATTCTTTTCATATAATAAAAGAAGTTCTTCTAATTCCTTTTTCTTATATTTTTCTTCTCCGGACATAAGTTGTAACAATTTTTCAAATGTCCTTCTTAAAAATTTATTTTGGGGTACCCTGAAGGAAAAAATTATCATTTTGACCTCCCTTCAAAAAATTTTAATTATTAAAATAGTGTGGAATATCTGGTGGACAATGTGGGGCTTCATTACATGGCCAACAACTTACAGTGGTTGTTATTTTTACCCCAGAAGGACACAAATAAATACAATCTCTCGCATGCCACCAACATAAAAGCCCGTGTAAACCTTTACGATCGGGCCCCTCTGATTGAAGTGGACATATTTCAAATCGATGGCAAATTTCATAAATAAAGTAAATTATTCCAGCAACTATAACTACTTCTATCAACACGGCTCCGGCAGGGGCAGCCATCCAGTAAGGTAAACTTATTGTTGAGCAAACTAAACTTTCTGCTTGTTTTCCATCAGGGTCTATAAATTGTATAGGATTATTTTTCCCATATATGTAAGAATTAGCTTTTTCTATTGGATCTCTACTTATAAACCTGCCTACACTACTATCATACCACCTCTGACCAAGCAAATACAACTCTCCCTCCCTATAATAACCCTCTCTTCCTACAAACTCATACGGCTGACTGACTGAACCTGAACTACTGACTAAATTACCCCAAGCATCATAAACATACTCCTGCACTACATTTCCTCCCTCATCACTCATAAACCTAACACTTCCTAACCTGTCATAATGATAAAAATAAGAAATCCCTCCAATACTAACTGAAACTCCTGGCACATACTCCCTTAACACATCTCCACTATCAGAAAACTCACAAATAACATAAAGTCCATCAAGCAAATAATTCACATTCATATCTTTCTACCCTGGTATCTTCTCTAATCTCTTATTTATCAATTCTCTTGTTTTTTCTCCATCTGCCTTTATAAGCGAACCAAGATATTCCATAGTTTCCTGATGTCTCTTGTCCATTCTTTCTATCATCTTTTGTGTCTCTTTTGTCATCTCTCCTAATTCTCTTATTAAACTTTTCGCTCTCTCATCTTCTGTTCTTACCAATTTATTCGTATTCCAACTTAAAACAAATGCCATAACTACACTCAAAAACCCTAAAAAGAAACTCAAAAACATTAACACCTTTTCCATTTTTTACCCCTTTTCTTTATTATACCTTAAATTCACTTGGCTTTAAAGTTACGATTTAACTATTACCCATTTTTTCACGGTTTGCTTTTTACCTTGAAAATACTTCCTATTATCCCTAAACAAAAAAATATCAATCAAAAGTAAAGTTTTGCTTCTTAAATTCACCAAATAGATTCTTTATTACAATGTGAAATGAAAAAAAATTGAACCAGAAATTGCAAAAAAGGGTCAAGTTTCCCTTGCAATTCACAACCCCCTAATTCTTTTATCTTTTTTCTGATGATAAAACTATAATACTTCTCTTACCAACCTTCCTTTTAATAAAACCCTCTTCCTCTAAATCATTTAAAACTTTTCTTGCAGTTGTTGATGAAACTTTGAATTGATGAATAGTTTTACTCTCTGATGATAAGTTTAATCTTCAGCAAAAACCTTTTTAAAAAATCCTTAATTTTCTATATATATTGGTTTTATTTTTCAGTTATTTCCATTTTAGTAAGTATTATATTTTGTTAACTCACATCAAACATACTTATGCTTTTACATAAACAAATGAAAAAAGAGAAATTGAGAAATATATATATCCTGCAATATCAAAGATAAAACTGGTATAAACTTGTAGTTTTATTACTTAATAATTTGATATGGGATGAATTAAAAAACTATCCTTTGTTATATGATAAATGAGAAGAAGGATTTACTTCTTTCATAACCCTCATAACGTTTCCCCCAACGATATCCCTTATTTGTTTTTCTGTAAGACCTCTCTGAACAAGTCCAACCGTAAATAATGGCCAATTTGTCCATGCTAAACTTTTTACTTGTGTTGTCTTTTGCCATTTTCTATCAAATATAGGGTCTTTTTTTGGCCAATAGTTATTCCATCTTTCTCTATGCTTTTTTATATACCCAGATACTTTTTTCATTTCTTTTTTAAAATTTGGTGATAGATATCCATTATCTGTTCCTATTGCAACATATTTTGAACCAAATTTTTTAACAACATAGGTTATGTGATTTAGAAAAGAATTTATATCGCCTGTCATTCCCAAAAAAGCAGGGATGCAACATATACCTATATATCCACCAGTATCTGCAATCTTTGAAATAACTTCATCTGTTTTATTTCTTGGATGTTCCCATAAAGACATACAGGCAGAATGACTTGCGACAACAGGTGCTGAAGAAATCTTACATGCATCTATCGCTGTTTTCTGACTACTATGTGCAACATCCACAATAATTCCTACTCTATTTAACTCTTTAACCACACTTTTACCAAAATCACTTAATCCAGCATCGTTTTCTTCCATGCATCCATCTCCTATTAAATTTCTTCTATTATATGTAAGATGCATCATCCGAACTCCAAATTGATAAAAAATCTTAATATATCTGAGTTCATCTTCAACTGAAATAAATTGATTTGTTAAAGGAACACCGTTTGTAGAAAAACAAAGAGAATTTATTTTTTCTTTTTTAACTATTATTACTTCTTCGGGAGTAACAACTTTTCTCAAATAAGGTTTAAGTATATCGGTTGCCCATATAAAACGAGCAAGCCGTTTCATTATTACAGTTGGTAAATTACTCTCTTCTCCAGCATTTTGCATTATACATGTAACCCCTGAAGTTTTCCATGCATTAAAATATATATCTTGTTCTTCTTTGTTATAAACATAACCTGTCATCATCATATCTTCTTTTAAATCTTGAATTTCTATTTCCGTAGCGCCCTCTTTAATCAATTTTTTCAAAATCTCACTATTAACTGAAGAAATAGGAGCAAATCCATATGCATCCCATATAATTGATTCTTGATGAATTTTTAAGCCTTTTTCTAATTCTTTTCTGGAAGGATTTAAAAGTTTAATTGCCACTTCCCAACATTTTTCTATTTCCTTATCCATTTTTGAGTAAATAAATACTGAACCAAGTTAGTATTCAAGTAAAAATTAGGAAGAAACTAATAAATATTTAGTAAATAGCATTTGCATTTATTTAACCATCTAATTCCACTTGTCATTTTTAATGTCCGAACTAATTTTTTATATTACAATAATATACCACTCCCAAGAAATTTGTCAAGACAAACACTTTTTCGGGTTAACACATAGTATCCAGGAAGAGAAAGGAGGGGAAAGTAATATATGGTAAAGAAGGCATGGAGAGATTTTTTCCATATGTGAAATTACTTAAAAATGCATGGTTCTTTCTTATTGTGAATCTTGATGAAATTGCTGACATTATAAAATTTATTTTTATCCAGGAACAGAATATTATGCGTTCTGATGGAAGAATCAAATGTTTTTCATAATTCAATCTTATTTATAGATATTTTTCAACTGATTTTAAAAAATTTCTATTTTCCTCATTTTCAATATCAACTGTTCCACAGGAAATTAAAACATTGCCTGAGGGGAATTTTTTTATAAGGGTCTCAAATTCTTCTTTATTTGATGCATAAACAATAACATTTTTCCCTTTTTCTAATATCTTCTCAATTACTGGTAACCATAAAGAAGAAGCACATGGTGGTCTTCCTGCTCCCGGAACAATCTGAATTGCTTTTATATATGGAAGTGAAAGTAATATATCAAGATGTTTTATTTCATCAGGTCCATCAAGATGCCATGCAATATATTCAAGATAATTTTTTAATTTCTCAAGTTCATAAACAACAAATTTTTCAAAAAGTTTAGGAGATATCATTGTAGAAAAATCACACTGACAGGCATATGTTTTTCCAGGTGCCC
>Ga0078972_1008933_pt1 | contig 20326 bp, 24 predicted proteins | sample YelNatPaOPGAMG01_FD_67568 | JGI IMG/M metagenome (GOLD analysis project Ga0078972, IMG submission 67568) | Hot spring thermophilic microbial communities from Obsidian Pool, Yellowstone National Park, USA - OP-RAMG-01 (SPADES assembly) (version 2) | ecosystem: Environmental > Aquatic > Thermal...
CAGTTGATATTTTCTCAGGCATAGAATCATTTATCTCGATCTAGATAATAAATTTTGGGGAGATTTGATCCTTCCGGGAGAGGTAAATTTACCCCTCCTTCCCAAATCTTTATATCTATTTTCATCTCCGCGTCTAGGGTGGTGGTATGCTGGTAGCAAGGGAAGAAGACCTCGAGCTCCTCGAGAACCTCCCCAACGGTTTTTACGTATTCCAGGGGAGAGGGGGAATAGGTAAATCGGCTTTAATGGAAGAGTTCGCGAAGAGAAACAACGGTATCTATATCTCCGAGTTCAACTTATCCCCATACTTCCCATACCTCAACTTACCCTTCATCCTCTCACGTAAGTACGCCATACTGAAGTATAATAGCAATAAAGACATAATCGAGAGCTTGAAAGAAGTAGCTAAGGAGAAAGTATTGATAGTGGATGACGTTAGAGTCACTACCGGTAGGCCAGCCGCTCTCTTCCAAACGGCTAGGGATTACACAGCTGTGTTCGAGAAGGTCTTCCTAGTGCTGAGCGGGAAGGTCAGTAAGAAGTATAAGAATGGAGTGATGGAGGTGAGAGAGCTCAGCTTAGAGGAGGGGAGGGAAGTAGTGAAGAGCTGGGGAGAAAGTGAGGAGTTAGCCGATAGGGCTTATGAGATTAGGGGATACATGGATCTCAAGTTCGCTAGGATGCTCGTACTACAGGGATATAGAGAGCTATCTGATTTCATAACTGCGTTATTCAGGAATAAGTCTCCCTCATTGATAAGGATCGCTCAGGAGATATATGAGAGGGGGGAGACTTACACTGGAGAAGTGGTCAAGGCCTTAGGTGCGAGTTCAACAAGGAGGGTGACGTACTACTTCGACGTCTTGGATCACATGGGCTTGGTAAATAGGAAGATAGTTCATCGTGGGGCTCATGGTGTGACTAAGAAAGCCTACGCATTACTGGATAAGGAACAAGTGCTAGAGGGATTGAGGATCGCTATGAATATGAAAAAATTTAAGGAGGAGAAGTCACCTCCTTCTTTCTAAAATTCAGTAATAATAAGAGGAGAACAGCTATTATTATGAAGGAGCCTAGGGATGCGTAAGCCCATATCGGAGTTACTTCCTCTTTTATCACTTGAGTTATTGTTTTGGTCTCCGTTACTGTATCCTTCTTGATTTCAGTCTCAGTCACTACTTGAGTCACTGTGTAATTCACGAACTTAGTGACGGTTTCAGTCGTCTTCAGTGTTGCCGTCTTCTCGATTATAGTGGTAGTTGGGACGATCATAGTGTTAGCATCGATATCTTTAGTGAAGACCTCCCAAGTGCAGTTATTGAAGATACTACAATAGGGATAAGGATCCGTAGAGATCCTGCATGAGCATATAACAGCTTCCACTTTAATAGTTGTTTTCCCGATCCCTATATTGATATTCTCCAACGTTATTGTCTTTTCCCCAGCCTGAGTTGCATTAAAGTACTTCTTTGTAATTCCAAAGCCATCCTTGTATACTTTTACCCAACCTTCACGTCCAGCCTCATGCCATACAGTTACTTTTATATCAACTAGAATCGTACCGTTCGGCTTATACTTAGGCGTTATTACTACATCCTTTATTATGATGTACGGTTTAGCACTCCCCTGCATTATTGGGAGCAATAATAATATCAAGACTAAAGCTAGCTTCCTCATTCTCTCATCCCCCTCAACGTTATAGCTAACCTAGCCCTCTTCCCTATCCTATCGTTCCTCTTCGCTAGCTCCCTTAGCACGCTCATCTTTATGCATCCACTCTTAGTGAACCCCTCCTCCCCAAAATACCTCTTCACATATGCCCTCAAGGCTCCGGGCTTCTTTATCGCCTTCTGGATCCACCTGTTGTCCTTCTTCCTAGGCATAATAACACCCCCACTAACACCAGGAACATACCCACCAGAAACAATAAAACAACGGAAAAAATACCTAGGAACGGGAATAAAATGAGTGTAAGAACTGTCTCAGCCCCCTCCGGAGGTATGGGGCTTATAGCCAAACCTAAAGCTATTAGAGAGAGACCTAATGCCTTCCTCTTCATCTCCTCTTCTTCCCCCTCCTCCCCTTCAACGCTACTCTCTCGAACTTCGTAGCTACCTTATGAGCTCTAGTATACGACAATCCTCTCTTCATCAAGTTTATCTCGACTTTCTCATGCACCTTGATCCTCTTCCTCCTCACTGGATCCTTCCACCAATCCTCCCTGACCCATACTTCTCCCTTTGGGACCTTAGAGTCTACTAGCCAGTGCGTCGCGATTATGTCACGCATCCTCTTCCTCGGTTTCACGACGAACTTTACTCTCATATACTATCACTCCCAACGCGTATATCACTGTCAAGAAACCAACTAGAGCATAGTAGGCAGCTGCAGATAGCCTAGCCTTCGTCCCCAGGATGATGCTATCGTATATCTCCACTTTCAATAAGTAGACTGCCGTGATTATTATCACAGCTATCAAGAATACGATGAACGACTTCCTCATGCTCCCATCTCCCACCTAGCTATCGCAGCTACTACAGCCATGATCACTAAAAAATCAATTAGCACTCCGAGAGTAGTAGAGGACATGAAGCCCAGTAAGGAGCTCATGGGCTTAGCCGTCCAGTTATAAGTGGCATTTTGAGGCTCTAATTTGTAAGCCTTCAAGTACTGAGTTGATTTAGCGGCTATATTGAGTAAGCGTTGCCCCCCGCTCATCACACATTGCGGACAATCGAATTTCAGTGTTGAGTTATCCGGAATTATCACACTAACTTCTATCGGCAGCGGATTTGTTATAGTAGCGTTATATATTCTGAAAACATCTGTCCCAATCATTATGAGCCCCTGAGCTCCTTCCACCTTCTTGAGAGTGGCTGAGATCTTATCTGAGCTCACGGCCTTCACATCTATTATGAGAGTGCTATACGGAGCTATGCTTGGGATAGTGACATTGAGGAGGCCCGCTCCGAATTTATTGTAATAATCAGCCCCCGTTATCCTATTCTTCGTGCTCACTGAAGCTAGAGTGACGTTAGGAAGGGGAGCTGTCACCACTTGAGGCTGGCTCTCGACATGATTAGCATTTACTATGACTATTATGCTCTGCAGAGTAACTGAGGAGTTCAACTGAGTCGGGGAACTCTCCCAGGATGAATAGGATATCGAGAGAGGTACTGAAGTAGCAGTCTGTATGGGAGGTATGGCTATGAAGCTCTTCTGGTAACCGGAAGTCTTCCCGAATGAATCCTTAACCCATACAGTAGCTAGATAAACGTTCTCAGATAAGTTCTTGCTCCACGTTATAGAAAACGTCTTATTCTCAAAGGGGTAGAGGCTCAAGCTCCCCTGCCTATATTCTACTTTACTCCCTTCGATCGTAGTTAAAGTGACGTTCCAGAAGCAATCCCTACTCGCGTTAACTGTATTTTTGAAGGTTAGACTCATCCCCGTCCTATTGAATACCATGTTCGTTATTATCACATCGCTCGAAGCTATATTCACCTTCTTTATCTCACTGCTCTTCTCATTGCCAGCCGCATCCATAGCTATCACTCTAATGTAATATGTTCCTGAGCCGAGGAGCTGCACGAAGTTCCACCTAGCTTTAGCAGGATTGATTAAGGAGATACTCCATCCTGTCTTCCAAGCTTGTATTATGAAATATTCGACATCGAATCCGCTGTGAGACCAACTCACGTTTAGGAGATCGTAAGTGTAGTTAGAGTTGTCGACTAAGTTCAAGACCGGAGGATCAGGAAGATAGCGGTCTACAATGATGTTAGATGCATCCAATGTGTAGTTATAGCCATACTTAGGGTAGATTAAGTAGAGCCAGTTTCTGCCCTCCGCGAGCTTCAGATAGATATTTGAAGATACAGAGATATTTCTCTTAGTCCCATTGGGCATATCTGCGATGACTGTAAAGTTAGATTCTGGGGATACTGGAACCGTGAAATTCAGCTTCACTGTGTCGTTATAGCTTATCATACCGGGTTTGAAATTAAATTTCACTGCGGATGAATCGAAAATGACGATCGAGAATGAATAAGCTATTGAGGGGTTATCTCCGTATTTGAAAGTCACTTGATCTATCTTGAAGTAAGGGAGGGATACCTTGAGGTACGCTATATATGATGTTCCACTTAAACTCGCGTTAACATATGAGGATCCGCTAGGACTGGTTACTCTGAACCAAAGACTATCTATAACTTTGGCGTTTAAGTAATAACCGTTGAACTGTACTTTGAGGTGAGTAGCGTTATGTTCCGCAATACTGATCCATTTCAAGGGGCTTATCGTCCCATTGATATGGAGGTAAGGCCTATACGAAGCTGTCGAATGTTCTTTAGTAGCGAGCACGCAACGGCTCCAACCACTATTAGCTGTCGGTCGTAGAACTATCCCATAATATGTTTTATTCGTAAGCGTTGAGAGGATACCGGAGTAGCTAGTTGATGGGAATGGTATAGCGAGACTTGAGGCACAGGGGATCCTGAATGTGTAAAGTGAGCTTCCAGTGTCAGGTGGTTTATTGTTCCATGTTATCGTATACTCATTCCAGACCCCAGTGACTAAGAAGGTCCCTATATCTACATAATCACTGCTGGTTCCTCTCTCACAACTTGTAACTGTCCCTCTGAAGATTGCCCCACTGATACTAGTCGCGGGATAGATAAACGACATATAAGCCCAGTATTTTACTTTGGCACTAGCACTAAAGTTACCGAAGTACATCCCACTCTCAGAGCCATGATTTGTGTAGTAGAAGTTCTCTACATATGAATCAGCATACGTATATACCTTGAAATTCGTTACGGAAAATGTCTCGGTTACAGTTATATTCACTCCAGAGAGTGCACTATCCGTAGGTATGTACAGCGATCCTCTAGCCCCTACCGTCAGCTGAGCCGATCCCCTCTCATAAGGCAATAACGTTAGAAGCAATAATAATATCAGGAATAACGCTCTCTTCATCTCCTCACCTCACATATACCCGTAGTAAGCTAGAAGCAATATCCCATTGCCGGCCGCATGCCCCACGCTCACCCCCAATAATCCCCCGCCTCTCTTCATCTCCTGTTGGAACAAACCACATTTCACTAACTGTGTAACCATCGGGCTCAGTAACAGTAAAGATTTACCTCTGTACTCCCACGCATTCAGTATATAGTTCAAGGGAGTCACGCCTAAGTAGCTCTGTGTATGGAAGAGAGCGAACGCTAGAGCTGCTATGAATGCAGCCAAATACTTAGCTTTACTAAACCTAGCCACTATCCCGTAAAGAGTACCCGTGAATAGGAATTCCTCAGCTAATCCGTTCAATAAAGCTAAGCCTATGATGGAGAGAGGATCCCCGGGTTGAGGAGCTGAGGCTATATCATGCATCATAACCCTCACGATCGAATGCACTCCAGTTGTATCGCTCATCCCGTAGTTGTAAGCTAAGTAGCTACTCAGAGCTCCGGTAGCGTAATGCGTAGCGACTACCAACATCACTACGATCGGAGTGATGTACGTAAATGAGAGGTACCTGCTATCTACTACACCAATTATGGCCACAGTCAGTAAAAGGATGATACTAAACTCCATGGTGGCCGTTAAGAGTTGATCCTTAAGAGTAACTAAGGAATAAGTAGCTAACATAACAGCGAATAAAGAAAAAAAGATATAGGAGAGGGTGATCCTCATCTACGCTTCCCCTTCATCTTATTCATCGTATATATGCTGACTAAGAGACCCGTTAAGCTTATGGCTGCAGATAGTACTTGTAAGTTGACTCCAGTGTTTATATCGTATTCTGGGGGAGCCACTTGGAGCGTTGAGTATATGTAAGCGAATGGATTCTGGGATGATACTGTTGATACTGTCGTCCCCGTTGAGCCTGATGCGATCCTTTTCACTTTCACAGTGTACATGAAGTAGACATCTCCTCTGAAGAAAGCGATCTTAGGTATTGGCTTCACTGTGATAGTCATGTAGTACTCCTTATTGTAATCGAATTTGTTCAGATCCAGGTTAGTTCCCGGTTTCAGTACCGCGACTAATTGTATCTTATTGTTCACTCTTATATCTTGGTATTCAACGTCTAAGATGCGGTATTGGTTAGCTAGTATACTATTTTCCTTGAGATCCACCCAGTAGGACACGTAGAGGCTATCCCCGGGATTGTAACCGAGTAAGTAGATGTAGATAGCGTCAATAGTTGGTACACCAGTTGTAGATAGCGTTAGGACAGATTGGAGCTGTGCTCCCCCCCAATACCAGCCTCTATCGGTCTTGATCAGTATGAATACTCCCTCATTGGGACGTGCTCCGAACCCGAGTGGTGATGATCCATATTCGCCAATTCTCAACGATAAGTTAGCCCAGACGTACTCGAGCTCCTCCGGGCATAAGATCAATGGATCTATCAGACACTTATCCGTCTGGGAGGGCGTCGTGGGATAGGGTGTTGTTGGATAGGGAGGTGTAGTTGGGTTCGGAGGGTAATAGGGATAGGGTGTCGTAGTAGTCACAGTCGGTACAGTTGGTGGATTCACTATGTAGCTAGCTATCTGGGGGGCGAATATTATCAATATCACCCCGACGACCATCTGAGTGCCTCTGAATGTTATCAGACCAACGAGTAGCAATATGAGGCCGATGATAGTTATGATAGATACTGCAGTAGCTGCAGATGGGATTCCTAAGGCCGCGTTAGTCGCTTGTTGTTGTCCCCCTCCTAAAAGATTGTAGAGGGAGGGGGCGAATGAGGCTAGAGCCCCTATGGCGAAAGCTATTAAGTAACCTATCATCTTCTCCCTCTCCTCCTAGGCTTGAAGTAGATATAAGCCGCTATCAGAAGGAATGCAGCTCCTATCCATATCATCAGATCATAAGTGTTGATAGCTACCGGTAGCTCTATTCCCAAGCTCTGTAGCGGGATTATCATCTGCGTATTCAAGTTGTAAGTGACTGCAGTTACTCCGCAGCAATCGACTGTCACCTTCAGAGTATCGTATGCTGACCCGTTTATCCTGTAGATGTAGATATCTGTCTTCTTAGTCGTGGGGCATGGTAGCTTGTAAGTGTTGATGCTCCTAGCGTCCCCGACCACTAATACGCCATCGACTATGGCGATCTTTGGGAAGGTGTTGGATGTCGTGTAAATACTAGCTGATTGAACTGGTGTTCCAACAACGCACACTTTAACTCCATATGTCCCGGAGGATAAGTTAGAGAAGCTGCATTTGTCACTGAAGACCACTTCACCCCTTGCGTTAGCTGCCTTAGTTGATGGCCATTGGGGATCTATCACAGCTAGAGGTAGCGTGCATGATGATGAGCATAGGGATGTGACGGCATTTTTCATCACGTTATTGTAATCAGTGGATCCCTTGGCATAGTAATTGATCTTGAAGAAGCTCAACTGTGTGCCGGTAGATGGTGAATATTGCGTCTCAGTCTGAGTCTGCGTCATAGTCGTAGTAGTCGTTATAGTCGTATTAGCGACGGTCTGAGTCACGGTCATCGTCTGTATCGGCTGCTGAGGCTGAGTCTGTTGAACTCCAGAGCCTTGATATACGTATAAGCCCGCAGCGAGGAGGATCAAAGCCAATATAGCTACAGCTACAGCTGACGAATTCATCTCTTCCTCACCACCCTCTTATACAGCCCTAGAGCTAGGATTATACCGAATAAAACAACTAAGAAGGCTATAGTGAGTTCTACAGTAGGGGAGTTCACATAGAGCCTCACTGTACCTACATCGAGCTCTATCGTGTGAGGTGTGAGTGAGTTGATTATAGATAGGAGGGCTGCTGAGGCACTGAATATTAAGGAGACAGTATCTGAGGCACTGAGGTAGCCTGGAGATGGACCCGAGGAGGAACTTGAGGGGATCGAAGTCGTAGTTGTATTGGTACTCGAAGGAGTAGCACTGAACCACCCAGCATTTAGGCCTATCCAGAAGGCAGCTATACCAGCTGCCACTATACCTAAAGCTAACAATAACTTCTTACTAACTCTAGGTAACTTCATCTCCTTCTCACCACCCATTTCGCGAGTAGGAAACTACCTAGGAAGAGGGCTATAACGTATACTACTATCGATGGTGTATTGTCCACTGGGAACACACCGAATGATAAGGAGGACTTCAGATTCTCCAGATCTATTGTAGATTGTAAGTTGATCATTGATTGCATCTCATTCATCACGCGGCACGATACAGTTCTAGAGCATATACTATACTCGAAGCACACTCCAGTTCCGGGTGTGCTACCACTGCCCCACCTCGTGCAGCATTTGTAAAGCATCTCACATACTCCTTTTCTATCACCCGCTTGGTAGACTTTTTCTCCCCTCATCGCACGCTCATATGCATTTCTGTAAGGTGTAGAAACACTGGGCTCTATCCTCTTTGTATAATTCGCTCTCGGAGTGGCATAGCTGTTAGCTGGCCATGTAGCTAGCTCATATGTATCAGGGTTTATAACGATCTTCCAGCTACTATAAGTCACTCCGGGGCATACTGCAGTTGGCTTACCGTTCCATGTACCATCCATGGAACATCCTCGTTTGAACGCATTAACAGCGTCTGGACCATATACTTTATAGATATGTTGTATGAGAGAAGAATTCGGATTTTGTAATTCCCTATTAACTTCATCTATCCTCCCCTGAGCCACTAATTTATATATATTGGCTATCTCCGGGTCATCCCCCGCAGTTACTGAGTACTCTTTCTCACGCCACTCTGTAGCGAGCTGCTGCTTAGCTGCAAGATCTCCAGCTGCAGCCCTAGCTTTCAACGATTCATACTCATTCCTCACTTCATTTATCTGAGCTATCATATCTTTTATCAGGAATTCACCAGCCATGACTGCCGCACTCTCATACTTAGTTGGATCGCTACCGGAGGGAACGAAGAGAACGTATACCTCAACCCTAGCTGCACTAGCGTTCAATTTATTCAGGACACTCTCGAGTTCATCACCAGTTATTCTGAAGGAATATCTATTCCGAACTTCGCATAACACCTTATCGTTCGAGTAAGTTGGCGTCACCTTCTTCCAATCTGTTACCTTAACGTTATCCACAGCTAAAGAGTAGTAAGCGTCCACCTTATACTCGCCATTGCACCCAGAAGGTTGGACGAAGCCCTTGACTACAATAGATCTGAATGGAATCGAATTCATCGATATAGCTGAATGTAATGGGATTATAGCTCCGGAAGGCAGCTCTATCCCCAAGTCTGGCACGTTCTTCAGTGTAACGGCTGCCACGAATGAGCCTAAGCCTAACGATATGAACAATACGCCCAGAAGGAATAACGCATCTATTTTCATCTTCTCAACCTCCTACTCTTCCTAATCAACAAAAAACCGACACCAGTTAAGAGGAGGGATATACCAGCCGTAGCTAGCGTCTCATTCCAGTTTATCACCATGAAATCTCCTCCGAATAAACTCTGCATCGGGATTATCGAGTAGACGTAACCGTTAACCTCTAGCGTGGTGTAACCTCCATACGTGTAGAACCAACCGACATCGGTGGGATTCGATTCGGTAGTGTGAGGTGAGATATCTACCCTCAGATATACTCCATTCTGCCAACTCGTATAGTCTGTGCATTGTCCCCCTGGTTGTTTTCCATCGCCACAGTAGAGCACTTTATAGTCTACTGTGAGGTAATCTACTCCATATTGTTGGCATGGGCTACCGACTAACTTCACCAATTCGTCCCTAGTGACTATGAATGCTGTCCTCTGCCCTCCGGTCATTGGGCACAGGGTCGTAGTATTACTCACCTTATTCCAATCTCCGGTCGCCTTCATAGCATGATAGAACATGCATATGTAGGCATAATTTGGAGGAGCTTGTAAGTAATTGCTGGGACAATATCTAGCCACTATCTTCTCTACTTCATCTTTAGTGAGACATGTTCCGCTACCGCCAGCTCCTACAACTACCTCTCCGACTCCCAATAATCTACCGTCCTTATCGTAGATCCCTACCCTCTGCAGATTCTGATCTGGGAGGATGTACGCATTGTTGTTAGGCCCACATGATTTGTAGTAAGCCCTCACTGCTACTTTGTACCATCCGGGTTGCTTGAACGTAGCCGTGTTGATCCAGATAGTCACTCCCTTTATCGGAGTGAATGTACCCGGCAGGGGAGCGTAGGATGATGCGTACAGCCTCGATAGAGCTGGAACTCCGGAATACTGAAGGCCAGCTGCGGATATTGGTGATGCTTGATATAATGCACCAGTGGGGCCAGTGTAAGTGCTACCTTGAGCTCCTCCTACTAGCTTAACACCAGTTCCTCCGCTAGATCCGCCTCCGCTAGATCCTCCGCCTCCACCACCTCCTCCATCGGGAGAAGGTTGAGGTGATGGAGGAGGCTGAGGTGTCGGTATCACCACGGAGCCGCCACAGTCGTATATCTTCCCCAGGAAGGAGTTAGCTAGAAACGGGATGGAACATACTACCTTCTTCATGACTCCGCCATAGTGGAGAGCTGCGAAGATTAAGATGAATATTAGGAGAGATGCGAGAAATTCTCCCTTCTCCATAAAATCACCTCCTTCTCTCCTTTATCTTGAAGATCGCCATCATTGTTCCAATCATTATCACTATGATTGATACGAGAGCGAATGTTGCTGATAGCTTCACTTTTACATCAACACTCTGCGGGTACAACTCGATGGAATGGCTCTGTACTTCAATATCGTCAGCTCCGAATCCGACACATCTGAAGATGCACTGAGGCTGTCCGTATTTGTATTGGAACTCCCACCTCACTACTTCATCCCTCGACTGGATCACTTTTATTGGCTGTAGGACTTCGTATCCCACTGTGCTTTTCCTAGGTTCATTTCCTCCAGTATCTATGATAGCTACCTCAACCCTACCGGACCATCCATCTATACCCTGAGGAGGCGGTTGGTAAGCGAATTTCTGATAATAAGTCCATTTGAGCACATCTTGGGCTGTCATTGTGAACTCGAAGCTCTTAGTCTCACCAGCTCTCATACCAGCTAAGTTGAGGACTCCGAGGTAACTACCCGGAGTATCTGGGATCGTGAAGTACGGGCCAGTGTAGAATACCCTACCGCATCCAGTTGGATCATATTTAGTGAACGCAGCTATATGCACTCTAACTGCTACCCATATGCCTGAGTAAGGTATATCCCTATTGGCCCTCACGGTTCCCCTTATAGTGAATCCATTGAATCCTGTTATTCCTATGATATCCTGGCCCATGACGCCACCATACGTGTTTATCGGTAAGGCTATGGAGCCTACATGAACTTCCAAGTCGACGAAATCGACCGTCTTAGATCCTATGGCTGAGCCGAGGTAAGTCATAGCTCCGACTACTAATATGATGAGGAATAATGCTGCAGCGATCGTTTTTGGATCTATGCCAGCCCTGGAGCCTGCTGGCCTCCCTCTTCTACTTCCTCCTCCGAAGAGAGACATGAGAACCCCCCTAAAAAGGGTGGGGTTCTTAGGATCCCCACCCAGGAGTACCAGCTGTGTTAACTATTACCTTGAACGTACCTAAGCTTACGTCTGCGTACTCACTATTCGCATCCTTAACGAACGTCAGTAGTAGCGTAGCTCCGGAGGTGAATGTTCCCTTTACCCTTATGTCTACCTTGTTATCATACACGAGGGGATCGGCTATTATCGGGGATGCGGATACGTAAGTAGCTCCGGATGGGGCGTTCTTCAATCTGGGATCTGAGGAATCGAGCGTAGATAGCTTAACCATAGACACCTCGCTACCGCCTATGAATATTGAGAGATCGGTCATTGTATCGCTCCTATTCGTGTAGAGGTACACATTTGATATAGCAGTACTCGCAGTGGTTGGTCCGAACCTCGCAGAGAGATCGAAAGTTAACGTGTTCACAGTGTAGCTACCCTTGGCTGTTCCAGTAGGATCGAATACAGCAGCTCCGGAGAGCTTGTATATCATGAGAGTTGATCCCTGAGTCTTTAAGAGACCGGTATCCAATGCGTTGTAAGCTATTACCCTACCGACGTAGAGGGGATATCCTGAGTTAGAGAAGCTGGAGGGCTCATATATCACGCCATAAGTTATTCCCGTAGCACTTCCACTCATACCCGCGAAAGTAGCACATCCATTTGAGTCTACTGTCATGACGAAATAATCCGTTCCAGCTTTCAGAGTTCCCTTCTTTATCGCATCGAATGTAGAGGTATCCGCATTACCCCTCAACAGATAGATCTTACCGCTAGTTATCGGGGAGCCTGTCATAGCATCTACGGCACATACCTTTATGCTTCCCTCCTCCGTGGCTATCTGAAGATTAACTGGAGTGCTCTCTATGAGAGGTACGGGAGAGAATGGATTGATTATCATAGCGAGGAATGGGCCTAAGAAGAGGAAACCTATGCCGAACGCTATTGCTAGAGCTACTATGTTCCCTGTCTTGCTGCGGAAGGACTTGATCTTAGATATCAAGAAGGCGAACAACAGGAGCGACACGACGGCATAAAAAATCAAGCCGTATTGAGTCGCTCCTCCCACGAGACCCGAGACATCTGCCATACTATCACCCGCGAGGGGCTGCGGCATCGAGATAGGGGGGTATATAAAGATGTGTTAACTGAATGTTCAGTGAATGCTCACTCAGCACTTGCAATCGTTTCGAAGTAAATGATTTTTTCGGGAGGGGTAAATTTATCCCTCCTAGTATGAATACTGCCATTGAACCCATCGCCACCTCGGGTCTACCAAGGCTTACCAACTTTACCAAGATTACCAACCTGTAAAGAGTATCCCTATATACCCCCCATCGATCAATGTGATACAAAATTATCTGAAGAGGGGTAAATTTACCCCTCCTTAGCTAGGTCCTCGAGCTTCTCATAGATGCCTCTCAGCACTTCCATCTTCTTCAGGATGAGCCTGACTTCCTTATACACAGTGTTTCTACTCACATTCATCTCCTTAGCTATCTCACTGATTCCCTTCCCCATCGTTAGCTCATCCAGAATCTTCCTCTGCCTCTCATCTAACTCGAGATCATTGATCATCCCCTTCAATACCTTCAGCTCTTTCTCATCCAGCTTAGTTCTATCTCTAGCATTCGCTAAAATGTAAGCGAGGATCATGAGTGAGAATGAGAAGAGGAATGCATCAGCTTTGTAAATACTGTAGAGGATCGAAAAAAGGGCGATGGGTAAGATTACGTACTCGGTCTTCATCCTCCCGCCATCTTCACGAAGTAATCGAGGAGATTGAAGCCGAAGATCTGCAGGACGTAGCTGGCAGCCAAGATGAAGATGAACACTAAAATGAATATCCTCAGCTTACCGAATACGAACCTCCTAACTAACAAAAAGAGGGAACCCCATATTATCAGGTTAGCTATGAGCCAGACAATATCTGAGCTCAGATTTATCCCTAGAGCCTTGGAGATATTGGTGATCACTGAGTTCACTAGGCTAGTGATCCCGTCTGTCGTTTCCTTTATTCCCCTCAGTATTTTGAGCCAGACAGTCGTATTCGTTATTGTTTGGTTCGTGAGATTCGTCGTATCCTCACCTCCCACATCGCTTTATGTAACCAGCGTTTGCTTAAAAGGTATAATCTGCCGTTGATGAGTATCCAAGCTTTCTCCTCCCTTCCATCGAAGATGATGATGATATCCGGGTTCCTCTTCCTCGCGGCATTGAGGATCCATTTCGGCTTCTTACTCCAGCTGCTCTTCAGCTCAACCGTGTACTTCTCCCCTTTCGGATCAGTGATGATGAAATCGTACCGGCCGAATGTGTGCTTCTCGACCTTGTAGCCTCGCTTCTCAGGAAGGTAAGCTAATAGTCGTCCATAAATTATTTCCTCAACTTTATGGCCGAAAAGATAATATTCAGTTCTCGATCGCGGGGGTCTAATCAACATAACGCATAAACCTCCCTATATATATTAAAATCTTTTCCGATTTTAAGACCGTAACGATAAGTCCTGAGGCGTGTAAGGCGTCCAGAGGGGGAGGGGAGGAGAGAGGGGGGAAATATGCGATGCGGAGCGGGGAGCTGAGACGGCCGTCTTATAGAGATACTAATCGGAATCATCCCCCTCCCCTCCTCTCTCCCCTTCAGACCTAGCCGATGGGAAGCCCGAGAGCTGGAGGGCCATCGCGACGTAGGAGTTCTCCCCGTATTTGCTCACCACTAAGTTCCTCAATGAGTCTGGGCTGAAGAGGTTGAGGTGAGACTCAAATGTCCTGAAGAACTCGTTAGTGACCCTTATCGCATAATCCTGGGATCCCTCTACCTCGAGGCCCAGGGCCTTGAGGCTTTTGAGGATCGAGCTCCTCTGCATGTGTATTGGTGTGCAATCCTTCTTAGCCCATGTGATCATGTATTCGATAGCGGAAGGCTCATTAAAACCAATCCTGCGTACAAAAGCTTCCCACAGCATCGATCGAGGAACTACCGCCTCTGGCCCTATCTTCTTCTCATCGATGAGTTGAGCAGCACCTCCCGCTAGCACGAGTACAGGCTGGTTCTTCCATAAGTAGTAAGTTACGGTATCGGATTGATCCTGAGGTTGTTCCTCCGGGGGAGGAGCTTTCTCCTTCACTTTCACCATCTTACTGAGGGCTAGCCTGAGTTCCTCATCAGCTTTAGAGTAGAGCGGGAGGAGTGATCTATAATTAACATGTCTCAGTAGGAACTTCTTCTGTCTCTCCATGTCCTCAGTAGATTCATACTCCTTCGGGATGAAGAGAGGCGATAGGGGGAACTCGTAGATACCATAGAATTTATGCGGATCAAAAATAGCGAAAGTACCGGGAGGTGGATTGCTCACATTTATGGGCTTTACTTCCTTCGAGAAGTTGTTCTTCAGATATCTGCGTTCATCATCCCTAGCGAGAGTGGCTGGGTGGACGAAGAGGAGGTGGAACTGTCTAATCACATCATAGGGGACGCCTGCACTCAGCTGAGAGGAGAGGAATATTCTAGTTCTTACGTTACCGAAGGCACCAACTTGTCTCATTTGGGAGAGGAAGTTCGACAACCAGAGACCGAACCACCAGCTAGTTGCCGTTGATCTAGCCCCAGAGCTCAAAACTAAGCTCTCATCGATGAATATAGCGATATTCATGGGCTTGGGCCATGTCCTCAGTACTTGATAGATGTAGGCAATGAAGGCACCATACCAGAAGGCTATCACACCCGGGTTAGTGGTGACTGGGCTGGTTAGGACAGTGTAGTAGTTCTTAGAGGGCTCCTTATCGAATGGGGAACCGAATAAGTATTCAGCTTCCAGAGGGCTAGTATCGCCCAAGATGCCACTAAAGAGGAAATTTAAGAGGCGATTGGAAGGGTTCTTCCCCTTGAAGAAGTTCTTGATCTTATCGAGGTTCGTCGAGTCCCTACCGGTCATTATGTATGCACTTTGGAGTAACTCGACATCTCTATCTCTTATGAACTTATCAGCTGTGATGAGAGACCAGAGGTTAGGATTGTAAGAGATCATCTTCAGTGAGATTGGAGCGAGTTCTATGTAATCCGGAACTATAACATCCTTGAAATCCCATGCGTAATATGGCATGTAGAATTTGAAATCCGGCATTGGGTAATCTATTCCTCCCCAGTAATCTGCCACTTTATTCGCTATTTTCGGATCCGCGACGTTCCTCAAGTTAACGTATTGAAAAGCACCCTTGGGATCGAATACTATAACATGCCAGCCATTCCTCCAGAGAGCGTAGGAGAGTGTACCGATCAATTGGCTTTTTCCTGAGCCTCTCGGAGCTATAATAGCTGCAGATATAGATGATTCCTTGATAATATAACTCAGGATCTCTTTTTGGCTCATCTCTTCCTGAGCCATAACTATCACCAAATCCTAAGAGCGATACAATCTTAAAGTTCTGAGGAGTGGTAAATTTATCCCTCCCCGATTAAGATATCCTTATCCAACTTCTTGATCACTGCATCAGCTGTGACCTCTATGACTTCTGATAATACGTGAGATGGGACCAAGCCCGATCTAAACACCTTATTTATTATATCAGTGAGCAAGTTCGCCTCTTCCTTCTGGATAGGGGCCCCTATCTGCCATGAGTAGTAATAGCTATTGAGTACTTTAGAGTATGAATCGATCAAATCGAAGAGCATATTTAATATTTCACTGTAGTCTTCTCTCTCCTTCTCCCCCTTCTCTCTATAGTATATTGTTAAGGCGTAGAGGACACTCAGGAACGTCTGGAAGCGATATGGTGGGTTCTGGGCGAAGAATGCCCTAAGCGATTTCGATAGTGCAGCTTCTCCTCCGGGAATCTTCACAGCTGCTACTTCATCACTCATTCGCCACCCCTCCTCATTAGTAATGGCTTAGATGATTCCTCTATCACCTTCATCCTCGTGTACTCGAAGAACACTGAGATAAGCCTATTTATCTCAGAGATCGCGGAATTCGCCCTAATCACTAATGAAGTCAGCTTAGTTTCCAGCCTGACTTTGAAGGAAGTGATTGGGGGTACAGTCGCGGACGATAAGAGCTCGAATGTCTCCAGATCCCCTAAGATATCGTTTATTAGGTCCTCTATCTCCTTCCTCTCCGCTTCTATCTTAGAGACGACGTCCTCTATCTCCTCTTTAGGGCTCTTCTCTCTCACGTAAGCTATATCGAATCCTTTGAACGGGATGCTAGAGGAGATCGTCATCAAGATCTCCCTAGCCTTCCTCACCATCTCCTTAGGATCGTCGGGGAGGCTGATGTCCACATTGATCGGAGGTATGTAAAACTTATTCTCATCCTTAGCGAAGATATCAGATAAGCTCATACTCTCTCAGCCTCCCTCTTCAGTTTCTTGATCTCCTCCTCTATCCTTTTGATGTTCTCATCCTCTTCCCTCCTACTGAATATCCCCTTCTCTCCCACTGCCTTCTCTATCATCTTGATCCCCTCTTCCTTTACCTTGGATACGGTCTTCAGCCTTTCGATTAGAGCCTCAGCTTCAGCTATCTTACTCTGTAGATCCTGGAAGAGCCTATCCATGGCTTTCCTACACGTATCATACCTGCTGACCGCGTCCTTCAAGTTCTCCCTCAATGTGTTCACTTCCTTCGTTAGTGAATCATTCGTTTTAGCCAACTCACTATTCTTAGCTACTAAGAGAGCTATTTGATCCTCTAGAACTTTTTTCACATCATCTACATCAGTCTCATCCCCCGGAGATAGCCCAACGCAATTGATGAAGACGATAGTCTTCTTGGAGGTTGGGAGCTGTCTCCCCATCACCTCCCTCGTTCCCCCAGTCTTCTCCATGACTTCTATGTCTGTTATCTTCCCTCTGACATACACCTCCCTACCGTAGACGCCTCTAACTGACTCCTCCCTATAGCCTGAGACGACTACGACGTAGAGGTCAGCTTTACGAGGTATATCCCCCCTCAACGTGCTGATTCCCCCATGGAACACGTAAGCGTCTCCCCTAACTATCTTCCCGGAGGGGAAGGGGACATCCACGCCAGTATCTGGATCGTGAGAGTTGTAGAAGATAGCGAATCCCCCGGGATCGGCTATGACTAAGCGTGATACCCTATAAATTCCGATTGCACTTAGCCCTCCCATGGTCTCCTCGCCCTCCTAGAGGATATATTTGAGTAGAAGAACCTTAAGAGGAAGAAACCTACGGCACCAACGATTAGAGGAACCCCAACATTGTAGAATGTTGCTGAAGTTCCTTGAGTCACCTTCATAGTGTATATCCTGAGTTCGACGTCTCTATCAGCCGCTACGTTCTGGAAGCTTTTGTAGAGGTATCCGTAGACAGTGATAGTGTAGGAGACATCAGCTTCCGGCACTATTGTCAGCTGAGTGCCTTGTAAGTTGTAGTGGGCTGAGGGAGTTATCTGCACTCTGTAGACATCCATACCGAAGTCAGCCAGATTGTAGACTATCTTATCGTCAGTAGTGTATTGCTTAGTGTCCTTCCACTCAATGATAGCCGGCCTAACTTCTAATTGCATTATATTCACTCTGAAGTCTCCGTTCCACCATTGAGGCTTCTGAGGGATGTAAGTTCCCGCGTATCTGAAGTTCAAATAGCCTCTACCGGCTGTCAGAGTGGCGGAAGGCGTGAAGCTCATGTTAGTGTATGCGTAAGTGGGCTGGAACTGGATGGAGCCTTCCACAGCCACCTTAGTACCGTTGGGATAGTAGATGAAGGCCTCGACCGGTATGGTGATTGTAGTATCTATCGAGGTCTCGAAGCCGCTACCAATCGTAACGAACATGTAAGCGTTCTTCTGAGCTGCGGCTTCAGGATTCTCGACTACTTGGAAGACGTAACGACCATATCCGTATTCTTGAGGCGTTTCAGTGCTCTCTAATCCAGTGATCGGATTGTAGTAGACTAATTCAACATTTAACTCACCATTACCCTTCACTTGATATCTGTAGACGATCCCGTCAGCTCTGGGCTCAGCTCCCAGCAAAGCTAAGTTAGAGGGCTTCAATCTGACTAAACTGTAGTCACCTTGTACGGTAACGTAAACGATATCGTTCATAGCACATTGGATAGGCTGCTGATTGGTAACGCCCTCAGTTCCCCTCAATATGACGCTAACAATTGGCACCTTAAGATAGGAGGGCCTCGGTATAGTCTTATTGTAGAACGGGATATTCGTACTCGCATTGGATTTCTCATAAATGACTGACACGTTGGCTGTGATCACAGCTACCTTATCGTTGTACGCTAAGTAGAATTGCTTAGTGTAGTTCCCAAGCGTAGTGGTGTTCGGGGGAGAAGCTGTTACGACTATGAAGCCCGTCTGACCTTCCAACAATTGAGTTGAGGAGAGGGAAGCTGAGATCCAATCCGGCTGAGAAACGACTGGAGTTAGCGAGAGAGTAACTGAGCCCCCTTTAGCTGAGATAGGGATGGATGCTGAGTTAGTTGTTCCTCTAGTTACTCTCAATGAGACGCTATATAGCTTGATATCGAGCGTTCCTAAGTTAGAGGTTGTATTACCCGAAGGCGTCGTTGTAGTAGTGTTCTGTACCTTCTTGAGTGAGTAAAGTCTCACTTTATTTGAATCTAAGACTATAGAATCGCTCACTTCCTCATATCCTTGATATTTTACGTTTACATTATAGACCCCGGATCTGAAGCTCCTGGAGGCCATACCATTCGCATCCGTGAATAAGATGACGCTATCGGATGAGGAAGAGATGAAGACAGCCGCACCTTGAACCGGTTTATACTCCTCATTCACTACTTGAACAGTGAGGTTGTAGTATTGAGAGGGAGTTATAACGGGAGTGACGTTTAGAGTTATCTCTATCTTCCCTAAGCCAGCTACCTTATTGCTCACGTTGTAAGCGTAATAGAGAGTACCGTAGACTATCCCAGTCGGTAGGTTCCTCGTATCAATATTCAGATAGATTGGAACGGAGGATTTCCTGGGTACTGTAGTCGTCTGTAGGCTCACCCAGTTCGGAGCGTACCTCTGATACACTTTAGCGTCAGTGAAATTGTAGCTAGAGGTAGCGTAGATAACGTATTGCGAAACTTTTCCCTTCTCCTGAGCTATCTGTATGCTGTCCTTGGAGAGAGTTATGCCGTTCTCGAGCTTATCTATCCAGATCTCGAAGGTTATGTAATCGATCATTGTATCTGATGAAACTGTGCATGTGAATAGACCATTGTAGGTTTTAGATCTATCTATCTCGAATGTCAGATTCTTCTGAGTCGCGTCTATCATCGTCCCATTATCTGGGGGCTTTATGTTACTCGGGCATTTGAAGCTGAGGTTCGTTGAACCTGAGGGGCTCCAGAATGTTATATTCACTTTAGCGGGAGCGAATGAGACCCAATCCATCAATGTGACATATTTGGGGCTCATAACGAAGGATCCGGCATCAACATACGCGAGAGGGAGGAGTAACAATAATAAGAGGAGAGCCCTCTTCATAATATCTTCACCTCCATTACTCTGTTCCCCTTATACTTGATGCGAGCGAAGATCTTCTCCCCGTTCTTATACCTATCAAGGAGGCCCGTTTCCTTCACGATATCCATCGGGATGTTGAGTGCGAATGAGATATTGCCCTTCTTCTTACTTCCAACAACGTAAATGATACGATAATAGCTAGAGACATCCTCCATATCATCTTCGCTCAAGATGTACCCCGGGATCCCGGACCGAGAGAAATTTATAAAATTTCGAAATAGGAGGGGTAAATTTACCCCTCCCAGTAAGTATACTAGCACTTACCACGCGGGTCTGCCAAGGCTTACCAACTTTACCAAGATTACCAACCTGTAAAGAGTATCCCTATATACCCC
>Ga0078972_1008934_pt1 | contig 20324 bp, 26 predicted proteins | sample YelNatPaOPGAMG01_FD_67568 | JGI IMG/M metagenome (GOLD analysis project Ga0078972, IMG submission 67568) | Hot spring thermophilic microbial communities from Obsidian Pool, Yellowstone National Park, USA - OP-RAMG-01 (SPADES assembly) (version 2) | ecosystem: Environmental > Aquatic > Thermal...
GGACCATGGGAACAGATTTTTTATGGTGAATTTGACGGCAGAAGAAGAAAAAGGGTCCTAATAAAAATAATTGGCGAGTAAAATGGAATACAAATTAGGTCCATATAAAATTAACGAAATATATTTTGGGGATGCTTTAATATTAATGAAAGAAATACCTGACGAGACAATTGATTTGATAATAACAGACCCACCTTTTGCAATTGATTTTAAAGCAAAAAGGGCAAATTATAATAGAACAAAAGATAGAGTAATTGAAGGATACAATGAAATTCCGAAAGAGAAATATTATGAATTTACAATAAATTGGATGAAAGAAGCATATAGAATTGTTAAAGAAACAGGAAGTATGTATGTTTTTTCTGGTTGGACAAATTTAAAGGACATCTTAAATTCAATAGATGAAGTAGGTTTTAAACTTATAAATCATTTAATATGGAAATACCAGTTTGGAGTTTTCACAAAGAAAAAATTTGTTACGAGTCATTATCATATTTTATTTGTTGTAAAAAATGAGAAAAAATATAAATTTCACAAAGTAGAAAAATATCCAGAAGATGTCTGGATAATAAATAGAGAATACTGGATTAGAGATAAGAAAACACCAACAAAATTACCTGCAGAGTTGATAAAAAAAATACTATTATACTCAAGTGACGAAGGAGATATAGTTTTAGACCCATTTTTAGGTTCTGGCCAAGTAGCAATTGTTTGTAAAATAATGAAAAGAAATTTTATTGGTTTTGAAATTGTGAGAGAATATTATGAATTTGCAAGAAAAAGATTAAACGAGAATATATATAGATTAAAAGAAAATAAGGAAAACTTAGAACTTTTACCACTTTTTGAAAATAAAAATGGATATAGAAAAAAGTAAAGAGCTTTTAATAAAAATATGTGAAATCGGAGCTAAACATCCACAAGTTCCTGATCTGTATGATTTATTTCCCTTCAGGCATTATTTTGATAGTAGAAATAGACTGATAAGAGAAGAAATTGAGAAAATAGACGGTTTATGGACAAGAAGAGAAATACTTGCAAGATATTTATTAGTTAGTTCTGTTTTAGACCAAGGACCTGACCTTGAGGGGGTAAGAAATCTTTTAAAAAATGTTGTAAATTCTTTATATGAAAAAGAAATACGTATTCTACATAAACCATTGGATTTTTTTAAAGAACTTAATATTTCTATAGATGAAATTTTAGAGAAGCATGAAAGTATAAAAATGGTAAGGTCGGAATTATGGGCAAAAGAGAACAAAACTACACCAAATAAATATAATTTATTTACAGATAGAACAAAACAGGTTTTGGGATATGCTGTTTATAGATGGGGAGTTCCTTTATCTTTATTTCATCTTTTGGAAAAGGATTTGATAAAAAACGGAAAATCTTCAGAAGAACCTTTTGTGGAATACATAGAAAGTTGGGATTCGGCAGAAATTATGAGTCAACAAATAAAAGATAATGAAAGATATGGATTAGGTAAAGCAATTGGAGATAAAGCAGGACATTTGTTTGCTAAATTTTATCTACACACCTTTGGGATAAATAAAAGAAATGACAATGGATTTGGACCATTATCTTATGAATTGCCATTTGATAGCAATGCCGGAAGAGTTTTATTTAGAACTGGATTTTTACTTGAGTTTGCAGAATTAAAAGAATATGAAAAATGGGGAGTTATCCAGAAAGAAAAAGGTAAAGGTGGAAAAGATTATATTAGAGTGACAAATATAAGAGGGAAAAATTGTGATAAAATTGTTAGTTATGAGGTATTTATGAATTTATACAATGAAGTAATAGTAAATCATCTTAGAGTGAGAAAAAGAAAAACAAGAAAAGTTGAGATTCAAAGGGTTCCAAACGCACTTTTACTTGAGACAGAATATGGAATAGGACATTTAGATGATGGGCTGATATACATTGGAACAAATTTTTGTTATAATCATGAAAATCCAAAATGTAGTGGATGTCCTGTAAATGAGATTTGTCTTGCTTATAAAAGAATAGATTTAATTGATAATTACAGGACTTAAGAAAATAAATCAATTGCTTATCCTTTCCCAATTATAATCAATAAATTTTCATCCCACCTTAGAGGTGGGCTGTGGGAATAATTGAGAGAGAAGGGTTTTCTGATAGGGATTGACAAGGAGAGGGAAAAACTGGTATAATGTAAATAAAAATGATTTCTATTTAGGGGAAAAATGTGGAAAAATATAAGAAGATACTGAAGGAAAATAAGTTAAAAATTACACCGAAGAGAATGGAAATGATAAAGTTTTTTGATGAAAATGAAAAATATTTTTCTGCCTATGATGTATTGAAATATCTGAAAGGTTCTTTTAAAAAGATTGGATTTCCAACTGTATACAGAAACCTTGAATATTTAAGCAATATAGGAATTCTTACAAAACTTAAAGGAGAAGATATGACCTATTATGGAATATGTAAATCCCAAAAAACACATCATCACCATATTAGATGTATTTATTGCAATAAGGTTTCTGATTTTTATATTTGTGATTTTGATAATTTAAAGCAAAAGATTGAAAAAAAGACAGGATTTGATGTTAAGGAGCACGAATTTTTTTTAACAGGTATATGTAAGGATTGTAAGAGGAGGATAAAATGAAGAAGATTTTTATTGTTTTTCTTTTTTTAAGTTTCTTAGTTTACTCAAATGAAAGAATTAATGTCTTAACAACAATTTTACCTTATGCAGGAATTATTGAAAATATTGGAAGAAATAAAGTGAATGTTATAGTTTTGGTTCCACCAGGAGCAGAACCACATACCTATGAACCAAAGCCATTACAATTGAAGGAAGTAAGCAAATCAATCATCTATTTTAAAGTTGGTTCAAATATAGAATTTGAATCCCTTTACCTATCAAAAATATCAAAATTGAATAAGAATATGAAAATCTTTGATACTTCAAAAGGTATTAAAATTTTAAAGGAAGACCCTCATATCTGGGTTTCATTAAAAAATTTAAAAATAATTGCAAAAAATATTCTTGAAGGACTCTGTGAAGTTGATAAGAAGAATGAAAAATTTTATAGAGAAAATTTTGAAAAATATGTAAAGAATTTAGACCAAATTGATAAAGAAATTGAAGATAAATTGAAGGATAAAAGGGGGAAGAAATTTATTGTTTTTCATCCTGCATTCGGTTATTTTGCAAATGATTATGGCCTTATTCAGATTCCAATTCAACTTGGTCATGCAGAACCAGGACCAAAAGATATAGAAAGATTAATAAAAACAGCAAAAGAGAATAAAATAAAAATTGTAATCACAGAGCCAGAGTTTAGCCCAAAAACAGCAAGTATTATAGCAAAAGAGATAAAAGGTAAGGTTATTTCTGTTGACCCACTTTCAAGGGATATAATTGAAACAATAAAAAAATTAGAGGAGGCAATGAGTGAATGAAAATTTTGTTATTGAAATAAAAAATGTTTATGTAAGATATAAGGATTTTGATGTTCTTGAAGATATAAATTTGAATGTTAAGGAGAATGATTTTCTTGGAATTATTGGACCAAATGGAGGAGGGAAAACCACTCTTTTAAAAACAATACTTGGAATTATAAAACCATATAAAGGAGAAATTAAAATACTTGGTGAAGAACCACAAAACGCAAGAAAATTTATAGGTTATGTTCCTCAGTATGTTTTTTTTGATATGAAATTTCCAATAACTGTCTGGGAAGTTGTTTTGATGGGAAGATTGGGAAGGGATAAATATTTTAAGAAATTCACAAAAGAAGATATGGAAATTGCTGAAATTTCTTTGAAATATGTTGAAATGGAGAAATCAAAGAATAAAAAAATTGGAGAATTATCAGGTGGAGAAAGGCAGAGAGTTTTTGTTGCAAGAGCACTTGCAAGTCAGCCCAAAATTTTACTTCTTGATGAGCCAATGGCAAATGTTGATAGTCCAAGAGAAAAAGAGTTTTATGAATTACTTAAAAAATTGAAAGAAAAATTGACAATAATACTTGTTTCCCACGATATAGGAATAATTTCTGCATATGTTGATAAGATTGCATGTTTAAACAGGAAAATTTATTATCATGATTCAAAAGAAATATTACTTCAGGATTTAAGTGCTGTATATGGATGTCCTGTTGATATTATTGCTCATGGTTTACCACACAGGGTATTAAAAGAACATGATTGAAATTTTAAAACTTGAATTTTTCAGAAATGCAATTATTGGTGGTATTCTTGCAAGTATAGCATGTGGGATTATAGGAAGTTATATTGTTTCAAAAAGAATTGTTTTCATTACAGGTGGAATATCACATGCATGTTTTGGGGGTATAGGAATTGGATATTTTCTTGGGATTAATCCTTTAATTGGAGCACTCTTATTTGGTATATTTTCCTCTTTTTTAATTGGAACTGCAAGTTTAAAAGCAAAGGAAAAGGAAGATACAATTATAGGAGTTTTATGGGCATTCGGTATGTCTTTTGGCATTTTATTCATTTCTCTTTCAAAAAAATATGCTCCTGATTTACTCTCCTATCTATTTGGAAGTATATTGACAATAACACTCGCTGATATTAAACTTATGATTTTTCTTGATTTAATTATACTCATTTCTGTTTTTATTTTTTATAAAGAATTCCTTGCAATTTCATTTGATGAGGAGTTTTCAAAAGTAAGAGGAATAAATGTTGAATTTTTCTATCTTTTCCTTTTATTTCTTGTATCCTTAACAATTGTTTTACTTTTAAGAATTGTTGGAATAATTCTTGTAATTTCACTTTTAACAATCCCGCCAGCAATAGTTTCCCAGTTTTTTTATAAATTAAATAGAATAATGATTTTCTCTACTTTCACAATTATATTTTTTATAACTTCAGGCCTTTTTATCTCATATTTTCTAAATATCCCTTCAGGTGCTACAATAATCCTTCTTGCTTCTTTCTTTTATCTCATTTCCCTTTTATTTTCCGGTTTAAAAAGTTAAAAAATTTGATTATTTATTTTTGTATTGATAAAATTTTTATTGAAAGAAGGAGGTAGAGATGAGATATGAAATTATAGGGAATAATATGCAGTTTGTAAAAATTTATCTTTCTCCAGGTGAAGAAATTTATGCAGAGGCAGGAAAAATGATGTTTAAAAGTGATAATATTGTAATGGAAACAAAAATTGAAGGGAATACAGCAAAAGATATATTAAAAGATGTGCTTAAAAGAACTATCGCAGGAGAATCAGTTTTTATGACCCATTTTACTTCTTTGAGTGGAGAAGGTTATGTTGCATTTGCTGGAGATTTTCCTGGAAAAATAGAGGCAATTGAATTAAATCCAGGAGTAAGTTTCATTTCTCAAAGGGATTCATTTATATGTGCTACAAAAGGTGTTAAATTTTCTATAAGTTTGGTTAAAAATGTTGGTGCTGCATTTTTTGGAGGAGAAGGATTAATATTTGAAAAATTTACTGGTCCTGGAATTGTTTTTATTCATGGTGGTGGTGATTTTTATAGTGTTCAACTTAAAGAAAATGAAAAAATTCAGATAGATACAGGTTGTATTGTTGGTTTTGAGGAGACAGTTGATTATAATGTTGAATTTGCTAAAGATATAAAAACAGCAATTTTTGGCGGAGAGGGTATTTTTCTTGCCACATTGAAAGGTCCTGGAAGAATAATTTTACAGAGTATGACACTCGCAAGATTAAGGAGAGAAATAGGGGGTAAGGTTATAAGAAAGGGTGAAGAAAAATTTGGACTTGGTGGACTACTCGGAAACATTTTCGGAAGTGAAGATTAATATTATAACTTATCAAGAATTGCAAGAGTATACCTCCCTTTTTTCCCACCTCTAAGGTAGGACGGGGAGATGATTGAGAGACAAGGGATTTCAAAGGCAGATTTTAAAAAATAAAAAATTGACAAAATGAATAAAAAATTATAATTTTTAAATTAGATGAAGAGAAAAAGAAAAAAACTACAGCAAGTTGAGATAATTGTAGATGAAAATGGCAATATATTATTCTTCCCTGGGACCATATCTTTGTTTAAAAAATATACCGGTAGAAAAAAGATTTATTGTGGATAGTTATGGAAAAATTTGAAAAAGAGATAAATGTTTTAATTCGTGCAAGGTATCCACTCATATTTATTATAAGTTATGAAGAAACAAGAATTGTAAATTTAATTTATAAAATTGCCCAGGAACAGAATAAACAATTTTATCTCTGGTCAATAACAAGAGGAATTCATAAGTTAGAAGAAGAGAAAATAGATGAAAGCACAAGAGACCCAATTTCTGCTTTAAATTATGTAGAAAAACAGACAGGTCCAATAATCTTTCTTTTTAAGGATTTCCATCCATATCTTTCAGACCCATCCATTATAAGAAAATTGAGGGACCTTGTAGAAAACTTGAAAACAACTTATGAAACAATAATTTTTATTTCTCCTGTTTTAAATGTTCCTGTTGAACTTGAAAAAGATATTGCTGTTATTGATTATCCACTTCCAGATAGAGAAGAAATCAATAATCTTCTTGAAAATATAATAAAAACAGTATCAAAAAAGCCAAATATAAAGGTTGATATTACCCCTGAAATAAAAGAAAAACTTGTAGATGCGGCACTCGGTCTTACATTAAATGAAGCAGAAAATGCTTTTGCAAGAGCAATTGTCTATGATAATGTTTTAGATGGTAAAGATATTCATATTGTTCTTGAGGAAAAAAAACAGGTTATTAAAAAATCTGGAATTCTTGACTATTTTCATACTGAAGAAACAATAGAAAATGTTGGAGGACTTGATAATTTAAAGGACTGGTTGAGAAAAAGAGCATTATCATTTACTCAGAGAGCAAAAGAATTTGGTCTTCCAGAACCCAAAGGTATTCTTCTTGTAGGAGTTCAGGGATGTGGGAAATCACTTGTTGCAAAATGTATTTCAAATTTATGGGGATTACCACTTTTGAGATTTGATGTTGGAAAGGTTTTTTCTGGAATTGTTGGTTCATCTGAGGAAAATATAAGGAAGACAATTAAAATCGCCGAATCTATTGCACCTGTAATTTTATGGATAGATGAAATAGAGAAATCATTATCAGGAATAGAGAGTTCTTCTTTTTCAGATGCAGGAACAAGTGCTCGTGTTTTTGGAACATTTATTACATGGCTTCAGGAAAAAACAAAACCTGTTTTTGTTGTTGCAACTGCAAATAATATAAAAACATTACCACCAGAACTTTTAAGGAAGGGAAGATTTGATGAGATATTTTTTGTTGATTTACCAAATTTAGAAGAAAGAAAAGAAATATTTGCCATTCATCTTAAAAAAAGGAAAAGAAATCCAGAAAATTTTGACCTTGAAATTCTGGCGAGAGAAAGTGAAAATTTTAGTGGTGCTGAAATTGAACAGGTAATAATTTCTTCACTTTTTGATGCTTTTGTAGAAAACAGGGATATAACTACTGATGACATTATAAAAAATATAAAGAAAACAGTTCCTCTTGCAATTACAATGAAGGAATCAATTGAAGAATTGAGAGAATGGGCAAAAAATAGGACTGTTCCAGCAAGTAGAATTAAAATGAAAGAGGAAATTTATAAGGAAAGAAAACTTGAATTTTAAAAATTTTAAAAGGTATAATTTAAAAAGATATGGAAGAAGATAGATTTAAAAAAATAGAAGAGCAAGAGATAATTTCTGGGATTGTCAGGAAAAAGGAAGAAAAGGATAGATTTGAGCATATTGAAACAGGTGACCAGGATATTAAAGAGAAAGAAATAAAGGAGAAAAAATATTTTGAATGTCCAAAATGTAAAAGGAATAATCCAATTGATTCTCTTTACTGTATTTACTGTGGATATGTTTTCCCGGATAAAGCAGAAAAGGTAGATAAAGAATTAGAGGTATATGAAATTAGATGTCCTTCCTGTGGCAAAACTGGAAATAGAAATCAGAAAAGATGTATATGGTGTGGTTATAGTTTTGTTCCAGATGAAGAAGAAATTTTAAGGAAAGGAAGTCCAGTTGAAATAACAGTTGATGGAGTTAAGTATTCTTCAAAAGACCCGTATTTGCCTGAATATATAAAGAAAGCACTTATAAGGATTAAAAAGGAAAATATGAAACCAGAAGAAATAGAAAAACTTGTAAATGAAATAAAGGTTAAAAAGGCAGAGGCATCATTTAAAATTGAAAGAGATATAGAAAAAAGGAAACATGCAATTAGAGGATTTATTTTAATGGCAGTTGGTGGTATTTTTGTTTCTATTTTTCGTTTTTTAATACTTTCAAATAATTTAAGTGTCTGGATATACATATTTCCTGTAATTGGAACAATTTTGATTATTATTGGAATGATAAATTTATCTTTTGGATTAAATTCTTCTGAAATTGAGGAATTTACAAGTCGTTTTTTCTGGAGATGGTGGATATAAGGAGCAAAAATGAGTGCAGGTGGCGGTATAACTCTTATAATATGGAGTTTGGAACTTTTACTTAAGACAGTTGAAGAATTGAATTTCCTTATAACTTTTAAAAGGGAACTTGAAGGAGATAGAAAATTGAAAGATGCTTTAAAAATAGAAACAAAGGATGGTAATTTTGAAAAAGTAGATGTTCTGGTTGAAAATGATGAGGGGATAAAAATAGGATTTCAAAAACAGAAAAATGGACAGTATCGTATAATTTCCGGTAAGGTTTCTGATGAATTGAAAGAAAAACAGAAAAAACTTATCGGTCAGATTAAACAGAGATATGCTTATAATCTTGTTAAGGAAGAACTTACAAAAAAAGGATATACAGTTGTTGAGGAAAAAAATTTGGATAAAAATGCTATTAAAATTGTTGCAAGGAGATGGAGATAAATATGGCAGAGAAGGAAGAGATTGAAATTTTAGTTTCTGAAGAAGGGGAAATTGAATTTTTAATCAAGGGTATAAAAGGTCCTTCATGTCATAAAGTTGCTCAAGAATTGGGAAAAATCTTAGGCGAAATAAAAGAGATAAGAAATACTCCAGAATATTATGAAAAAGAAGAAACAAAAACAAAACTTGAGAAAAAAATAAAATAGTACAATAAAACTATTCCCTTTTTTCCCACCTCCCTTTTTCCCACCTCGTAGGTGGGACAGGGGAATGATTGAGAGGCAAGGGATTTCAGAGGTAGGTTTTTATTATTTTAATTATCTGGTTTGTTTTTATTTTTAGATATTTTTTAGCATTTTTAATTGAATCTTCCAAAGACATAGGGCCCGGGACAATACTAAAAATTGAAACAATGTCATTTTTCAAAAGATTATAAACATTTTCATCAACCATTCCAGCAAGGACAATTGTAGGGATTTTATACTTTTCTGAATGTTTTAAAATTACACCAACTGCCTTTCCATAAAAAGATTGCTTATCTATTTTCCCTTCCCCTGTGATTATTAAATCTCCATTTTTAATTTTTTCTTCAAATTTTCCAATTTTTAAAATCTCTTCAATCCCTGAAACAATTTCTGCATTCAAAAAGGATATAAATCCAGCAGTAATTCCACCAGCGGCACCAGAACCCTTAATTTTATTTATTTCAATTCCAGTATATTTTTTTATCAGTTTTGCATAATGTCTCAATCCTTCATCAAGTAATTTTACCATTTTCAAATCAGCACCTTTTTGAGGTCCATATACATAGGAAGCCCCATTTTTGCCATAAAGTGGATTTTCAACATCTGTAAGAACAATAAATTTAATTTTTTTCAATTCATAATAATTTTCTGGGTATTCAATTTTTTCTATATTTAAAAGGTCTTCTCCCTTTCCAGGAAAGAGAATATTGCCTTTTCTATCAATAAATTTAAAACCACATGCAGTCAGAAATCCTATTCCACCATCATTTGTTGCACTTCCACCAACTCCTACATATATTTTTTCACAACCATTTTTTATTGTAGAAACTATTATTTCACCGAGTCCATAAGTTGATGTTTTAAGAGGATTTTTTTCTTCTTCCTTCAAAAGTGCAAGACCTGAAATTTTAGCCATCTCAATATAAGAAGTTTTACCTTTTTTTAAATATTTTGTTTTTATTTTCCTTCCAAGAGGGTCACGTGCTTCTATTTCAATATATTTACCACCGACTATATTTTTCAAAACTTCAAGCGTTCCATCTCCGCCATCAGCAACAGGAAATTTTATTATTTCTGCTGAAGGGATAATCTTTTTTATCTCCTTTTCAATTATTTTAACTATTTCTGTTGACTTTAAACATCCTTTGAATGAATTTGGCGCAATAATTATTTTCATAGAAAAATTATAATTGATTTTCTGGAAAATTTGAAGTATAATTTAAAAAAACGGGGCGTAGCGCAGTCCGGTTAAGCGCACTTGGTTTGGGACCAAGGGGTCCTCGGTTCAAATCCGAGCGCCCCGACTTTAAAATTTACCATGGTTTGTTTTAAATGGAGGGAAAGATGAAAATATTTATAGATACAGCAAAAATAAATGAAATTGAAGAAGCATTCTCATGGGGGATAATTGATGGAGTTACAACAAATCCTTCTTTAATAAAAGCAGCATGTGATGAAATGAGAAATAAAGGTGAAAAGATAGATATGGAATCTTATATAAAAAGAATTCTTGAAGTTGCAAAAGGATATCCGGTTAGTTTGGAAGTTATAGGTGTAAATTTTAATGATATGTATAATGAAGCAAAAATTCTTTATGAAAAATTTAATAAGGTTGCAAATAATGTTGTTATAAAAATTCCCATAAATACATCTTTTGAAGAAAAAGCAGAATTTGATGGACTTGAGACAATTTATAAACTTTCAAAGGAAGGTATTCCGGTAAATGTGACTTTAATTATGAAAGTTGAGCAAGCAATTTTAGCAGCAAAAGCAGGAGCAAGATATGTAAGTCCATTTGCAGGAAGGATTGATGATTATTTAAGGAGTGAAAAAATTGGTTGGAAGGATTTTAAAAAAGATGAATATTATCCTGAAAATGGAGTTGAATATGATGGGAAAATTATAAATGATAATGGGATTTTAAGTGGAGTTGACCTTGTGAGAAGAATAGTTGATATTTTTAAAATATATAATTTTAAAACTGAAATTATTGCAGCGTCTATAAGAAATTCAAGGCAGGTAAGAGAAATTGCAGAGGCAGGTGCTCATATTGCGACAATTCCATTTTATGTTCTTAAAGAAATGCTTATCCATTATAAAACAGCAGAGGGAATGAGAAAATTTGTTTCTGATGTTGTTAGTGAATATAAGAGTTTGTTTAAAAATGAGATTATTAAATAACAATTCCTCCTTCTTCAGCAAGAAATATTCCTTTCATTTTCATTTCAAGTGAGTGTGGATTTTCAGCATATTTTAAAGCAGTTTCTTTATCTATAAATCCTCTATTATAAAGGTCTAAAAGAGAATCTTCAAAATCCTGCATGCCTTCACTTTTTCCGCTTTTTATTGCTTTTATTATTTTCCCATCCTCACCCTCAAGTATTAAGCGAGAGATTAAAGGATTGACAAACATAATTTCTACAGCAGGGACTCTTGTAACATTTTCTTTTATTGATGGTAGAAGCATCTGTGATATAACACATCTTAAATGTAAACTTAAATCCCTTCTAATCTGTGGTTGCCTTGTTTCTGGAAAGAAATTTAAAATTCTTCCTATTGTTAATGTTGCATTTTGACTGTGTAGTGTTCCAAATACAAGATGTCCTGTTTCAGCAGCATGAATTGCAAATTCAACTGTTTCTTCATCTCTTATTTCACCAATAAGAATAACATCAGGGTCCTGTCTAACTGCATATTTTAATGCTTCCTTAAAAGTTCTGACATCTATTCCAATTTCCCTTTGAGTTATTATTGCTTTCTCATTTTTGTAAAGATATTCAATAGGGTCTTCAATACACAAAATATGACATGCTCTTGTTTTGTTTATCTGGTTTATTATTGCAGCAAGAGTGCTTGATTTTCCACTTCCTGTAGGACCTGTCACAAGAACAAGCCCATTTAAAAATTCACATACTTTTTTTGTGCTTTCAGGTAAATTTAATTTTTCAAAATCCGGGATGAATGATGATATCCTTCTTGCGACAAGGGCAAAAGTTCCTCTTTGTTTGAAAATATTAACACGAAATCTCCCTATCTCATGGAAACCTATAGAAGTATCAATATTACCTGTCTCTTCAAGAATTTTCTTTTCTTTTTCTTGCAAAAATTCAAATATTACTTTGTTAATATCCTCTTCATTTATTTTTGTATATTCTTCTATTCTTACAATTTCTCCTTTAATCCTTAACATGGGTTTTGAGCCAACCTGTAAATGAATATCAGATGCTTCTTTTTCTTTTGAGAGTTCCAAAAATTCCTGAAAAGAAAATTCTTTTTCCATTTTTATCCCTTTTTATGATACAATATTTCAAAAATGAAAATAATTATAGTTTATTTTTCACTTACAGGCAATACAAGAAAACTTGCAGTGAAGATATATGAAATAATCAAAGCAAAAAATTTTGATGTTCGTTTATTTGAGTTAGAAGAGAAAAAGGAGTATTCTTTTTTTAGAAATTGTTTTAATGCAATTTCTGAAAAAATTATAGAAATTGATAAAATACCACATATAGAGAATTACGATTTACTTTTTATTGGAACCCCTGTATGGGCAGGAAAAATAACTCCCCATGTTAGAAGTTTTCTTAAAGATGTTGAATTAAAAGGTAAAAAAGTTTTTCTTTTTACAACTTATGGAAGTGGTTTTTTAAAAGAAAAAGCAATGAAAGAATTTGTAAAACTTGTTGAAGCAAAAGGGGGAGAAGTTATTGGCAAGATTGAGGTAAAAGGAAAAAAGATAGAAAATTACACTCCTTATATAAAAGAAAAAATTGAAAACTGCCTGAAAGAGTTGATATAGGAAAATCTGGTATCAAAATAAACTAACAGAAAATTGTCCGAAATATAGAAGAATTTGAATCTAAATTTTCATAAATTTCAACATATTTTAAAATTTTTATTATTTTTGATAAAAATGGCATTTTTGTTCCCTCTTCTTCTGCTTTTCCTGCGCCACAGGCAATTGCAAATTTCAAACATTCTTCATAACTTTTTCCTCTTTTTAATTTATATAAAAAACCTGCTAAAAATGCATCTCCACATCCAATACTGCTTTTAAAATTAACTTTCGGTGGTTTTCCATAAATTATTTTCTCTTTTGTAAATAATATTGCACCTTTTTCACCAAGTGTTACAATTATTATTGATATACCTGAATTTATAAGATGATTACAGATATCTTTCAACTTCTCAAAACTTTCTATTTTTATATTCATACATCTCTCAATTTCATCTATATTTGGTTTTATTAAAAAAGGTTTTTCCTTTATCGCTTCTTTCAAAATTTCTCCATCAGCATCAACAACTGTATAAAGACCAAATTTTCTTGTTTTTTTAATTATTTCTCCATAAATATTTTTTTTAATTCCAGGTGGAATACTACCTGACATTACAAGAAAATCACCTTCTTTAAATTTTAAATTTGTTAGAATTTTCCAAAATTTTTTTAATTCTTCTTTTTTAATTTTAGGCCCTTTTTCATTAAACCTTAATACCTTTTTTTCAGCAATAAAATTATAAATATTTCTGAGGTTCCCGCTTATTTCAACAGGTATTATAAATTCAATTTTTTCTTTTTTTAAAAGTTCTTTATAAAATCTTCCATTATCTTTACCAATAAATGTTATAGGTATTGATTTTTCCCCAAGTTTATTAAGCATTCTTGAAATATTCATTCCCTTTCCCCCGGGGTCAATCCTTATTTTTTCAATTCTATTAACATCTTCAAAAACAATATCTTTTAAATAAAAACTAAAATCTATACTTGAATTTAAAGAAATAGTATAAATTTGGGAAGGCATTTTATTATTTTTGTGTTTCTGGGTGTGGTCTATATTTTCTCATCTTTTTTCTTTTTCTTATTTCACTTGGCTTCTCATAAAACTCTCTTTCCTTAATTTCTTTTATTATTCCTTCTCTTTCTACCTCCCTTTTAAATTGTTTAAAAATTTTTTCAAAGTTTGTATTAGTAACCAATATTATTCACCTCCCTCCTTTTAAACTTGTTATTTTTTAAACTTCATCTATTAAGTAAATCTTTTCTCCACAATGTTTACACTTGTATTCTTTTTTCTTATCGTCGTTTTCTTCTATTTTATAACTATCAACCATAAAACATTTTCTGCACCTTATTGTGACTTTCTTATTTTTCTTCTCCATTTTTTTCATATATTTATTATAATCTTTTCTACAATTTTTGTCAATTTTGGTTCTGCTGAATTTGCAACTTCAACTATTTCCTCAAATGATACTGGTTTTAATGCATCAGGAAGACACATATCTGTTATAACTGACATTCCAAGAATTTTTAATCCAAGATGGACAGCAGCAATAACTTCTATAACAGTTGACATACAGACCATATCTGCACCAATAAGTCGTAAAAACCTATATTCTGCTTTTGTTTCAAAATTTGGACCCAAAAGACCAACAAGGACTCCTTTCTTTAAAGGTATTTTTTCTTCAATTCCAACTTTTTCAGCAATTTCAATAAGTTGTGGAGAGTAGGGTGAACTCATATCAGGAAATCTTGGACCAAATCTTTCATCATTTTCACCAACAAGAGGATTTTGACCTGTTAAATTTATGTGGTCTGTTATTATTACAAGGTCGCCTCTATTAAAAAGTGGATTCAAACCTCCAGCAGCATTTGATTCAATTAGAATATTTATTCCAAGAAATTTCATAACCCTTATCGGAAAAACAACTTGATATGATGTATATCCTTCATAAAGGTGGAATCTGCCCTGCATTGCAACAACATTTTTATTCCCAATTTTTCCAAAAACTAAATTTCCAGGATGTGATTCAACAGTTGAAACAGGAAAATGAGGTATTTCTTTATATGGAATAACAGTTTTATTTTCAATTTTTTCTCCAAGACCACTTAAACCTGTTCCAAGAATAATTCCTATTTCTGGCTTTAAATCTATTTTCCTTTTTAAAAAATTAACTGCTTCCATTACCTTTTCAAATTCTTTCATTTTTCACCTCCATTTAAAATGAAATATTATTCTGGTAAATTTTATCAACAAGTTCCATTGTTTTAACTGCATCGGCAAAATTACATTCTGGTTCTTTATTTTCTTTTAAACATTCTATAAAATGTTTATCCTCATCATAATAACCATAAAATCTATGTAATTTATCACTTCCTGCAACATTAGTAGAATATAAAATTTCAGGTTCTTCATTATTATCCTTATATATTAATGCCTTGTCATTACAATCAACAAAAGCACTTATTCCAAGAGAATGTAGTTCAAAGGTATGAATTCTTTTACCGACTGTCCAGTTTGTAAGTAAAATCCCTGTTGCCCCATTTTCAAATTCAATTATTGCATTAAAGGCATTTGGTGTATCTGAATAATATGATTTTATTATACTCTTTACACTTTTTGCCTCTCCGCATAACCATCTTAAAACATCAACAGAATGTATTGCATCACAGGTTAAAATATCAATTGCACCATTATAATAGAGAAAGTCGGGATACATATTTTTATAAAATGTGGAAACTGCCTGAATTACTGGTCCTCTTTCCTCTACAATTTTTTTTACCATTCTTAATAAGGGAATAAATCTTCTATTAAAACCAACCATTGTCTTACAACCATTTTTTTCTGCTAAAATTGCCATATTTTTTGTTTGAAATGTTGTTATCCCAGGTGGCTTTTCAATAAAAACATTCAGTTTCCTCTTAAGTGCTTCTATAACTATGTCATATAAATGATAAGGAGGCATTATTATATATACACCATCAAGTTCAAGTTCATCAAACATTTTTTTATAATCAGTATATTTTCTTTCAATATTATATTTATTTGATGTTTTTTCAAGTTTTTCCTTATCAATATCACATATTCCTTCTATTTTCACATCTTCCATTTCACTTAATGATGGATAATGAACCATATTTGCAAAATTACCGCAACCAATAAATCCAATTTTAATTTTTTTCATTCTCACTCCTTTTTAAGTTATATAGTATGGAAGGATTTTCAAAAAACCATCTTTTAATTATATTAATTGCCTCTTCCTTCTTTAAATGAGTTTCTTTTATTCTTCTTGCAAAAACTTTAACTACATCTTCCTTTGCCATAACTAAATGTCCATACACTTTTTCTACAGGTATGGAATAATCTCCACCAAATGCTATTATTTTATTTACAGGTATTAAATCAATAACCTCATCCAGTGCAATCTGTGCAAATTTTTGAGATATTATATGAACCCAGCAAAAATTAAGATAAACATTTGGAAATCCCTTTCCAAGCATAAGCGCCTCTCTCATATATGGATAACCGCAATGATAAATATCAAATTTTACTTCCGGATGTCTCTGTAAAATCGGTATCATATGGGTAGGATTTAATTTTCTGAAATCTCCCCAGTATCCTGTATGAACTGCTATAACAAGATTTTGTTCTCCCGCAAATTTAATAGCAAAATCAACAACATAATCTTTTAAAGGATTTGAGTCAGGAAAATCTGGCCACTTTGGTTCAAAAATTTCATAACCAGATATAATTTTTTTAAATATTGATTCTGCTTTTTTCCTATCAGGTTTACCATATGGAAGGCATACCATTTTTAAACCAACCACCCCCTCTTTTTTAATTCTTAATATATATCTCTTTAAAGATTCCAAATAATCATTAAGTGTTTTTATAGAAATATTTTTATTTTTTTCAAATGGTGGGTTAATTAAATCTTCTTTTTTTTCCATACCATATACAAGTGGCATAACAGGTTTAAGTAAATCGCTTTTTAAATCTGTTCTTCCACATTGTGTAAGACATGTTTTTATATTACATGCTTTTCTTAAAACATTTTCATATATCCCTTTTTTATTTTTTTCTTTAATTCTTTCTGAAATTAATTTATATGTTTTTTCATTTATTTCAAATACACCATAAAACTTTTTGACTGCTAAAATAACTGCTTTTGAATATGATGTATAACGGATTTTTTCCCAGAAAGGAGAGAAGGTTTTCCATCTTTTTTCTAATGGAATGTCATGATTAAATAAACTTTTGTATTCTTCTTCTTTCATTCCAGCATTTAATAGGTCATAATGTGTATAATGAGAAAAAAGGGTAAAAATATCTACTTTCAATTTCAATCTTTCTTCTTCTGGAGGTAAATGTTCATGAGCATCAATTATTTCAATTTCTTCAATTTCTTCAAACAATTTTCTTTCTAAATTATTTAATTCCATTTTTCATTCAAAAAACTTATGAGTGTTTCTTCCCAATTCCTCATTTTTATATTTAAAGAATAAAGCAATTCAAGAGAAAGAGGAGTAAATTTTGGTCTTCTTGCAGGAATATTAAAAATTTTAGAAAATTCATCAAAACTTATTTTTTTTATTTCAATATCTGAATTTAGAATTTTTTTCATTTTTAGACCAAATTCATACCACGAACACCAGCCATCATTACACACATTTATTATCCCATAAATATCTTTTTCTATCAACTTTATTATACAATCAGATAGGTCAAAAGCATAAGTTGGAGAGTTAATGATATCATCTATTAAAAAAATTTCTTTTTTTTCTTTCATAATATAAGGCAATTTACAGCCAAAACTTTTACCATCTTTACCAAAAATTCTTGATGTTCTTATTATTAAACTTTTTTTATAATTTTTAACAAATTCTTCTCCTTTTAATTTACTTTTTCCATAAACATTTACTGGATTTGTGATATCATTTTCATTATAAGGAGAACCCTTTTTACCATCAAAAACAAAATCAGTGCTAAAATAGATTATAAATGATTTAAATTGAGCAGAAATTTCAACAATATTTTTTGTTCCATCAGAATTGATATTAAATGCTTTTTCAGGATTTTTTTCACAGAAGTCAACATCAGTTAATGCAGCAAGATGTATAACTATATCAGGCCTTATTTCTTTAAATATTTCATAAACTTTTTCTTTACAAGTGACATCCAAGTTTTCTTTACCAAATGAAAAAAATTTATAATTTTTTTTCTCAAGTAAGAGATTTAAATATTTTCCAACAAGTCCATTTCCACCAGTTATAAGGATTTTTTTCATAATTTTATTTTATCAGATTTTCTGGAAGGAGGAAATTAAAAAAGGACTGCCACCAGAAAAATAAGTAAATTTTAAAAATTTAATTTTTTATTTCTTTTTTTCTACTTTTTTGGGTTTTTCTGCTGGTTTTGTGACTTTAAGGATTACATTTTCTCCTGCTTTTGTCTCTTTGTAAGACACAACGACCTTATCCCCAACTTTTAGTTTTGAAATTTCCTCTTTTGTCTTTGGTGTTGTTGCTTTTACTGTAATAGTGGTGCCATCTTCCTTTTTCACAGTGATTGTGTTCTCTGTTGCTGAAATATCTGTAATTTCTCCGGAGACTTTTGAAATTTTTGCCTTTGCTTTTTCAGGAGTTGCAGGAGTAGCGGGTGTTGCAGGAGTAGCAGGTGTTGCTGGAGTTGCTGGTTTTTGTGCCTTTTGTTCAGCAGAAAAAGCGAATGCACAGATGAAAGACATAATTGTGAGAGCAGTTATAATTTTTTTCATATTTTATCACCTCCTTTCTTTTTTATTTTCTGGTGGCAGTCCTTTTTTTAAATAGATGATATATTTTTTAAAAAGGTTTACATATCATCAAATATTTCTTTATAAATCTCCTTCAATCTTTTCCTTTTTTCTGTATCATACTGAAGATACTGAATATAATTTTGTGTTATCAAAATTTTTTCATCGTCATTTAATTTCAAAAATTTGTTATAATTTTCAAAAATCTGATTTTTTTCATATTCCGGGATTGAATTTAAAAGATGGAAATTATCAAAAAATTTCTCGTTCTTAAGTATAATTTCAATTTCTTCAGGTAAAAAGTATTTTTTAATATGTGTTTTATTATTGAAGTGAAAAAATAAAAGAACTGATAATACCGAAAGCAAAACAAGGATACAGAGATTTAAAATTTTATTCTGCTTCATTTTCTTCCTCCATAGCAATAATTTCTTCAATTTCATCAAGATTTTTTACAATCTGAAAATCTTTAAATAAATGATAATATCTTGCTATATTAATCTGATGCTGAAATTTATTTAATATAATTAGGGAAAGGCAGAGGATAAATAAAAAACTTACAGCAAATTTTTTAACTCTTATCTCTTTCATTATTTTTGTATTTTCATAATTTTCAATCCTTTTCATAATTTTTTGGGTTAGATATTCCCAGTAATTCCCATTTTTATATTTTTCATAATCTGGGAAAAATGTTTTTAAATACTGATAATAAAAATTGCAATCTGCACATAAATTTAAATGTTTTTCAATTTCTTCTTTTTCATTTTTACTCAATTTCTCTTCAATAAAAAGAATAATATTTTTCCTGATTTTTTCACATTCTTTCATTTTTTAAAATCCTCCTTAATGTTTTTATACCTCTAAAAATATGTGCTTTAATGGTTCCTTCCTTACATTCCATTATTTTTGATATTTCTTTTATTTTCAATCCTTCCATAAACTTTAAATTTATTGCTTCTCTTTGTTTTTCTGGAAGTTTTTCAATAGCAGTTCTAATTTTCTCTTTTATCTCTTCATTTGAAATATTTTCATCATTGGAAAAAATTAAGTTTTCATTTAAATTATTAAGTGTTTTCATTCTATATTTTTTTCTTAAATTTTCTCTCACAAGATTTAAAGTTATTGTATAAATCCAGTTTGTAAGTGAATTTGTTTTTCTCAAATTTTTTAATTTTCTGTAAACTATTAAAAATGTTTCCTGTGTTATATCTTCTGCGTCCTGGTGATTATTTAAAAACTTATAAGCAATACCATATACCATTTTTTCATATCTCCTGACAATATCCTCAAAATTTGATATTCCATTTTCCTCAAAAATCTTTTTTATTTTTTCATCCACATATAAATAGTCGTTTTTCATATTAAAAAAGTTTACATCTTTTTATAGTTTTTTTCCATAACTGAAATTACCTTGAAAATAAATAAAAATCATGTATAATAAATTCGCTGAAAAGGAGGCAAGATGAGAGTAGAACTAATGGAAATGACAGATAACCCTATTGAGATTATTTATTCTGCAGCAAAACAATGTTATTCTTATAAGTTTGTTTTTGAAATATTTGAAAAAAGTAAGACTGTCGAAAAATCTAAAAAGGAAGAATTTATTAGAGAAATAGTAAAATCAGGGCATGAAAGTGTTCTTGAGCACG